>Ga0210406_10001107_pt1 | contig 34257 bp, 28 predicted proteins | sample IncBWC30MmetaG_FD_155454 | JGI IMG/M metagenome (GOLD analysis project Ga0210406, IMG submission 155454) | Forest soil microbial communities from Barre Woods Harvard Forest LTER site, Petersham, Massachusetts, United States - Inc-BW-C-30-M | ecosystem: Environmental > Terrestrial > Soil >... | reverse complement strand
CCTCTGCCTGTGCAAGCAAGATCTAATCAGCGCGAAGCTGGTGCAGGGCCGAGGAGCCGAGCTTGATTGGATTGACCAGCTTGATTGTTAAGGATGCTCCCGTGCTGCCGAAACTCGATCGCAAGCGTGGCTTGTTCGTGATCTCGAAAATCGACGAGATCATCGCGTGGGAGAGCTCTGTCGACCGTCAGCGCGAAGCCAAATTCGTTGATCTTGGTCGATATTTGTGCGAAGTCAGAGCCGGACAATATTGGCGGCTTGAAAAGCTGCACTCATTCGATGATTTCCTTCACCGACGTTTTCCGGATTCACGCCGGAAGGCGTACTACCTCATGTCAATTCACGAACACCTGCCGAAGCACATCAAGAAGGATCTCAACAAAATTGGATGGAGTAAGGCTGCCGAACTGGTGAAAGTAGCTCGCTCGGACAGGCAGAAATTCGATTGTGCAACCTGGTTGCACAACGCGCAAACCATGGCCAAAGAGAAGTTCCGCCATGAAGTCGAGAAGCACCTCACCGGCGAGGATACCGAGCCCTCGGACATCGTTTACTTCAAGCTCTACAAGAGCCAGATCCCCGTAGTAGAAGGAGCCATCGAGACCGCAGCGTTGATGCTTGGTTCTGACAAATCGCGAGGCTACTGCCTGGAGATGATTTGCGCTGACTTCCTGGCTGGAGCGCAAGCTTCTCGCGGAGATCCTGATGTTTTACTGGATGCCCTTGCCCGATCCTACCAACTCATGCCGGAAGAACAAAAGATTCGCTTTCTAGCCAAGCTGCGGGAGGAAAATGCGCCAGCCCTCGCCAGTTGATGACAGCAACTCAGAGAAAACGCGGCTCGAAGTCCTGAAACGGGACAACTGGCGGTGCCAGGTCTGCGGAAGCTTGCAGCAGCTGGAAGTGCATCATTTGCTGTTTCGAAGTCACGGTGGCGAAGATCTGGAGGAGAACCTCATCACACTATGTCATAGGTGCCACTCGGCACTTCACGGCCGTCGCAACTTGTGAAGCGCTAGCGTCGGCTAAGACGTACTGGAGACGTGGCGGATCAGGTGAGAAGGCTACTCAGGAGTTACCGATGCGCTCCTAAGTGTGGTGCGCAGTGAGCAACAGGCATGTCTTCGGAGCATGCATACACGTCAGCAAACGACTGACTTGCAGTATTTAGGTGCGGACAGGTTTAGAATGCGCAGGCTCTGACTGTGTTGGGTTGGGTGCAAATGAAACTTCTCTACGCCGCGCTTCTCTTCGTATCTGCCTTTTGCTCGGCACAATGCAAAAGCGCCACTGCGACACTGAACGTGAAAATCGAGGCTTCAGAGTCAGATAAGAAGCTCCTCATCGAAAAGCTCAAGGAACACGGATGCAACCACGGCCTCGGCATTGAACCGACCGATGAAGGATTCGACTACTGCATCGCAATTGCCGAAGTTGAGAAACCGAGGATGACCTTGACTCAGGCTGGCATCGGGTCGGCTTCCCAGCTCATCGTCTCAACGACCGTTTACGACGCTAACGGAACTAAGCTATTCGACTTCGGTCGCGGGAATCGCTTGACACGCAGGGGCTTCTTGAACGCCTCAGCGAAAGAGATCGTTAAGCGCCTCCGAGCGCTTCAGGGAAAGCGGAACGGCGCCACGCTCCCGTAAAGATTGCCCCGGTGTTCCCTAATCGGAAAGCCTGGGTGCCACCGATTTAGAAGCCTCCAGAGAGTCGGAATGCGGTAGATGAGCGGTAGACCAATCTCGGGACTGGAAGTCGTTTCTAGGTGTGTGGCTCAGTGAGCCAAGGGGGTTCCATCATCCGAGCGCCAGCGAACGCAGGAAGGCATGCTGCGCATTGAGCAGAAGGCATTTTATGCGAGCGATTGTCAGTCCTTGGTGACTGTGAAGCCTGAGGACTATCGAAGAGCCCATAAAAAACGGTGCGTCACGGAGGAGAAACCGCAACGCACCAGGAGAGGATTGGAACAAAAAGCGTTTCCGTCTCGCGACACCATGCTCGATGAAGTATCGGTCTGGAACTGTCAAAACTTACAGGCAGGACTTAGTCTCTTGGGATTGAAGTTCTTCTTGTCCTCTATCTTGTGTGTGAATTGTGTGGGTTCGGAAAATGTCACTCCGGATGATCCTCATTCGTCGCTTTGTACCAAGTCGTCTTTGCATAGCGTAGTACTCTTTTGCCCGTGGACGGTGATCGCCAATTCATTTACGCACTGACGGCTGGCGCTGCGATCAGCGGACTGATCTTTTGGTTGACGTTTTGGCATGAGCAGGTGCTTGGAGCAATCGCTACCGCACTGACGCTCTTTGCTTTGTACTGGTTTCGCTATGGCGGACCAAAGGAGTGGAACCAAATCCACCGGCACGGAACACGTCATCAAATTCGGCTATACGAAGCAACAGTGGTTTTTCTGGCCGCTTTCCTAATAGCCCTGTGCCTTTTCTTTGCGTCACACGGAGTCTTCGATAAATAGAAATCGGTCTCTTCCTTATGATTTCGTTCACTCTGGATGATCCTCACTCGTAGCTACTTGTCGTCTCCGAACAGCGTTTGGATGCGGCTCTTACGATCTAATCCCGGGTGCGTTCGTTCTGCCATCTTGAGTTTGAGCCAAATCGCACCAATCGTCAGGGTTAAGCAGCCTATCGCTTCGGCGATATTGAGAAGGATTCTCACAGACTTATGCTACTGCCAAGCCGTCAAGGGGTTGAACACAAGTCCATTTTCCCACGCCCAACGTGGTCCGGTTACTATTGCGCCACGATCCAGGAGAAGATGCTGCTGTTTGGGAAAACCTGAAAATCAGTAACCAACAACATGATGCCTCAGAACCCTGGCGACAGAGAACACGTGAACGGCGCTTTAGCGGGAATAGGTCTCGCGATCCATCACCTTTCAGAGATGGAAGCAGGAACGCTTGAGGCTCGGCAAAAAATCGCTGAGGCGTTGAGGGACTGCTTCGCGCAAATCGAAGATCTTTGGAAGAGCGGCTGAAAAAAAATAAAAAAGGGGTCACCCGGCTTTTCACTCCGGCTGATCCTCGCTCGCTGCGTGGACTCCAGTTGTGCGGTTCGGACTGGGTGGTGACTTTAGGTCAAACCTTCGTAACTTGCGCAAAAGCAAAATTCCCTGAAAGTATCAAGTCATGCTGCCGTCGAGAAGACGACAGTCATTTACCCTCGTCGCGGTTATCTCTCGGCCTCCAAACGCAACCACGAAAGAAATGAATAAGACCATGAAATTCCTTTTGTATACCACTCTATCTCTACTTCTATCCGCCGGAATCATGTTCGCGCAGGATGATGAGGGAGGCGACTCAAACGGCCACGAAGGCGCATCGACCGCGTCAGAGCACGTGGAGAGCATATCGCTCAGCGGAATGACCATCGATGTTCATTCAGGTTCGAGTAACCCAGGTGCGCATTCTGGTATGAATGGGAATGGTGCGCAGGCCGGGTCGTATGCTGGTCAGCCTGCTGCTCAGCAAGCCCCTTCCCGGCTGGAAGTACTCCAAACTTACCTTGCGACGCTAGCCGCGCGTGCGGCGGCGATAAAACAAGAACAGAACGACCTCCTCCTGCAGCGCGACGACTACACTGCTGGGCTCGCCCAAGAATTGGACAACAAAATTGCAGACTTACAGGGTCAGCTCTATTTGATCCGAGACGAGCAGGCAAAGGCAATGTCTCAGCAGCGGGACATAATTCACGAGCAGAACGAAGCGATTGACGCCGGTAGCAAAGAACAAGAGAGACGGCAACAGGAAAATCGGCGACAAGAACAGCAAAGCTCAAAAGTAGAACATGCATGCGCAAAGTGTTGACGTTCTGAGCGTCGCGAGAGTATTGCATTTTTCATACGGCTCGGGTTTCCTGCCCCAGCCGTTTTTCCTTTTCCACGCGATTTGATCCCACGCCCGGGCTGGAATTTAGCAGGGCTCTTTGGGTTTGCGCGCAAGCCAGATTTCTTTCACTCTGGATGGTCTTCACTCGTCGCCTGGTACCATGGCTCTTTCCTATTCGGGAACATTGAGGGATGAGCACTCACGAGTGCGGAAAGAACGCGATTGGCAACGTTCGCAGCAAGGTGAGGCGAAAGGTCAAGGCTCGGCAGCCTGCTGCGCCATACTCGTTTTTGAAGGCTTTTCTTGACAGATTCTGCTTTCTGCAACAGAATGCAGCCCTCTCCCCGAACTTCACCGAATCCCCCAAAGAAAGGCTCTTACATGGACCGCGTAAATAGGCTGCAAGCAATCGCACGAGCCTGCTATTACCTGGGCTGGATCGTGACCGCGTTGGCTGTTATTTGTCGCGTTGTCAGGCCGCTTGAGGTCTGGCTTTCGAACACAACGCGGATTACCGGCAGGAATCTAGTCGAGACTGGTCTGCTGCTCTTCATCATTTGCGTGGCGTCTGAAGTGCGAGCAATTGCGGCATCCGCGAGCGAGGCCCCAGCCAAGGCTAGAGCGCAGACGGCATAACTAGGCGAACACGAGCGAAAGGTCAAGCCGCCTATAATCGACGCATGACACTGGGAACGCCGGAGATTCAGACACTGATTCTGCGCGAAATCCAGCAGCTCAAATTGCAAGGCTCTTTCGATACGCCCAAGGCCTGGACTGCGGGAATGGATCGCTCTGATGTTGATGCGCTCTATCTTGTCCTCGAGGGGCTCAAGGCTGATAGCTACATACTTGGAGCCGTAGGTAGCTGGGGTGACACGCTGAACCCGGGCGAAGTGCTAGAACGTCTCCAGGAGTGGAACGAGTCGGAGAGCAAATTGCGACAATGACGCCGAGACGCCAGATGTATCCCGAGGAAGATCCTGAGTACGTTGTGCTCGGCGGCTTGGAAGAACTCGGCTATTGCGCCGTCACTGAGGAAGCGCTGGGTGTTCAAGGCGGGAATCCGGGAGTTGTCGCAATCGAGATTGCCGAGCGCCATGGACTGCGACTCGAATCGTGGGAAATACAGGCAACGAAGGTTTACGAATTTACGCGTATTGAATAAAAAGGCCACTGCAATGAGTGGCCTGTGTAGTTCGCGGGAACAACGTGTTTCGTTCCTATCAACTAATGCCCAACCAATAATGCCCAACCAACAAAGATTGCGATTCTTGACCGCGATCCAGGAGCAGCATGCGGCGCTTCTCGCAAGTTGACTCGGCAATTCCACAGCAGTTAAGGCTTCAAATCCTAATTCGGGATTCTTGGCGATGCCAGATCTGTGGAAGCATGCGCAGACTTGATGTACACCACCAGACATTTCGCAGCCATGGCGCGGAGCATTCCGAACAAAACCTCATCACCCTTTTTCGTACTTGCCACTCGAGCTTGCACGGTGTGGCCTAGGGCTTTTGCAATTTCCAGTCCTTCGGCCAAAACGAAAGCTGCACCTGGGTTGTGAAGTTATTTTGCGGGCCGGGGGCCAGGAGCGGGGCGACCCAACGTTCGTATTGCATCATCACTTTCAAGTCGAGGCCGTTCTGCCAGCGGTACTTGAACTCGCCATAAGCGTCTTGCTGTGTTTCGCCTTGGGGAATGAAAAATTGCGAAACCTTTACCATCCGAAATCCGGCGGTGATGCTACTCGCAGGATTGAGCCAGTAATTCGCCCATGCCTTGCCGCCGGTTCCTTCCCGGCCGATCCATGAGCCGAGAAGATTGCGGTTGATGGTGTAGCTGTCTTTGTAGAGCCCTTCGTAGTAGTAGAAGTTCCCACCCAGTACTTGGGTTGGGAAACTATCAGTCGTCCCGCCTTCGACATGCAGATCTAATTTGGAAAGCTTCGGGAAATGGCTGACGTAGATGCCCGGCATAACAGCTGAGCGGTTCGGTGCGTCCACCGGTGAGACGTCGTCGTGGACGAACGAATCGATATATGCCGTTACCCAATTGCGCAGGAATGGAAGGCGGTAGCGAATGTCGAAGTTGGCGTGGCGTGTGCCAGGTGTGTCGCGTGGATTGAATCCTACATTCGTGCCGCTGCTGGTGCTGGTTAGCGTCTGCCAGAAGGTGTGGAGAGTCAGAGGCTCCAAGCTTTTGCCGGCGAAGATGGAGCTGCGGGACAATCCGATTTCGAGATTCTTCGTGGGCTGAAGCATGATTTTTTGCCCAAACGTGAACGGATCTGGCGGGTACTTGTTGCCGTAGAGGCGTCCAAAAAAGTTGTCGTAGCGTACCGTCCCCAGCAGCTTCGAAAAGAGTGGAATGTAGAGCGGGAAAGTCCGGTTAAGCCGGATTCCATAAAATGGCGCGGCATTGTTGCTGAGCATTAGCGCCGTGCCGTCGTCCGGTCCCCACCAGTAGGTCTGTTTGCCGACGGAGATCTCATTGCTCAGCAGGTTGAAGGACGTATAGGTATCCAGCAATCGGAATACATTCTGTGTCGGTACACCGTTGAACGATTCACCGGGAATGGCATCAATCTGCGCCAGCGTCTGATTTACTTGCGGACTGTATCCCGGAACGGATGGAGCATGCTGGTATTCGCCGCGCACGAAAAACGAGAAGCGTCCGGATTCGGCGCGAGTTTCAAATCCCGCGATCTGCTGCAGGCCTTCGCCGAATGGACGGCCGAAGTCATCAACGATTGTCTGCCCAAAGTGGAACCCGTCGTTTAGTGGAGGTCCAGAGATGTACTGCGTGCGCGTGTAGACGCGATCGACTGAAAGCATCTTGTTCTGTTGTCCTTGTTGAAGCTCGCTCTCGCGGTGGAATTCCGACCGCAGAGCGTTGAGCAAAATACTGCCTTCGCTTTCCGGATGCGGATCTTCGGCTCGCGCGACCATGGCGTACACCGCCATGCGCGTCCACGGACGGATGCCGGCAAAGGCTGAATCGATGATGTTAAGAGCTGCGAGGCGCTCAACTGCAGGATAGATCCAGCTGTCGAGTTCGATGTAGGTGGAGCTCATGCGCTCAGCAGGAATCGGCATCTGCGCGGATTCAAAGGTGCCGTAGTTGACCTCGGGATCGTGATGATTCCGGTACACGCTTCGGCCAATCAGATAGCCCATCGTGCCGCCGATGAACACGTCTGATGGGAAGTGCTTCTCGCCAGTTACGCGAGCCATGCTGACCGCGGTAGCAAGGCCGTAGCTGGCAAACTGTGAGAACCAGCCCGGGTATTCATGGGCGATTACAGTTGCGATTGCGAACGAAAGGCTCGCGTGTCCCGAGGGAAACGATGTGCCACCTGGCTGGAAGAAGTTTCCTTGCCCCCGATCGACATCAGGACGCTCACGCCGCAGGCTGTACTTGAGGACGTCCGTTAGAACCAAGGTGTCGGCTGCTGCCTGTGCTGAGAGCAGTCCCGTTTCCCGCATGTGGTCGTCAGTGAAATGTTTTCCGCCTAGATACATTAGGCCCGAAGTTCCCAAAAAAAGGCCAAGTCCGATGTCGGAGAACGTCGCACTCCCTTGAACGTGACTATGCCTAGTCAGCTCGTGCGAGGTCGTCGAATCAGTTACGAACAGACCTGTGGCGATCCCACCTGTGGGTACTAGCCACTCGGCATCCGAGATTTTCAAGTGCGCAGGGCTTGTCCAGATGCGCTGCTGGTCTGAAAGAAATCCTTTAAAACCGCGCTTGGCGTCGTCGACAGCACTCGGACGCGCACTGGGTTTTGAGAGCGTGCTTTTAGCCGGCGGATTCTGCTGCGCCGTTTGGGCTTGCGTCCCCTGGGAGCAGGCGAAAATTAAGGCAAAAGTGAAGGCCACTGGATATTTGGCATGGCGTAGAGAACTCTCTAAAGAACTGCGGAATTTCAACAAATCGTCCTACTCTCCCTTTTGACAGTGGAAAAACAGTAACAATTGACAGGTTGAAGTAAGCACACGCTGTGTCATAAAACCAGGCCGGACGGCCAATGCCTCTAGCTCAGCTGTCCATTCGATCATAAATTCCCAGATTGGACATTATCCCCGCAGAATACCCTAGGGAATAAGCGATTTAGCTCTAAAAGATCATTTTTTGCTTGCCACATCGCTTCCAGCAGCTTACATTTTTTCAAGCTTGCGAGAAAGAACCAGCAAGCACTCGCTCCGTTAAAAGTCCTTTAACAATTCCGGGGCGACCTTGGGCCCTCGCCGCACCGAAAGATTTTTCGGCGAAGTCCTGTGGTTCAGCCAATTAATCACGCTGTGTTAAGAGCACGTCCTAAGTGACGATAGCGAAGCTTTGTCTGAAATTGCAAAGCTGAGATCGAACCGATATGCAAATGCTTCCCCCAGGCGCACACTCGGAATCTGCAGTTGTCCCACAATGGTTCGCAGTCTACACAACTTCCCGCCATGAAAAAGCAATCGCTGAACACTTCGCGATGAGAGAGATCGAGTCGTTCCTGCCTCTTTATCGCACGCAGCGCACGTGGAAGAACGGCTGCAGGATGGACCTGCAACTGCCTCTATTTCCCAATTATGTTTTTGTTCGAATACCTGCTCGTGCGCGAGTGCGCGTGCTCGAGGTTCCTGGAGTATTGTCTCTCGTCGGCACCGCGGGAAAGCCAGTGCCACTGCCAGAGCCGGAAATCGAGGCACTGCGTTCTTCTCTACCGTTCATCAAGTGTGAACCGCATCCTTACCTCGTGATCGGCGAGCGAGTGCGGATCAACGGCGGATCGCTGGAAGGCATGGAAGGCGTTCTGCTGCGGAAAAAAGGATCGCTCCGCGTTGTTCTTTCTCTCGACCTCATCATGAAAAGCGTCGCCGTGGAGGTTGACGCTGACAGTGTCGAACCTGTTCCTACGTTTGTCCGCCAGAAGCTGGCTTGAAAGCGCCATGATCCCCCCAAAAAATCAGCAGAAAAGTGTTACCGAGGTTCGCATCCTCGAAGCGGCCGTGCAGTTATTTGCGCGCAGCGGATTCAGCGGTACTAGCACCCGCGAGATCGCGCAACTAGCCGGTGTGAATGAAACCACGCTGTTCCGGTATTACGGAACAAAAAAGGAGCTCTTCTGGGCAGGGCTTGAGGCACGCCTATCTCGAATTAAGCTCAGCCGTGAGCTCCAAAGTGCGCTCAGTGGTGAAGACGATCCCGCCGAAGTTCTGCCCAAGGTTTTCCAATTCCTCGTGGAACTCATCTGGGGACAGCCGGACCTGATGCGGTTCCTTTACGTCTCCGCGCTGGAGCTTCCGCGAAGTGACGATATCTATCGCAAGCATTTGGGCGCTATTTTTGATTCAGTCAGTGCTTATCTGACTCGATGTGCGAAGCGGGGCGCGATTTCTGGTGTCGATCCGCACATGGCAACGTTGGCTTTTTTGGGTACGGTCATCTCTCATTTCAGCCTGTACCAGCTCTTCGTCGGTCGCGAGTTGCCCTTTGCCACCCCGAGTGACGCAAGTTCAACCTATTCCGCCTTTTGGCTTAACCTTTTGCACGGTGCGCTTGAGCCGCCGTTATTGGTCGGGAACCCAGGATCCTTGGTCGGCCATTAAAAGATTTCTCACAGAAGCAAGGTAAGGCTTTCTTATGATTCTGAAACGATTATTGCTCACGTCGCTCGTAGTATCTGGCGTTGCCGTTGCGCAGACCACACTGCGCGTTCCTTCTGGGAGCCCTAGCCAGTGTGACGGACCGAATTGCGTGAACGGCTCTCAGGCACCTGACACAAACAACGGTTTGGATGACACAGACATTTCCAATCAATCTGCTCAGCAGGACCAGAATCCCAGATACGATCGCGGTTCAACCTCAGGGCCGAATACCCGCACACCCGACCAGAGTGGCCGGTACGATCGCACCTATCAAAACGTGCCGACATACCGAATCCCAGGCGACCGTTCGGGGGATTTTCAGCGCGATCGCGAAGACGAGTTTCCCGGCACTGGCAGCGAACCACTCGATCTGTCGCTTACATATCCGCCGCGCAAGCAGCAACCGATCCGCGAAGAGCCAACGGAATTTCAGAAGTTTGTTTATAGCTCGACTGGGCAGCGTCTTCCCATTTACGGACGCAATCTGTTTGAGAACGTGCCCAGCACATTTGCTCCGGTTGATCGCATTCCTGTGCCCGCAGATTACGTTGTCGGGCCCGGCGACGAACTCTTGATTCGAGCGTGGGGACAGATCGATCTCGACGCGCGTGTCGTTGTGGATCGTAACGGTCAGATTTACTTGCCAAGAGTTGGCAGCGTGACGGTCGCGGGGCTTAAGTACGAGCAGGTGAATCCGTACCTAAAGACTGCGGTCGGACGCATCTTCAAGAACTTCGACTTGAACGTGAATCTTGGTCAGCTGCGCTCAATTCAGGTGTTTATAGTTGGGCAAGCGAAGCATCCTGGCACGTACACAGTTAGCTCGCTGAGTACGCTGGTGAACGCCTTGTTTGCTTCAGGCGGACCCGATAACACGGGATCGATGCGCCACATCCAGTTGAAGCGCAAGAACCAGGTTGTCTCCGAATTCGACCTTTATGACCTGCTTCTCAATGGCGACAAATCCAAAGATGTGGCTCTACTACCGGGAGACGTGATCTACATTCCTCCCGTTGGACAAATGGTCGCGATCGCTGGCAGCGTGAACATGCCTGCCATCTATGAAATCCGTGACAAGACAAGTGTTGCCGAGGAGCTTGAGACCGCTGGCGGGCTCAACACTACAGCCGACAGTACCCGTGCCGTGCTCGAAAGGATCGAGAATCGCACAACGCGGAAAGTAGAGGACTTCGCGCTCGACAAAGAAGGCGCCAACCGTGAACTGCGTGATGGCGACGTGTTGCGCGTCTTCTCTGTTTCGCCACGCTTTGAGAATGCAGTTACGCTGCGCGGAAGCGTTGCCCAGCCTGGGCGCTATCCGTGGCGCGAAGGCATGCGACTGTGCGACCTGATTCCTTCTCGGGACGCGATCATCAAGCGTGATTACTGGATGCGCCAGAATGCGCTCGCGCTCACGTCCATCAGCTGGTCAAATAACGCAGTTGAGCGACGCACGACGTTCACGCGCAACGCCGCAGAGGTTAATTGGGACTACGCTGTGGTTCAGCGGCTAAACCATGAAGATTTGACCGCGCACCTGTTTCCGTTCAACCTCGGGCACGCCATCTCCGATTGCCGTTCAGAGGACAACCTGCAGCTGGTCGCCGGTGACGTGATCACCATCTTCTCTCAAAACGATCTCGCGGTTCCTGTCGAGAAGCGGACGAAGTTTGTATGGCTCGAGGGGGAAGTGAAGCGTGCTGGAGTGTACCGAGTGCAGAAGGGAGAGACCTTGCGGGACGTTGTCGAGCGCGCCGGAGGCCTTACTCCTAACGCCTACCTGTTCGCCTCCGACTTCCGCCGCGAGTCCACGCGCATCGCGCAACAGAAAGAGCTGGATCGTCTGACTCAGGAGTTCGATAAGGAGCTGCGCAACCGGGCAGCACAGACCGGCGCTAAAGGAAACCAGGAAGAGCAGCTCGCGTTCCAGCAGCAGCTTCAGGCCCAGCAGAACGTGCTGGCGAAGCTGCGTGAGACCCAGGCTACCGGACGAATCGTTTTGGGACTCAAGCCCAACGACAATACCGTCGAGAACATCCCGGAGATGCCGCTCGAGGACGGTGACAAGTATGCAATCCCGGCGAGGCCGGAGACCGTTGAGGTGCTCGGGGCGGTGTACAACCAGAATTCGTTTATATATAAGGATGGCCACAGTCTGAACGACTACCTCGGTCAGGCTGGCGGGGGCACGCGCGACGCAGACCAAAAGCGTCTGTTCGTTGTGCGCGCAGACGGAACGGTCGAGAGCAAACAAATGCACAGCTCAATGTTTTTCGGCAACTTCGGATCCATGAAGCTGATGCCAGGCGACACGATCGTCATGCCGCAAAAGATTCAAATCGGCAGCGCAGTCACCGCGTTCCGCGACTGGACGCAGATCTTCTCGCAGCTGGCACTGGGCGCAGCATCGATCAGCATATTGGCCACCCACTAGGAGTGATGGAAACAACGCACCTCCAACACGACCCGCTGCTTGACGAGCCCAGCACGTCCAGCATGATCGAGCCGCGTTCCGTGCGACCGCAGGTTCAGGACGACGAGATCGATCTTCTCGACCTGCTCATCGTGCTCGCCAAGCGCAAGCGCCTCATCCTGGGCGTAACGCTGGGCAGCGCCGTCCTCGCGGCCATCGTCTCGCTGCTGCTGCCGAACCGCTACACGGCGACGACAAAGATCCTGCCGCCACAGCAGTCGCAATCGGGGTCAACCATGTTGCTCAACCAGCTCGCCGGGGGAGGCATGGGACCGCTGGCTGCGATCGCCGGCAGTAGCCTGGGGATCAAGAACCCCAGCGACATCTACATCGGCATCCTGAAGAGCCGCACCATTCAAGACTCGCTGCTTTCCCAATTCGAACTCATGCGCGTCTATCGCGACAAACGAGCCTCCGACGCCCGCAAGGACCTCGCCGGCTACAGCGACATCCTCGCCGAGAAAGAAGGACTGATCAGCATCTCGGTCGAAGACAAAGACCCCAAGCGCGCCGCCGCTATGGCCAACGCCTACGTGAACGAGCTGCGCAAGGTCACGCAACACCTCGCCATCAGTGAAGCCTCACAGCGCCGCCTCTTTTTCGAGCAGCAGGTGCAGCAGGCCAAGGAAGACCTCAGCAACGCCGAAGTTGCGCTCAAAGAAACGCAGCAGAAGACCGGCATGTTCCAGCTCGACAGTCAGGCCAAGGCCATCATCGAGGCCATCGGCAACCTGCGCGCCCAGGTCGCTGCCAAGGAAGTTCAGCTCCAGGCCATGCGGTCATTCGCCACCGAGCAGAACCCGCAGCGCATCCTGGTCCAGGAGCAGGTAGTAGGCCTCCGCGAACAACTGCGCAAGCTCGAAGGAGAGGAAGGAGGAGAAGGCGATCCCATAGTAGGTACGGGCAAGATCCCCGGCGTCGGCCTCGAGTTCGTCCGCAAATATCGCGACGTCAAGTACTACGAGACCATTTTCGAACTCCTTGCCAAACAGTACGAAGCCGCCAAGATCGACGAATCGCGCGAAGCCGCGGTGATTCAGGTGCTGGATCAGGCAATGGAGCCGGACCGGAAGTCTTCTCCCAAGCGTTTGGTAATCGTTGTTGTTTCGACTGCGGTTGCTTTCCTAGGTGCCGTTTTTTTTTGCATCTGTAAGCAAGCTCTTGCGAATGTTCGGCAAGATCCGAAGCGCGCCGCGCGGATTGAAATCCTTCGACACTATTTTAGAATTCGCGGAGCCCGCGAGCATAGCAGGCTGTGACCGTCAGCGGTTCGCATTGCGGGCTTGAGTGGTGAGTTTGGAGAGGAAACCGTGAAGCAGAAGAGAGCACTTATCACAGGCATCACTGGCCAGGATGGCGCATATCTGTCGGAGTTCCTCTTAAAAAAGGGCTACGAGGTGCATGGCGTAAAGCGCCGTACGTCGCTGTTCAACACCGATAGAATCGATCACCTATACGAAGACCCGCATGTAAGTGATCGTAGGTTTGTTCTCCATCATGGCGACTTAACGGATTCCTGCAGTCTGATACACATCATGCAGAAGGTGCAGCCCGACGAGGTGTATAACCTTGGCGCGCAGAGCCATGTCGCGGTCTCCTTCGAGCAGCCCGAGTACACTGCCAATGTTGACGCAATCGGAGCACTCCGAGTACTCGACGCCATTCGCATCCTCGGCATGGAGAAGAAAACCCGTTTTTACCAGGCTTCCAGTTCCGAGCTGTACGGGCTGGTCCGGGAAACTCCTCAAACGGAGAAGACGCCCTTCTATCCGCGCTCACCGTATGCGGTTGCCAAGCTCTACGCTTACTGGATTACCGTCAACTACCGCGAGTCTTACGGGATGTATGCCTGCAACGGAATCCTCTTCAATCATGAATCACCCGTTCGAGGCGAAACTTTTGTGACGAGAAAAATCACGCGTGCCCTCGCACGGATAAAGCTTGGACTTCAGGACTGCCTCTATCTCGGTAACCTGAATTCTCTTCGAGACTGGGGCCACGCCAAAGACTTTGTCGAGATGCAGTGGTTGATGCTGCAGCAGGATGAAGCCGAAGACTTCGTAATTGCCACAGGTGAACAGCATAGCGTTCGTGAATTCGTCGAGATCGCTGCAGCCGAGGTAGGCATCAACGTCGATTGGACCGGCAGCGGTATCCACGAGAAAGGTCTAGACGGTGCCGGCAGGGTGATCGTCGCAGTCGATCCGCGATATTTCCGGCCTGCCGAAGTCGAGGCATTATTGGGCGATGCGTCCAAGGCCCATCAGAAGCTCGGGTGGAAGCCGCGTACGAGTTTCAGGCAGTTAGTTCGCGAGATGATGCAAGAAGACCTTATCTCCGCGGAGCGTGACGATCTCGTGAAGCGAAACGGCTACAAGGCCTATGACTACCACGAATAGTCCAGCACTGCTCAATGCACGGATCTACGTGGCAGGACACCGAGGTCTGGCCGGCTCCGCAATTTTGCGTGCGCTGCAAGCGGCCGGGGCCCCAAATGTAATTACTCGGACCCATGCTGAGCTCGACTTGACCGACGGATCAGCGGTCCGCGCCTTTTTTGTACAAACCCAACCAGAGTATGTGTTTCTCTCTGCGGCAAAGGTCGGCGGTATTTTGGCTAACTGGAAAAGGCCTGCCGAGTTCATCCGTCAAAATCTGGCGATTCAGACAAACGTAATTCATGAAGCCCATTGCACAAAAGTAAAGCGACTGCTCTTCCTTGGTTCCAGTTGCATCTATCCGCGTGATTGCCCCCAGCCAATGAAAGAGAGCTGTTTGCTTACGGGACCGCTGGAGTTTACGAATCGCCCTTACGCGGTTGCCAAAATCGCGGGTATTGAGATGTGTTGGTCGTACAACCGTCAATACGGCACGCGTTTCATTGCCGGCATGCCGACCAACCTCTATGGTCCGAACGACAATTATGACTTAAATTACTCCCACGTTCTTCCTGCGCTCATCCGTAAATTTCACGACGCCAGACAGCGAAATGCTAGAGAGGTTACAGTTTGGGGTAGTGGAGGCGTTCATCGTGAATTCTTGCACAGTGATGACATGGCTCAGGCTTGTGTGTTTCTGATGATGCTTCCTGACGAGTTATTTGATCGCATAGTGCATTCAGAGTCATGCGCGCCGTTAGTAAATATTGGCTTCGGGCGTGACTGCACCATAGCGGAATTGGTGGAGATGATTCGAGAGACAGTCGGGTTTGACGGAGAAATCAGATACGATGCCAGCAAGCCGGACGGCACACCCAAGAAGCTGCTGGACATCACCAAGATTAGAGAGCTCGGTTGGCATCCGAGAATCGAGCTCCAAGACGGCCTGAGGGCAGTCTATCAAGAATATCAGGGGCGCTCTTTCCGAGAAGAGATGCGGTGCAACTGACTATGGGCCTATTAACAGTGAACAGATTGGCCGCAGCCTTTCGGATTCGACAGTTTGATCTCGAATGCGCCGATGCGCGTGCAGACGAGCGGCACCGTCGCGCAACTTTAACGGGATTAACAGCCGCGATTGCCCGAATCGTCGCAGTCGCTACATCCCTAATCACGGTTCCAATTACTCTCTCTTACCTTGGGGCAGAGCGCTTTGGCCTCTGGATGGCAATCAGCTCCGTTTTAGCAATCATGAATTTTGCTGATCTCGGGATCGGCAATGGTGTCATGAACGCTGTCGCGGACGCCCACGGCAAGAATGATATCCAAGGTATACAGGTAGCGATTACTAGCGGTATGGCTGTGCTCGTTGGCATCGCAGCTTTACTTTTGGCCGCGCTTGCTGTGACATACTGGCAGGTCGATTGGGCTTCCCTATTCAATGTCCGTTCCCCGATAGCCAGGATTGAGGCCGGCCCAGCGTTACTTGTGGCTGCCGTCTTCTTTGTCTTGAACATTCCTGCGGGATTGGTGCAACGCGCGCAAATGGGCCTGCAGGAGGGGTTTCGCAGCTATGTATGGCAGTTGGCTGGTAGCTTGACCGGATTAAGCGGTGTTCTTCTAGCGGTCCACTGGCATGGTGGTCTCCCATGGCTGCTGTTTGCGCTTGCTGGGTCCCCCGCGATTGTCGCAATCATGAACGGCTTCGTCTTCTTCGGTTGGATGAGACGCGACTTGCTGCCTTCGCTGACCTCGGTCTCGCGCAGCGGAATTTCGAAGGTTGGCCGTCTCGGAGTTTTGTTTTTTGTATTGCAACTTGTCGTTGCCCTGGCATTCTCTTCAGACAACTTCATTGTTGCGCGAGTCTTGGGGCCAGAGGCCGCGACTCAGTACGCTATTCCGCAACGCATGTTCATGCTAGTTTCCGTCATGCTTGCAATGCTGATGGCGCCTCTCTGGCCAGCCTACGCCGAGGCGATCTCACGTGGTGATACGCATTGGGTGCAGAAAACGTTGGTACGTTCTCTGAAGTTGGTGACGCTGGTGGCAAGTGCAGCGGTTTTGGTCCTGGTTTGCTTCGGCAAGCAGATCATCCATCTGTGGGTGGGTAAAAAGGTCAGCGTTAGCCTCTTGTTGCTCTCCGGATTGGCGGTATGGACTCTCTTCGATGTTGCCGGGAATGCAGTAGGAATGTTTCTAAACGGCGCGAGCGTGATCCGATACCAAGTGATCGTCTCTCTCATATTCAGTACCCTTTGTCTCAGCGCCAAGATTTACGCAGCCCGTCATTTCGGTATCGCTTCGCTTCCTTGGGCAACCGCAAGTACATACTGCTTGGCAGTCGCCGCCCCCTATGCAATTCTACTACCCCGACTACTTCGCCGCGTACACGAAGAACGCGCTTCTTCGGTTGGCGTATAGCTTGATCCAGTACTTAGAAGATTCAATTTGACGGATCTTTCACAGTGGATTGTCTTAACCACTATTCAATCGTCTGGTCAAGCGATTGGGCGTAATTTCCCAGGTTTCAGAGGAGCGTTATCTGATTCTCGCCGCGTACAGCTATATCCGTTTTAGCACTATGAATTCGCGAGGGAGAATTACATGAAGACTTCCGGCGTGATGACCACTGAAGAGGCTGTTTCAGAGATTCGGTCTGATCCGCAACTAGCGGACTTAGTTGAGCAGTGCTACTGGGATAAAGACGTTTTTTCGGCTGCGAAACGGTTTCATAGATCGGCTGAGTGGCGTGCCGTTCTTCGCCTTCTCGAATACCGCCTCAACGGCGGAACCGTCCTTGACCTCGGAGCTGGAACCGGAATTGCCAGCTATGCCTTTGCTGAGTCAGGTGTGCGTTGCGTTTATGCTCTCGAACCTGACCCGAGTTCTGAAATCGGGAATGGCGCAATTGCTAAACTGCGACATCCCGTTATCAAAATTCTCTCTGCATTCGGAGAGTGCATTCCCCTACCTTCCAGATCGGTTGATGTCGCCTACTGCCGTCAGGTCTTGCATCATGCGGCTTCTCTACCAGCGATGGTGGAGGAAGTCCGGCGGGTCCTTAAGCCGAACGGACTGTTTGTCGCCACCCGTGAGCATGTCGTCTGGAGCAAACGGGAGAGGCGGCGTTTTCTAGCAGATCATCCCATCCATCAAAAGGCAGGCGGGGAAAACGCCTTCACGCTGCGTGAATATCGCTCAGCCTTCGAAAACGCTGGATTCTCCTTCCGGGTGCTGCGTCCGTGTGATTCCATCATCAATGCTTTTGGATATTTCCCGGTTTCTGATGAGGATACGCTACGGTCATTTCCAGAGCGGCGACTGCGCGAGAGGTTTGGTTTTTCCTTTCCCGTCTTCGAAGTTGCTTTTCGCTGGCGCATGAACCGACTGTCGCCAGGAATGATGTACACATTCATTGGTTCCTGTTAGTTCGCAACGCCACAATCTTCCTCTGCGCTGACAAGTCGGTGCACTAAGTTTCGTGGGCCTGCGGCCAGGCTCATGCGTCACCATAGAGGAACACGTGACATAGAGAAATACTTGGCATAGTGGCAATGATGCACGACATCATCAAGCTAGTTCGCAGAATAGCTCAGTATTGAGGTATCGCTGGTTGCAAACACCGCCGCGATGGCAACGCATATTTCAGTTTGTAAGTGCTGCTTGTGTTGTAAGGTTCCTGTTTGGTTTGCAAAGACACCGAAGTTGATATTGTCGTCTTGTTTGTACACTGATCTGCAGTGATTTAGGAGCGCTGAGTGAAAAAAACTGTATGTGTTTGCGGATTAGGATTTGTGGGTCTCACTCTTTCAGTCACTTTGGCGAAGATGGGATTCGACGTCGTAGGAGTAGAGAAGAATGCGGATACTGCTCGGAGCTTGCAAAATGGCCAGCCCCACTTTCACGAGCAAGGACTTGAGGTGGCACTCCGGACTTATCTAGCGCGAGGTTTGAGTATTCACACCCACATCCCTCGTCGTGCAATTGATATATTCGTCATAGCGGTCTCTACACCGCTCAACGAGGATCTTCAGCCCACGCTTACTTACCTGATCGAAGCTGTCCAGAGCATTCTTCCTCATCTCAAAGCCGGAGCTCTAGTCATCCTGAGGAGCACTGTTCCGGTGGGAACGACGCGAAGTATCGTGCTACCCCTCCTAGCTTCGACTGGAATCGATGTTCGAGTTGCCTTTTGCCCAGAGCGGACCATCGAAGGGAAGGCGCTCGAAGAGCTAGCTCGTTTACCACAGATCATCGGCGGTTTAGATACAGACAGTGTCCGTGACGCTAGTGAGCTGTTCCGAAAAGTGACTCCAGTTGTGATTGAAGTGTCCTCTCTGGAGACTGCTGAGATGATAAAGCTGATCGACAACTCGTTTCGCGATTACATGTTCGCTTTCAGCAATGACTTGGCGATGGCCTGTTCTGCCTTGGGCGTGGATGCAAGCGAAGCTATACGCGCTGCCAATACCGGCTATTCCAGAAACAACATACCGGTTCCCGGACCGGTTGGAGGGATCTGCCTGACGAAGGACCCTCGGATATTGGGATGGAGCGCTGGCCAAGCCGGCTACCAGCTGAGAATAAGCTCCCGCCCGATTCACGAAGCATATCTAAACTTCATCGTAGATAGATGTGAAGACGCAGTGAATCAAATCGGGAAACAGCTAGCAGACTGCAAAGTTTGTATTTCCGGTCTGGCATTCAAGGGAAACCCACCAACCGACGACTTGCGAAACTCGCCTTCACTCGATGTTTTGCAGAAATTACGAGCAAGAATGCTCCCTTCCGCGCGCATGTATGGTCACGACTTCGTCGTTACGGATCAGTCAATTCGCTCCCTGGGCCTCATTCCCGCTCAACTGGAAGAACTGGATGGGATCGACCTTCTGGTGATAGCGACCAATCATGCGCAGTATTCCCGATCAGACATGATCAAGGTTGTGCAGGGCCTCAACCGACCAGCCGTGATATGCGACATGTGGAGAGTGTGGGATATGAATTTGATCGCATCGCTAGACGGCATTATGTATCTCTCCGACTCGGTTGAGGTTGCTCCCACCTCAGCTATGGCCCGCATGTCTGGAGTTTCAGCATGAAGGGAAAAGCCGTCCTGGTCACGGGCGGTACCGGATTCCTCGGGTCTGCATTGGTGAAGGCGCTGGTTCAGGAGGGGTACCGGGTCACCGTCTTAGATGACAATTCTCGCGGAGATCCTAAGCGGATTGCAGGCTTACCGCACGTCGACGTGGTCGTGGGCGACGTTCGGGACAAGTTGACGGTTGAGCTTTTGGTATCGAGATCAGAATGTGTGTTTCATCTGGCTTCAGTCAATGGCACTAGATTGTTCTATGAGACTCCAAGCCATGTTCTTGAGGTCGGCTTGATAGGCACAATGAACGTGCTATCAGCTGCCGCAAAGCACAAGGTAGCTGAAGTGCTGTTTACTTCGAGCTCTGAGGTCTACGGTGAACCGTCCTTGATCCCCACACCCGAGGCAGAGAGTGCCAAGATAGCAGATGTTAGTAATGCACGATTCAGCTATGCCGGCATGAAGCTTGCTGGCGAGATTGCAGTTGTGCAGTTCGCAAGGGAACATGGCTTTCGTGGGCTTGTAATACGTCCTCATAATGTTTACGGTCCCGACATGGGATATGACCATGTTGTTCCAGACCTGATTCGAAAGCTCTGGATTTCGAGTCGAGAAGGCCGTAGCCGAAGGGCCGAGTTGGTGATCGAAGGCACAGGAGAGGAAACACGCGATTTCTGTTACATAGACGATTTCATTTCAGGGATGATGCTCTGTTGGCAGAGCGGACGAGAGTCGTCACTTTTCCATGTAGGTACTCAGAGAGAAACATCGATTCGGAGTCTGGTTTCAGAGCTTTCAGCGATTTCAAACATTGAGATTACGGTTATTCCAACCAAACGAAGGCCCGGTAGCCCAGTGCGTCGATCCGCGGATATTAGTGCCTTGGCCAGTCTGGGGTACAAGCCTAAAATCTCGCTTCGAGAGGGTCTTACTAGAACCTGGGAAGATTACGTACGCCGTTTTCAATCTGAATCTCTCGTAGGAGAGTGCGTGTCGTAAACATGGCCTCTGAAAAGTTAAAAGTCGGAATTGATGCTCGTCTCGACAACCCGCGTCAGGGCATTGGGACCGCGATCATAGGACTGGCTAAAGGTTTCGGATCGCTACCTGCTTCAGAAGACGAGTACTGGTTCATAATGCATTCAGATAACACGGAGTGGTTGCGGCCGTACATGGGGCAGAACTGTAGAATCTTTGAAGTTCCACGAGCGCCAGGTACCCGTCCTTTCGGCAAGAGAACTCTGCGACAAAGGCTTTGGAAGAGGATCACAAGTCTAACTACTAGATCCGCATCTGGTTTTGAAGTGGCTCCCTCTTCGGTAGAAGAATTCGGCTTCGACGTTATCCATTTCACTACTCAGTTAGGGTTTGTAACAACGGTACCAACAATTTATCAACCATGGGATCTCCAGCACTTGCATCTGCCAAAGCTATTTTCTCGCCGTGAGTGGGAGCGTCGCGAACGCGAGTACAGGTTCTTTTGCGAGCAGGCATGCCTCGTGTGCGTGCAGACCGAATGGGGTAAGCGTGACTTGTGTGACCAATATGGCCTTCCCGAATCTAAAGTCGTTGTGGTGCCAGGGGCATCTGTTCTACAAGCCTATACCCCACCTACTCAGAGTGAAATCGACGCGACACTGCGCAAGCACGGGATACCCTCTGAGTTCTTTTTCTATCCAGCAGTAACGTGGCCTCATAAGAATCACTCTGTCTTGCTACGTGCCTTAGCGAAGCTTAAGGAGGAGCATGATTATCGCGCTCACCTTGTGCTTACGGGAGATCTAACGACCTTCTCGAAAGTCTTGCGCCGGGAAGCTCGACAATATGGAATTTCCGATCAAGTCAGCTTTCTTGGCTTCGTGTCTGCCGCCGAAATTCAGTGTTTTTATCGTCGCGCTCGCGCCTTGGTGTTCCCGAGTAAATTCGAAGGATGGGGCTTTCCAATATTTGAGGCTTTCCAAAGTGGCTTGCCTGTGATCTGCTCGAACGCGTCGGTTCTGCCCGAAGTCACCGCAGGAGCCGCATCGTTGTTGCCATCGGAAGATGCTGCCGGTTTTGCGCACGCAATGATTCGAGTGCACACTGATGTAGTCATGCGTGCCGAGCTTGTACGAAAAGGATTTGATCGTGTCCAGTCTCTGTCTTGGGAACGAACTGCCGACATTATGCAGAAACACTATGCGAGCTTGGCGCACGGCCATTCTGGGATGGGCGATACTGTGCCGCTTCACGATGTCTTACCTGAACGGGTGGTCTCCGCCATTTGAGCTGTTGTTGAACAACGCGAATCGTCGACTACCATGAATTCACAAAGCTCTACACCGACCGCAGATAAAGTCAGACCCACAATCCCGCTGATTTCAATCATCATAGTGGTGCGGAACGGCAAGTCGACACTAGCAAGAGCAATCGAGAGTATCTCGCGTCAGAGCTTTAAGAACTTCGAACTCATCATCGTGGATGGTGTTTCGACTGACGGTACGCTAGACGTAATCGGCGCGAACAATCAGGTAGTTCATAACTGGATTAGTGAGCCCGACCGAGGAATCTACGATGCCATGAACAAAGGGGTAGGACTTGCCCGAGGTGAATGGGTCTATTTTCTCGGGTGTGACGACGTTCTGCTCGAATGCCTCGGGCAAGTCGCTGTTCGCCTAGTGGACAAGCGCGCAATATATTACGGCAACGTAGTGAAGACTGGCAGCGAAACAGTTTACGATGGCAAATTCAGCTCGTGGAAACTACTGCGAAGAAACATTTGCCATCAGGCCATGTTTTATCCACGAAGTGTCTTTGATAGACACCAATTCAGTCTTTCTTATCCTCGGCTTGCGGACTGGGAATTCAATTTGCGGTGCTACGCCGACGACAAGCTTCGCTTCGAATACATCCCCGTTGACATTGCCCGCTACAACGACGTTACTGGTGTTAGCGCTACGGCTAAAGATCAACAGTTCATTCGGGATCAAGCTCGAATAATCCGCGAGTGCCTTCCGCTCGGATGCTATGCCTGGTATTGCGCCAAACAGTCAGCGCACAAATTCAACCGACTGCTTTTCAGATGACATACCTAGAGTTTCTACAAGAATTATCGCAACACCCGGTTGTTTATCTAGTCTTGTTGGTCGTAACCGTCTGGGCATACTTATTCTTGCTGCGAAAACGCATCTACTCAATATCTGATCCACTGTTTTTTGCGGCGCTCTACTCGGCTCTTGCCGCGACGGCAGTTTGGTATATGTGTTGGCGCAACCTGATCGAGACCACATATGTTCTCCAATTTGCTGCTACAGAAGTAGCGTTTATCTTCGGTATTCTAGTGTTTCCGTGCTTTAACGGCCAAGGCTCCGCATCCACGTCAGTCTATCGTAACAATAAGCCTTTCTTTTCGCTTCTTTACATCGTGTCGAGCGGAATGTTCGTGATTGCGCAGATCGCGGTTTACAGCATCAGAGGAATACCGATTTTTTACGCGAGCCGCCTTCAATATTACGCCGAAGGTGGCGGACTGGGCATCTTTGATCGCATTCTTAGTGTTAGCTCTTTTTTCTGCTGGTATCTCATCATCTATCGCTTTGCTTATCGCATAAAGATAAAATTCTGGCCTAGGTTACTTGACCATGCAGTACTTTGGGCGCTAGTTTTTTCTGCTGTGCTCTCAGGTAGCAAATCAACATTTCTAACCGTTGTTTTTGTGATCTTTTACTTTCGGTTATTGCATCGGCAAGATCCCGATTGTGCAATTGAGTTTCGGGATGAGCTTGCGAAGTGGCAGAAACGAATCATTATCGCAGCTTGCTTTGCTTTCGTCAGTGTGATGGCCTTCGAAGTCCATTCGAGTTCTTACACCTTACTCGTTATTGAAACGTCGCAGAGATTGAGTGCCTTCGGTGATACCTTTTTCATGGCTTTCCCCACACATCTAGTTGAGAGTCTCTCAGGAAAGCATCCTCTGTTGGCCATCTTTGGCGGCGTGCTAGTGATGTTTAGGCTCGTATCGCCGGCGGATCTGCCCGAAAACGTAGGTTTTCAATTGTACCGAGGAGTGTATGGATTCGACGCGTTTGTTGGACCAAATCCACGTCACAATTTAATGGGTTTAGTTTATTTCGGAATCGTTGGCAGTATCTTTTATTCCCTGACTTTAGGCCTACTGGTTGGCTTTCTACGGAATGTCGTAATACGCTGGATGAAACCGGGAAATACGATCGAACCCCTTTTTGCATTCCTTGCTGTCTCTTGCGTTTCGGTTAGTACTGATATAGCAATTTTTATGAAGGACGTGAGCAGTGCGCTCATGGTAGTCCCAGTCATGTATCTTCTTGCGTTTATTCTTGACTTGGCCCTGGCACAACCAGTGGCGCTTAGACCGAACGCCGCCACGTTTCTGCCCTAGTGCCGCTAAGTCGCTAATGGATGAGCAAGTAGTTGCCTGATTCAGTAAATCCACCTGTTCTATGAAACCTTCTGCCGTCACTTCGGAAAAACGTATAACCGAGCGGTCGGAAGCACTCATTGAAAAAGTCTTGAGGGTGATAATTGAAGCGCTGCGCGAAATCGACCACGCTCTCAACAAGGACCGCTGGTGTAGATTCTCTCAATATCCGTTTGGCTCCACGAAAGACGAACAGTTCTGCGCCTTCAACATCGCACTTGATGAAGCTAGCTCGTCCAGCGACTACTTCGTCTAACGGAACTACCTCGCATGAGAACTGATGTCCTGCAGATCCTTGGTGTGCCCAACCCCACTGTGGAACACTCTTGTCGATCGGCACGCCGAAAGAGAGTTTACCGCGGGATTCTCCGCACGCTACGTTATGTGTAGTCACATTGGTTAGTCTGAGCGACTCAACTGTGTGCCGTAGCACGAAATAATTGGGAGGGATAGGTTCGAAGCAGTGTACGCGTCCGGAAGCCCCAACCATCTTAGAAAGATGAAATGCATAGAGTCCGTGATTCGCTCCTACATCAATCACAGTTTCGCCGTCTCTCACAATTTCTCTCACGCGCTCGATCTCTGGCTCCCACCGCTTGCCATTCGCGATATCACGAGACGCGACGTAGGCGTTGATGTGAACGTACCAAGATTGTGGCAGGACGGACAAGGCGCGTTTTATCACAGCTCTGGAATTCATAATTGCCTAGAAATATTAGCACTGCAGGAAAAGCTGAGTGCTTGAATCGAAAAGTTGTGACTCGTTCCTCCATAACGAGTCAGAAGGAGATTGTCGTGTCTTTGCCGATCGTCTACGCAATACTTATTAATTGGAACGGTGAGAAAGATACAATTGCGTGTCTGGAGTCGCTACTGACAGTAAATTACGCTAGTCTCCATGTGTTGATTTCCGATAATGGATCACGACCAGAATCAATCGCAGCTATTCGTGAGTGGATAGCCGAAAATCTTGCTGTGGGAAGATTATGGAAAGGGATCGGATCGTGCGAAATTCTAGAGAACGGGCGAAATTTAGGCTTCACAGGCGGAAATACCATCGGTATTCACTATGCCCTGAAGCAAAATGCCGATTATGTGTTGTTTCTGAATAACGACACAATTGTGACACCCAATTTCCTTAAACCTATGGTCGATGTTGCGGAATGCGACAAAAACGTTGGGATTGTTGGGTGCAAGATTTTCTATGCTGATTCGGACCCTGGTGGCAGACACAGAATATGGTCGCTCGGTGGCTACTCATTTCGGCACGGTATGCCGATAAATATCGGCGCTGGAGAACTGGATCGTCCAGAGTGGAAAGGCGTCAGAGAGCAGACATTAATCAACGGGTGCTGTATGTTAATCAAACGTGCTGTCGTGGAGACGGTCGGAGTTCAGGATGATCGGCTGTTCTTTGGCATAGATGACGTTGAATATTCGTTTCGAGCAGCCCAGAAAGGCTGGAAGAATGTCATCGCATGCAATGCAGAAATCTATCACGCAGCATCGCGATCAGTTGTACCTCGCTCCGGGCTTCAAGTCTATTACCTTTTTAGAAACATACTCTTCTTCCGTTGCAATTCATTTCCGGTATGGCGCAATTTAGATTTTGTTTTCTTCTTTCTCGTGAGGTATGTGTTTGTCGCTTCGCTATATCGCTTGTTGACGGGACGTAACAAAGTGAACCATGGTGTGATGTTGGCGATTTGGGATTTTGTGCGAGGTCAGATGGGAGAATGCCGTCACGCCTCGAGCCTGGTTGCGACATAGTTCCGGTTCGTGAACATCTTATACGATCATCAGGTTTTTTCATTGCAGGACGCTGGTGGCGCGTCTCGGTACTACTTTGAATTGCTCAAGTGTTTTGCGAATATCCCTAATATTGAAGTGCAAACGCTAATAGGCTTTAACTCCTCTGTCATGCCTCTCGCGTCGGTGACAAGCTCAAGTATCCGAGTTAGGTCAATCAGGAGTAGCATTCCTCCTGGGGTGCTGCGCTATGCCGCCAACGAGGCTCTTTCGATAGCCTGCAAAACATTTTCAGGGCGATTTGATATCTACCATTCGACACTCTATCGATTTATACCGACAGTGACTGCGCGTCGCAGGTTTGCTACTCATCATGATTGTGTACATGAACGTTTTCCTCAGCTCTTTAGAGATGTAAAAAGGATCCTTCGGGCGAAGAGGAAGCTGTTTGAAAAGGCGGATGGAATAATTTGTGTCTCCGAATCTAGTCGCCGCGATCTCGAGGAGTTTTATGGAATCGCGCGCGACCGCACTCGAGTGATACACCACGGCTTTAGTCCCTTGCCATGTTGTGCGTCTGCTGAAGAGCAATTACGCACAGCTACCCGCCGGGAGTATATCTTGTTTGTTGGTTCCAGGGCGGCTTACAAGAATTTCCCAACATTGCTAAGGGCGTTTCGTGCCACTGAGGTATTCAAATCCTATGATCTTGTCACGGTTGGCGGTGGACCGTTCACGGAGGCGGAGCAGACGCTTTTTCGAGAACTAGAAGTCGAAGAAGCTGTCGTTGGCATACCAAAAGCCTCCGATGCTTTGTTGTCGGCGGCATATGGCGGCGCGACACTCTTTGTCTATCCGTCGCTGTATGAAGGTTTCGGATTTCCTCCGCTCGAAGCCATGAGTAGAGATTGCCCGGTACTTGTAACAAGGAGTTCCTCGCTACCCGAGATCTGTATGGATGCCGCTCTTTATTTCGAGCAGGGATGCGAGGAGTCGCTTTCTAGAGAGTTGTTGCGGTCTCTGTCTGATACTGAAGCGCGGGAAGCGGCCATCAACCGAGGGAAAGAGATCGTCAAGCTGTACAGCTGGAGACGATGCGCGGAGCAAACTCTAGATTATTACCGGGAGTGTCTCCGGAATTAGTGTACATACGGTAGGAATAATTCCAAATGAGAATCATAAATCAAGTTCTTATCACCGGCGGTTGTGGCTTTATCGGACTTCATTTAGCTGAGCGACTTTCGCAGGACGAATACCGAGTTCGCCTGATGGACAATCTTAGTTCCCAAATCCATGGAGCCGTACCTTATCTCGCAGGTGCTTCAATCCTCCAGGCTCCGAACGTGGAATTGCTGCGTAGTGATGTGCGAGTTCGACGCGACTGGGAGGAGGCTCTTAAGGGAGTCGAGTGCGTCATTCATTTCGCAGCGGAAACTGGTACTGCGCAGTCCATGTATGAGATTGAACGCTATACGAATACAAACGTACTCGGTACCGCATTGTTGATGGACATTCTCGCGAACTCAAAGCACGGCGTGAAGAAAGTTATCCTGGCCTCTTCTCGATCCGTGTATGGCGAAGGAGCCTACGAGTGTGACGGTTGTCGAACTGTTTATCCGGACTCACGATCCGAGGAACAGCTGTCCAGCAAGCATTGGGATCTGTTGTGCCCGACATGCTGCGGTCCAATCCAGCCTAGGGCGACTTCCGAAGATGCCAGGACGCGCCCGGCTTCAATCTATGCGGCGACCAAACTCGCGCAGGAGGATATCGTGCGAATCGCCGGGATTGCGCTTGGCATCGGGACGGTTGTCTTCCGCTTCCAGAACGTTTACGGGGAAGGGCAATCGCTTAGGAATCCATACACCGGGATTCTGTCGATCTTTTCTAACCGCATCCGGCAAAACTTACCGATCTACCTCTTCGAAGACGGAGAAGAGTCACGTGACTTCGTCCATGTTTCCGATGTTGCAAAGGCTGTCGCATTGGCGATCGAATCTGATCGCGCGGCGGGGATGACGCTCAACGTGGGTAGCGGGCGACCCACGTCGGTGCGGAAGATCGCGGAAACTCTGAAGAAATCTTTTGCCGACAGATCTGAACCAATTGTTTCAGCGCAATACCGCCTCGGGGACATAAGACACTGCTATGCGGATCTCTCAAACATTGCTTCTATTGGCTTCGCACCGGAAATAGAGCTTGAAGACGGACTGGACAGATTCGTCGACTGGGTTAAGACCCAGCCGGTCGAAGTCGACGGACTAGAGCGGGCTAACAATGAATTGGCAGAACGAGGACTGATGGCCAAAGCCGCCGTATGCTGAAGGAATTTCTATACGCGGACCTGGAGCGGCAGTTCGACCTGGAAGGTCATCCGGGGAAAAAGGCAAGTGTGGGTAGAGTGCTTAAGAGGCTCCTACACCCCAGATTTCTTCCGTTGGTGCTCTGCCGCTGCGCGCGCGCGGCGTTCTTGCGCCGGGTTCCTGCATTACCGGGTATCTTCACGTACTTGAACATTGTTCTATTCGGGTTGGAAGTTTCGCCTCGTTGCCAAATTGGTCCGGGGCTTTTCCTTCCTCATACGAACGGCACTGTGTTGGGCGCCTATCGTATAGGTGCGAACGCGACCATATACCAAGGAGTTACCCTTGGCGCCAAAACGCTCGATATGGGTTTTAGTCACGAACTGCGACCCAGCATTGGCGATTGCGTCCTGATCGGCGCGGGAGCAAAAGTGCTGGGCGGCATTTACATCGGCGACCATGTAACCGTTGGAGCTAATTGCGTAGTTCTCGCGGATGTCGCCCCATTTCAGACCGTAGTTGGAATCCCTGCGCATGCCATTGGAACTGAGGCCTTGACGAATTGACTATGCAACCCACTCTTGATTTAACAATCATCATCCCTAACTACAACACAAACAGTTTACTGAAACAGTGTCTTGCGTCCATTTACGAGCACACGACTGGCATAAAGTTTGAAGTAATTTGTCTGGACGAAAACTCTCCAGATGGCAGCGCCGAGATGGTTTTGAAGGAATTTCCTCAAGTCATCCTCGTTTGCAACGAGAGACCGAAATACTATGCTGCTAACAACAATCTTGGCTTGCAAATGTCGCGAGCGAGATATGCATGTCTTTTGAATAGTGATACCAAGATAACGGCAGATGCATTCACTGCTCTCGTGACGTTCATGGACGAGCACCCCGAAGCCGCTTCGTGCGGCCCTAAGCTTCTGAATCTCGACGGATCCGTCCAGCATTGCATACGCCACTTCGCGGGCCTTTCGACAATGATCCTTCACGGCCTGAACTGGCACAGACTGTTTCCCGACGGGCGCTTCGCAGACAACTACTATGCATTGCGCTTCGACTACTCGAGAGCGCAGGTTGTGGATAACATTGGTACCACCGCGTACGTGATCCGCCGCTCAACCTGGGAGTCTGCGGGCATGCTGGATGAACGGTTCCCTCATTTTCAAGTCGACATTGCCTACAATCTCATGTTGAAGAGGAAGGGATTTCACGTGTACTACACACCCTGCGCTGAAGTGATCCATTACGGTGGACAAAGCATTAATCAGCAAGCAAAAAGTAAAATACGTGAATTGCACGAGGCATTGGCGAAATTCAATGATATCTATGACTATTTTGGCGTCAGCCGGATTTCAAAACTCCTAGTGAGGATTGCTATTCGATGCCGATACATCATCAAGCTGGCGGAATACTACGTTAGTTCGGACAAGAGGGTCATTAAGAGCCCCGGAGCCCCTCGGTTGCAGCTAGGAACGGAAGCCCACTCCCGATTTGTTCCACACAGGGATTCCACGGTTACGACGAGAACGCAAAGCACTTAATCAGTTCATCGCGTGGCATGTGGATATTTTTTTCACCATCTGTTTGTAATGTGTTAGTACTTTCACGCGCCCTCCTGAGCCACTGAGGGCGGCTGTGGTCCCCTTGTTCAGTTCGGATTACCGCGCACCGAAATAGGACACCACAATGGGTCTCGTCTATCTCCTGATTTTTCTTGCATGTCTCATCGCTAGCCTTCTCCTCACCCGTTTCGTACGGAACATGGCCGTGACCAACGGCTGGGTAGCGGAGGCAAATTCCAGACGGCACATTCACCGGCTGGCTATTCCTCGCCTCGGGGGCATTGGCATTTATCTTGCCTTTGTCGTCGGGCTTGCTGCCGTTGCTTCGGTGAGCAGTTTTCTCCAGGCCGAAGCCAATTCGGGTTGGCATCTCTACGGACTGCTTTGGCCCGCGACCCTTATTTTCCTGTTGGGTCTTTGGGATGACGTTTGGCCAGTGAATGCGCGGGTCAAGTTCACCGTTCAGGCGATCGCTGCGGTTCTGCTCTATGCGGAAGGCTTCCGGATTCGGTACTTCTATTTGTTAGCGGGCGATAACCCGCTGTACCCGGTTGTATCGTTGGGACTGACCATTTTGTGGGTCCTCTGGATCACCAACGCCTTCAACTTGATCGACGGAATGGACGGTTTGTCGGCGGGCTCGGCGCTGTTTTCGACTGCGGTTGTGTTTATCGTTTCCATTGCTTTGGGCAATGGGTTCGAGGCGCTGATCACTGCCGCGTTGGCCGGGGCGATACTCGGATTCCTGCGATACAACTTCAACCCCGCCAGTATTTTCCTGGGCGACTGTGGAAGCTTGTTCATTGGGTTCACTCTTAGTGCGGTGGCTCTGGCCGGATCACAGAAGGCCCCTACGTTGATTGCGGTCGCGATCCCTGTACTTGCCTTCGGTCTTCCTATTTTGGATGTCGTTCTGGCTGTGGCGCGACGATTCCTTCGCGGAAAGCCCCTTTTTGAGCCGGATGCAGATCACATCCATCACAAGCTGTTGAAGCGCGGGCTTTCGCATCGGCACGCAGTACTCGTTCTCTATGGAGTGAGCGCAGTCTTTGCCATGCTGAGCCTATTGCTGCTTTCACCATTTGGATACAAATGGGGAGTTGTCCTCGTTGTCGTAGCTGGTGGGGCCTTCCTGGGATTACATGAGTTGCGGTATCACGAGGTCTCGGAATTGCGCCGCGTCTGTCTTCGCTTCGCGCGACAGCGGCAAATCATCGCGAATAATCTCCGTATCATTCACGCTGTCGAATCACTTGAGCACTGCAAGTCGATGGCGGAGATCTGTATGACACTCACGGAGGCGCTGGAACCGGCCGGCTACAGCGGAATTGCCTTCAAGTCTGGCGAACTCAGCCAATATCCGTCATCGTTGATGACTCCCATGGTTGAAACTACCGATGGCGAATTTGTCTACTCATGGATCGACGGCGACCCTGGAAAGTATCCGTGGCGGCTTAGTTTGGAACTGGTGAACACCAGAGGCGAAGATTACGGCAATTTCTCCATCGTGCGATGCTCGTACGATGATCCGATCCTGATAGATGGGCACGTTTTTGCCGCGTCCTATAGATTCACTATGGCTATCGCCGATGCTGTAGAGCGGTCCATCAGCGAGATGTCTCGTTTGGTGAAAAAGCATGGCCAGCGCTTGAGTACTTCACCAGCAGATGCCGAGGTACTCGGCGTGGAGCCGGATGTGATACGGCCCATACCTCATAAGAGCGCAGGCATCGATGACGATTCGCAACAGTCGAGAGCGGCTAGTAACGGTTCGTAGAAATAAGCTATCAGCTGTCAGCGATCGGCTTTCAGCCAAAACAAAGAACAGAAGCTGCGCTTGAGTAAGCGCAGCTTTTTTATTTTGGGGTCACGACAAACGCAAGGTCCTTCGCGCCAAAATGCGCCGCTCAGGAGGACAGTCCTAAGTGGCGCCAACTTTTAATACGGCTCCAGCAAACCCGAACGGCGTTTCTGGATTCACAACTCTGGTCTGAGTTCCTGCTCAGTTCCGAAGGGTGGAATTCGTGTTTTTCCCCAGGTTTCGTGCCCTGTCCCTGGCCGGGATCCTGCTGTGTGCTCGAGTTGCTGCCTCCCAGGTTGCCGTCACCACCTTTCATAACGACGCGGCGCGTACCGGCGCGAACGTTCACGAGGGAGTTCTCACGCCGGCCAACGTTAACTCCGGCAGCTTCGGGCTTCTCTTCTCGCAAGCTATTACTACGTCCGCGGTGATCGGGAGCGGCGGAGTTTACGCCCAACCTTTATATGTCCCGAACGTAAGCGTCGGCGGGGCTCTGCACAATGTTGTCTACGTGGCGACTGAGCAGAACATGATCCTCGCCTTTGACGCTGACCAGAATCAGTCGGCCCTCTGGACCCAGCAGTATGGAGCGCCCATCCAGCCGCGACCGGGGATTCAGGACTACCTGGGCGATTCGATCGGCATTCAATCCACCCCTGCAATCGACGTAAGCACCGGGACGATGTACTTCGTCTCCGCAACCCAGGTCAACGGCGATGACGCTCACTTTCTCCACGCCGTGGATATCACAAATGGCGCCGAGAAATTTGGCGGACCGGTTCAGATTCAGGGCTCAGTGTCCGGAAGCGGGGACGGCAGCAGCACCGTCACCTTCAACGCCAACGTGCAGAATCAGCGTCCGGGGCTGCTGCTGGTGAATGGAACCGTCTATATCGCCTGGGGTTCATACGACGACGACACCAGCCTCGGAAACTATCACGGCTGGGTCATGGCGTACGCCGCTCGGACCCTTGCCCAGAAGGCTGTCTTCAACACCACTCCAAACGGCAGCCTGGGCAGCACCTGGGCTCTAGGCGCGCTGGCCGCCGATGCCGGCGGGAATATCTATGTCGGTTCCGCCAATGGTTCTACGGATTCCACGCAAAACAACTTCGCCGACAGCTACTTAAAGCTGAGCGGTTCAAATCTCTCTCTCTCGGATTACTTCACACCTTCTGACTGGGCAACCCTCAACGACAGCGATTATGACCTGAATGGCGGAGGCGCAGTAGTTCTGCCCGACCAGGCGGGCGCGCATCCGCATTTACTGGTTTGGGGCAGCAAGGGAGGCAAGATTTATCTGGTCGATCGCGACAACATGGGCCAGCTCGCTTCCAACGACAGTGGAATTGTGCAGTCGATTCAGGCGTGGAGCACCGATCCCTCTGCCCCCAATACCTGCCAGGGGCCCGAAGGAGATATGGATAACCAGTGCGTCCGTACCCTGCCTGCGTACTGGAATGGGAAGGTTTACTTCATCCCCCAGAATCAGGGCATTCAGGCGTTCAGCCTGAGCAACGGCCTGCTTTCAACTTCGCCGGTCTCGCAGGATACGAGCACGCCATACGGCCTTCGCGGAGCTGCGCCGGCTATCTCGTCGGCGGATGATTTCTCGAATGGAATCGCGTGGGCGCTGAAGACCGATCAGGACAGCACTGGCATGCCTCTGGCCCTGTACGCATACGACGCCAACAATCTCTCCAACATCCTGTACAACAGCAACCAGAATCCGGGCCGTGACCAGATGTTTCCCGGGTCGCTGTTTGCGGTTCCGACGATTGCAAACGGGAAGGTATACGTGGCCGGCAAAACCAAATTGTACGTTTTCGGCTTGCTTGCCGCTTTGAGCGGTCAGGCCCCTGCAGCGGCGGTCTCAGTGAATCCGGGTTCTGGCAACACGGTGACGGTTTCAACGGCGGCGTCCTCGGGCGGCAGCGGAAACATCGTCTCTTCGTGGATCGACTTTGGCGACGGCACCTCGGTCAACAAGACGACGGCCACTCACACCTACGCGAGTCCGGGGACATACAACGTCATCGCGACGGTCTACGACAATGTCGGCAGATTGTCGCGCGCGACGATGGCTGCGACAGTGAGCAGCGCAACGCCCACAGTCAATGGTGTGACTCCATCTTCCGGTGCCGGCACGAGCCAGACTTTTAGCTTCCAGTACTCGGATGGGAACGGCTATGGGGACATTCTGTCCGTGATGACGATAACCAGCGCGAATCTGGCTTGGCCGAACGGTTGTGGGACCATTTATGTGCCGCAGAACAATGCACTGTATCTGATGAACGATACGGGAACGGCGTGGTTGGGACCAGTGGCATTGGGGAGCGCGAACACACTGCAGAACAGTCAGTGCGGTATCGATGCGAGCCGGTCATCGGCTAATGGCGCGGGCAACATGCTAACGGTGAATCTGGCCACGAGCTTCCAAGCGTCCTATATGGGGACAAAGAACATATGGGGTTGGGTGCAGAACCAGGCGGGAGCGAACTCTACGTGGATTCAACTCGGTACCTGGACACCGACCACCACGCCGGCGGCGGTGTCGGTAACGCCGAACGCGGGAAGCGGAAGCAGCCGCACGTTCAGCTTCCAGTACTCGGATGGGAACGGCTATGGGGACATTCTGTCGGTAATGACGATAACCAGCGCGAATCTGGGTTGGCCGAACGGCTGTGGGACCATATATGTGCCGCAGAACAATGCGCTGTATCTGATGAACGATGCGGGAACGGCATGGTTGGGACCAGTGGCATTGGGGAGCGCGAACACACTGCAGAACAGTCAGTGCGGTATCGATGCGAGCCGGTCATCGGTTAACGGCGCGGGCAACTTGCTAACGGTGAATCTGGCCACGAGCTTCCAAGCGTCCTATATGGGGACAAAGAACATATGGGGTTGGGTGCAGAACCAGGCGGGAGCGAACTCTACGTGGATTCAACTCGGTACCTGGACACCGAC
>Ga0210406_10001106_pt1 | contig 34268 bp, 36 predicted proteins | sample IncBWC30MmetaG_FD_155454 | JGI IMG/M metagenome (GOLD analysis project Ga0210406, IMG submission 155454) | Forest soil microbial communities from Barre Woods Harvard Forest LTER site, Petersham, Massachusetts, United States - Inc-BW-C-30-M | ecosystem: Environmental > Terrestrial > Soil >... | reverse complement strand
TCGCGCGTGCGAGACGCGAAGGTCGGTGCGTGACGGCATCGGTTGCACCGGAATTACAGCGGCCGCAGACCTTTCTCGATCAGGCGAGAGGGCCGGAAAATCGGATCGAAATCGAGTTGGAAAGCGGCGAAATGATCAAGCTGTGCGGACAGGGCGCCGGACGTTGGCCCACGGCAGTATCGGTGATGGGGGATCTGCATGAGGTGGCGAGGCGGCACATTGCGCCGGCGCCTGAGCGTCCCTACTGCCCAAGTGCGCGAGCCGCGGCGTCTCGAAACGCTGAGCCGCTCCAGGCATCCGATCTTTCGCATTCGATCGTGATCATCTCCGCTTGATCGATGGTGATGTCGAACACCGCGCTGCACGTTGCCGTGATTCCGTCGCTGATGACGAAGCGCGCAGTCTGGTGCTCATCGTCGTATGCACGCGTATTCAACGGCTGTCCGTTGCGAAGCAGCGCGGCAAGTTCCGCGCTGTCGGGGATTGATGCCAGGAAGGATGTCATGGCTTTGGGGTCTTCAAGGCGTGCCGTAGAAACGAGAATCTTGAGTTCATCACCCATGGCGCCACTGTCCTCTGTCCGCTCCTGCGTACAGGATAGATGAGCCTGGAGGAACTGGCGACCTCGTTATTGAAGCGCTGTCAGATGATCACGCAAATTCCCGCGCGCATGGAACATGCGTGACTTTACCGTGCCCACCGCGCATTTGGTGATGACGGCGACCTGCTCCACGGAATGTCCCAACTGGTAAGTCAAAAATATGCTGAGTCGTTGGTTGTGCGGCAACCGACGTAAACCTTCGGCGAGCCAGTCGCGCTGCTCGTCTTCCCGAGTGGGGTCAAACACAAGGTCAGGTCGTCCATCGGTGGTGGTCATGCGCCGCCAGCGCTTATTTTTGCGCAGCGACTTGAGCGCGACATGGAAGGCGATCCCGAAGATCCACGTCGAGACTTGTGAGCGGCGGTGAAACTCACTGGCGTGTTGCCAGACGATCAGAAGCGTGTCATCGATGATCTCATCGGCGCTGTGAGAGGGGGGAATGCGCTTGGCTAAAAACCTTTTGAGCCGCCGGTAATAACACCGATATAGCTCTTCAAAAGCGCGCTGATCGCCGCCGGCGATGGATTTCAACAGATGATCTTCCGACATGTCGGTCTCCCACTAGAACACTGGGAGGTAGGACCGGGTCCAGCCCCGAATTATTCCAGGTATTCCTAAAATGGGCTTTCCGTGCAAAGCCGGCATGGCGCGAAGGGACTGGGCCACCTCAGTCGGGCAGGCCGATCCGATGCCGCAAATCTTGGAACCTCGCGTCCGAGCGCAGCGGATCAAAAGCGGGGCGGATGAGAATCGACGGATTGAACCGGGCGTCGTAGGCCTTGTTAAGCCAGGCCATCGCCTGGTCCAAATCCCCCAGTCCGACATAAATCAACGCGATGCTGGCATCGGCCGATGGATTCAGATTCGCTCCAGTCGACATACTCCTGGCTATTTTGAGCGCATCCGACCTTCGCCCTGAGACAGCATAGGCATGGGCCAGATTGGCGTCGAAAGCGGCCAGATGCCCGGAGAGTGCGATCGCCTGTTGAAACTCGGCAATGGCCGCCTCGTACTGATGCTGCTGCACCAGGGCTTCGGCCAATTGGAAGTGACCCACGGCGAAGTTCGGGTCGAGCGCAAGCGTCTTCTTGCTTTGTTCCACGGATTCTTCGAACAGATGCAAGGCGGACAATGCGTCTGCCACGTCTGAGCGGATAATGAGAGAAAGAGGATCCAGGCGCTCCGCCTTCCTGATTTCGAACATGCCCTCGGCCTTTTTCCCCAAGACCAGTAAATGCCAGGCGTACCAATGATGCGCAACCGCATAGCCGGGGTTCAGATTGATTGCCAGCTGGTATTGTTTCTCGGCAGCGGCCCAATCCCAGTAGTAAAGATCAAGGACAAAGCCAAGAGACGTGTGGGCCTCACCGAGACGATCGTTGAGCGCCAGTGCTTCGTTCGCTGCCGCCTTGGCCAGCGGAAAGGCTTCTGCAGGCGGCAAGATGCCATATTCCCAATCGCCGGCCAGTGCGTAGGTGTCAGCCAACCCTGAATAGGCTTCGGCATTGCTTGGATCAATGCTGATGGAGCGTTTGAAGTAGTCGATGGCTTCCTTCAAACCCTCATCAGTGCGCTTGTTCCAGTAGTACCGCCCCTTGAGGAAGCTGTCATAGGCTTCCGGATTCACTGTCTTTGGAGTTGGCGCGCGGCCTTCACTTCCGACGGTCACTCGAATCTGATCGGCAATCGCTCGGGCCACCTGATTTTGCAGAACGAGTGTGTCGCGAAGATCGCCCTCATAGCTGTGGGCCCAAATGTGACCGTCGGTGGGGACTCGAATCAGCTGCGCGGTGATGCGGACGCGGTCGCCGGAACGCAATATGCCGCCTTCGACGACAGCCTGAACGTCGAGTTCGTGGGCGATTTCGGCCAGCGACTTGCGCGTGCGCCTGAAAGGCACTACCGAGGAGCGCGAAATGACGCGCAGATCGCGAATCTGCGCCAAGTCGGTGATCAATTCATCTGTCATGCCGTCAGCGAAATAATCCTGCGCCGCGTCGCCCGACAGGTTCTCCAGCGGCAGCACCGCCAACGAACGAATCGGCGGCAGGGCCGGGCTGGAGCTCGATCGAATCCAGAACCCGAGCGCCGACAGCAGGAGCAATGCGACTGCGGCCATCGTCCAGCCCATGATCCGTCGCGAATGAGACCTGGCAGAGCCCGAATCGCCGCCCAGCCTGCTTTCGGGGCCGCCGATATCGCATGCTGCCGTCGCCGCTTGCTCAGGGCCGACTTCGGTGACCTCGGCCAAGAAGCGGTAGCCGCGGCGGGCGACGGTCTGAATGAAGCGCGGATTTTCCGCAGAATCGCCCAGCGTGTCGCGGATCTTGCTGATGGCCTTGTTGAGGCCGTGATCGAAGTCTACGACCGTTTGCGGCCACAGCTGCGCCCGTAGCTCTTCCCGCGCGACCAGAACTCCCGGTTTCTCCAGCAGCATGACGAGCAGCTGAAACGGCTGCTCTTGCAATGGCAATAGCTTGCCCAGCTTGGTCAGTTCCCTCGCACCAAGATCAGCTTCGAAAACGCCGAATCGCAAGCGTCTTGCCGATTGGTGGACTTGTGGCATGACATTCTCATTCTCGCACTATCGCGGCGGGAGCGTCCGTCGCATTCGAGGCCTGCGCGCGGTTGCAGGTCATCGGCCGCCGCCGCATTCAGCAGAGGAGATGGTCGCTTAACTCTCTGATTGGATTGACTTACTTCGGGAACCCGAACTCCAGACACAAGAGAGCTACGGTCCATTGAGGCGTACGCAGAGGTAGGGCTAATAACACTGCGCAAGAAGCTTTTCGGCTCCCGAGGTCGCCATGAATTCGGTCTCTCAGTCTCGGATGTGTTCGCAGGACGCCAAGAGGCGCTTTGGCAACGTGGTGCTGCCGTATCTTGCCGATGCTCATGCGCTGGCTTATTGGCTCACCCGAAATCACGCTGACTCCCAGGACGTAGTACAGGACGCCTGCCTGCGAGCGCTGCACGGAATAAGCAATTTCTCCGGTGGAGATGCACGGACCTGGGTGATGACGATCGTGCGCCGCACCGCCTATGACTGGCTCAACAAAAACCGCCCCGTCCCCATCGTTCAGAGCGAAGACTTTGAAAACCTGGATCGGTCGCAGCGATCCGAACCTGACACCTGGGCGCCCGAGAGATGCTTGATCGACGGGGAAGATAAAAGGCAACTGGAGAGCGCGGTCGCGGCGTTGCCCGCGCACTACCGGCAAACCCTGGCATTGCGCCATGTGCGAGGCCTTAGCTACCGCGAGATTGCGGAGTCCACAGGAATCTCCATTGGTACTGTCATGTCCCGTCTGTCGCGAGCGCGGCTTCATCTCATCACGCGAATGTCGCAAAAGACCATTCGGATTCAGTGCAGGCCGAGGCAAGTCGAGCGATTGGGTGCGCCGGCGAAGTAGGCCCGCGAGAAATGCCTCCCACAGCGCCGGTTTTGGGAATCCGAGCGCTCAAAACCGCGCCAACCCTTTGTCAGCGCAGTAGAAATCCCCCCAGCGAACCCCCACATTCACTCAATCGACTATACTTCTCCCCTGGAAACGCCAATTTGGCGCTTTGGAGCCGTCCTTGTAGGACACGCCACCTGGGGTGGCAGGATATCGTGCAGGTCGAGCGACGGTTTCGTGGGTTCGGTTGTGAGGATAACGTGATGAAAACTCTGTTTCTGCAGGCCCCTTCATTTGATGGCTACGACGGCGGCGCCGGCGCCCGCTACCAGATGAAACGCGAGGTACGTTCTTTCTGGTACCCGACCTGGCTGGCGCAACCCGCGGCCCTCGTCGAGGGGTCGAAGCTGATCGATGCACCGCCGCACCGCCTCAGCTTTCAGGACATTGCTGCGGAATTCAAAGACCGCGATCTGGTGGTCATGCACACCTCGACCCCGTCCTTTAAATCGGACGTCAAGACGGCGGAGATGATCAAAGAGATCAATCCGAACATCAAGATCGGTTTCATCGGCGCCAAAGTGGCGGTCGAGCCCGAAAAGAGCCTCATCGCGGGACGCGCGGTCGATTTCGTCGCGCGTAACGAATTCGACTTCACCATCAAGGAAGTGGCCGATGGCCATGACTGGAACGATATCAAGGGGATTTCTTACCGGAATCGAGAAGGCGTCATCGTGCACAACGAAGACCGCTCGGTCCTCGAGAACATGGACGCACTGCCGTGGGTAACCCCGGTCTACAAACGCGATCTGAAGATCGAGAACTACTTCGGCGGCTATCTCAAGCATCCCTACATTTCGTTCTATACCGGTCGCGGCTGCAAATCCCGCTGCACTTTCTGCCTATGGCCCCAGACGGTCGGCGGACATCGCTATCGTGTGCGCTCGGTGGAGAATGTGGTCGCTGAAATGAAATGGGCGAAAGAGGCGTTCCCTCAGGTCAAGGAGTTCTTTTTTGACGATGACACCTTGACCGACAACCTGCCGCGTGTCGAAGCGCTGGCCCGGGAGTTGGGGAAACTTGGCGTCACTTGGTCCTGCAATGCGAAGGCGAATGTCCCGCGCAAGACGCTCGAAGTCATGAAGGACAATGGTCTGCGGCTGTTGCTGGTTGGTTATGAATCCGGCAATCAACAAATTTTGATCAACATCAAGAAGGGGATGCGCGTCGATTTCGCGCGCCGCTTCACCAAGGACTGTCACGAGTTGGGCATTGTGATACACGGGACGTTCATCTTGGGGCTTCCGGGTGAGACGCGGGAAACGATTCAGCAGACGCTGGATTTTGCCAAGGAAATCAACCCGCACACCATTCAGATTTCCCTCGCGGCTCCCTACCCGGGCACATTCCTTTATAAACAGGCGAAGGAAAACGGCTGGTTGTTCAACGAAGAAGTCGATCTTCTGACGCAGGAAGGCACGCAGATTGCGCCGCTGAACTATCCTCATTTGAGCCACACCGAAATCTTCGATTCAGTCGAAGACTTCTACAAGAAATTCTATTTTCGCCCATCCAAGATCGCATCCATCGTCGCCGAGATGATCAAGAGTCCGGAAATGATGAAGCGCCGGCTGCGCGAGGGCGTGGAATTCTTCCATTTTCTGCGCTCCCGACATGATGCTGCTTGAGGCAGTTGACCGCCGGGCGGCTGCCGGAGATTTGAAGCGATGAGTGTGCCCATGGCGAGGGTTTCCGAATCATCGCTCGAGCATGAATCCTTCCCTCAAGGCCCCGTCAACCTTGGCAGCGATGCGCATAAGGTACTTTTCTGCCGGACGCTGCTCGATACCTTTGATCCGTACAAACCGGCGGTGATCGACTGGCCAAAGCTCGAGACGGAAACCCGCGACCGTCTCGTCAGCCTGCCCATCTGGGACATTGCCGTGCAGACCGAGGGGAGGGCGCGGCTCAATGTGGCTTCCTATGCCGCAGTCACCCCCGATCCCTTGTTACGCAAAGCCATTGAGCTCAACGCTTTCGAGGAGGGTCGCCACAAATTGGTACTTTCCAATCTCGTGGCCGCTTATGGCGTTACCCTGGCTCCGGAACCGGAGTATGTCGTGCAGGGAAGTCCTGAATGGGCGTTCATGGTGACCGGCTACAGCGAATGCATTGACAGTTTCTTTGCCTTCGGACTTTTCGAGACCGCCAAACGCTCCGGGTTCTTTCCCGCGCCTCTTGTCGACACGTTCGAGCCGGTCATTCAAGAGGAAGCCCGGCACATTTTATTCTTCGTCAATTGGGCTGCGTGGCATCGTCGAACGATGCCCTTCTGGCGGCGGCCCTTCTTTGAACTGAAGGTATTGGCCGTCTGGTTGTTTCTCATCTGGGAGCGCATTGGTATCGCACGCGACATGGGAAACGGCGTGCAAGACAACAATTTCACCGTGACGGGCGCCAAGTCGGTCGGCAGCGACATAAAAGTCGGCGAGTTGATCGATATTTGCCTGGCCGAGAACAATCGGCGCATGAGCTTTTATGACCGGCGTCTGTTGCGACCCACGTTCGTCCCTGCGCTCGCCAGATTGGCCCGGCGTTTTATACGATCCTAAAACTCGATCGGTAGCCACAGGCGCTGAATCTGAAACTCCGCGTTGCCATTGTCGCGCTTCTCGGGCTCGCTCTTGCCGTTTACCTGGTCATGTATGCGGGCATTGGGGCTGTCCTGTCGGCGGTCGGGACAGTGGGGTGGAGCGGCTTTGGGCTCCTGTGTCTCTATGCCTTGGGACTGTTCGTCATTCTGGGATCGGCTTGGTATGTGTTGCTGCCCAGCTCGTCGCCGCCCGGTCTGCGGGTTTTCATTTGGGCACGAATGGTGCGCGACGCGGCCAGCGATGTACTGCCCTTTTCCCAAATTGGCGGAATCGTGCTCGGTGCGCGCGCGGCAATCCTGCACGGCGTCTCCAATCCCTTGGTTTATGCTTCAACCATCGTGGACCTGACGACCGAGATGCTGGCCCAGATCGCCTATATCGCCGTGGGCGTCTTGATTCTGGATCTGCGAGCGCCGCCAACCTCATTCGCGCACTCGCTGACGCGAGGTCTGCTCATCGGTCTGGTCTTTGCCGTCGCCGCTGCCGGCGTGTTCCTCGCTTTGCAACGCCATGGACACGGTCTGATAGACAAGCTCACGACGCGCATTTTGCCCAGCGCTCTGGGTCGAACCGCAGCGGTAAGCGCTGCGCTGAAATCGATCTACCAGTCTCGCGCTCGAGTTGGTCTTTCCCTGGTACTTCATTTTGTGGGATGGATTGCCAGCGCACTCGGTGCCTGGATCGCCTTTCGGCTGGTCGGCGCGCGGATCGACCTCGCGTCCGTATTGGCGATTGAAAGCGTGGTCTGCGCGACCCGAAGTGCAGCCGTCTTCATTCCGCATGCCCTCGGCGCACAGGAGGCCGCTTACGCAATTCTTTCGCCCCTGTTCGGCGTCGGACCCGAAGTCGGACTCGCCGTGTCGCTTTTGAAAAGGGCGCGCGACATTACTTTGGGAGTACCGATATTACTGATCTGGCAGGCAGTAGAAGGTCAGAGGGCTCGATCGCAACCCACGCAGGCTTGATTTGAGATATGCACAGCCAGGGGCGAACATCTCGGTCGCTACGGCGGCGAGGCCCTTCAGCGAGAATTTTCGTAACATACGAATGGCAGCATCAACGGATTTTCTGCGAGGGATATGGTCGCATTTCTTCGGGATGTTCACGGATGTATCCCATCACTTTGTGCCGCTTCTGCAGCCCGCGCAAGGAGCCCTCGCTCGTGGGGAGTAGCGCTGGACGGTGCCGGATGCACTTCTCGAAAATACCTGCCCACGTGCGTTTGATGGCTGCGGGAGTGCGGCACAAACTATCAGCAAGCTCGGCGTTTTCGGCGCCGCGAAGTGCCGCCAGTAAAAGTCTTTTCTGGCTCGGACTGAAATCGAGCATTGGTTGAGGGCGATCTATGAAAGGCCTCGCCGCCACTGAGGCCGGATCGTCCGAAAAACTTTCGGCTGTGGCTTCGCACAAGGCACGGCTACCAATCCAGAGAGCGGCAGTTCCAGGCACATTGGATGTGCTGAGCCGCTTGACTATGCGGAGGCCGCGATAACCCTTGATCTTTTCAAATTCATATTCATCGACGATCTCGTAGAGCATCCTTCGCAGCCGGTAACCGACAAACGAATCCAAATAAGCTCGAGCCAATTGATTGCGAACTAAACCAATTTCATTCGAATTGAGGGCGCCCGGCTTCTCACAGGAATACATGACGACATGATCAAGAGTTGCGGCGGCGTTAGCCGTCTGCAAATACCGGTATGCGGGAATTACGCTCTTCCCTGCATCAATGCTCTCAATAATGCCGGCATTTAATCCCGGCTGTGGATTGGCCAGCATTGAGTCCGCAAAAGAACTGATGACAAATACGGCGAGCCCAAATCCGACAATTTCGCTCGAGTCCGGGTCTATTTTCTCGACCAAGCTGGCGATGCAGGCGTCGCTGTCGTTCAGAATTTTCATCCAAGCACGCAGTGCGCGTTTCACGCCAATACGCTCGGCTCCTAAACGGGTAGGTTGAAGGAGCAAGCATTCCTGGAGGTCTGCCTTTCCAACCGGTCGGCAATTAAATTGCGGTTGACAATTAAATTGATTACTCACGTCTCAGGAAAGTACCCTTTTTGGGTATTTTTAACAGAACAATTCTGTAGCAGTGTCCCGTCGAGCGGCGAGCCTAGGTGTTAGCCGGGGTCGCCGGCGCTGCTGTATTCCGTCCTACAAGGAAGACGCAGAACTTGGGGTTTCGGCTGACTCCGTACTAACGGACATATATCAGCCGGCCCGAAATGCCTCATAACTAGAAAGGGGTACCAAGGCATGAAAATCATCGGATCATTGTCTTCTCTTGTCATCGCCTCGGCGGTAGCGAACGTTGCGCCCGTTCTGTCAATGGCACAATCGGCCATTGAGCCGACTCCGTTTACTCTTGCAACCGGGCTCGAGGGGCCTCGAGGCCTGAGATTTGGTCCTGACGGTTATCTGTATGTCGCGGAGGCGGGGACTGGGGGCACGACCAGCACCAAAGGTCAGTGCCCCCAGGTTCCCGGACCTCCGGGGGGGCCAGGTCCCGATACGGGGGGACTGACCGCACGAATTTCCAAGATCAGCCCGAGCGGAAAAATCACTACCGTCGCTTCTGGGTTTCCCTCGACCGACGTCGGCCCAGGTGGGATCAATGGGGTCATCGGAGTCGCCGATGTCGTTTTTCTGGACGGTGATCTGTACGCACTCGTCGCGGGCGGCGGTTGCTCACATGGCAATCCAAAACACTCCAGCGGGATTGCGAGGGTGGACATCAAAAGCGGAAATTGGCACCTCATCGCGGATATCGGCGCTTGGCTCAAGACTCATCCGGCCAAGTACGAAAGCGCGGATGATTTCGAGCCCGATGGCACGCTCTACAGTGTCATTGCACACGATGGCAGGCTGTTGACGGTAGAACCGAATCACGGACAAGTCATCTCGGTGACCAGGAGCGGTGAGATTCGACAGGTAATCGATATCTCCGCCTCAGAGGGCCACATCGTGCCGACGTCGATTGCCGCTCGAGATGGTTCCCTGTTTGTCGGGAATCTCAATTTGTTTCCAATCAATCCGCAATGGGCGCGAATTCTGACCATCTCAAAATCCGACCAAGACGATTTCGATAATTTGCCGCCGGGATTGCAGCCCGCACGCGGTCATCGCATTGTCAGTTCCAAAGCGGGCTTTACGACCGTGGTGGCAGTCGATTTTGGTCCGGACGGCCTGCTGTATGTCCTTGAACTCTCCGATGCCGCCGGCTTTCCGACTCCAGGCTTGGGGAAGGTGGTCCGAGTGAAGAGATCGGGTGATATTGAGGATGTTGTCACGAATCTTTCTGTTCCGACGGGCATGACCTTTGGACCGGATGGCCGGTTGTACGTGTCGAACCTCGGCGCAGCCCCTCCAGGCGCTGGACAGATCCTACGCTTTGATATTTCGCCGGGCTGGTAGGATATAATATTGTATAAACAACTAGTTACGAGACAAAGCTAGACTTTATATTACATCTGTCCTTCAGTCAGATAGCGCGGGCCCGGGGCAGTGACTGCCGCCAAATTCTGAGGCTAGGCTTCGTGAGCCCATGCCCAGGCCCCGGTCTCATCGGCGCCGGGGCGAACCGCGCCGTTTTCAGCGCCACCCTGCATCCCCGAGTGGGTACCGGGCGAGCAACCGAACCGATTGCGGAATTGCCGTGCGAAATGGGTGTAGTCACGAAAACCGCTAGCGTAGGCGATATTACTTATAGGCTCGCTCATGCCCAACAACTTTCTACGATGAAGAAGGCGTGCGGCGTGGTTCAAACGAAGCGAATGGATATATTCGGTGCAGGTAGAGCCGCTCTGCGTAAAGAGCTTCTGGAGGTAGCGTAATGAGATGCCTGCTTCGGATGCCGCTTGCGGTGGGCCGAAATCCGGATCGGTAAAGCGGTCTTTGATAAGGCCGCTGATACGCGTAATCAGCTTATTGGCCTGTCGTGAGGATGATGGTGGCGGTTCGCGCGATACAAATAATGCGCCAAGCAGATCGAAGACTGCGAGCCGCATATAGGAGTCTGCCGGCGGCAACACTGACCCGCCTCCATTGAGGGCATCGAGGACGACTTCGTAGAGCAGTCGCCCCGCCGGTGTCCCGCCGCGACCGCACGCCCCTCCTGGTGGTTCAAATCCAAGATGGGACACCAATGACTGACGCGGCAGAAGCAGACACAGCCATCGCGAGTCCACGTCGTCGGAGAGGTGCGTTACGGGTCGTGCCAAATCGACGAGCGCGACGCCGCCCACGGCAAGTTGCACAACTCGATCATTCTGGGAGATTATCGAGCGGCCTTCGATCTGAAATACAGCTTTGTATTGGTCTACACCGTCAAGGCGAACATCTCCTTGGCTGCGCTCGACCCGGCGCGCGTTACTCTGGATGTCCACTGCCGTCAAGCCACTCACGCTGAGGAAGCGCACCGAACCGGCGAAGGTGTTCGTTTCCTCGTCCGCCAAGTTGTGGCGCCCGCAAACAGGGTGCGCCAATGACCTGAAAGTCTCGTAATCCATGTGTGTCCCGGGAAAATCATCGTTTCGAAGCATCGCGTCCTCCAATTCACATGCGTTGCAACATGCACGCACAGCGCCACAAAACAATTTCATTTAGAACGCAAAGAACTACAGCCGTAACACAGAATGCAAAGACGCTGCGAAGTGGGCATGCGCCGGACGCGTCAACGACATCGGCAATCATCCGGGGTGGTATGCACGCGCACCGGCGCGATTGGCCAGGTTTAGCGATCCCGGTTGATTGCTGTTCCACTGCATGTTGAACACATAGCCTACTCCGGCGAATAATATCGCGTTCATCATCACGGCCACTACGAAGGCTGCGAGTTTCGAAGTGAACTGGGCCATCATTATTGTCTCCAGGCTAAAGATTCCGTTTGCTTCGTGTCGGTGACTGGTGGTCGACCGATCACGCGCGATCGGCGGAACTTATTAGTGTTTGGCCGCGCGCTAAATGCAGGGAGCCTAGATCATCGCGCCGAAGACGTCGTGAGGCTTGTGCGCACGATCAAGCGGATCTGCGCGCACTATCGAAAAGTGCGCGCCAAGCATGGGCGACAGTGCGCGATAGACTCACGACGTGCACGCTCCGGGGGTTCAGACTCGGTTGCAATTTAGTTGAAATTCGCAAACCAAGCGGAGATGCCAATGACCCAGAGACCGGCGTTGAGAGAGACCTCGGGAAGACCGCAGAATGAACGATTTGCCACGTGCGCTGCCGATGCAACTTGTGCGGAAATGATCACGGTCGATAATCTCGTGAGGAAAATTCATCATCAGTCGTACGCCTGCTGGGATTCCGAGGAAACCCGTCATTTCTACGAAGATATTCTGGGAATGCCGCTCATCGCGACGGTCGTGCTCGAGGATACGCTCCGCAACGATGGTTCAAAGTATTGCCATACGTTCTTCGAACTGGCTGACGGCAATGTGCTTGCTTTTTTTGAGCATATGTCGCTCTTTAATCCCAAGGACTTCACTGCACGCAGCGGTTTTCACTGCCACGTCGCGCTCGGAGTGGGGGGAGAAGCGATGGTGCGACAATTCAAGGGCAGGCTGGATGCCGCAGGCGTGGCGAACAGGCTGTTGGAGAACGGCCTGTCTGTCTCATTACGTTTCAATGATCCAAACGGCTTGATATTGGAATTCATGGCCAACGTGCCGCTTTCGTTGGAGTACAAGCGAATCTCGCGCGCATCGGCCCACTCGGATCTGCAGCGGTGGCTGCACTACCGGCAAAACTGGTGGCGAAACCAAGGCTGGGTGAAGTAGGGCCCGTTCCACTCTTGGCAATAGGACTCCGATGCCATATGGTGGCATGAGATCACGAGGAGACCGGGTCCGATGAACGTGATGAGGTGGCTGCTAGATTCGGATCCTGCAATCCGCTGGCAGGCCATGCGTGATCTCACCGACGAAGACGGGCGGGTCGTGGCCGCCGAGCGTTCGCGCGTCGCGACCGAAGGGTGGGGCGCACGGCTGCTCGAGAGTCAGTCTTCCCGCGGCCGATGGGGCGCCGCGGAGGATAGGGGCTGGATGATCACCGTCCACAATCTTGCGCTCCTAAAGGATCTTGGAGTGGACCCAGAGGCGCGCGAAGTCCGCAGGGCCATTGACCGTGTGCGAAAGCACGTTACCTGGTATCAGTTGGACGGCAGACCGTACTTCGACGGCGAGACAGAGCCGTGTATCAACGGGCGCATTCTGGCGACCGGAGCCTATTTTGGCGAGCCTAGCAAACGGCTGCTGGATCGGCTGCTGCGCGAGCAGTTGGAGGATGGTGGCTGGAACTGTGAAGCCCCTAAGAGTAAATGCTCGTCGTTCCACACGACGATCTGCGTGTTGGAGGGCCTGCTTGACTACGAAAAGGCGCGCGGTCGGTCCGCTGCCCTGAGCAAGGCCCGGACTCGAGCCCAGGACTATCTTCTCGATCGACGCATGTTCCGGTCTCTCCGGACCGGCGAAGTGATCGATCGGTCGTGGACGCGCTTTCAGTTTCCACCGTCCTACCGCTACGACGTGCTGCGCGGTCTCGATTATTTGCGAAGTGCGGGGGTCAAACCCGATCACCGAGTTGCGGAAGCAATTGAAGTTGTGAACGCACGACGGCACCAAAACGGACTATGGCCGCTCAATCGCATCGACCCCCGTCGCTTCACTTTCGACATGGAACCTGGCGTCGGCAAGCGAAGCCATTGGAACACTCTGCACGCGCTGCGCGTGTTGAAGTGGCATAAGGAAGGAACCGCGCGCACGGCGTAGCCAACGGTAGACGTTCTTTAGGGAGGCGAATGACACGGGAATCGGACTTGGACGACGCGACCCTGATACTGTTCCAGAGCTGGCTGTTCTACCTCCTCTACAGCCTGACGGAAATGACGCTGACTCTATCGGTTGTCTGGTACGCGTGGAAATGGCCCCGCCGTGCCGCGTCCTGAGACACGCCGCCGGATATTGAAGAATCTAGCGGCAGCCATGATTGCTTTCGGCTTGCCGGAGCAAGGTTTATCCGTGACCGATGTTCACGAAAAAATGCACACACGCCTCATTCCCGCGACAAAGGAACCACTACCAGTTGTGGGATGTGGCACCTATCGCACCTTCGATGTCGGCGCAACGCCCGAGCAGCGCGCTCCGTTGCTCGAGGTCTTGAATGTGCTTTTCGCCGCCGGCGGTTCCGTCATAGACACCTCGCCGATGTACGGGGCGGCAGAACACGTCGTTGGCGATCTGCTCGCGCAAACACAGAATCGCTCCCGGGCGTTTTTTGCGACCAAGGTCTGGACCCGTGGAAAGCAGGCCGGGATTGACCAGATCAATCATTCTTTTGAGTTGCTACAGGACCGCCGGATCGATCTCATCCAAGTCCACAATCTTCTCGACTGGAAGGTGCAGATATCAACGCTCAGGGACTTGAAGAGCGCGGGGCGCATCCGTTATATCGGCATTACGCACTATTCGGCATCGGCATACGCAGAGGTCGAATCCGTCCTGCGCTCCGAGAGTCTCGACTTTCTGCAGATCAACTACGCGATGAATGATACCGCGGTGGAACGGCGTATTCTTCCGCTGGCCGCAGATCGCGGTGTCGCCGTCATCGTCAATCAGCCATTCGGTGGCGGCGGCTTGCTGGGGAGCTTGAGCCATCGGCCTCTTCCGTCGTGGGCACAAGAGATCGACTGCCAATCCTGGGCGCAGGTCCTGCTGAAGTTCGTTCTCAGCCACCCAGCGGTGACGTGCGTCATTCCCGGGACCGGGCGCCCCGAGCACATGTTAGACAATATCGGTGCCGGTTTCGGCCGCATGCCCGATACCGCGCTGCGCGCCCGCATGATAGATTACGATAAAACTAACTAGAGGGATTGGCACATGCGAAAGCTCGGATTGTCTTTGACGCTGGTTATCTCAATGGGCGTTGTTACGAGCGCATTGTCGCAATCCGCCGCGCCAACGATCGATCCCGCTTGGAAGGCGCCGGAAGTTGTCGAATTCATAGGGCTTAAAAAGGGCGACAAAGTAGCCGATATCGTGGCAGGCCGCCTTACCGCATCACTTGCGCAGGCCGTCGGGCCGTCCGGAAAAGTGTACGCGGTCGAAACGGCCGAAGTCGTCAAGGCCCATCCCGAAGCATTAACGCACATGAAAGCGCTGGCGAGTCAGTCGCCCAATGTCATCGTCAGTGCGGAGCCGGTGGCAACGGCTTTGCCGTCGGGACTCGATGCCGTGTTCATTCGACAGAATTATCACGATCTCTACGACAAGTTTATGGGACCAGCGGATGTACCCGCATTCAACAAGGCAGTCTTTGCCGCCTTGAAACCAGGCGGTGTCTATGTCGTGCTCGATCACACAGCGATGGCGGGCTCAGGGGTCGGCGCAACCGATACACTGCACCGGATTGATCCGGCAAGGGTGAAGACGGATGTGCTGGCAGCCGGCTTCAAGCTGGAAGCCGAGAGTACCATTCTCGCGAACAAAGCCGACGATCACACCAAAAATGTGTTCGACCCGTCAGTCCGCGGTCACACCGACCAGTTCCTGTTTCGCTTCAAGAAACCGAACTGACGGGAAGCCGAGACCGCTGAAAGCCGTGTCCGCGTGGGCACTCATCGCGGCATTCTTGTTCGGGGCGTGGCCTTGGTAAGGAAACCGCGTTGACGCAACCACTGAATCATGATCTGCGGATATCCCGCTGTCAGGCGCTGCGGTTGACTTGGCTCGCTGTTGAACCCTGTAGCGGATACTTTCAATGTATGACCGGCATCGTTGTAGATATGCACGGTGAAGTCATCCATGCCTGCGCGAGCGAAAGCTGACCTAAATAGAGCAGGGTCGTGGGCAACGTCGACGATGCGGTCCAGCGCTCCGAATAGGGCAAGCGTCGGTGTGCGCACCTTGGACAGCGTATCGGTGGGATCAAAGAGGATAAATCGCCGCAGGGCATCCGCAGCTTCCGGTGCCGGAGGGATCGGGGAGTCCGGTGAAATAAACATGGGGAGATACGATTCGGCAAACCAGGGCTTTGCGCTCGCTTCCGAGTACAGCTCGCGCGCAGTATCCCAGGTCCCTGTGCCCGAAAGAGCCCTTATGGAAGCACGCCAGGTGTTCGTTGCCAAAGTGATCGCCTCAGCATCGTAGTGCATGTGCCGCAAATTCTGCTCCACGGTGTAACAAATATTGGTTTCGATGCTTTCGGCAGGTCCACTCTTAAGGATCATGAATGCCAACGGGCGCGTGGTTGCAACAATCGGCGCTGTCCATCCACCATTGCTAAAACCCCAAACCCCCATACGTTTTTCATCGACGTGGTCACTTGTCGAATACGCGTCGTACACCGCTTCCACGTCGGCGGCGCGTTGCACGGGACCGTTTTGTTGCCAGTTGCCGCTGGATTTTCCGGTCCCGCGCTGATCGTAACTGATGACGTTGATGCCGTTGATCACGAAATAGGGAATAAGAAAGCCCATTTCACGGGTTTCCGGATCGTTGCCGTGAATTAGAATGATGGTCGCCCGCTTGCCGCCCCCGGCAAAATAAAGAGAGATGCCGAGCGCGCCACCCGGCGCAGCGATGATGCGTGCGTCCTCGCGAATGAGCCTCTGGGGTTTCAAGTGTGAATTTTCGGTAAGGTCGCCGGTATGTTGGGTGCTCGGATCGAAATAGTCATTGACCTTGGGATCCGGCGCCTCGCTTTCAATACCGACATAAATGGAATGACCCGCCTCGCTGCGATAGAGGCCGGGGTCGAGGATTCCAGCCCACGCGAGCCCTGGTGTGAGTGCCAAAAAAGCGACGCTTAGCGCTGAGCTGATTTGCATTGCCTCTAAGTCCGCTGCATCCTTTATCGTATGGGCGGAATGCCCGCACGGACTCGCCCGGAACGGACCCCGATGTGCCTGGAATAGACCCAGAGGGGGATGGTGGCCAGGGAGGGAATTGAACCCCCGACACGCGGATTTTCAGTCCGCTGCTCTACCAACTGAGCTACCTGGCCGATGCGAGCCGCGTATTAAACAGGCAAGGTCGCTAATCGTCAATGAATAATCACAAAATCAGCCACTTACGTGGGTCTGGCGCGGCTCAAAACCGGAAGCCGATATGAACCCAGCACCGGGGCGCTCACGCGCCCCAGCATACCGACCCGACATCGATGGTCTTCGGGCCCTCGCCGTTATTGCCGTCATCCTTTTTCACAGTGGCATTCCAGGGTTCGACGGGGGATATGTCGGAGTCGATGTCTTTTTCGTGATCTCCGGCTATCTGATCACCCAGCTGTTGGAGGAATCGCGGGACGAGTCTGTGCGTCGCACGCTCGAGACGTTCTATGTGCGACGTATGAGGCGCATCCTGCCGGCCTTGTTGGTCACCTGCCTCGCGACGGCGATCGTCGGCGTCGCGTTATTTACGCCCCACGAGCTGGTGAACGTCGGAAAATACCTCGCGGCGACGCCGGTACTGCTGAGCAACGTCGCAACTTGGTCGGAGAGGAGCGGGTACTTCGAGCCAAACATCCGGCAACTTCCACTCAGCCATCTGTGGTCGATTTCAGTGGAAGAGCAGTTCTATTTTATCTATCCGCTGCTGTTGATTGCCATCACCCGGTACCGTCTGCCTTATCGGCGCCTGACGCTGCTCGTTCTGGCTTCGGTTTCCCTAGCGTTATGCATCTGGGTTTCGCACTATAAGCCAGCGGCGAACTACTTTTTCGGGCCGACCCGGGCCTGGGAACTGCTGCTCGGCGCAACGCTGGCAATTGGCGGAACGCCGCGAATAGGGCACCGCATCGTCACCGAAGGCCTCGCGATTGCGGGCCTGTTGGGGATCGCGATCGTCGTGCACCGCTATACAGCGGAGACATTGTACCCGGGAACCGCGGCGATGCTGCCGTGCCTGGCCACCGCCGCGTTGCTCGCCACCGGCAACAGCCCGCAGCCGGCGCTCGTCAACCGCATGCTCTCCTGGCCGCCGCTGGTTTTCGTCGGACTCATTTCCTATTCACTCTATCTGTGGCACCAGCCGCTGCTCGCCTTCGTTAACTACTACCGCATTGCGCCGCTTACACCCGCCGCTACAGTGGTGCCGCTCGCGGCCACACTACTGGTGGCAGCCGCCAGCTGGCGCTTCATAGAACGGCCGGTGAGAGCCCGCGTATTCCTGAAGAGCACGCGAACGCTGCTGGTCGGCATGGGTGTCGGAAGCGCCGGCATCCTCCTCGCAGGCCTCGTGTTGTGGAACTCCGACGGCTTCCCGCACCGATTCCCGCCGGAGACACGGGGACTGATCGCGAGCATGTTTGCAACCCCGGAGCTGGTTCGTTGCGTAGAGAACATGTCTCTGGAGCAGGTTAGTGCGGGAAGGATGTGCAACTTCGGACCGAGCGACACTTCCCGAAAGGTGCTGGTATGGGGCGACAGTCACGCGATGGCGTTGATGCCGGCCGTCACCGCACTGGCGAAGGCGCACGGCATGCACACCTATTTCGTCGCAAAGTACAATTGCCTGCCGGTGTTCGCCCCGCCGAACCCGACGAGGATCGATCCGGGTATTGACAGATACGGATGCTCGACCTTCAACGCCGCGGTGCTCGAGGCCATTGCACGACTCGAACCCGAACTCATCATTCTCGACGGGGCCTGGGCCAATCCCGAACCCCCGCCGCACGTGCCAGACATCGCTGCCGGCATCGAACAGACCGTCAGCCGCGTCGGCGATCACTCGCGCTCAATCTGTGTCGTACTCGCAGTTCCAAAGCTCAAGTATGCAGTTTCCCATGCACTGCTCGTGGCGCACCGCCGGCACATCCCCGATGACTTTTTGAGGCTGAGCCGCGCCGATGCCCTGGCCCAGCACCGGGACATGGAGCGCGATGTGCGCGCCCTCGCCCAGCGCAGCGCGCTCAAGGTGGTGGATCCCAAGGACGCCCTGTGTGGGGGCGACTCCTGCCTCTACAAGGCCGGCGACCGGTCACTCTACTTCGACGACGGTCACCTATCGAACTACGGCGCGTTGTATGTGGCACGCACGCTCGAGCCATGCTTCGCCGATCGACCCTAATCACGCGACCCTAATCACGGCCGCTCGTACCGCGCAGCCATCAAGCTTGCCGGCAGGTCATGGGGGAGGGCGGTGAGCGCAAGCTCACCCCCCACCCCGATCCGACAGTCCGGCAGATACAAAACTCGCTGCCGGCGCGTGCTTAGTTCACCACCAGCTTCACGTCGATGTTGCCGCGCGTTGCATTGGAGTACGGGCAGACAATGTGTGCTTTCTGTACCAAGGCTTCCACTTGTTCGCGCGGCAGTCCCGGCACGCTGATCTTCAGCTCGACTTCGATACCGAAGCCGGTGGGGATCTGGCCGATGCCAACGCTGCCCTCGATCGAGGTCGTAGCCGGCAAGGCGACCTTCTGCTGGCCCGCGACGTACTTCAGCGCGCCGAGGAAGCAGGCCGAGTAGCCGGCGGCAAACAACTGTTCGGGGTTGGTGCCGACGTCGCCGGTGCCGCCCATCTCGCGCGGACGGGTCAGCTTTAGGTCGAGTACGTTGTCGGAGGAAATGGCGCGGCCGTCGCGGCCGCCGGTAGCTTTGGCATGGGCACGATAGATAACTTTTTCAATAGACATGACTGACTCCAGATTTCATTGCGTGGCGTTTCGGGAAATCATCCGGCCCACCACGGTGCCGGATGATCGTATAGAGCACTATTAAATCGTGTACGATTGAATGGCTCCAAAGAAAACTTTGCTCTCCGGCACACCGTGCCGCACTCAGGCGTTCTCCATCAAGTGGCTGCGCAGCTGATCGAGTTGGTGCTTGATTGCGACCAGCCCAGCAACCGTGCAACCCGAAGCGTGGAACACGCCGTCCTGAACCTCTCCCGTCTTCTGCCGCAGCTCGCGGCCGGCGCGACTCAGGTTCACGATCACCTGGCGCTCGTCCTTATGATCACGGCGGCGGTTGAGCAGGCCGAGCGCTTCGATACGCTTGAGCAGCGGGGTTAACGTCGCGGAGTTCAGATACAAGCGCTCTCCGATCTCCGATACGGAGATGCCATCGCGCTCCCACAGCACCAGCATCACCAGGTACTGCGGATAAGTCAGCCCCAGTTCGCGCAGCAGCTTGCGATAGATCTTGGTCATCGCCAGTGAGGTCGAGTACAGAGCGAAGCATAGTTGGTCGCCGAGCAGCAACGGGGCTTTGGGCTTGCCGGAGACATTGGCGCGCGTGTTCGACATGGGCAGCATATTACATCGCGCACGATTGAATTGCACGCACTATAGTTAGCGAGAGCAGCCACGTCAGATAAATATGTGAATATTCATAGTGTTGTGTCTATAACATACAAACGACATTGATATCGTTTGCCCCTGCGCCGCTCACTTCACGTTGACTGCATATACGTTGCCGGTGGTGGAGGCAGAGCCTGAGACCGTCTCCACGACATAGAGCACCCCATACTCTGACAGCGCCAAGTACCCGGAGGTCGGCATGCTCCAGACGCTCTGATGAGTGGTGGTATCAATCGCGTAGATCGTGGTGTTGGTGCTCAAAAACACCAGGTTGTTGGTGAGGAGCACATCGCCCACGTAGGAAGTCTCGCTGCTGGTCGGCGGACTCCAGCTCCAGAGTAGCGCCCCGCTTGCCTCACTTCTTGCCTCGAGGCGCATGGGCGTTTTGTTAGTGGCGTAGATTTTGCCACTCGCGTACGCGGGGTTTCCTCCATAAGGCCCGACCGAGGACCAGGCGAGGGTCTTGGTGCTCGTGTTGAAGTCAAGAAGCGAGTTGGCGTTCTGATTACCGACGTTGATGCAGATGACCGAGTTTGCAGCCCCCAGCACCGGCGCTCCGTGCATATCGTAGCCCGCCCAGGACCAGGTGGAATCGACAATCGAGCCCACTGAGACGCCCGTGGTTTTATCCACCCAGTTCAGCGTCCCTCCTGTGTACGCGTAGGCGTAGCTCGCATCCACCGCCGGGGTCCAGTAGTCGTACTGCTGCTCATAGGCAGAGAAGTTCTGGGCGCCGGTCGTGCCGTCGAAGGCATACAGGCCTCCGTACTCACCGCCATCGGTGTACACGATGCCGTTTGAGATCGTGGGGGCCAGGTAATGCTCCCACTGCGCAGAGAACGGACTTTGAAAGAGCACGGTCCCGTTATTGGCCGTGAGCCCGAACATGTAGGTGGCGCTCTGCGCGCTCGTTGAGATGTAGACATTCGCCCCGCTCACAGCAGGTGGGTTCAGAGCCGCGGTAATCGTTCCTGCGAACACGATGTTGCCAAAGTCATGGCTCCAAAGCGTTGAGTCGTCGAACTCCTTCAAAGCATAAAGAACGCTGCCGGAATCGATATACACTTGTCCGCCGGCCGCCGTGAGCGTGCTCAAGCCTTTTGCGTCCGTGGCAGAAGAGGGCGTGCTCCAAGCCCACCGATAGGCGAACTTCGTGGGATCCAAAGTGACGGGCACAAAGCCTGTGTGCGAATCATTGCCCTGGTAGGTCGCCCAACCGGCAACGCCTGGCCAGGCCGCAAGGGTCGTCAGGCCTGCGTTGGGAGGAGCCGGCGCGATCGTCACGTTGAAGGGCACCGTGACAGGTGAGCCGACCACAGGGTACTGACAGGCCGCATCATTACAGATCGTGAGTTGGACGTTTCCGGTGTAAGTCCCCGGTGCAAGGTTCGAGACAACCTGTGTCCGAAGAAGCAGATAGTTCTTGGTGGGGTCCAAGTACCCTAAGGATGCGCCGGAAGAAAAGGTGCCGGTCGCATCCTTCACGGATGCGAAGTAGGACCCACTGACAAACGGTGAGGGATTGGCCTGAACTACGATGTTGAAGGGGAAGGGGGTGCCTTGAACAAAGCTCCCGCTGAGCGTTGTCGGTACAAACGTAAGCGCAGGCGGCGGCGCGACTATCGTGAAGTTGTACGGGAGGCTTACAGGCGAGCCCGGGGCTGGCTTCGCACAGGCTGCGTCATAACAAAGATTGAGCACCAAGGTTCCGGTTAGCTGTCCAGGGACGAGCGTCGTGAGTGGCTTCAATGACACGGTGTACGTGCCACCTGCGTCTGCGGTGATCGAGCTCGGCAACTGCAAGAGACCCCCAGGCAATGCCTGTACAAACAGCGCCGCCGTGAAGATCGGCGTGGGGGTGAGTGTCACGGAGAGGGCCGGCGGCATCCCCGCGGTGAAGGTAGCGGTCAGCGCGGCAGGGGTGGGGGCAAAAACTTGAGCCGGTGGCGCCGCCGTGATCGTAAAGGCGTAGGGCAGTGACACCGGAGAGCCCGCCACAGGCATGGTGCACGTGGCATCCGAGCAGACGGCGACGGAAAGATTGCCGGAGTAGGAGCCCTGCGCGAGGCTCGTTGAGCTCTGAAGCGAAAGGGAATAGGTACCACCTGCGTTCGCCGTGAAGCTCAGGTTCGGCGCAACCGCCGTCGGGGGGTTCGTGAACTTGACGTAGAGCGGCGAAGGGAGCCCGGAGGCGGGGGTCGCCGTCAGCGTCGCCATTCCGGAAATCCCGGCTTGGGCACTCACGGTTGCAGTGGTTGGGGTAAAGCTCAGCGCCGCCGGTGGGGGTGGGGGAGGTGGCGGTGGGCTCGCACTGCCTCCACCGCCTCCACATGCGCTCAAGAGCGTGAGCGCGCATGCGCACAAAACCGGGGCAAACCTAATTCCCGTGCTGAACTCGTTGCTTTTCACTTGGACTCTCCCTGTCGTCGTTCTTGTGCGTAAAAGAAAGATTGTGCCGTTGCTTTAATTCAAGGGCGATGAGCGCAGCCTTCTTAGAGAGCTTGCTTGAGGTCGATGATAGCGGGAGATCTAAAGCAGCTCTACTTATTTGCGCATGCTTTTAGTGCCGGATGAAATGGATCACATTCGTGGAGCCCGTTATGTAATTTCCATTGAATTTTCCCAATGCATCCCCTTGACTTGGCGGCGATCACGTAGGCAGGCGGATGAGCGCGGATTCTGGCGCACTGTTTTCCGACGCCATTACATTTGGTCCCTATAGGGTTTCGCCAACAGAACGCCTGCTGAAGCGCAATGATTCTGCGATCACAGCAGGCAGTCGCGCCCTAGACATTTGATTGCGTTGATCGAGCGGCCCGGCGAAATTGTGTCGCATCGAGACCTGATAAGGTGGGTCTGGCCCAATATGGTTGTAGAGGAAGCGAACCTGCGTGTTCGGCGTTGAGGATACTCGAGCGGGAGTCCCAGGAGTGCAGCGGCATTGCCGGGGCTCGAGGGACTCAACCATGCCGCCCAGCCGGTTGCGAGCCATCGCTAATCGCGTGTAATTGCAGCAGCGCGAGGTTTGTGGTTAACAGGCCTTTTCGGACGCCGACCAGCGCGGCGACGCCGAAGATGCGGCGAGTGCATTACTTTTTAGTCACGGGTGCTGCGGTGCTTGCATCATTTGCACGCGCGGCCTCTAAAACGTTTCGCAGCGAGTAGTTGCCCTCGTGACAGGCATTCTCGAACATCCTGGTGTTTGAGCGCAGCAAATGCGATTCGCCGGTCCACGGGCGCGTGTAGAAGGTGGGGTCGGTCACGGTAAATACGTAATTCAGTTCATTGTCTGAGACACGCGTAAATCGCTCGATCACAACCGTCTGCGGCGATACCAAGTAGATGTACCGCGCGTTAAGGCGAACGGCGCTGCTGGGCGCGAAATGCTTGGTTTCGATGACGAGCGTGTCCTTCACCCACCATCCGACTGAGTCGCCGAGCCAGGAGGTGATCTCTGCCGGCGAATGCGTCCCATTCATCCGAATGATGCGCGCATCGTGGATAAATTCCGATACGATTACCGTCGTTGCGGGTGTTTGCACAAACTGGTAAATGTTCCCGTCAAGATTGGGTTGCATCGGAGGCGCCCCATTCGAACTCAAACACCGCTCGATAGCCGGGCGTTCTTCGGGGTTGTCAAATGCGTTGAGCACCGTGCGCCTCAGAGCCGCGGGCTCGCCTTTGAAAGCTTCGTTCCACGGGATCTTCCCATCGTCCGGATCAATGATCTGGGAGCTGCGCAATTCGCCGCGGATCGGTTCGATATTGCGATCCTCTAGAGCCCGGCCTGGGTCGTCGGGCTGATTGGGGCCGCCCGTGCCCGCTAAGTACTGTGCCTTGAGCCTTGCTGCGTCCGCCGTAGTGATGGTCAACTGAGTAAATTCTTGCGGTCGCTCCAGCGGCGTGAGATTCGAGCTCTTCCAGATACCTTCCATGTCGGCATGACCGTCGGGTAGGCGCGGGCCGCGATAGGCCTTCGGTTTTTCCGCGGCGTGACCTAACGCGCTGAGTGTCAGTAAACCTAAACAGACGGTCCTAGGAATCGGTTTCATTTTGACCCCTCGCGCCGATTGGAGAATAACTGATCAATGCTCGTCGATGAAAGGCCGCCGCAGCAGGAGGGGAATTGCGACAGGACGTCGAAACATTACCTGCGAGGTAATTGCCACGCGAGTCCCAACGCTCCTAGATTGGCGTCACCGATTGGGAGGAAATCCCATGCAATGAATTAAGGTTTTCTTAACAGTTGGTCAAATAGTGCGTTTGTTGTGGTTTCGCAGGCGGAGCATTCTGTAGTCCGTTCGATCAGTCACAGAGAAGCACACATGAACAGCAACGATTTGATCATGCGGATCGCGCAGGGGTTTTTCGCAGTCGCCGCCACGGGAGCGTCACTCGTCGTCTTGCAGTTTGCAATGCTGGCGTAACTTGAACGACCTCGAGCAATTTTCGCCCAGCCGATGTCGATTCCGGGCTGCCCCATTCGTCTTAATTTTATAGATTAACGAGATGCGAAATGATGACCTCAGCGAACTCCTCGGTATTGAAGGGCGCAAACCGGCGCGACGCGCGATGGACACTGGCATCGCGCCCCTGGCTCGGGTATGCGGCGGTCGTCATAGCAAAGCTTAGGGTTCTTGCACCCTATGCGGCAATGGAACTGGTTTTGCCGGGTGGTTCGGTGATGGCCCTGTTGTTGTGGCTTTATCGCCGGCGGAAAAATGGGATTGGCTTAGGCCTTTTGCCGGCGAAATCGATCCTGCGCGCCGACTAGCGCGATTGGTGAATTCCAGCCACATGCAGCAGGTTCGTCGCCATCCGCGACACCGGTCACAGGCAGAAGGAAGATTGCGGACCTACGGCAGGCATCCGAAGTGCGATCAGGGCACCATCGGTGACTCGTTAATGGAGTCGTGTATGTCGAGTCTGGCGAAAGCGGTAAGGCCAATTGTGTCAGAGCAAGTGGGAGCGCGCAGCACGCAGCTCGTGATCCCTGAGAGCCTGGGAACGAGAATTCGCACACTGCGCCAAGCAGGGGGCTTCACTCAAATGGACTTGGCCATCGCCATCGGCGTAACCGAGGCTGCAGTTTCTGCGTGGGAGACCGGCAATTCGTTGGATCTCAAACTGCAAACATTCTTGCGCATACTCGATGTCCTAGGAGTGGCCGAGCCGGAATACTTGATCCGGGGGACGGACTGGTAACACCGGAGTGGTTGGACCGTTATCGGAACGGGACTGCGCAGCGATGCGGACGAACGGCCCGGCCGACGAAGAATGATGGTGGTGAAGGAGGGAGTTGAACCCTCGACCCCGGCGTTATGAATGCCGTGCTCTAACCAACTGAGCTACTTCACCACGGAGAAGGCGCGAATTCTTGGGGAGCGGGGCGCTGCTGTCAACCAAATCAAGAACTTATGATATAAATCAATGACTTGTAGGTGATTAGCGCGCCGCGGAGGGAGGACAGCTGGTGGGGACGTGGCTATGCATTATTGGGATTTCGGAGTAGTTACCTTTCTCAATCATTACGGATGAAAGGCGGCCCCGAGCTCGAGCGAGGGGTGAGGCGCATAGCGCCGAAAAAACCGGTGACGTTGCCAGACAAGGGATTTTGGGGCTATGCTCCCGCTAATTCTCGATGGAAATATCCGGGAGCTATCATGGGTAACGGGGCTGTCATTGACGCGGATACGACCCGCCTCTATGAGGAGGCACGGCGGCGCTTGCTCAAGAATGAGCCGCTGCGCGGGGAGTCGGGCGAGGGGGGGGTGGCCGAAGACTTGAGCGTCGGTGAACTCGATGCGTTGAAGGCGGTAGGGTTGTCGGTGAGTCCTTGGAAACGAGGCGACGGTCAGGACCCGCTCACGCAGTCGATCACGGATTACATGGCGCTCTTGGAAACAAGCTACTCGACCAGTCAAGCGGCCCGCTATTTGAAGGTCGATGCTAGTCGCGTGCGGCAACGATTGCGCGAGAACAGTTTGTTCGGCATCGAATACGACGGTGAGAAGCGGCTACCGCGTTTTCAGTTCGAACGTGCCAAGGTGATTCCGGGAATGCGCGAGGTTTTGGCAGCGTTGCCCGAAGGTTTGAATCCTCTCGATGTGGCGGAGTGGTTCCTGTCACCGAATCCGGATTTGGAGATTGACGCGCAAGAGACGCCGGTGAGTCCGCGAGAGTGGTTGCTCAAGGGCCATGCCGTGGAACCGGTGGTGAAGTTGGCGCAAGGTTTTGAGTAACGCGCGATAACGCGTGACGCCTAAGTCTCCAAGCTCGCCAGGTGTGCATGTACTGGCAAGTCTCACTCCGGCAATTAGTGAATTAGGGGCGGGTACGACGTTGGCTCGCGTTTACTACTCGCGAGGCAACCACCCGCAAGTCTGGAATCAGTTTCGATATTTCGGCCCTCTAAATTCTCGATGGGATCATCACTCCTTAAGCGCTGGGGGAAGTCCCGAAAAGCAGCCACGCGGCGTCTACTACGCCGCGCGCGATGCGAAGACTTGTCTCGCGGAAGTGTTTCAAACGACGCGCCGCATCGATCGGGTGTTTCAGGGGCCGTGGCTGGTGGCGTTCGAAACTCAAGCGACGCTCAAACTGCTGGATTTATCCGGGGACTTTGCGACGCGCATGGGTGCATCGATGGCGATCCATACAGGCTCGCGGGGGCGCGCGCGCGGTTGGGCGCGGGACTTGTACGATGCCTATCCTGAAGTCCAAGGGATCTTGTATACGGCGTCGATGGCGGGCGGTGCGCCGGCGATGGCCTTCAACGAACGCGCACTCAAGGTGCCGTTCTTTCCGGCGCACCCCTTGTTTCACCGTTCGTTGAGCGATGATGTGCTGTTCGATCCGCTCAAACATGCGGCGAAGGCGCTGGGCTACGCACTTCGCTAGCGCACAAGTGAAAACAAGCGTATACGAACTTGCAGGGGAGACTTTGTCCGCAAGCTCAGCGAAATGCGGCCAACCTTAAGCGATTGAAACAATAACGATGCTCAGCGGCTACGGACTTTACGCCCCTGGTATGCCGCGAAGCGATTCCAAAAAGCTATGGAGACCTCAAAATGTACGATTCAATTCTTCGGTCCGCGGCCGGCGCCAGACGCGCGCTATTTCTGGCTATTAGCCTGTTTGCTCTCGGCGGCGCTGGACTGCTGGCCGGCGGGGCTGCAAATGCGCAGGATCCGGTCAAAGTCGACGCCAAGCACTACAAGGTGGAGTTCGAGAATGACAGTGTGCGGGTACTGCGCATAACCTACCCAGCACACGAAAAGTCGGTGATGCACCACCATCCGAACAGCGTGGCGGTATATCTGACTGATGGCAGTTCGCGGTTCACGCTGCCGGACGGAAAGACTCAGGATGCTCCGATGAAGGCCGGGGCGGTCCAATGGACCGACGCTGGCAAACATCTGCCGGAAAACGTCGGCGACAAGCCATTCGAACTGATCTTGGTGGAGTTGAAACCTAAGAAAGCAGCGGCCAAGTGAGGGTGCTGGTCTCTCGCCATCAACTGCACTGGTTGGATTAACTTTGCGGGGCTGATTCACATCCGACGACGGAAACCCCGACTCATTGTCGGGGTTTTTAGGAGGTGCGCCCGGCAGGGCGCACTCACTGGGAGGTGGAAGTCCTCTACATACCCGGCAAGGGGACGAGCGGCCTCTGACCCGCCGTGCCGGGCGAGGATGGGGATATCCGAACAGCTTGGCCGACGGAGACCTTTGCTCTGGCCGCCGCGCGCAATGCGTTGACGAACGCATTTCTGGCCGCGCCGTACTCCTTGCTGGTGGCGGTCGGCCATGCCGAATTGATGACAATGATTAGTCGGTCGTCTTTGAACGTAGTGATCGATTGGCCAAAGATGCCCACCGCTTCGTAGCTGCCATTTTCACGGATCCACCAGAAATAGCCGTAGCCACCTGCCCCGTTGTCGATCTCCTTAGCGGTGGCCTGCGCCACCCACCAGGAAGGAACTACCTGTCGACCTTGAGCCTTGCCGCCATCTAAGATGAATTGCCCAACGCGCGCATAGTCACGCAGGGTCATCGAAATACAGCAGCCGCCGCGTTCCTGCTTGCCCGATGCATCCACCATCCACACCGCATCTTGCTCCATGCCGTAGGGGGTCCAGACCTTCTCGGAGAGATATTGCGAGAGAGGTTCGCCGACGGCATTGGAGACCATGATGCCTACCATGTCCGTCTCGCCAGTATCGTAATGCCACTTCGTGCCCGGCTCGGCGGCGCGCGGCAAATGACGCATGTAACTCACCAAAGGATCCATGCCCGGCTCGCTGCCGGTAAAGCCTGCCTGGGCCACGTCCGACTTGGGATCAGTGTAATCCTCATTCCACTTCACCCCCGAGCTCATCATGAGGAGCTGCCTCACCGTGACACCGTCGTAGGCTGAGCCCTTGAGCTCAGGCACGTAGTCAGTGACCATGGCGTCCGGCCCCTTGATCTTGCCATCCAGAATGGCAGCGCCGACCAGAGTTGAGGTCAGGGATTTAGCCACAGAGAACGAAGTCCAGCGATCTTTTGGCGTGCGACCCAGGCCGTAGCGCTCCAACACGATTTTGCCGTCCTTCAAGACCAGCACACCGGAGGTTTGGTTCGCGCTCATATAGCTAGCGACCGTCCATTGTCGATCGCCATAGTCCCAAGTCGGCGACAGTTGCTTGAGGGCCTTGGGCAAAGGGTGCACCTTGGAGCCGCGCTTTACCGTGGCGACCTTGTAGATTTTCTCGATGCTGCGATATCCCGCGCTTTGCTGTTCCGGTGTCCAGAACAAGAGGCTGGGTGTATCGGATTTCAGTGCCACCTGTGCAGAGCCGGGAAAGGCGAATAGTAGGGAGCAAAACGCGAGTGCGACTTTTGAGATTTCCATGGAGGGTTCCGCCAGCGTGCAAAAGAAGGTGCTGAGTATAGACCCTCGCATCACTCACCCGGCTAGAGTGCGTGGAGTGCATTTGTTTTCCGGATCGCCGTAAAGCCGTCCTTGCCGGCTCCGGGCGAAACTTCCTGTTTCGCACGGTCCGGAATACAAACATCGCTCCACTTTTGGTGCGCGCCAGCCGCCATCGCGATTCCGGCGAAGGCGCCAATCTAGATAAACCACTGATGCGTGGCGACCGCCCTAGCGAAAGAGAGCGCCGACATATGCGGGTGTGACTGCAGCGCAAAAAGGTAGCCCACGGCGCCCATGATCATGCCATTCATCAACACGGCGGCAGCGAAGGCGGTGAGTTTGGAAGAGAGTGTGTTCATGTGTGTCTCCGAGCGTAGGTGGCTGTCATCGATCCTTACGGGCATAACACAGCAAGGCCCGTGCCAGTTGCAGAAAGGATCATGTGGAAAGCAATTTCCCCCGAATGGGGCGATGCGGGTGACCGCGGACAGTGTCCGCGGACGAGCCGGACACATGCTCGAATACCAAAATGACCGGCGTCTCCTTACGAACCAGGGCAATTGCGATTCGCATCTAATTGTGGACGAAGCGCCGGCGGTTTATTTTGCGAAGGGGAGTCCGCTCTAGATGTCGGCCTTTAAGGCTTGACTTCGCTGATGTGAGCGGCGACCAATCGCCATTGGCCGTTTCGCTTCGCCCAAATGTGCGTTGCTTGATACGGTGAACCGACTGGATTGCCTGAAGCAACCCACGACGACGTCACCAGCACAAATGCCCACTCATTCTGCACATGCACATCGACATGTTGGTTTTCGTTGGTGACCCGCGAATTTGCGTCCGGCTTTTGAGTTCTCAGCGATTCCAGGCGCTTCTTACCTGTCGTGACGCGCCCATCGGCCATCGTCGAGACAAAGTCATCCGCCCACAAGCGGCTGAGTGCATCGACGTCCACGCTAGAGAGCGCAGCAGCGAGTTGCGCTTCGGCGGCGAGTATCTCTTGTTCGGCGCCGACCCTGGACGCGCCCGGTGCCTGCGCATGCGCCGCGTAGAGCGGCAAATTGATCGTGAATAGCGCGAGGGTCCAAAGAAGGACACGATTCAAGGCGGGCGAGTAGTTCATTTAATATTATGTTTCCGGCTACCGCATCGTACGCATAGAAAGCGATCTAGCTACCTGAATCGCACCAGTGCTTAGGCGCCTCAGGCGGGCAGACGGGGTGAGGTCGGATGTCTTTTCGACGAGATAGGGTGAGCGACGAAAGATCTGTCCGGGGCGCGCGACATCCCGAGAGGAATTTTGCTCCGTCTCTTTACGTCAATGCGCCATTGACGTAATTGCTTGAGCTCAGCGTGAGCAATGAGTAGTTGCACGAAGCGATAGTAATCGGCGTCCATCTGTTGCAATAGTTGCTTCATAGCAGGGCTGAATCGTTCCACTGCTGCGCCGCGGTTGTCTGTCTGCTAGCGCACATTGTCGACCTTGACGCCGTGGAAACTCGACTCAGTACGCCCGTTTTCTTGAGTGAATCCTATTCAGCGTGGCGTTATAATGAACGCCCATGAAACCGCGATGGCGTGGTTTGCCCACGATTAAAGGCCCTTTTTGCGGCCGGAGGTTTTCATGGCAATTCAAGATTACGTGCGATCGATTGCGGCAGGCGAAAACGTGTCGAAGAGCGACGTGTTTCGGTTCCTGGAGATGCAGTTCGCGCGGGCGGATAGGAATCACGACGGCGAGTTGGACGCCGATGAATTGGCGGCTTTTGTGCTTGCGGTAGCGCGGCCGGAGACGGATCAGCGGTAGCAAAGTTCGGCTGCTCAGTCGGAATTCGACCTAAGGCGGAATCTCTCTACCTTTGGCCGGCGGTATCAATGTCGATGGCTTCGAGGACAGACCGGAGGAAGCCGGTCTTTGCATCAGTATACGTGTCCCGTTCATCTGAGCGGTTGATGCGCTCAGATCGTCCCCTGCGTACCTAGCATTCACCACGGTCAGTGGTTTCTGGAAATTGGTCTAAAAAGAGGCGCAGCCGATTCAGCACCAACTCAGAGTCTGTGCAGGGCGCAGAGCTTGTGGCCGTCAAGATCGCGAAGATAGGCGAGATAGAGTTTACCCGCGCTGCCTTCGCGCACGCCCGGCGGGCCTTCACACGTAGTGCCGCCGGCAGCAAGGCCAGCCGCATGCCAGGCATCTGCCTGCGCGGGCGATGCAGCAGCAAAACCGATCGTCATGCCATTGGCGCACGTCGAGTCCTCGCCATTAATGGGTTTTGTGACGGAGAAAACGCCGCTCGGCGTTCGATAAAAGATCCTGTGCCCATCGACTCTTGCGGGCGGCACGCCAAGCGTACCAAGTACAGAATCATAGAAAACTTTCGCGCGCTCTAAGTTATTGGTGCCAATCATGATGTGGGAAAACATCGATCTTCCTTATCTTTTGCGAATCGCGGCCGGTCTAGTATAGCAATCCACTACATCGGCGTGGTCTGACGGGGAGGCCGGATGCCATGTCGACGAGATAAGTGTTGCACAGCGCTCAAGCTCGGCGCCCGGATTCGCGCGGGCCGACATCGCGTGGAATGCTGGCCCGGCATGGGGTGGAATCTGCACATATGAATAGCGGAGAGGAGTTATTTCCTGCGATATGTACGATAACGTACAGATGCTGTATTCGTCCAAGCGTAGCATCGTGGTTCCTGTCTGGCGTTTACAGAAATCAAACACTTTGAGGATTGGCTATGAAATCAAAAATTGTTCCAACTACGTTGGCCCTTTGCGCTCTATTCGCCTCCGCCGCGGTCATGGCGGACAAGGATTCCGATGCGGACCGCTCGCATCCGGCAAACTTCGTGAAGGATTCGGCCATTACGACAAAGATAAAGACAAAGCTAGCCGCAGAGCACATTACAAGTCTCGGGCGCATCCATGTTGATACAGACAAAGATGGCGTCGTATGGCTGAGCGGTACGGCAAGATCGCAGGCGGCAATCGATAAGGCTGTGTCAATAGCGCGCGATACGGAACATGTAGTCTCGGTTCACAGCGACATCAAGATCAAATCAGACGACTGAAAAGCTGGCGCGCCTTTTTGAGATGTCGGTGCAAGCCCCTGAAATGGAGCGGGGCAGGCCTTAATGTGCAGTCCATGAATCGTCCTCGATGTACTTGTTGGAGCATTGCGGCCGGCCCGTTCCGCCGTTAGGCTGCGAATGCTCTGAATGGGAAACTACAAAGGGATTGCTCATGTTGAGGATCGCTCGCGTCGCTGATGAGCCGGAACTCTTTCCCATTTACACCCACGACCTCGTCGAGAGATTCCTGACCTTCGATGGCGTCGATGCGCATCGCTTCAGCGGCATCTTCCGGAATCTGCTCGAGAGCGGCGATTTCTTCGTCTACGAGGTCGATGGCACAGTCGTTGGATTTTGCAAGGCCACGCGCTTGCCCGGCAGATCGAGCCATGTTGTGCAACTAGGACCGATCGCAGTGTCGCCACAATTTCACGGGCGCGGATATGCCGCTGCGATGCTCCAAGATGTGCTCACCCGCCTCGAGCACAGCGGCGTGCTGCGATTCGAGCTCCAAGTGGAGGCGGACAATCCGCGCGGAATTGCCTTCTACGGCAAGCTCGGATTCGAGCGCGAAGGGGTTCAGCGCAGAGCGTACAAGCGCGCGGCAGAGTCCGCGTATATCGACGAGGTCATGATGGTGAAATTTGCGGGTCCGCTCGCAATCGCCGGGTGAGGGAATTCAACAGGTTGCCTTCGTTGCGGTGGTGCGTCTGTGGATAGCAGATAAGTGGCATAATAACTATTAAATACCATCAGTTAGCGCGTATTTAATGAAATTACATTAAGTCGGTAATCAAAATTCTGGTAACGCAGTCCAAAAATGTTCTTCCGTTTTGGCTCGCCGATGTCTGGATCGTCCTGATCGCAGTGAGTGGGCACTCAGGACCTTGCTGCATTAGACATTGATCTCGTAGCTATAACGCTGGCGGCCGGATGGGAATCGACGCGGATGCCGTTGCAATATGCGGAAAGCGAAGCCGGTGCAGCATCTCGCCAAAACGTGGATCCATTCTCAAACTATCGAGTCGCGGCTCCACTCCAAGGTATGTCAGCCAGCCGGAACGCTCCTGGTGTGCTTTATCAAGCCATTCAAAAGCTTGATCGGTCCATCCCAGACCGACGCACACCAGTGCTAGATCGTATGCCGGAACGTATGTTCGCTGCGATCGCTGATGGAGTTCCTCGAAGATGCGGCGTGCCTTGGCACTATCGCCCGCGCAGCCGTACAGGTGCCCGAGTCCAGCCGAGGTGAAGGTGACGCTACCGGACATCTCGATTGCCTTTTGAAACTCGATTGCCGCATCCGCCAAGCGTCCCTGCTGCTGATAGGCCATTGCTAAGAAATAGGGCGGCCAGAAGGAGTTCGGGTGTAGTAAGTCATTGGTTTTGTGGCACTGATCGATGGCTTCATCGTAGCGCCTCGAAAATTGATAGTGCCAGGCCATGTGAATGTTGATCACAAGATCCAGCGGATCGAGTTCCAGGCATCGCTTGCTCTGGGCGAGGGACTCCTCCGTGCGACCCATGGCCATCAAGTAATGCGAGTACCAGTGATGGGTGACTGCATAGTTGGGATTTAGGGCGAGCGCGTGCTGGAACTGCGCCTCAGCGATGGACCAATCCCAATCGTGATGCGTTGTCCGGTAGGCGAGTGTTGCATGCGGCTCGGCAAGGCGTTCGTCCAATTCTACTGCTTTATTGGCGGCGGCCCGAGCTTTTGCCATGGCTATGATCGGGGGCAGCGACCCGTTTTCCCACGAACCCAGCGTTGCATAGCAGTCGGCGAGGCCGGCTCGCGCAAGCGCGGACCGAGGATCCGTATCAATCGCCAACTGAAAAAATTCGATTGCCTTGTTGATTCCCTGCGGCCGTTGCGCCCAATAAAACCGACCCTTCAAATAGAGGTTGTACGCCTCGAGGTCAGACGAGTGGCGGCGCACCAGCACCTGCTTGTCCGTCTCCAAGAGTTCAACCTTCAGCTCTGAGATGATCGCCAGCGTGATCTCGTCCTGTAGTTCGAACAGGTCGGTCATCAGCCGCTCAAATCGCTCGGACCATATTTGGAAGCCGTTGGCCGCATTGATCAGTTGCACCGAGATTCGTAGCCGCGGACCGGACTTCTTTACGCTGCCCTCGAGTAACGTGTCGACACCGAGGCGCCGTCCGATCTCCCGCGCGTCGAGGTCTTTTCCCTTGAAGGAAAATGCGGAGGCGCGGGCTACGACGAAAAGCCCCCTGATCTTGGCGAGTGCGCTCAGCAGCTCTTCAGCCAGGCCGTCGCAAAAATACTCGTTGTCGGCGTCACCAGTCAGATCCTTAAATGGCAGCACCG
>Ga0210406_10001105_pt1 | contig 34274 bp, 30 predicted proteins | sample IncBWC30MmetaG_FD_155454 | JGI IMG/M metagenome (GOLD analysis project Ga0210406, IMG submission 155454) | Forest soil microbial communities from Barre Woods Harvard Forest LTER site, Petersham, Massachusetts, United States - Inc-BW-C-30-M | ecosystem: Environmental > Terrestrial > Soil >... | reverse complement strand
ATCTGGGTGTACGCCAGGTTCCCGAAGGTGCTGTGTATCGAACGGACCTCCTGCAGGTACTGGAACCCAACCCACAGCAAGGGAAACGAAGCCATTGCCAGGAACAGTTGCCCGCGCAGAGCAAACCGGCGAAACACCAGAACGATCAACCCGAAAAACACCGCGGGTCCCAGCACGATAAGCAGAGTGATCCCCAGCGGCGTCTCCAATGCACGGAAGTACTGCCACATATTCATTCCACCGATCGCGTAGGCCGCGCATGCGCTCAGGAACGCGCTCCAAACCCTCACTCGCGGAGCCGCCAGCAACAGAGACAACGGCGCAAACCAGGTGAGATACCAATGGGGATGCAGCCCCGACCCCAGGAAATACATCGCGCCGGAGAGAACAGCCGCCACAACCGCCCACATACCCTGCCTAAGCTCGAAGCCCACAGATCACTCTCCTCAACGCACGCTGCACCAACGCTCGAAACTCCTTCTCGTCCAGGTTGAACCGCCCCGCCCGGTACAACGCCACATATCCGTGCGTCACCGCCCATAACTCAAGAGCGACCTCCCAAACGTCATCCTCCTTCATCCATCCGTCAGCCATCGCCTCCCCAACCCCATCGGCAAGGGGATTCAAAGTTGGCGAACGTCGCGCGCGGAAGTCCTCCGGATAACGCCGGGCCGCAGGCCGCGTCTGCGAAAAGACGTAGTCGAAGATGCGCGGCCGGTCAAAGGCATAGTCGATATACGCCTCCAAAGGACCGAGCATCTGCTCCTCGGCCGTCCCCGAAGCAATCCGCCGCTGAATATAGCCGAGAAATTTCGCAAACTCACGTTCAGTGACGCTGTCGAGCAGCGCCTCGCGATTGGGAAAATGGTGATAGATCGCCATCGGCGTGATTCCAACCGCCTCGGCCACCCTCCTCATAGTCACCGCCTGCGGCCCCTTTGCCTCGAGAATCGAGAGAGCCGCGTCCGCGATCCGCTCCACTGTAGCTTTCTCTGTCATGGCTATACACTGTATACCTAACAACTATACGATGTATAGTCAATTTCCACGAACCTCCCAGGGCGCCCCGATTTCAGGCTCAAAACGCATTGTCTAAAAGAATTTTTCTTCGATTTCAGCCCAAAAATCGCATGTCAAGCCTCTGAATAGCTTAACTTACACAAACAAAAGGAAATATAGGTTGAAATTTAGTTAGGCTCAAACTGCTATACTGAATATAGATAGAAACAAGCGAGCCCCGTAGGGAGAAAGACTCCCGCCGGGGCTTTACTTATTTGGAATGAAGACTTTACTCACATCGCCGAGACCAAAACCCAGCAAAATCAAGACTTTACGCAAAGGCGCAAAATCCGCGGTCCAAACCTAAATCGATTCAAATGAAGACTTTGCACACATTTCGGCGAGGGGAGGGGTACTACCCATACTGCTCCACCCGCCGCAGCAAATCCAGCTTTCGCTCCGGCGGCAGAAAACTCGCCTCTACAGAATTGGCCGCCAGCTCCCGCATCTGCTCCAGCGAAAACTCAAACCGCTCCTGCACCAGCACATACTCCTCCAGCAGATTGCTGCCAAACATCGGCGGGTCGTCCGAGTTGATCGTTATCATCAACCCTGACTCGAAGTACATCTTCACCGGATGCTCGTCGAAGCTCTTGCAACATCCCGTCCGGATATTGCTCGTCACATTCAGCTCCAGCGGAATCTGCTTCTCCGCCAGCACATCCAGCAACTCCCCGTCACTGCGCGCCGACAGGGCATGCCCCACCCGCTCCGCCCCAATATTAATCGCCGCCCAGATACTCTCCGGCCCGGTCGTCTCCCCCGCATGCGCCGTCAGCCGCAACCCCGCCGCCCTGGCCTCCGCATACGACTCGCGAAAAAGATCCGCGCTCCCCCGCGCCTCGTCGCCCCCAATCCCGATCCCCACAATGCTTGGATACACCGCCCGCAGCTCCGCCGCCTTGCGAAACACCTTCGCAGCCTCCTCGGCGCCAAAGTGCCGCACCGCATCGATCAGCCAGTACACCGTAGTCCCAAAATCCCTCTCACCCCGCACCCGCCCGCGCTCGATCGCCTCGACGTACGGCTCAACCTCAACCTGCTTCCAGTAATAGATAATCCCGAACGAGATATACACCTCGGCATGCACCACCCCCTGCGCCGCCAGGTCCCGAATCATGTTGTACGTAATCAATTCGTAGTCGTCCGGCCCCTTCAATCGCGCCGAAACCGCCTTGAAAGAGTCCAGAAAACCCAAAAAATTCTCATAAACATACAGCTTCTTCGCCGCGTCCGCAGTCAGCGGCTCCGCATCATGCCGTCGACTCAACTCCAGCAGCGTCTCCGGCTGAATCGTCCCTTCAAGATGCAGATGGAGCTCAACCTTCGGCAGCTTGCGCAGCCAATCAACCACATCGATCTCAACATACTGTTTCGTCTGCTTCCGCGCCATATACCTATCCTAGGCTTCGGGCAAGTAAAACTCACTCCGCTTGCGGCTATAGAAGAAGTAAACCACCAACCCGATGATCAGCCAGACGAAGAACCGAACCCATGTAATCGCCGGCAGACCCGCCATCAACAGCACGCAAAAGATCACCGACAGCACTGGAATTACCGGCCCAAACGGCACACGGAACCCACGATGCCGCTCCGGCTCCCTGTATCGCAGCACAATGACGCCCATCGACACCAGCACGAACGCGAACAGTGTCCCAATGTTCGACATCGTCGCAAATGTTCCCACATCGAACAGCCCCGCCGGAATCGCCACCAGCACCCCAGCGACCCAGGTCGCAAACGCCGGTGTCCGAAACCGCGGATGGATCCTGCTGAACACATCAGGCAACAACTTGTCCCGCGACATGGCAAACCAGACCCTCGCCTGCCCCAGCTGAAACACCAGGATCGACGAGATCATCCCCACCAGGGCCCCAACCAGTACCGCCAGCTGCACCCAATGCAATCTCCCCCCACCCGGCCCGAGCCCCACCCGCTTCAGCGCATTCACCACCGGCGCCGCATCATTGGCCACCGACTGCCACGGCACCAAACCGGTCAGTACCACCGCCACCCCGATATACAACAACGTGCAGATCAGTAGCGTAGCTAGAATTCCGATCGGCACATCGCGCTTCGGCTGCCTGCACTCCTCGCTCGCCGTCGAGACCGAATCGAATCCGATATACGTGAAGAAGATGATCGATCCCCCAGCCAGCACACCCGACCATCCGTTCGGCGAGAAAGGATGGTAGTTCGCGGGATGAATAAAACTCAACCCGAAGAAGACAAACAGCAGAATCGCCGCAATCTTCACCAGCACCATGACATTGTTAGTCCTCGCCGACTCCCTAATCCCGCGCACCAGCACGACAGTCAACAGCAGCACAATCAGGAACGCGGGAATATTGAACCCGGCATGCCATCCAATCGGGTAAATATCCTTACCCTGCAAATCCTGCAACCCCTGCGGCAGATAAGCCGGCGACAACCACTTCGGCGAGAGAGGTATTCCCATCCAATCCAGGAGCGCCACTACATGCGCCGCAAACCCTACACTCACGCTCATATTGCTAAATGCATACTCCAGGATCAGATCCCACCCAATCACCCAGGCGATCAACTCACCCAGCGTCGCATAGGTATACGTGTAGGCCGATCCCGCAATGGGAATCATCGACGCCAGTTCCGCGTAGCAGAGCCCGGTCAGCGCGCAGACGATCGCTACCAATATAAGGGAGATGGCCAGTGCCGGCCCCGCCCCCGGCCGCCCCGCCACCGCGCCATGGTGCAGGATCAAATCAATGACTGGCGAGTCCCCAAACGAGGTCACTGCCGCCGGACTCCCACCGATCGCAACGCCAATGACGGTAAAGATACCCGACCCAATCACGGCGCCGATGCCCAGCGCGGTCAGAGAAACAGGCCCTAGCGTCTTCTTCAACGCATGTTCCGGCCTCTCCGATTCAGAGATCAGTTTGTCGATCGACTTTGTTGCAAAGATTTGCCTGGCCAGCTCGCTCGCTCCTGCTTACAGAAGAATGGGTGCGGGACGTTTCAACTGCAATTGTGCTTCAGAATCTGAGCGAGACTGCCACATCCCCGAGTCAGGAGCGCGGAACCGAATTCTTCAGCGCTCCTGGCTCGGCAGAATGCTTACCGCTTGCTCTGGCCGCGGGAGGCCTTCTTAACCTTGGCCTTGTTCTCGCCGCGAGCGCCGGTGCGCGGGCCTTTCGGTGCTGCCTTCTTCCGTGCTGCGCGCTTTACTTTCTTGCGCTCGTCTTTGTCGGTAATGCTTTTGGTATTTGCCATGTATCTTGCCAATCTTTCTATAAGTGCGATTTTCGGAACTCAGAGGCGCTCCAACTGGGCAAACTTCTCCACCAGCTTCTTCACGCCGTGATGTTGAAATTGTACTGTAATCTTCGCATCATCCCCATCGCCTTCGCGACGAAACACAGTTCCCTCGCCATACTTGGGATGCCGGACCCGCGATCCCTGCTTCAGTCCCGTCTTGCCGGTCGGCGCTTCAACCTCAAGTTTGGGGCGTGAGATCTTCTGTCCTCGCGCCGCAAAGAAGCTGGCGATGTTGTCGATCGACCGCCCCGGCGCCGCCGTCTTCCCACTCTGCTCAAACCGTCGGCCCCCAGTGGCTCGCGCCGCAGCCTTCACGCCCCGCTCGCCACTTTGGTCCTCGTCCTCGTAGCTATAGTGTCGCTCAATGTCCTCTGTGTTCGATCGGCCGAACCGATTCGCCTGCGGATACGGTGTCGCGTACGCTCCGCCGTATCCCGAACCGTACTCCGACCCGGAAAACTGTGGCCTCGCCGGCGGACTCCCAAGATCCTCCACTAAGTGCGCCGGTACTTCTTCCAGAAATCGCGAGGCGATGCTCGCCTCCGGCATGTCACTTCCATATCTCCGCCGATACCGGGCCCTGGTCATCACCAGCGTATCCATCGCCCGCGTCATCCCGACATAGCAAAGTCGCCGCTCTTCTTCGAGGCCCGTAGGATCGGTCAACGTCCGCGAGTGCGGAAACAAGCCCTCCTCCATTCCGGTCAGAAACACCAACGGAAACTCCAGCCCCTTCGCCGCGTGCAGCGTCATGAGTGTCACCCTGGCCTCTTCGCTATAGCTGTCCGCATCGCTCACCAAGGCGGCGTGGTCCAAAAACTCATGCAGCGTTTCTCCACGCTCCTGTGCATCCTGCGCCGCATTTGCCAGTTCCTTCAAATTCTCGATTCGCGAAAAAGACTCCGGTGTAGCCTCTTCTTCGAGCGCCCGGATGTAGCCGCTCCGGTCATTTAGAAACTTGATCAGCTCCGGCAGTGTTGCTGCATCCCCCGGTTTACGGAACGCAGGCTTCTCTGCCTCCATCTTGATCTCGGCCGCTCTCTCCGCTGTCGTCATGGCGGACTTCTTCAATACCGCCGGCGCAAACGGATTAAAATTTGCCACATCGATCGCATGTGAGGCATCGGAGTCGGTAGCATTCACCGGGGCTATAGTGGAAATTTCCTCACTGGGTCCAAAATCAAATCCGAAGTTGAAGCTCGTATCGAACGAAGAATTTGCGCCCGTATCCTCAATCACCCCGGCAGCTACCGCGATCTCCTCGTCATCTTCCGCGCCAAACTCGAACGAAACATCGTCAGCGATGTCGGAGGGCAGGGAAGTGTTCGGCTCGCCGGCAATATCTCCAGCCAGCTTCTCGGCAAACCCCGGACCGAGCATCGCGCGCGCATCCTCAATCAAACGCCTGAAGTTAGCGAGCGCCATCAGGGTGCGTGGCGGCAGCAGCTTATCCTCAATCGCACGGCGCATCGCATCCCATATACTCATGCCACTCGACAGAGCCATCCGCTCCAGCGTCTCCATCGTGGTCTTGCCAATCCCGCGCGGCGGCGAGTTCACCACCCTTCCCAGCGCGACCGAGTCATGCACATTCTGCACGAGCTTCAGATAGCTCAGAATGTCCTTCACCTCGGCGCGGTCATAGAACGAGAAGCCGCCGACCATGTGGTACTGGATCTGATACCGCCGCAGCGCCTCTTCCACGAGTCGGGACTGCGAGTTGGTCCGGTACAGCACAGCACACCGGGGCGTATCTTCCTGCGCGCCAGCCTCTCGTAGATACCTCTGCACGCGATCCGCGATAAACAGCGCCTCATTTTCACCATCTGGCGCCTCGTAATAGCCAATCAGCGAACCACCCTCGCGCGCGGTCCAAAGGTTCTTCCCCTTGCGTTGCGTATTGTGCCCCACCACCGCACTCGCGCCTTCGAGAATCATCTGCGTGGAGCGGTAGTTCTGTTCGAGTCGGATTGTCCTGGTTCCGGGAAAATCCTTCTCGAACTCGAGAATGTTTTTGATGTCCGCGCCCCGCCAGCTATAAATCGACTGGTCCTCGTCGCCGACCACACAAACATTTCCACTGGATCCCGCCAACAGCTTCATCAATTCATACTGCGGCCGGTTCGTATCCTGGTACTCGTCGATCAGAATATATCTGTAACGCCGATTGTATCTTTCTCGCGTCTCGGCGGAAGACTTCAGCAGCCGCACCGTCTCGAGCAGAAGATCGTCGAAGTCGAGGGCGTTGGCCTTGAATAATTCTTTCTTGTAAATCTCAAAGATGTGCGCAATCTTTTCCTCCATCGGGTTCGTGCTGGCAAGGAAGTATTCTTGCGGGTCGATCATGTGGTTCTTCGCCCATGAGATTCTGCCCAGCGCCACTCGCGGCTTCAGCGTCTTATCATCGATCGCAAGCCGCTTCAGGGCCTGCTTCACTACGGCCTGCTGATCGGTTTCATCGTAGATAGCAAAGGTTCGCGTCAACCCCACTCCACCGACGCGCAACGCCTCAATATCCCGTCGCAGCACGCGCACGCAGAAGCTATGAAACGTTGCCAGTGTTGGTTTTGCCAGCGAACTATGCCCCAGGATCTTATCGACCCGTTCGGCCATCTCCTTGGCAGCTTTGTTCGTAAATGTCACCGCCAGGATAGAATCCGCGGGCACGCCTCTCTCCTGAATGAGATAGGCTATGCGATGCGTAATCACCCGTGTCTTACCCGACCCTGCACCTGCAAGCAGAAGCACCGGTCCATCGACCGATTGGATTCCCTCCTGTTGTTGCGGATTCATATTTTTTAAAAGTTCACTCAACTCACACACGCTCCACCTCTATTTTAAGCTCTCTGTCCCTCTATGCGGTCACTCATCCCAAAACCCACTTAGAACACCAGTAGATGATGTCCACTCGCGAACACCTCAGTCGTGAACTTGCATCGGATCAATTAACTCTCATGCAATAAATCACACTTCGAATCCATACTTTTTCGGAACTATCTGCGAACAACCTGCGTATCTCTTTCCACGACGAGCTTCTGAACCATGGCAGAAACTCCCGTCGAATTTAGAAATTTCGGGAGCTAACTATGAAGGGTTTCAATCGTCTCTCTGTCGCTGTTGTCGCTTCCTCTCTCCTTGCAGCTCCGGCCGTCTATGCCGCTCCTGCAAGCATCTCGTCTCCTGTTTACGCCATGTTTGCTAAGACGAAGTCGACTACGGTTAAGCTCAGTCTCCGCAACGACTCCGGCTCTGCAATGGAAGTCAAGGTCGGCGATAAGGTAATGACGCTCGATCCAGGGAAACCGGTTACCTTGAACCTGGAAGTTGGTACACGCATCGTCGCCAACAGCACTACTCCGAATCATGCGGCAGGCTCGCTCATCGAAGAGGTGATCAGCGATCACAATGGCGCGACGATCGTTATTCGCTAAGTCGTGTCTGAAAATCTGCGGTATCAACCCAGTTCTCCCCATCCTTCAGGCCGATCGCGTTGCTCGAAAGCGACGGTCGGCCTTCATCCGCTTTCCCGGTTCCGTTCGTGTGTGCGATACTTGATATTCTCGTCTCTATGATTCGCAACGTTGCTGTCTTCTGCGCCTCCGCCACCGGGGCCAACCCCGCATATCAAGCCGCCGCCGAAGAACTCGGCCGTGCCCTCGCCATCCGCAACATCACCCTGATCTACGGCGGATCTAACGTCGGCCTCATGAAGGCAGTCGCCGAAGCGGCGCTAACCGCCGACGGCAAAGTCATTGGCGTCATCCCCGAGGTCTTGGTCGATCTCGAAGTCGCACATCACGGCATCACCGAACTCCACGTCACGAGTACCATGCACACCCGAAAGGCGCTCATCGGAGAAAAAGCCGACGCGTTCATCGCACTTCCCGGTGGTTTCGGTACCTTTGAGGAACTCTTCGAAGTCCTCGCCTGGCAGACTCTCAAGATCCATTCCAAGCCAATCCTCCTGCTTAACGTCAATGGCTTCTATGACAAACTCCTGATCTTCCTCGATCACTGCATGGGCGAAGGCATGCTCAAGCCGAAGAGCCGTGAACTCCTCCTTGTAGCCGATACCGTGGAGGAGGCCCTTACGAGACTCGTCCCGAGCATTGCACGTTAGGCTCGCACGTTCTACTTCGCCGCCGGATCAGCCTGCATCGCTCCAAAGATGTGACCCTCGGTGTCTTTGAAGTAGGCCAGCCACCCCACTCCCGGTATCGGCATCTTCGGCACCACGCACAAGCCGCCCGCGTCCTCGATTCCCTTTATCGTCTCATCCAGATTTGCGACGTCCATCGTATTGACACAAGGCTGCGCCGGTTCCCTCCGCGTCATCAGCCCGCCGTTGATTCCCGGTTGGCTATCTCCCGTGGAGATGTTCCAGTACTCCATCGGTCCGTTCCACCGCTCGAACTTCCATCCAAATACCTTTTTGTAGAAGTTGATCGCACGCTCCGGCTTTTCTGCTGGAATCTCAAAATGAATCGGTCTGTTCATGGACGCCTCCCAAGGATGCCTATCTTACATGCAATTTCACGAAAAATACGCATCGGTCGCTCACCAAACCTATTGCTTCACGCACCCCTCGCACTGACAAACCCGCCGCAGATACTCCCACGAATAAATCCCGCTCTCGTGCCCATCGCTCCACTTGAACTTCAGCGCATACTTGCCCACCGGAGTAACCTCAAGCGGCCGCACCGGAGGCTCATACATCTTCAGCAGCGTCTCCTCCTTCGGCTTTGCCACTCCCACCGGTCTCCCCGTCTTCTCCCGGTCCTCATGGCAGGTCGCGCAGGGACAAGCATTCCGCAGCCACGCGAAGTTCCACACGCTGTGGTGCCCGTCCTTCCAGTCGATCTCAACGCCCGTCCCCTCAGACTTCTTCACGCGCACCCTCTTGGGAGTCACTGCGTCCGAAGGCATCTGCTCATGCTCCATATCTTCCCGCCGAGCCTGCTCAGCATTGACGATCCGAATCCCCTCATGACTCATATCCGCACCCCCTGGTCACCATCAACCATTCTTCCAGAAAAAGTAAGCGGCCATCACGCACCCCGTAATCACGACGATTGTTCGCAGCACATTCCCATTCATTCGGCGTGCATACTGAGCTCCCACATAGCCACCCACTGCCGCGAATACCATCGAAATCAGACAATAATGCCATATCACCGCGCCACTCAACACAAACGTCACCACCGCACAAAAGTTTGACAAGCAGGCTGCCAGCACTTTCAGCGAGTTCAGTGTATGTATCTCTTCCACACCGAACAGCGCAAGCGCACTCATAATCAGGAAACCTGCCCCCGCACCAAAATAGCCAATATAAAAACACACCGGCAGCAACACCAGGAACAGAGGCACCACAGCCGGCGCTTTCACCGCACGCGGTCCAGCCGAGCGCGTCCGAAGCCATCGCGATACCGGTCCGCTGATCCCAAACAGCAGGGAAGCGACCAGCAGCAGCCAGGGCACGAGGTGCAGAAACGTCACCTGCCGCGTGTTCAGCAGAACCACCGCCCCGCTCACCCCGCCTAAAACCGAAGCCGCGCAGACAACCGGCAGCAGATCGCGTCGCAAGTCGCCTCGCAGGGCGGCCACCGAAGTCAACTGCCCCGGCCAGAGGGCAACCGTATTCGTGGCATTCGCCTGGATTGGCGCAACCCCGATCGACAGCATCGCCGGAAACGAGATAAACGACCCTCCGCCGGCCATTGCATTCATCACGCCTGCGATAAAGGAGGCGACGACAAGCCAAATGTAGTGCCAGTGCGTGCTAAAACTCGAGATCATCCATTTTCTATTGTAGCCACTGGCAGAAGACGATCGTTTTTCCGTGCCTAAACGACACTCACCCGGGCCGGTTCATGACAAAACCGGCATCTCCGGAGTCGCCGCAATCAAGTTCCGTGTGTATTCCTCACGCGGCGCATCGCAAACCTCCTCACAGTCCCCTAACTCCACCACCCGACCGCGTTGCATCACTGCTACCCGATCGCACAGATACCGCACCAGCGGCATGGAATGCGAGATAAAGAGATAGGTCAGGCCATATTCCCGCTGCAACCCTCGCAGCAGATTCACCACCTGCGCTCCCACTGAAACGTCGAGTGCGCTCACAGGCTCGTCCAGTACCAAAAACTCCGGCCGCAAGGCGAGGGCCCGTGCAATATTGATCCTCTGCCGCTGTCCCCCGCTGAACTCATGCGGAAAGCGCTCCAGCGCTGATTCCTCCATCCCCACGGTCCGCAGCATCACTGCCAGCCTCGGCGCAAGTCCCCCCACCGGCTTCTCGTTATGAATTGCAAACGGCTCCGCCAGAATCTCCCGCACCTGCATCCTTGGATTCAACGCAGCATACGGATCCTGAAACACAATCTGCATTCGCCGCCGCTTCGCCCGCATCTCCTGCGAACTTGAAGCCAGCAGATCGCGTCCCTCATACCTCACCTCACCCGCCGTAGGCTCCACCAATCGCAGCAGCATCCGCGCCACAGTGCTCTTGCCCGAACCCGACTCACCCACCAGCCCCAGCGTCTCTCCGCGCCGAATCGCAAACGAAACACCGTCGACGACACGACGACCCGCGCCATACTCCTTCAACAACCCTCGCGCCTCCACCAGCACATCCATCGACATCACTCAGTCCAGCTTAGGATGCTGCAGGTGAAAGCTCGTCGCATCCTGATACGCCTTGGCAAACGCCGCCAGCCGCGCATCGGAATATAGCGCTCCGAGAAACGTCAGGCTAACCGGCGTCCCAGGCCCGCCTGCATTCGTCAATGCGCCATCCTCCTCGTTCTCAGGTTTAGGAGCGCCATTCCCGCGAACTCCATTGGGCACAATCACCGCCGGATGCCCGGTCAAATTTGTCGCCTGCAGCTGGGTGCCCTGTGAAGGAGTCACAATCACATCCACCTGAGCGAACAAGTTCGCCATCTCCGCAATCGCCAACGTTCGCGCCCGCATCGCCTGAATATAATCCACCGCCGAGTAAAACCGCGCAATGCGAAACTGATTCGGCCAGTCAAAGGGCAGCTGTCCAGTAAGCAGTTTGTCGCGGCCGCTCCTGGTCAATTCATCAAAGGCCGCCGCGCCCTCTGCCTCCAATACAGGCACAATAGCGCCAAAAGGAAAATCCGGCATCTCCACAGGAATCAGCTTTACCCCCATATTGCGCAGCTCGTCCAGCGCCGCCGACGCATACTTCGCGTCATAGGCCCGCCGCTCGAAGTTTCGCTTCTGTCCCTCCGATGCTCCTGCAGGCAACGTCGGCGCATCGAAGGCACTCTTGATATACCCCACTCGCAACGTCTTCCAGTTAAAATTTGCATCCCAATTGAACGCTGCAGGCTGCACCGAAAGGTCATGGCCGTCTTGTCCGTAGATCGCAGACATCACTAGCGCGCAATCTTCGACCGCCCGGCAGATCGGCCCAATTTTATCCATCGTCCAACTCAACGCCATCGCGCCCGTCTTCGGCACAAAACCAAACGTAGGCCGCAACCCCGTGCACCCGCATCGAGTGGAGGGCGAAGAGATAGACCCCAGCGTTTCCGTTCCCAGCGCAAATCCCACACATCCCGCTGATACAGCGCTCGCGCTTCCCGCCGAAGACCCGCTCGACCCTTGCCGCTTGTTCCAGGGATTCCGTGTCCGCGCGGCGAACCATAGATCGCCTTGCGCCAGAGCCCCCATCGACAACTTGGCAATCAGTATGGCCCCCGCCTCATCCAGCCGCGTCACCACCGTAGCGTCATAGTCAAACTTTTGCTCTTCGAACCCACCCGCGCCCCACGTCGTCTTATAACCCTTTACCGCCAGCAAGTCCTTTCCGCCCCACGGAATTCCATGCAATGGCCCGCGATACTTTCCGGCAGCAATCTCCTTATCAGCCGCAGCCGCATGTTCCATCGCCCGTTCTTCCGTCAGGGTAATAGCAAAATGTAATTGCGGGTCATACTTCTTCAGCCGTGCCAAATACATCTTCGTCAGTGCGACCGCAGTAATCCTTCGCGTCTTGACCAGCTCCGCCAGCTCCCGCACCGAAGCAAACGCCAGCGAGTCCGAATCTCCCGCAACGCCCGCCGACACACCCGCCGCCAGCGTCTTCACCTCCGGCGCAGCACTCATCTTCAGCGGCTTCTTCACCGTATCCAGCACCATATTGCCTGGCACTGGGTCGAACACAAACGCCGGAGCGACACTATTCGGCATCTTCAAATCTCGAATCGCGGTGTAGGACTTCCGCACCTGCTCCAGCCCTTCGAGCATCATCTTCTTCTGCTCGTCGGTCACACTGATCCCGGCAATTACCGCCGCTGCATCGATCATCTCCGGTGTAATCTTCGCCATGCCATCCGTGGTGGCCTTCACCTCGCCGCCACCAACGATCGGCGAGCTCTGCGCCTTCGCCTGTGTTGCCAGCGTGAACAACGCACCTGGCAGTAACGTCTGTCCCAGCCCCGCCATGGAACACACGCCAAGAAACTCCCGCCGATTCAACCCAGAAGAAACCTGCTCACTCATCCCCGCATTATTGCATCCTGTCACCTGTTCCTCGCAGACGAAAGGTCAACTAACCCTCAATCAGAGATAAAAAGTTGACGCATTTTGGAGAAAAAGGCCCCGACGGGAGACTGAACTGCATCGTCCGGGCACAATTATTTCCGAATCCCCGAGAGGATGTTAGGCGTCTAACAACTGAGATTATCGATAATCGATAATCTCATTAAACCCGTTTGCAACAGCTCTGATGTTGAGCGGTTGCGACCACGGCCAGAACGCCTCTGTGATTGCAAGGAAGTCTTATGTGGATTGTTCGTTTAGCCTTAAGGCGCCCCTACACATTCGTCGTCTTGTCCATCCTGCTGCTCATTATGGGCCCAGTGACGATCCTGCGCACTCCAACGGACATTTTCCCCAACATCAATATTCCTGTGGTAAGCATCGTGTGGCAGTACTCCGGACTCTCTGCCGACCAAATGGCGGGCCGCATCGTGACCATTACGGAACGCACCCTGAGCACGACTGTTAACAACATCGAGCATGTCGAATCGCAGTCGCTGAACGGTATCGCCGTAGTCAAAATCTTCTTTCAACCGCACGTGGATATTGGTACGGCGATCGCCCAAGTCACGGCCGTTTCGCAAACCCAATTGCGACAGTTGCCGCAAGGGACAACCCCACCGCTAATCATCGCCTACAACGCATCCAGCGTTCCGATCCTGCAGTTGGCGCTGTCGGGACAGGGGCTCTCCGAGCAGGAATTGAATGATCTCGGACAAAACTTCCTTCGTCCTCAATTGATTACGGTGGAAGGTACGGCGATCCCGTATTCCTACGGAGGTAAGCAACGTCAGGTCCAAGTAGATCTCAATACGCAAGCATTGCAGGCGAAAGGGCTGGCACCATCGGATGTAACCAACGCGATCGGCAACCAGAACCTGATCTTGCCGTCGGGCACGACCAAGATGGGGCAGTTCGAATACAACGTTGAGGTCAACGGCAGCCCTGACAAAGTTGACGAGCTTAATAATGCGCCAATCAAAGTGATCAACGGTACTCCCATCTTTGTTCGCGATGTCGCTCATGTTCGCGACGGGTTCCCGCCACAGACCAATATCGTCCGTTCCGACGGACAGCGCGGATCGTTAATGACGGTGCTGAAATCGGGGGATACCTCGACACTGGATATCGTCAAAGGGATTCGAGGGTTACTACCGCAGGTTGCTGCGACATTGCCGGAGTCACTGCGCATTACGCCCATAGGCGATCAATCCATCTTTGTGCGCGCCTCGATCAACGGCGTTGTGCGGGAGGCGGTCATTGCTGCATGTTTGACCGCCATCATGATCCTTATCTTCCTGGGCAGCTGGCGAAGCACCATTATCATCGCGGTATCGATCCCTCTGTCGATTCTGTGCTCGATCATCACACTGAGCGCGTTAGGCGAGACGATCAATATTATGACGCTGGGTGGGCTGGCGCTGGCAGTCGGCATCCTCGTCGATGACGCGACCGTTGAAATCGAAAATATTAATCGCAATCTGGAAGAAGGCAAGGAGATCGAGCAGGCCATTCTGGACGGAGCGGCTCAGATCGCGGTGCCAGCGTTCGTCTCCACGCTGAGCATCTGCATCGTGTTTGTGCCGATGTTCTTCCTCAGCGGAGTCGCCAGATATCTCTTCGTTCCGCTGGCCGAGGCTGTCGTCTTCGCGATGCTCGCCTCCTACCTGCTTTCACGAACTATTGTTCCGACGATGGCCAAGTATCTTCTGAAGGCGCATGACGAGCATGCAGAGGAAGACAAAAAGAAGAGCCGCAATCCACTCGTACGTCTTCAGCTTGCCTTCGAACACAGCTTTGAAAGGCTAAGAAACGGATATCATAACCTGCTCAAGAACACGGTGGCCCATCCGGTTCTATTCACCCTCTGCTTCTTCGCTGCATGTCTTGCGTCGTTCGCGCTGTTTCCCTGGCTGGGGCAGGATTTCTTTCCTGCCGTCGACAGTGGACAGTTCAAACTGCACGTCCGCGCGCAGACCGGTACCCGGATCGAGGAGACAGCACGGCTTTGCGATCTGGTTGAAGACACCATTCGCCGGGAGATTCCGAAGGGCGAGGTGACGAATATTCTGGATAATATCGGCCTGCCCTACTCGGGCATCAATCTCTCGTACAGCAACTCCGCTGCAATCGGACCGGCTGATGCGGACATCCAGGTTTCACTTGCAGAGAAGCACAAGCCCACGGAAGAGTACGTTCATACGCTTCGCGCGAAACTGGCGCAGGAATTTCCCGGAGTGACCTTTTATTTTCTGCCGGCGGATATCGTCAGCCAGATTTTGAACTTTGGTCTGCCGGCTCCGGTTGATATTCAGATCGTCGGCCAGAACGTCGAAGGAAATCGCCAGTATGCCGACAAGCTCCTAAACCAGATCAAGTACATCCCAGGCACGACGGACCTGAGGATTCAACAAGCGTTCAACGCTCCGAAGCTGCAGGTCGATATCGACCGAACCAAGTCGCAGCAGGCCGGTTATACAGCGCGTGACGTCGCCAGCAACTTGCTTGTGGCGCTGAGCGGCAGTTTCCAGACTGCACCGACCTTCTGGTTGAACCCGAAGAACGGCGTGAGCTATAACATTGCCACACAGACGCCGCAATATCAGACTGACACCTTGCAGGGCTTGGGTAATCTACCGATCACCAGTTCTGCTGGCACACCGCCACAGATACTGAACAGTCTGGCCTCGATTCGTCCTGGACAGGAATCAGGAACCGTATCGCACTACAATGTGCAATCGGTAGTGGACCTTTATGGATCGGTCCAGGGACGCGATCTCGGCGGTGTATCCAAGGACATCAACAGGATTCTGGCAGACACTAAAAAAGACCTGCCGCGGGGAACGCGGGTCATTGTTCGCGGTCAGGTGCAGACGATGAACGCCTCCTTCATCGGTTTGCTGGGAGGACTCTTCTTCTCGATCGTGCTCGTCTATCTACTCATTGTCGTCAACTTCCAATCCTGGATGGATCCTTTCATCATTATCGCGGCACTGCCCGCGGCACTGGCAGGAATCGTGTGGTTTCTCTTCCTGACTCACACGACGCTCAGCGTCCCTGCGTTGACCGGATCGATCATGTGCATGGGTGTGGCCACGGCGAACAGCATTCTCGTCGTAAGCTTCGCCAAAGAGCAGATGCAGGGGGCAATGAGCGCAACCGAAGCTGCTTTGGCGGCGGGATTCACGCGCTTTCGGCCAGTCCTGATGACGGCCCTGGCGATGATCATCGGCATGGTGCCGATGGCGCTTGGCCTCGGCGAGGGCGGCGAGCAGAACGCGCCCCTTGGACGTGCCGTGATCGGTGGATTGTTGTTGGCGACATTATCCACGTTGTTTTTTGTGCCGACATTCTTCAGCCTGGTCCATGCCAAAGACGAGCGCAAGACGGTTAATTTAGACGACTAATTTCGTGCTGGCCTAACAGCCGCATATGCGGGGAGAAATATCATGACGAACGACACAGAGCACCGGCCACCGATTCACCTCACCGGCGAAGCCGTCGCCGGGGAAAAGACCAAGGGCGGCGACTCAACTGCCGCTGCTCAAGGAACGCCTCGAAGACGCTCCGTGGGTCGAAGCCTGGGGATACTGCTGGCCGCCGTGGTCGTGGTGGGTCTGCTTGTTCTCTCGGGCATCCTCCCAAGGCTCCGCGCGCGCAAGGCCCTGGCTGCGGAGACCAACGAGCTGGCCGCGCCAACCGTTCTGGTCGTTCAGCCAAAAGAGGGTGCTCCTTCTCAAGAGATCGTGCTGCCGGGTAACATTCAAGCCTTTGTGGACGCTCCAATCTACGCCCGAACAAACGGATATCTTAAGCGCTGGTACTTCGATATCGGATCTCACGTCAAACAGGGTCAACTGCTGGCCGAGATTGAATCGCCGGAGGTAGATCAACAGCTATCCCAGGCCCAGGCGGACCTCGGAACCGCAACGGCAAACCTTCATCTCTCTCAGATTACCGCAGACCGCTACGCCGACCTGATCAAGCAGGATGCCGTTTCCCAACAGGAAACTGATAATGCAACGAGCGATCTTGCCTCCAAGAACACTGCGGTGAAGTCAGCCCAGGCGAATATGGACAGGCTAAAACAACTGGTCGCCTTCGAGAAGGTCTACGCGCCGTTCGACGGAGTCGTTACCGCGCGCAACACGGATATAGGGCAGCTCATCGACTCGGGAGCCGCCGGTGGACAGGCTCGCTCGCTGTTTCAGGTCGCGGCCATTAACAAGCTAAGGGTCTTCATTAGCGTGCCGCAGATCTATTCTCAGGCCGCCACACCAGGACTAACGGCAGACCTCACGTTTGCAGAGTTTCCCGGTCGACGTTTCCAGGGAAAGCTGGTGCGCACGTCGAGATCGATCGACCCTCTCGCCCGGACGTTGAATGTAGAAGTGGATGTCGACAACTCGAAGGGAGTGCTGCTTCCAGGCGCTTATACCGAGGTTCACCTGAAGCTGAAGGAAGGCATACCCACAAGGACAATCCCTGCGAGCGCACTTTTGTTTCGGCAGGAAGGTTTGAGAGTTGCGGTCGCCAAGAGCGACAACACCGCCCAGCTTCAACCGGTCACGCTAGGCCGCGATTTCGGTGATTTTGTCGAAATTACCACCGGACTGACGGGACAGGAACGGATTATCACCAACCCGCCGGATTCGATTATTGATGGAGAGCGGCTCAACATCCAGACAGAGAAGCGACATGCAGGTGTAGGCCAAGGCGGCGAGAAATGAAGAGACCAGGGACATGCGGGCGCCATGCTGCCACCGCGGGCCTATGGATCGCAGCCGCCAGCATTGTGCTACTGAACGGCTGCACGGTCGGCCCAAAATACGTCCAGCCAACTGTGCCACCGCCACCTCCAGCGTTCAAGGAGACGCCGTCCAACTGGGGTCAGGCGAGTCCCCAGGACCAACTACCCAAAGGTAAGTGGTGGGAGATCTATGGAGACACGCAACTCAACTCACTTGAAGAAACGGTCGCCGTCTCCAATCAAAATCTCAAGGTCGCATACCAGGAGTATATGAGCGCCCGTGATCTGGTGCGACAGGCGCGTTCGCAGCTGTTTCCAACCGTCGCGGTCCAGCCGTCGGGCTCGCGAGTCCAACTGTCGCAAAACAGGCCCAACTTCTTTCCTACAACTAAGACCCAATACAGCGATATAGTTCTGCCGGCAGAGCTTTCCTACGAGGTCGATCTGTGGGGGCAGGTCCGCCGGACCATTGAATCCAGTCGCGAAAACGCGCAGGCGAGCGCAGGCGATCTTGAGAACGTCAGCCTAAGCCTTCACTCGGAGCTTGCGTTCGACTACTTCTCGCTACGCGGGCTGGATCTGCAGAAGCAGTTACTCGATGCAACCGTAGTCGACTTTGAAAAGGCGTTGCAGCTGACCGAGGCACGCTATCACGGCGGTGTCGCCTCTGACGTGGATGTGGCACAGGCCGAAACGCAACTTGAGACCACGCGCGCTCAGGACATCGAAACTGGCGTAGCGAGGGCACAGTTTGAGCACGCTATCGCCGTTCTGACCGGCCAGACGGCCTCTACTTTCTCGATTCCACCTGCACCACTGACCGCTGCGCCGCCGCAAATTCCTTTGGGCGTACCATCAGAGCTTCTGGAGCGACGACCAGATATTGCGGCGGCAGAACGTAGAGTGGCTTCCGCCAATGCTCAGATCGGTATTGCGACGGCCGCCTATTATCCGCAGATCTCTCTCGCAGCGAGCGGTGGTCTGGAGAGTACCGCCATCGGAACGCTGTTCACCGGGCCAAGCGCCCTGTGGTCCGTCGGCGGTTCCGCATTTGAGACGGTCCTTGATGGTGGAAGGCGACGGGCTGTCACACAACAGGCGCGAGACAACCATGAGGCGACTGTCGCCAGCTACCGAGAAAACGTTCTTGAGGCCTTCCAGCAGGTAGAGGACAATCTCGCCGCATTACGTCTCCTCGACCAGGAGTTGACCACGCAGCAGGTTGCCGTGGCTTCCGCCCGCAGATCGGTCGATCTTTCGACCGCGCGATATAAACGTGGTATCACAACGTATCTGGAAGTTCTCACGGCGCAGAGCATTGCCCTCTCGGATGAACGCACAGCAGCCGACCTGATGACCCGACGGATGACAGCCAGCGTTCAACTGATCAAGGCTCTCGGCGGCGGATGGGACAGAACCCAGCTGCCGAAGATGTAATTAAAAAAAGCGCCAGTTTATGAGCTTCGAAAATATGTCAAAAGCAAACGCGTTCAAATCAGAAGTGGCCTCCGGTTCCGTTGTGGAGCGGAGCGTCGCCATCGAAATTCACAAGTCTGCTCGCGACCACATTCGCTGGGCCCTCTTGAAACGAATCTCCGAAGGAGTGTACCTGCCCGGAGAGCGTCTCAAGGAGATGGCGCTTGCGCAAGAGTTTGAAGTGAGCCAGGCTCCTGTACGAGAGGTCTTCCGCGAGTTGGAGACTCTGGGCTTGCTGGTCTCGGAGCACTACAGGGGAACCCGGGTCAGGGAAATCTCCAGCCGGGAAATATATGACGCCTACCAATTGCGCGGATACCTGGAAGAGATCGCGGCGCAACTCATCCCACTAGCTAAGCTGAAAGACGCGCTTGGACCCATTGAGGCTTTGCAAGCCTCGATGCGAAAGGCCGCGCGAACTGGCGACGCAGACGGTTTCGCGCGCGCTAACACACAGTTCCATCGAAGCATCGTCAGCCTTGCGTCGAACCACACGCTGCTGAAGATCTGGGACTCTCTTGAGATCGGCATGCTGTCCCGGCTGAATCTGCAGAAAAACGAAAAAAAGCTACGCTCTCTAGCGGAGATCCACCAGCCGATTGTTGATTCGTTGAAGCGGGAAGACTTGAAGCGAACGGGGCTATTGCTGCGAGAACACGCCTTTTCTTTTTTGAAGGATCTGCCATAAGAGTAGCGCAGCGAGGGAAATAGCATCCGCCGATGAGCGCATTAAGCATCTGAGAGGCGCAACGAGGGGGACAGTCGGCTCAATGGACAGTTCGCCGTTAGGCTTGCTGCCAGTCCCTTTCAGTTAGGCATTCACCTCGACGCTCCGGGGCCTTCTGCGGGCGCGGCAAGCGGTACCAGCGATCCCCAATGCTCCCGAACAGCGAAGAAGCGGAAAAGGAACGCCACCAGCACGGCGATCAGCGTGACGGGAAAGAAGGAGTTGCTGTCCTTCTCGTGTACTGCGATCAAGGTATAAACCGTGCTCGCCAGCACAGCCGTCGTGACGAGTTGCTGCGAGGGTCTCACTAACTCCGGCGTAACGCCAGAGAAGAGATCAATGAACACACCACCAGCAGTCGTGGCGATGAGCCCAACGACGATCGCAGAGAAGATCCCGAGGCCGTGATCGAGCGCCTTATGCGCGCCCAGAACCGCAAACCAGGGTAGGGTGAAAGACTTGAAAAGCGCCAGTGTCCTCGTGCGGAATCGTTCCTCCTTCGATTCGAGGTAGCGATAGATCGCCAGCCCCAGCAAGCCCATCAATATGCAAACGAGAAGATAGACCGGGTCTTTAATCGGGGAGGGAATCTCATTGAGCAGCACGTCGCGAGCCACGCCACCGCCGATACCCCCGAAGAAGGCCATGATCAGCAGCCCAGCGACAGTGTAGCCCCGGTTGTGTGATGGATTACGGGCTACAAGCACTCCGTACAAAGCATTGATGCCGGCGGAGAACAAGTCCACGTTAGGAAAGCTTGGTAACGTCATTTCTGGTTTCTCCTTAATAAGGGGCCGTCATCGCTTGCAAGGGACGGCACAGCGACAATCGCCGATGCCACACTCCCGTTGAAACGACAATCGTGTAGAGACTCAAGACGAAGGGACACTGACCTTCGCTTCCACGCCGTGGCGGTGCGCAAAGACCTGTTCATAAACCTACCTTCTTCAGGACGTAGGTACTTTTAGACCTAAAACGGTCCATGGCGCAACAGGACCCCGTAAAACGTAATCAATCCAATCAAAATGACAAAAATCGCGACCACGAAAGAAATTGACCACACAAACCGGGTCTGGGATGGTCCAACTAATTTCAGGAAATTCCAGTGCTGCCAAGTTGCGGCTGCTAATGCCAGAGTGCCCAGAGCAATAAGGGTCAGTCCCAGATTGCGCGGTGCCTGCGGACGTCGAATATTGCCGGAGGCAAGCTCTTCGGGAAGATATTGGAAGAACTTGTAAATGCTGAAGCCAAATCCGATCATCGAGAGAGACGTTCGAATCCATGCCATAAGCGATCTGTCCGCTGCCATGTTCGTGCGTTGGACAGCCAAATCAGTTCGCGTTTCGGCAAGAACCGTTGCTCTATCCTTTTGCGCTCCTTCAGATTGATTCATGGAACCATTCCTGGTAAATCGCACGTGAAAGCTAAAGCACTCTTGAAGAGTATCTGCGCGCAGTAATCGCGCGAACTCCCAAAACTACTAGCAAGTCACCTTTGGTTTTCACGTGTACGGAATCCTGAGCCGATCGCGTCACAAGTGAAGATAAGTCGCAGTTCTTTGACAATTCGTTCTGTAACTGCCATGAAGCAGCTCAGTCGGTTGTTTCAAGCGTTCTGGCCTTTACATTCGAAGCAAGCCCGATTGCTTGTAATGCGCAGATCCCGTACCAGTTTGGATCGAACTCGTACCAGGCCAAACCGTGTCGAGCCGATTGCGGATGGGCATGATGGTTGTTGTGCCAACCTTCTCCGAAGGTCAACAATGCTACCCAGGAAGTTATTTCGGGAAGTGTCGCCAGTCGAAAATCGGCGCGAACCCCTCATATGCGTCGCCGAGTTGACAAGCCAGGTCGAGTGAAGATTTAGGACAGTGCGAAAGAAGATGCCCCAGAGAAGGAAGGGCCATCCCCCCAGGAGCAGAAGCAGTCCACCCAAAACCGTCATCGGGATCCAGTGCCATCGGCTGATCCAGATGTGAAATTTGTCTTTGCGAAGATCCGGCACGTAGGGAAGGAGGATCCCAGAGTCATTATGAATGCTCTGACCCGTCAGAATCCAACCAACATGGGACCATAGGCCCCCGTCTTGAGGAGAATGCGGATCTCCTTCTTTATCCGTGTTCTGGTGATGCATGCGGTGGATGGCGACAAAGAAGATTGGGCCCCCCTCCAGGGCGAGGGTGCCGCATACAGTGAGAACATACTCGACCCATTTCGGCGTCTTATACCCTCGATGCGTGAGAAGTCGATGATATCCCATCCCAATCCCGACGCCGCCGGCGACCCACCATAAAACATCGCAACCAGGAATGCTTTCCAGGTGAATGCGAACAGGGCAGCTATAGCGCCGAGGTGAAAGACGACCATAAAGAAAGTCGTGACCCCAACGACTGGCTGCGTAAACGTTCTGTCGTGCCATAGGCTTCGCATGCGGATGTCTTTCTTGTGATCGTTCGCCCGTGCGCACTCAAGCTAAACTCCCCGATGCGATTCATTCGGCTTTTCGTGTTTTTCCACACGCTATCAGGAACTCATAATAATGTGCGATACCCGACGGCACCCCGCGACTGGCAAAAATACTAACAATGAGCAACAAAAATATCGAGTGTCCGACCTTTCCTTGAAGGTCCGATGGTCTTGAACGGGGTCAAAGATAGATATCTTGAGGAAGGAAACGCTCACCTAATGGAGGAACACCCGTCCTCTCAACGAGACGTTTTTGGACTTTCCGCGCGATGATCGGTTAAATGGGACTGTGCTGATAAAACCGTGGTCACCTCTCGGTGCGGATTTGAGAGCGATTCCGAATCGTAGGGGTCGGTGTCGAATCTTGCGAAGCGGCGGCATTCAGTGTATGGTCGTGGCCAAAGAGCCCTTGCCTGTTGGGATGTAGTCGCAATGCGTATTTCTGAAAGATGCGGGAACAGATCGACGGCAACCTGCCCATCTTAAGGGTGGTGCGCTCTTTGTGCAGGGTAGGTTCGGAGCAAAGAAATGACCTCAACGAAGCACGAGACCGGAAGATCGTGGAAATGATGGAGGTCAATCTGCGAGCTCGCCCCGAGCAGATTCGACAGCGCTTAGCTACAACGCTAAAGAATCAAGCGGGCGAACTGTTCAGACAATATCGAATCATGCTCCGGGCTCTCCGTCACCCTGGGGTGCCATGGTACGCGAAGCTGGTATGCGGATGTGCGGCGGTCTATGTCATCAGCCCAATTCAACTCATTCCCAATTTCATTCCGATCATCGGTCAACTAGACGATGTGCTGTTGATCGGCCTGAGCATAAAACTCCTCAAACGATCTGTTCCTCCAGCAGTCCTTGATCAATGTCGGAACGCATCGCGTGCCCCGCTCGTGTCCGAAACCCAATTGAATCTTCCGGTAAGTCCTTCTCCCGACTTACGTCCGGAAGCCTCACCATAAGGTTTCCTTCGCTCAATATCCCTGCCATTCGGCACCTCCTGAAACCTAGGTTACTCCGGAGCTGCCGCATCGACGGCGGGAACCGTGACAATGCAGGCTGCGTAAACGCCGCCAGCTTCGACGCACTTTCGTTGCGACCGGATTTCACCTGCTGGAATACTCTCGCATACCCTTCGCGGCACAGGCCCAGGCACTCTTGCATTCTTATATCGGATAACTAGCAAATTTACAGTTATGTCGGGTGAGTTGTAGGAGCCAGACTAGCGGGGTAGCTGTCTACCAATGTCAGCGGATCCGACTGGTGATCCGTCAGTCGACTATGACACTGTCGTTGGGAATATGAGATTTGCAGGCGTTTCCACTTGCTTCAGCCAATCAAAACGAAGGTACCGAAAAAATGTCGCCTGTAGCCGACCACACTCTGCCAGCCAATTTTCCGCCCGGCTTCGCAGCAAATGGAGCAGCAGTATGACGCCTAACCGCATGCTCGACGATGGTTTGAACAGAGCGTAAACAAGGATTCACAGGCCGGCCCGCCTGTCCGCTGCATTTTCAACAATGTTCTTCATGAGAAAGGCGAACATAATGTCTCGACAAATTCGCGTCGCAGCTTCCGTTCTTACACTCTTCCTTTTGAGCGGTGCTTTGCCCTTGCCAGGCCAGCAGAAGCCGCAATGGTTGCCTGGACAAATGGGCCTCAATTCGGGAATTACGCCTTCTCCCGGGTTTAGTTACGTCAACATCAGCGTTAACTATTTTTCCAACGCATTCAATGGCCCGAATGGCAGCGCTATTCCTGTTACGGGCAACTACAACGTCTGGGCGGTTGAAAATGCGTTCTATTATGTACCGGACCTGAAAGTTCTCCACGGGAACATCGGCATGAATCTTTTGCTTACACCCGCAACCGGCTCTCTAGACGCAGATGTTCCGATCCAAAATCCGGGCATCCCCAATCTGAGCGCCGCCGCGGGTGGCGGCGGGCTTGCCGATCTCTGGGTTCAGCCTATCGGGCTGGGCTGGCATCTGAAGCGAGCGGACCTCCAGGTGGGCGAAGCAATGATGCTTCCCACGGGACGTTATACTCCCGGCGCTTCGGATAACGTCGGAACCGGCTATTTCGGCAATCATCTGTTATCAGGGACAACCGTCTACATCACCAAGAACAAAGGGACCAGCGCGAACCTCTTCACCGATTGGGAGGTTCACGGAGGCAGGCCGGGGACGAACGGAACCAACAAAACTCCGGGGCAGGCCTTCACCATGGAGTGGGGCCTTGGCCAAGTTCTCCCGTTGAAAAAGGATTTCAGCCAACTCTTGCAGATTGGCCTCATCGGCTACGACCAGTGGCAGGTAACCGCAAACGGCGGCACAGTACCGATTGGGTCGACGAATTTCACTCTCCCAGCCAGCCTGCTTCCCTATTACTCGGTGCACGCCATCGGCGGACAGGGCACGTACATTCTCCCGATGAAAAATTTGACCTTCTACGTCAAAGGTGAGCACGAGTACACCGCCTACTCTCATTTTGTAGGAACCACCATTGTGTTCGGCGGGGTATGGACACTACGAATTCCAAAGCCGGCCCCTCCCAAGACTTAACGACATAGAACAAGCTGAGGTGAAAGGAGAGTTTTCCAGTTTGACGCAAACCGAGGCCAACGTAATTTATTCAGCTTACTCCGAGAGAAACAACCTTGGTTCTCGCCAGGAGTCAGAATTTGCATAGGTAGAGTCGAGTCCGCCTTCGTGCTCGCGAAGAGAGCCCCCGCTACGATCTATTTCTCCCGGCCACGGCCGGCAACCGCAACACCACACTGAAGGAATAAAGGAAGGAACAAAGTCATGGCCACAAAACAACCAAATATCCTGATCCTCTGGGGCGACGACATCGGCATGTGGAACATCAGCCACTTCAGCCACGGCATGATGGGCTACCGAACGCCTAACATCGACCGCGTCGCCAATGAAGGCGTCTCCTTTACCGACTACTACGGCCAACAGAGTTGCACAGCCGGCCGTGCAGCCTTCATAACCGGCCAGAACCCGCTCCGCACAGGCCTGACCAAGGTTGGTATGCCCGGCGCCACACTCGGCCTCCAGCCCGAAGACCCGACCATCGCTGAGATGCTCAAGCCGCTCGGCTATGCCACCGGTCAGTTCGGCAAGAATCATCTCGGCGACCGCAACGAATATCTGCCAACCGTACACGGGTTCGATGAATTCTTCGGCAATCTTTATCACTTGAACGCCGAAGAAGAACCCGAGCTGCCGGATTATCCCAAGGACCCGAAATTCCTGGAACGGTTCGGTCCCAGAGGCGTACTGCACTGCCTCGCGACTGACAAAGATGATCCAACGGTGGACCCCCGCTGGGGCCGCGTAGGCAAGCAGACCATCAAAGATACAGGCCCCCTTACCAAGAAGCGCATGGAGACTGTAGATGAGGAGATCACAGCCAGCGCCATCGGCTGGATGGAGAAGCAGGTCAAGGCAGATAAGCCCTTCTTCCTCTGGTACAACTCAACGGCCATGCACTTCCGGACTCATTTGGCCGACAAGAACCGCGGCAAGAGCGGTCAGGACGACTACAGCGACCGTATGGTGACCCACGACGAGCAGATCGGCGAGATACTGAATAAGCTCGACGAACTGGGCGTCGCCGATAACACCATCGTCATGTACTCCACTGACAACGGCCCGGAGAACGACACCTGGCCGGATGGCGCCAACACACCATTCCGCGGCCAGAAGGACAGCAACTGGGAAGGTGCGTGGCGGGTTCCAGCGTTCATTCGCTGGCCCGGCAAGATCAAGGCAGGTACGGTGCTGAACGGCATCGTCTGCCATCAGGACATGCTGCCCACTCTGGTAGCCGCTGCGGGCGATCCGGATATAAACAAGAAGCTCCTCGACGGCTACAAAGCCGGAGACAAGACCTTCAATGTCTGTATCGACGGCATCAACCAGTTGCCATACCTCACCGGCCAGGTGAAGGAGAGCCCGAGAGACTATTTCTTCTACGTTAGCGATGACGGCGGAATCATGGCGATTCGGCATGGCGACTACAAGATGACCTTCGAACTGCAGGAGTCAAATTCAACCAATGTCTGGGCGGATCCGTTTAAGAAGTTGCGGCTTCCGCATATATTCAACCTTCGTCGCGACCCGTTTGAGCGCGCCGACTTCAACTCCAACGTTTACTGGGATTGGGCCATCGATCATGTCCCGATGCTCTACCTGGCTCAGGCTCTCGTCGCCGGGCATATAGAGAACTTCGTGAAGTATCCGCCACGTCAAAAGGCGGCGTCATTCAACCTGGATACGGTGATGGCGTCGTTGGGACCGGCGGAGGCCGCTGCGGCTGCAGCGAAGGCGAAGGCCCAAGCTGCTAAGCAACCGGCTCTGACAAAGTAACTAACCCTGTCGAAGGGAGGTCGGCAAGACCTCCCTTTCGATAGAGAAAAAATTCGCACTAAAAACTTGCGATTGATTGCACTGTATAGCTTGAACGACAGACTTCGCCGACAAACAACGATTCATCGCGGAATCTTAGAAATGCGGCACTTGCCATGAGCCAACTAGCCGAACTATCTTCGCAGTCAGTGGATGGAAGAGATAAGGTCCGTGACTTTTACGACCGTTATCCCTACCCCCGGCCGGTCGATAGTCTCGAACAGTACAGCCGGGTATGGGAAGACCCGCACAGGCGTCGAGCGGATCACCACCTCTTCTGGCCGCACAAGCCGTACAGGGAAGACCATTCCATTCTCATCGCCGGTTGCGGAACTTCTCAGGCAGCAAAGCATGCCTTGCGCTGGCCGACATCTCGAGTCACTGGAATCGACCTCAGCGCAACTAGTGTGCAGTGCACGGAGAAGCTCAAGCTCCAATACGATTTGAAGAATCTTGAGGTTCGTCAACTCGCCATCGAACAGGTAAGCCAACTCTGCGAGAGCTTCGACCAGATCGTCTGCACCGGAGTGCTCCATCACCTTCCGGATCCTGACGCGGGCCTTGCAGCTCTACACGACGTGCTTAAGCCAGATGGGGCAATGCATCTGATGGTATATGCGCCCTACGGAAGGGCCGGCATTTACATGTTGCAGGAGTTTTGCAGACGGCTCGGTATAGGCGCTACTGATGAGGGAATCCGAGACCTTATCGCTGCGCTCGGAGCATTGCCCGCCGGCCATCCTTTGGAACACATTTTGCGTGAGGCTCCCGATTTCCGGCAGAAGGCGGCGCTCGCCGATGCGCTCCTGCATCCCCAGGACCGCGCCTATTCCGTGCCCCAGTTGTTCGATTTCATCGAGAAGACACAACTCACGTTTGGTCGCTGGGTGAAGCAAGCGCCCTACATCTCGCGCTGCGGCGTGATGGAGAAAATCCCCCAGGCCTTCCAAATGGCAAATCTTCCGTTGGAGGAACAGTACGCTGCCGCTGAGCTCTTTCGCGGCACGATGGTTCGTCACAGCGTCATCGTCTACCGGAACGATAGGCCCGGCAACACAGACCCCATCAGTTTCGCAGGCAATGCATGGCCAAGTTATGTGCCAATTCGAATGTCGGACACCATCTGTGTTCAGGAACGCCTGCCTGTGGGCGCTGAAGGGGTTCTTATAAACCGTACTCATAGCTACAAGGACATTTTCATGGCGGTCAACCCCGCAGAAAAGTGTTTATTCGATTCCGTGGATGGAACCCGCACGATCGACGAGATTCTGAAGCGAACGGTAGGACCAGAACGATTTGATCGAGAAATAACACGTAACTTCTTTGAACGTCTCTGGTGGCATGATCAGGTGGTGTTCGATGCGTCCCAAAATTAGTGCGAACCACCGCTCCAACATTTTGGTTCGCGGCTTGCAGCTTTCATTTGTTGGGCCACGCAGATCATTTCAGTCTCTCGTTGTTGGAATAAGGTCCGATGGACAATAACCTACCCATGCAAATCGTGGAATTTACTGCGCAGGGGCTGGAGTTTGTTGGCGTTGTAGTAATCGGCATCGGCTTCATCTATGCAGGATTCAGAGCTCTCGTCCACTATAGGCAGAAAAGGCCGAATCCCTATGACCACCTGAAAGTCTCTATCGGAAGGGCATTACAGCTAGGGCTCGAGTTTTTAATCGCCGCCGACATCATCAGCACAGTAACAGTGGAGCCAACCAGAGAAAAGATCGTGTCCCTCGCCTTGTTGATCGTCGTACGAACGTTTTTGAGCTGGTCAATTGCGGTGGAAATCGAAGGCTGCTGGCCCTGGCAGATTGCGAACAAAAGAAAGGATTAAAGCTATGGACGACATCTGGAACAGATTTATCGAAAACCTTTTTGGCCGGTTAGATGGCCCGCTTCATTTCCGATTCTTTATGCAGCCAACCATGGCAATCATCTTTGCAGTGATCGATGGAATAAAGGACGCAAAGCTGGGAAGACCGGCATATTTGTGGGAAATGGTCGCAAACCCGGATCAGCGAAAAGAGCTCATGAAGCTTGGCTGGAAGCGGTTCCGTAAGATTTTTATCTTGGCCGTCATTCTCGATGTTATTTATCAGATAAAGGTCTATCACTGGTTTTACCCCGGTGAAACACTAGTCGTTGCGATCATCCTGGCGATCATTCCATATCTTCTGGTGCGCGGGCCGGTCAATCGGATCGCCAAGTGGCGTGCAAACAAAGTAGCTCAAGATATCCAGGCTAAGAATCGAGCGTGATCGCTCCGTCAATCCGATCTCAACTTACGAGACTAGGAGCCGCAGCTTGTGCTATCAACTATTTCTCGGGGCACTAGTAGATATGGCAGCGGCGTCAACATCAGACAATCGCTACGCTTTTGACGAGACAGTCAGCACATGCCCAGGTCGGCCATTCCTGAGCGTCAACCAGATATCGACATGGACTCTGTCTTTGCGAATTCCAAATCCCTATGGCTCTTCGAACCTACTGGTTGTCCTTCGCCGTTCTGACAGGCTCCTTCGCAGCCGTGAGCGCGCAAGAGACACAATTCTTGCCGGAATTAGATGTGTATCTCAAGCTGAATGAAAATGTACGGCTCGTGGGCCAGGCGAAGGATACCAGAGAGGGCGGGGATCCCACTCAGCTTGCGATAGGTCCTAGCATCGAGCTCTATACAAAGCCCTTGGTCAGACTTAAGCGAGTTACTAGCTTCGATCTGGACGACGCGAAGTCGCGACCTCTGGTGTTTGCTGCTGGATACCGCTACTTGACAGGTTCGCCTTCGACAAATCGGCTGGAGCTAGTGGCAACCTCACACTTCCCAACTAAACCCGGTTTGCTCTTATCCGACAGAAACCGTTCCGATCTAGATTGGAGTAATGGAAACTTCAAGTGGCGCTATCGTAACAAGCTGGCAGTTGAAAAGACTTTGGCAATACGTTCCTATCATCCCGCACCCTACGCTAGTGTAGAGGTGTACTACGAAAGCCAGTATGAAAAGTGGAGCACCACCGAAGTTTATGTGGGCTGTCTGTTTCCAATCAAGAAGCGCTTTGAGCTCGATCCTTACTACGAACACCAAAACAATACTGGCAAAAGCCCCAATCGCCAACTACAGGGAATAGGGCTGATACTGAACATGTATTTATCAACAAAAAATCCTTTCTGATGACGGTTGCTTTGGGATACAACCCCCGAACTTGTTGAACTATTAGCAGCGTTCCGCTTACGCAAAGCGATCCGTTTGATCCTTCGCAAGAACCTAATACAACCATTGCCCGGGGACTGTAATTAACGCTAGTTGTCAGCATAGCCGCCCGGACGGGACACGCTGAGAATCCTGAGTGCCCAGTCGATGATCAACGCCGGGGGTCTTTGTCGTTCTCTGGACTCATCACACGGAGAAGAATATCTGAGCAAACCACTTTTGCCGTGAAAGGTTTGAAAGTAGCCTGAGCCACCAGCCAGAGTCCGAGGAGGCTGACGCCGCCTGCTTAGAGGCTCGTTTGCGGGCGAAACTACGCGACGCCATCTCCAAACCGGTAAAGTCGATTTCTTTGAGCTTCAAGCATTGTTGTTCCGACAATCCAGCGCGAGAGGCTTCGGCCTCAGGAGAAGCAAGAAAGCGAGCGCGAGCAACAGGGTCGACGTAAATAGTTGCAAGAAACTGTTCTAGATTGAGTGAATGGACCGGCGCTGTCTTACCCATTGAATCCTCCGCCCCCGCGGGCGTCTCCTTGTGTGCGTGCGCGGGGCAGCATAGATGAAGATGGAATAGACAGCGCGCGGGAAGCGGCCCTGCCGCGTCTGAGTGCGCCACGGGCACGGTCTAGCTGAGCCAACAAATGCTCCATTGGAGGATAATCCCCGTCGCGTTCAAGAATCACCGTCAGCGGATTGGGACATTGTGAGGCTAGTTCGGCAAGCAGCTCATACACCGGATCCGGAGGGTCGTGACGATGGTCGTCCAGGATACGCCGCTGCGCGGTGTCGCCGGCATCAATCCATTGGCCGCCAGAGATGTGAACGCCATGAATACGATGTGCAGGCAACCTGGCAAGAAACTCCCTTGGGTAGAGCCCAAAGTTGATTGAGTTTGCGAACAGGTTATGAAGATCAAGTAAGAGCCCACCATCCGCAGCGGTCATCGTCTCGCAAAGCCAGGCAGGTTCGTCACGGTCACTCGCAGGCGGATAAATCAGCGTTGCTATGTTCTCCGTCAATGGCGACAAACCCACTAAAGCTCTTGCCGCGGCTAGGTTTGCGGCAGTGTTTTCGACAGTATCTGAAGTCATTGGCGGCGCCGCGAGATGCCCAATTTCAATATCGCCTGCGCGCACAAAGGCAAGGTGTTCGGACCAGGACTCGGGTTGCACACGATCCACCAGCCGAGCCATCTTCTCCAACCGCTTGCAGTCAACGGGAGAGACCGACGCCATGCCCAAGGAAACGCCGTGAATCGCCACCGGTACCTGCCTCGCCAGGGACTTTAGTGCGCTCACCCCGGCGGGTGTCTCATAGTAGTCTTCGGCAATGACCTCGAGAACATCGATGCGATCGAGATTTGAAAGAATTCCCGTAGCTAATTCTGGGCGCCAACCCATTCCAACCAGATCCTGCATTTTTTAGCCTCCGCATCCACCACATCCACCGCCACATCCTCCTCCGCAGCCACCTCCGCCTCCACTGTCACCTCCGCTCGACCCACAACCTGCGCCACAGGAGCTGCCGGAGGATGCGGCTGCTCTCGGATATAGTGTCCTGGCGTAAGGAAAAACAATAAGGGGAACGGCATTGATGCCGAAGACAGCTGCCAGAAGAGCTACGTCGTTATAACCAAGGTTAGTGGGAGACAGGCTGTTCAGTGGGCCAAAAAGGAATCGTAGGTCATCCAGGATGGCCCTTCCCCTGACGGTCAAGCGAGGACAAGTTATTTTGACAGCGGCAAACCCAAACATGGCCGCCAGCAGGATGAGAAATCCGATGTTCGTGCGCCCCCGCGACAACGCGATTGTGATTTTGGTAAAAGCAACACCCAACAATAAGGCCAGCGCTAGGCCCAGTATCTGCAAGCGGCGAGTGCGAAGCGAGTCGTCCGGCAGTAGGCCGAGCTTTTGCAGCGATTCACTGTAGGATTCCGCCACGAACGAACAACCGAGGTCCGAGAATGCTGACGCCCCTTCGCTGGTGTTGGCGAAGTACAAAAGCAGTTGCCGCTCGATAGGAATTCGCACACCGTCCGCGACCCCGGCGGATGTTACCGAAACCAGGGTGTCCGAGACTTGTAATAGTTTTCGATGAACGAGGGAGATAGTGGCAACACGTACAAGTTCATCCTTCCCGCCACGCAGGAAAGCAATCAAGTATGGATCCGACATGTCGACCTTAATTGCGCCGGCGGGATCGATGAGTCGACGCAACATGAATAGCAGAGTAACGACAAGCGTGCCCAGAATCAGATAAAAGATCAAAAACTCGGGGCCACGGAGATCGAAAGGGGACATGGCCTAGCGCAACGCCTCTGCGCGGGTCCGGAGGCGGGTTGCCAGTTCTATGAGCCGAAACACGGTTGCGTCGGCTACGTCAGGAGAGAGCAACGTCCGCTCCCGCGTTTCGGAGATGTGAGCCAAGACTTCTCCCCAGCCGCCGTCACCAAGGGAGTCAGCGAATTCCGCAAGAGCTTCTTTCGGTGGAATGGCCGCTTTTCCTTCCAACTCCCACAAGGTTGCGGCACAGGAACGAATTGGTCCCGCGGAATCGGCAATCAAACCAGAGATACGCTCTGGAGTCGCACCATATTCCACATAAGCTTCTCGCAGTCGCAGCGTCAAGTTAAGCAGCACCTGCTTCAAACGCCAGATCTCGGCGCTGCGTGGTATGGAAAGGCCGGCAAAAGGATCCGGGCCGTACAGCACTCGATGCCGGCGCAGGATGTCGGAGAATTTCTGCGCGAACAATTCGACAGCAGAGACAACTTCCGATTCGAGTAAGAACATCGCGGTGAGTCGGCCTGCGGACTGAGCGTAAGAGAACTGAGATCGAACTGCAGTAGCCTTGGCGGGATCAAACGAGGAAAGAACCAATACAAGATTAATATCGGAAGTCGGCCTGAGGCGACCTTCAGCACCGCTTCCATACAAAATAACTGAGCGCAAATCATTGCGGAAGACTTGGCGTGCGGAGGTGACGAACGTCGTGACAGCAACACCAGAAACTTCGGGCAAGTTCTCAAGTTCTTTCGCGATAGATGAATTCATTGCCGACATGGTACGGCAGGGCCGGCGAAGAAGCAAAGATTTCAGGACAGCGGTAGTTGCTGCCCGGAAATTGTCGTTCGAAGCTGACTTGATCCGCCGGCGAACGCGGGAGGAATGGCGATCGCGCGCGCTAAGGGTAAGCTCCGGGGCAAGCAGCCGAAGTTATCGGACAAACAGCAGAAGGAGCTATGCCGAATGCACGGCACCGGAAAATATTCGATCAGCGATCTCGCAGAGCTGTTTTCAATTTCTCGCCCGACGGTCTACCGGATGCTCCTTCGCGCCGAGATGTGCCACGAGCCCAGAAGCTGTTGCTGGACTGAGGCACGTTTAGTAGGACCAATCGAGGCTGGACCGCATACAACCTGCGGTCCGGTTGTAGCTGGTAAGCGGCACCTTAAGTCGGTTCACTGTTCCATTGCTCCCCAGACCCCAGTCTCGGCATCTACCATCTAAGCGAGATGAGAGGGACACTTTTTGACACCATTGCGCACCTTTTTTTTGCGAAGAAGGGGCTGCAACCCCCGACTCACAGGCTTTCAAGTCCTTCCCGATCGCGCGATTTTGAGCAAAGAAATACCCGGCGCCGGCCGGGTATTTGGATGTTTCGGATGGAACGGGACAATGCAAACCATTAAGAGCCGCCCGTGACTATGTGGGCGGTCCTTGCTGACATAGTGTCGTTTACTTCGTCGGCTGCCGCCGGAGTTCCATTCGGCGTTGTAGCCCCACTGTCCGTCTTGGGATCGACGGTGATCTCCTTCAGCTTCGCTTCAACATCCGACGAGACATCCTCCTGGTAGCGGCCACCGAGATACTTCGCTAAGAACTTCTCCATCGCCGTGACCATCGCCAGATTGTTAATGGGCCTGGCGAAGCCGTGGCCTTCGTCGGGAGCAACGAGGTACTCGACTGGTTTTCCATTGTCGCGCACTGCCGCCACGATCTGGTTGCTCTCGCGGACATTCACGCGCGGATCGTTTTTGCGCTGCACCACCATCAGCGGTGTCACAATTGCCTTCGCCTGGGTTAGCGGAGACTCGGTAATCAGCAATGCCTTGCCGTCAGGTGTTGTCGGATCGGCCATACGCGTGTACATCTGCTTGCGCATTGCCTCCCAGTACGGCGGAATAGCGTCGAGCAGCGTGATGAGGTTCGACGGAGCAGCATAGGCCACAGCCGCCGCGTAGACGTTCGGAGTAAAAGCCACGCCGGCCAGCGTGGCGTAACCGCCATAAGACACGCCAAAGATGC
>Ga0210406_10001103_pt1 | contig 34323 bp, 29 predicted proteins | sample IncBWC30MmetaG_FD_155454 | JGI IMG/M metagenome (GOLD analysis project Ga0210406, IMG submission 155454) | Forest soil microbial communities from Barre Woods Harvard Forest LTER site, Petersham, Massachusetts, United States - Inc-BW-C-30-M | ecosystem: Environmental > Terrestrial > Soil >... | reverse complement strand
ATGTTCGACCACTCCTGCATCATGTGCCGACGCTGCAACTCATACTCCGCCTTGCTATAGACCCCTCGCGATGAACGCCCTTCCTCGTGGGCGAGGCATTTCTCAATCCAATCGCGGTTAAATCCGAGTTCGTTCAGAAGCGTTGAACCCGTTCGTCTTAGATCGTGAACAGTAAAGTGCTCCAGGGAAGTCTCTCCTTGTTGGCGCCTTCAATGACCAAAGCGGTTACACGATTGAACGTAGCCCGCGACATCGGGCTGTCGGCATCGTAGCGCGAGGGAAGGACGAATCTTGAGTTTCCAGCGCAGATCCTGAGAGCGATGAAAATGTCGAGCACTTGGCGCGATAGGTACACATTGTGGGACTTTGAACGCTTCATCCTCTCTTTTGGGATCGTCCATACCGCATTTTCAAAATCGACTTCGTCCCACGTCGCGTCCTGCAATTCGCTCTTCCGAACCATCGTCAGAAGATACAGGCGAACTCCCAGCCGAATTGTTGGCAACGTAGCGACGTGCTCCAGCTGCTTAAGCATGACGCGGATCTCGGTTGGAGAGAGTGCGCGGTCGCGGGGCACAAAATGGGCGATCGATGAAGGGCCGACCTCGTCGGCGGGATTGGCGACCCTTTTCGCCATGCTGGTTTGCGAAGGCGTAGATCTGCTTGACGATATCGCGAACATGGATCGCGGTAGCGGGCGCTCCCCGCTCCACGATGGTCGCGCAATGTTCTCGCAGGTCATCTGGCGCGACCTCGGGCAAAAGTCGTTTGGCCCAGATGGGCTTCAGGTCACGCTCGAAGATCGAACGGCGCATCGCGCGAGTGCTGTCAGCCATAGGAGCGGATGCGAGCCATCTCTCGCCGAATTCACCGAAACTCTTGGCCTCCATTGATCGGCGTTTCGCGCGCTGCTTCTCGATGGCAGGAGAGCGGCCCTCTTTGATGGCGCGCCTGGCATCGATGCAGAGCTCTCGTGCTCGAGCAAGCGACAAGTCGGCGGGACCATATTTTCCGAAGGTGACGGTCTCTCGGCACCCGTTCATCCGATAGTCGAGCCGAAACGAGATCGAGCCCTTCGTACTAACGAGCGCATACACGCCGTCCCGGTCCGTTACCTTATAGGACTTTTCCTTTGGTCTTAGATGCTTAAGCGCTGCGTCCGTCAGCATTTGCTCGCCCTCTTTGCTCGATACCATCAGGCCAATTTCGGCCACCGACTTCAAGAAAAGCGACGCCATTTCAGTTGGTTAGACCAAATAAAATACCGTCACTGCTCATTTCGAGCTGACGGTATCGATCAAAACAGGGTGGGAATAAGGATGAAGGTGCCGTCAGCCAGCCCGACAGAGGCGAACATGGCGCACCGATAGTCGACGATAGCTATCGACAGGATTTATTTTTAAGTTCAGCGAGTTAGAGCGTAGTTTTGGACACATCCGGATAGCTGCGACTAGATCCGAACTATTCCCACTCGATCGTGCCCGGCGGCTTGCTCGTCACGTCATAGACGACGCGGTTGACGCCCTTCACCTCGTTGATGATGCGGGTTGCGACGCTGCCCAGGAACTTCATGTCGAAGGGGTAGAAGTCGGCGGTCATGCCATCGGTCGAGGTCACCGCGCGCAGGCCGATCACGTACTCATAGGTGCGGCCATCGCCCATCACACCGACGGTCTTCACCGGCAGCAGCACGGCGAACGCCTGCCAGATCTGATCGTAGAGCCCGGCCTTGCGGATCGCGTCGATATAGACGGCGTCCGCGTTGCGCAGGATGTCGAGCTTTTCTTTTGTGATGTCGCCGGGGCAGCGGATCGCAAGGCCGGGACCGGGAAACGGATGCCGGCCGACGAAAATCTCGGGCAGACCAAGCTCGCGTCCCAGCGCGCGCACTTCGTCCTTGAACAGCTCGCGCAGGGGCTCGACCAGCTTCATGTGCATGCGTTCAGGCAAGCCCCCGACATTATGGTGCGACTTGATCGTCACCGACGGGCCGCCGGTGAAGGAGACGCTCTCGATCACGTCGGGATAGAGCGTGCCTTGGGCCAGGAACTCCGCACCGCCTATTTTCTTGGCTTCCGCCTCGAACACATCGATGAAGAGCCGCCCGATGGTCTTGCGCTTCTGCTCGGGATCGCTGACGCCGGAGAGTTCACCTAAGAATTGCTTCGACGCATCAACATGCACGAGCGGGATATTGTAATGATGCCGGAACAGATCGACCACCGTCTCGGCCTCGTTGAGCCTGAGCAGGCCGTGATCGACAAACACGCAGGTGAGCTGGTCGCCGATCGCCTCATGGATCAGCACCGCCGCGACCGCGGAATCGACGCCGCCGGAAAGGCCGCAGATCACCCTGCCCTTGCCGACCTGCGCGCGGATCTTGTCGATCGCTTCCTCGCGGAAGGCGCGCATGGTCCAGTCACCACCAAGCCCGGCGACATTGCGCACGAAATTGCGGATCAGCCTGGCGCCGTCGGGCGTGTGCACCACCTCGGGATGGAACATCAATCCGTAATATTTGCGCTTCTCATCTTGGATCACCGCAAACGGCGCGTTTGCCGAAACGCCGGCTACGATAAAGCCCGGCGGCATCTTGGTGATACGGTCGCCATGGCTCATCCAGACCGGATGCCGCTCACCTGGTTTCCAGGCGCCGTCGAACAGGCGGCTCTCGCCCCGCACTTCGAGATCGGCACGGCCGAATTCGCGGTGGTGCCCGCCCTCGATTTCACCGCCAAGCTGGGCCGCCATGGTCATCTGGCCGTAACAGATGCCCAGCACCGGCACGCCGGACTCGAAGATCAATTGCGGGGCGCGCGGGGAGCCTTCCTCGTGCACCGATTCCGGACCGCCCGACAGGATCACGGCCTTCGGCTTCATCTCACGGAACGCCGCTTCGGCCTTCTGGAACGGGACGATCTCGCTGTAGACTCCGTCCTCGCGCACCCGTCGCGCGATCAGTTGCGTCACCTGACTGCCGAAATCGACAATCAGAATCTTGTCATGCGCCGAGGCCACCGAGCGCGTGGACTCCTGAGCTTTCTTCTGGGCGGCTGTCATGGACAGGAGTTACGCGACGGAAGCCGCTCCCGCAACCCTCCAAGCGGCCGTCATCCCCGGGTGGGTCCGTGCCATCCACGCCTTTTGAGGAAGGTACATCGTAGGGTGGGCTAAGCGCAGCGTGCCCACCGCTTTTTTGGTGGGCACGGCGCAAAAGCGCCTTTGCCCACCCTACCGCCTTCTCAAGACCGCCACGAAGAACCCGTCCGTTCCGGTCCGGCGCGGGGTCATCAGCCAGCCTTCGGGCGAGGCCAGCGCGGCGGCGGCGAAAGCCTCCGCCTTGTCCCACAGCACGGAGGCGGTCTCTTCGGGCGGCACCACGGCAAATTCGGCGTGACGGCCAAGAAAGCTGCGAATCTGCTCGCCGTTCTCCTGGGCCAGCACCGAGCAGGTGATGTAGGCGATCCGGCCGCCCGGCTTGAGCAGCGGCACTGCGCGATCAAGCACTTCGGCTTGATCCTTGATCCGGATCTCGAGCGCGCCGGGACGCATCCGCCATTTGGCATCCGGATTGCGCCGCCAAGTGCCGGTTCCCGTGCAGGGCGCATCGATCACGACCAGATCGGCGGACGCTTTGATATCGGCCAGCGGATCGGCCGCGCCTTTCGGGCTGCGCACGTCGGCATTGTGCACGCCGGCACGCGACAGGCGCTCATGGATCGGCGCGAGCTGGCGCTTGTCGCGGTCGGTTGCGATCAGCCGGCCCTTGCCCTGCATCATCGCCGCCAGCGCCAGCGTCTTGCCGCCGGCGCCCGCGCACAGATCGATCACCTGCTCGCCGGGCTTCGCGGCCGAAAAGAGCGTGGCGAGCTGCGAGCCCTCGTCCTGCACCTCGATCGCACCCTTGATGAAGCTCTCCTCGGCATGAATGCCGGGATTGCGTGCGTCGGCGCCGAGCACGATGCGCAGGCCGAGCGGCGACCATGGCGTCTCTTTGGCGCCGAGATGATCGAGCGCGGCGAGAACCTTGTCGCGCCTGGCCTTCAAGGTATTGACGCGCAGATCGAGCGGCGCCCGGCTCGCCATCGCGACCGCTTCCGCCGCGCGGTCCTCGCCGAACACCTGCGCAAGATAGGGATCGAGCCAGTCCGGATAGTCGCCGGCAACCGGCGCCGGCGCGTCCTCTGGTGAGCGCGAGGCCAGCGCGGCGCGCTCCTTCTCGGTCAATGGCGCGGGCGCAAACCGGCCGCCATCGCACAGCGCCGAGACGGTTGCGACATCCATGCCGCGCTCGACCTTCAGCATGCCAAGCACGCGCGCGCGCGGCGTATCGTCATCCATCACCCAGGCGCTCGACGCGCGCCGACGCAGTACATCCCAGACGAGGCCCGCGATCGCGGCGCGATCGCCGGAGCCGGCGAAGCGATGCGCCGTGCCCCACTCCTTCAGCGCATTCGCCGCGGGGCTGCGTTGTGCTTCGATGGTGTCGATCACTTCGATCGCGGCGGACAGCCGGGCGGCGGGGGTCATCTCAGGCTTTCGGTTCGAGGACGCACGTCAACGGTCAGATCAGGAGCAGAATCTTGAATGCGAAATAGATCCACATCACGAGCAGCACGAGCACGCCCGCGAGCCAGGCGCTCGAACGCTGCCCGAGATCGTTCGAGCTGACGAAAATCCCGGCATGGACAAAACGACTGGCCACGAACACCCACGACAGCAGCACGATGACGAGATCGGCATGGCGAACCGGCAGCGCCAGCGCGATCAGCACATAGAACAGCACTGGCAGTTCGAACTGGTTGCGATAGCAATTGCCGATCTGGGTGGCGCGGATCGGCCAGTTCGGCTCGCCAAGCACGATGTCGCGAATCTTGGTCTCGCCGCTCACCAGCGTGCGCCGCCTGGCGCCGACCATCCACAACAGCAGCGCGAAAGTGAGCCCGATCTGAATGAAGACCGGTAGCAAAACCATCTGAACCGACATGGAAAATTCCCCTCAACCCGAGAGCGAGCCCGCTCATAACGGGCGCGTCCTCACCTGACAATAGGCCCCGCCCGGTCTTCAACCGCAATCACCGGTAACGTGAGTAACTGTCGAAAGTTTCGGTCGATTTGGCTCCGCTGGCCGCCGATTATCTTGCGCAAGACACGGCAGCGGACCCGCTGCTGCTGTTCGCCGGAATCCTGTTCATGATCGGCTCCCCATTCATCGGCGTGCGGCTAGCGCTCGTCCAGATGCCGAGGCCGACCGCCCCCCATCGATGTTGCGGCTCGGCGGACGCAGTCGAGATCGATTTTCGGCCTTGTGAACCAGGTCATCTTTTCGATCACGGAGCGGGGTATGATCCGGGCGGAAGGAACACGAAATGCCCAAATTCCGCCTCACGCAAATCTCCGACACCCACCTCGCCCGCCGTCACCCCAAGCTCACCGCGAATTTCGACCGGATCAGGGACCATATCGACACCACCCGTCCGGATCTCGTCATCAACAGCGGCGATCTGGCTTTCGACGTGGCGACTTCGCCCGACGACCTGGCCTTTGCCAAATCGCTGCACGAGGCCCTGCCCGTCGCCTGCCGCTATCTGCCCGGCAATCACGACATCGGGGACAATCCCACCCGGCTCGGGCCCGTCTCACCACTGCTCGTCAACGAGAAAGACCGGCAGACCTACATCGCAGGTTTCGGCGATGACCGCTGGCGTTTCGACGCCGCCGGCTGGTGCTTCCTCGGTCTCAATTCGCTGGTGATGAACTCCGGGCTCGCCAGCGAAGCCGAGCAGTTCGACTGGCTCGCCTCCGAGCTTGCCGGCGCCAACGGAAAGCCTGTCGCGGTCTTCCTGCACAAGCCGATCTTCCTCGACACGCCTGCGGACCCCGAACTGGAGTCAAGCGCGATCCGCTACGTTCTGCCGCCCGCGCGGCAGCGGCTGGTCGACTTGCTGGGCAGCGTCGATCTGCGGCTGATCGCCAGCGGTCATGTCCACCAGCGCCGCGATTTCACCTTCAATCATGTCAGGCATGTCTGGGCGCCGTCGGCCGGTTTCATCATTTCCGATGCAAGGCAGGAAGTGATCGGCACCAAGGAAGTCGGGCTGGTGGAATACCGTTTCCAGCCCGACAGTTTCGAGGTCCGCCATGTCAAAGCGCCGGGCCAGGTCGACGTCGATCTGGATGAGCTATTTCCCAAGGGGACCTAGCCCCAAGGGGTCCCGTTGTGACGACTCAGGGCTACGCAGCCAGACCAGTAGATTCCGTCGCTGCGGGAGTTCGTGCGCAGAAATCAACCCGGATTTTCAACCTAGATTTCATTGTGGCCGTCACTTAAGATCAACGGCCACACATGCCTCTGTAATTTGCATTCCTGATTGTTCCATGGCGCGCGAGAGCGGCCGGTGAAGGCCGCCGCAGGGTAAGCAGCGCGCTTCAGCATCATACGTTCCTGCCGACACGTTTAGCGGATCGCGGGTTGCCTCATGAGCACGGGTAGGCGATTCCGGCTTATTCTGATCAAGCCGTCGCATTACGATAATGATGGTTACGTCATCCGATGGTGGCGCGGCGGCCTGCCTTCGAATTCGCTGGCTTGCCTCTATGGCATCGCCTTGGAGTGTCGCGAGCGTCAGGTTCTTGGCGCCGACTTCGACATGGACATTGAAGCGATCGACGAGACGAACTGGAAGGTCTCGATCGCTGCCCTAGCGCGCTCCATCAGGGAATCGGACGCCGGCATGGTGATGCTGGTCGGCGTACAGTCAAACCAGTTTCCACGCTCAATCGATATCGCAAGACAATTTCGCAGCCGGGGAATCCAGGTCGCGATCGGTGGCTTCCATGTGTCCGGCACGTTTTCAATGTTGCCGGAGCGCGATCCCGCCGTGCAGGAGATGATGGACCTCGGCGTGTCCGTGTTCGCGGGTGAGGCCGAGGGCCGGCTCGAGGGCCTCTTGCAAGACGCCGCCGCTGGAAAACTGCAGCCCGTGTATAATTTTCTCAGCGATCTTCCGCATCTCGAAGGACGGCCTTTGCCGATCATTCCCCGCAGGCAAATCGAGCGGATCATCGGCCACACGACCAGCTTCGACGCCGGACGCGGCTGCCCGTTCCAATGCTCGTTCTGCACGATAATCAACGTACAGGGGCGAAAATCGCGGCGCCGGACGCCCGATGACATCGAAGCGCTGATCCGCGGCAACGTTGCACAGGGCATCCATGCATTCTTCATCACAGACGACAATTTTGCGCGCAACAAGGATTGGGAGGCGCTGCTCGATCGGATCGTCGACCTTCGCGAGAAGGAGGGGTGGAAACTAAGCTTCACGATCCAAGTCGATACGCTTTGCCACAAGCTGCCGAACTTCATCGAGAAGTGCGCAAAGGCGGGCGTCCGGCGATGTTTCATCGGGTTGGAAAATATCAACCCGGACAGCCTGCTTGGCGCCAAGAAGCGTCAAAACAAGATCACCGACTACCGCGAAATGATGCTGGCCTGGAAGCAGGCAAAGATCATCACCGTTGGCGGCTACATCCTCGGCTTCCCGAACGACACGCCGGAGTCGATCGTCCACGACATCGAGATCATCCAGCATGAGCTGCCGATCGACATGCTGGAGTTTTTCTTCCTCACCCCTTTGCCCGGTTCGGAGGACCACAAGACGCTCTATACCAAGGGCGTCGCGATGGATCCGGACCTCAACAAATACGATCTGGACCACGTCACCGTTGCGCATTCCAAAATGTCAAAAGCGGAATGGGAGCGTGCCTATCAACTGGCCTGGGACACTTATTATAGCTGGGAACATATCGAAACCATCGTGCGGCGCGCCGTTGCGACCGGAAACAGCGTCGGCAGGATCAAGACCTATGTGCTCTATTTCAAAGGTTACCATCCGATCGAGCACGTTCACCCGCTCGAAGGCGGCGTGCTCCGGCTGAAAAGCCGTCATGAGCGGCGCCCGAATTGGCCGGTCGAGCCGGCCTGGTTGTTCTATCCGCGCTATTTTGCGGAGACCGCCGTGAAGGCCGTGCGGTGGGCGACGCTCGCGATCCGTCTTGAATGGCTGGCGCGGAAGGTCAGCAAGGATCCGCAACGGCACGCATATATCGATCAAGCGCTGACGCCGTTGGTCAACGAGATCGAGAGCCTTGAACTATACCACACCAGGTCCAGCCAGGCGTTTCTCGATCAGCGGCGACAGATCGAAGACGCGCAGAAGCCCAAGGTCGCCGCGCTGCAAAGTCGATAGTCTGCTCGGTATCTCCCAGACCCTCCGGCCGCGACGACCCGCGAGAGCATGGCTTATGACAGCCCGGATTGCTCCCCTGAAAGGCACCACATCAGGAATTCGTCCAGATCGGCATGGATTTGGACGAATCCCTGCGTGTGGCCCCTCCGTCAGCGCCCATACCACACTGTGACGCCCGGCGGCTCGCCGTAATAGGCGTAGGGATTGACGGGAACCACCGTCACGATCGGGGCAGGTGCGGTCGCCACGCCGACCGGCAGGCCAGAACGCTGGCGCCAATAATAGAAGCCCGGCCCGGGCGTGGCCCTCACGCCGTATCCTCCCGTCAGGTAACGGGCGTCAGGGTAGTTGAAACCGAAAACGCCGGGTTCCTGGATTGCCTCTTGCGCCAGCGCGGGCGTCACCAGCGCCGCCGCGGCAATGAGCGCGGCCGAGAGTGTCTTGAACGTCGTCATAGGTTTCTCCATTCTCGTATGAGAGCCAACGACAAGTTGATCGAGACGTTCCCCGCCACCCCTCAAGGAAGCGTGAAATGTGCGCTCCGCTCAACCTTTGTCCGGCCCGACGCGCACGAGCTGCTTGCCGAAATTGGCGCCTTTCAACAATCCGATGAAGGCTGCGGGCGCGCTGTCGAGCCCCTCTGTGACAAACTCCTTGTATTTCACCTTGCCCTCGCGCACCCACGCCGACATGTCGCGCAGGAAGTCGTCGTGGCGTGCGGCGAAATCGCTGACGATGAAGCCGCGGATGGTCAACCGCTTGGTCAGCACCGTGCGCATCAAGGCCCCCGCCCATTTCGGTGCAGTGGTCTGGGTGTCGTTGTACTGCGCGATCAGGCCACACACCGGCACGCGCGCGAAGTTGCTCAGCAGCGGAAACACCGCGTCGAACACAGCGCCGCCGACATTCTCGAAATAGACGTCGATGCCCTTCGGGCAGGCGTCTTTCAGCTTGGCGGCGAGATCCGGGTCGCGGTGATCGAGACATGCGTCGAAGCCGAGCTCCCTTTTGACGTAGTCGCATTTGTCCTTGCCGCCGGCGATGCCGACCGCCCGTGCTCCCTTGATCCGCGCGATCTGTCCGACGACCGAGCCGACCGCACCGGAGGCCGCCGCGACGACGACGGTTTCGCCGGCCTGCGGCTTGCCGATGTCGAGCAGCCCGGTATAGGCGGTCATGCCGGGCATGCCGAGCACGCCGACCGCGGTCGAGACCGGCGCGATTTTCGGATCGATCTTCCTCAAGGCCTTGCCGTCCGAGAGCGCATGCGTCTGCCAGCCGGCGCGCGACAGCACGATATCGCCTTTCGTAAACCCGGGATTGTTGGACGCGATCACCTCGCTCACGGTGCCGCCCTCCATCACGCCGCCGATCGGCACCGGCGTCGCATAGGATGCCGCGTCGCTCATGCGACCGCGCATATAGGGATCGAGCGACAGCCAGATCGTGCGCAGCAGCACCTGCCCGTCGCCCGGAGTTGGCGGCGTGTAGTCCTCGATGCGAAAGTCGGACGGCTTCGGCTCGCCGGCGGGACGAGACGCTAGAACGATGCGCTTACCTTGAGCCATGGTTGTTTCCTCCAGTTCTTGTTTTGATGGATGAGCGTAGCGAACCGGCGATATCATAGGAAGCCCGCGTCATACGAAGCCCGGGTCAGTCATTCCGGGGCATCGCGATAGGAGTGAACGCGGCGTGGCTTCCTTCCAGTGCCGGGGGCATGGTCAGGAATGCTTACCCTCCCAGAACCCCTAGCGCGGATGCTAATGGTGTAACGGTGTGCCCATGTATCGTAAAATAGGGCGGGAGCAATTGCCGCTTCCAAGTTAGGAGGGTCAAATGAAGATTTCCTATACCCTATTGATCTTGATAGCAGGGACTTCCCTCGCAAGTGCAGGCGAAGTACCAAAGGAAGGAACCTACGACTACGTTGGTTTGAGCGACCGCACCAGCAGCGAAATGAAGTTGCCCGGAGGTGCGGTCGCTCAAACCAACGAGTTCACTGGCATGATTCATGCGAAGATTCCCGGCACCATGTTCGACAACAGCTCTTTCCGGTGCATTGGCTCCACTGTCACGAAGGATAAGGTTGCGACCGGAAGGACTATTTGTGAAGCTGTCGATGCCGACGGAGACAAGCGCTACGCCAGCTTCGTTGCCGGGGAAGATGGCAAGACCGTAAGGTCACAAATCGGCGGGACCGGGAAGTTCGACGGCTTGGTCACGTCAAATATGACCATTGAAAACATGCCAACGCCACCGACCATCCAGCCCGGAACCATCCAAGGCTGCAATCATCAGACTGGAAACTATAAGCTGAAGTAGTTCCTCGGTGAACTTGACCCCTCGGAGCATGGTGCAGCTCCGAGGGGCGAACCGCAGCGGCATAGATCTCTGACGAAAGCACATCATGCCGTCAGATGCCAATCTTGAAGCGATGCGGGCGATGGTCACTGCCGCCATGCAGGCGAGGCAGGTTCAACGCGACTTGGTAGTCGCAGCAGCCACCCTGGATGGTCACTCGTCCAGCGCGGCTACTGAGCAGAGTGTCCGATTAGCTTTTCAATTGCGATAGATCGCCCCGGAATGACGGGATCAATTCTCACGGCACGAGCTACACCGCACCCGGATAGTTCGGGGCCTCGCGGGTGATCGTCACGTCATGGACATGGCTCTCGCGCAGACCTGCGCCCGTGATGCGCACGAACTGTGCCTTCTCGTGAAATTCGGCGATGTTGCGCGCGCCGACATAGCCCATCGCGGCCCGCAGGCCACCGGCGAGTTGATGCATCACATTGGCGACCGGGCCCTTGTAGGGCACCTGGCCCTCGATGCCCTCGGGCACGAGCTTCAGCGTGTCCTTGATGTCCTGCTGGAAATACCGGTCCGCCGAGCCGCGCGCCATCGCGCCGACCGAGCCCATGCCGCGATAGGCTTTGTAAGAGCGGCCCTGCCACAGGAACACCTCGCCCGGCGTCTCGTCGGTGCCGGCAAGCAGCGAGCCGACCATGGCGATGTCGGCGCCGGCGGCAAGCGCCTTGGCGAGATCGCCGGAATATTTGATGCCGCCGTCGGCGATCACGGGCACATCCGCCTTTTTCGCGGCCTCCACCGCATCCATGATCGCGGTGAGCTGCGGCACGCCGACGCCCGCGACAATGCGCGTGGTGCAGATCGAGCCCGGACCGATGCCGACCTTGATCGAGTCCGCGCCGGCATCGATCAGCGCCTGTGCGCCCTCCTTCGTAGCAATATTGCCGGCAATCACCTGCACCGCATTGGAGAGCCGCTTGATGCGGTTGACGGCCTCCAGCACGCGCGAGGAATGGCCATGGGCGGTATCGACCACGATCAGATCGACGCCGGCATCAATCAGCCGCTCCGTCCGCTCGAAACCGCCCTCGCCCACCGTGGTGGCGGCAGCGACCCGCAGGCGACCCTGCGCGTCCTTGCAGGCGAGCGGATGCGCGACCGCCTTTTCCATGTCCTTCACGGTGATCAGGCCGACACAACGATATTGATCGTCGACCACCAGGAGCTTTTCGATGCGGTGCTTGTGCAGCATCCGCTTGGCCTCGTCCTGGCTGACGCCCTCGCGCACCGTGACGAGGTTCTCGTGCGTCATCAGCTCGGACACCTTCTGCCTCCGATCGGTCGCAAAGCGCACGTCGCGGTTGGTCAGGATGCCGACCAGCTTGCCGGGACTGATCTTGCCGCCGCCGGTGACGACGGGGATGCCGGAAATACCGTGATCCTTCATCAGCGCCAACGCGTCCGAGAGCGTGGCGTCCGGGCCGATGGTCAGCGGATTGACCACCATGCCGGATTCATACTTCTTCACCTGCCGCACCTGCGCGGCCTGGCCCTCGGGATCGAAATTGCGGTGAATGACGCCGACGCCGCCGGCCTGCGCCATCGCGATCGCCATGCGTGCCTCGGTGACGGTATCCATCGCCGACGCGACGATCGGAATGTTGAGCCGGATGGCGCGGGTGACGTGGGAGCGGATATCGGCCTCGGAGGGCAGGATGTCCGACAGGCCGGGCTTCAGAAGCACATCGTCGAACGTATAGGCTTCACGTATCGCGTGAGGTCCCTGCGCGGCCATTGCCAACTCCTTCTGCGGCCATCGGCCGCGATCACGTAACGGATGAGCACCACCCTCGGCGGAACCTTGGCGCCGCCGTCGAATCGAAGCCCATCGGTGGGGTTGACGCCGGTCGATAGCACGCTGCCGTGACGAATCAAAGCGCCGTACACAGCCTTTTCATCACCTCATTACCCCCGGGCCCGGCACCCAGCCTGCATTCCGCGGGGGTCAGCGCGGATAGCCGGGCGGCGGGCCGTGCTGACGGATCGCGTCCACCACCTCGCGGTGCCGGCGCTCCTCGCGTTTCATGTAAACGGAAATGACCCCATGGGCCGACGGCACCAGCAGCAGCGGGTGAAAAATCAGCCCCAAAAGCACGCAAAACACGATCAGAACCAGATTGAAAATCGCCGAAAGCGGCTGCCCGTTCAGCAGCAGGCCGACCGGCGGCAGCACGGCTGCGAGGATGTAGATCATTGATCCCTCCGGCGTTTTTCCGTCAGGCAGGATTTAGGTTTTTTGTCGGCATGCGCAATAGCCTGTATGACAGGGAGATGTTACAGCGCCCCTCCCCACCCCTTTTTCGCGTCAAGCGACATTTGATGAACAAGCAACGCCTGATCCCGCTCATCGTGGCAACCGCCCTGTTCATGGAGAACATGGACTCCACGGTCATCGCCACCTCGCTTCCGGCGATTGCCGCCGACATCGGCACCAGCCCGCTGACGCTGAAGCTTGCCATCACGTCCTATCTGTTGTCGCTGGCGGTCTTCATCCCGGCGAGCGGCTGGACCGCCGACCGCTTCGGCGCCCGCATCGTGTTTGCGCTGGCGGTTGCGGTGTTCATGGTGGGATCGATCGGCTGCGCGTTGTCGGGCTCGGTCACGGATTTCGTGTTCGCTCGCATCCTGCAGGGCATGGGCGGTGCGATGATGACGCCGGTCGGGCGGCTCGTGCTGCTGCGCTCGATCGACAAGAGCGCGCTGGTCAATGCGATGGCCTGGGTCACCGTCCCGGCGCTGATCGGGCCGGTGATCGGCCCGCCGCTCGGCGGCTTCATCACGACCTATTTCTCCTGGCACTGGATCTTCCTGATCAACATTCCGATCGGACTGCTCGGCATCTTCATGGCGCTGAAATTCATCGATCCGATCTACAGCGAGGACCCGGAGCCGTTCGATCTCTACGGGATGGTGCTGGCGGGCATCGGGCTTGGCGGCATCGCGTTCGGGCTCTCCGTCGCGGGCCTCAATCTGTTGCCCTGGAGCGTTGTCGGGTCGCTGGTTGCGATCGGCTCGATCTCGATGACGCTCTATGTGATCCATGCGCGGCGTACCGGATCGCCGGTGCTCGATTTCTCGATGCTCCGCCTCTCGACGCTGCGCGCCAGCATCATCGGCGGCTTCTTGTTTCGTCTCGGCATCGGCTCGCTGCCGTTCCTGCTGCCGCTTTTGATGCAGGTCGGCTTCGGTCTGTCGCCGTTCCAGTCCGGGCTCGTCACCTTCGCCTCCGCCGTCGGCGCGATGGGCATGAAGACGCTCGCCGCGCGGATCATCAAGACCTTCGGATTCCGCAACCTGATGACCGTCAATGCTGTGGTCAGCGCGGTCTTCCTGGCGGCCTGCGCGCTGTTCACGGTGAATACGCCGCTGCTGCTGATCATGATCATCCTGGTGGTCGGCGGCTTCTTCCGCTCGCTGCAATTCACCGCGATCAACACCGTCGCCTATGCCGAGGTCGAGCCGGCGCAGATGAGCCGGGCGACCACGCTCGTCAGCGTCAACCAGCAGCTTGCGGTCTCGGCGGGCGTCGCGGTCGGCGCCTTTTCGGTGGAGACGACGATGTGGTGGCACCATGCGACGGAGCTGAGCGCGGGCGTGTTCGCGCCCGCTTTTGTCGTCGTGGCCTGCATCTCGGCGGCGTCATGCTATTTCTTCTGGCAGATGCCTGACGATGCCGGCCACGAAATCTCCGGCCGCAAGGCGATCGCAATCTCCAGCCGCAAGGGCGCCGCGAAGGTCGCAGCGACCGCGCCGAGCGAGACGACCGAGGATGCCAGGGATCAGAGGTTGGGCTAGAGCGCTTTCGCGGCGCCCCGAAACCCCGTCGCCAGCACATAGCGCTCGGAGGAATCCTGCCGGCTCGCGGCCGGTTTCACATGCCGCACGGCCGTGTAATCGCGCTTCAACTGCGCGAGCAGTTCGGCGTCGGCACCGCTCTGAAACACCTTCGCCAGAAATGCGCCGCCGGGATTGAGCACCTCCGAGGCAAAGGCGGCGGCGATCTCGACCAGGCCGACGATGCGCAACTGATCGGTCTTGCGGTGGCCGGTGGTATTGGCCGCCATGTCGGACATGACGAGATCGGCCCCGCCGCCGAGCATCGCTTTCAGCCGTTCCGGCGCGTCCGCGGCATGGAAATCGAGCTGGGCGAAGCTGACACCCGGAATTTCGGGCATCTCCAGCAGGTCGATCGCGACCACCCTGCCCTCCCCTCTGCCCTGGCCCTTGCCTTTGCCTTCGGCCGCGCCGACGCGTCTCGCCGCGATCTGGCTCCAGCCGCCGGGCGCGGCGCCGAGATCGACCACGGTCATGCCCGGCTTGAGCAGGTGGTATTTGTCGTCGATCTCGATCAGCTTGTAGGCGGCGCGCGAGCGGTAGCCCTCCCGCTTGGCCTTGGCCACATAGTGATCGTTGAGCTGCCGCTCCAGCCAGAGCTTCGAGGACAGCTTGCGCTTGCCACCCGTCCTGACCGTGACGTGCAGCCGGCCCGTCTTATCCTTCGCCATCGATTCCTTCGCTATCGATCAAGGCCCGAGCGCGCCGTCCTCGCGCATCATTTCGACCAGCATGCCCTCGCGCAAGCCGCGATCGGCGACGCGCAGCCGCGGCAGCGGAAACGCCTGGCGGATGGCATCCAGAATGGCGCAGCCCGCCAGCACCAGGTCGGCGCGTTCGACGCTGATGCAATTGTTGCTGGCGCGTTCCTGGTAGCTCATGCCGAGCAGCCGGGCGATGGTCGCCGATATCTCGGCGTCGTCCATCCAGATGCCGTCGACCCGGCGGCGGTCGTAGCGCGCGAGATTGAGGTGAATGCCGGCCAGCGTCGTCACCGTGCCGGAGGTGCCGAGCAGATGCATCTCCCGAAGGTCCCCACCATGCTCGGCCGCGAACGGGCCGATATGCCGGGCGACCTCCTCGACCATGCGCGCATAGATCTCCTCCGTGACGTCCCGGCCGCCGAAATGCTCCGCCAGCGTCACCACGCCGAGCGGGATCGACATCCAGGCGGTCTTGCGCGGCTCGGCAGTCTTGTCGGCGGGGTCGCGGTCGATCCGGACCAGCTCGGTCGAGCCGCCGCCGATATCGAACAGAATCGCGCCGCGCCCCTTCGGGTCCAGCAACGGCGAGCAGCCGATGACCGCAAGCGAAGCCTCGGTTTCGCGGTCGATCACTTCCAGCCGGATGCCGGTCTCGGCCGCCACCCGATCACGAAAGCCGTCGGCATTGGCCGCTGCGCGGCAGGCTTCGGTCGCAATCAGCCGCAACCGCCTGGCCTTCTTGGACTGGATCTTGTCGCGGCAAATGGAGAGCGCCGCGATGGCGCGCTCGATCGCGGCCTCGCTGATGCAGCCGGTCGCGGAAATCCCCTCCCCGAGCCGGATGATCCGCGAGAAGGAGTCGACGACGCGGAACCCATCGCCGTAGGGACAGGCGATCAACAGCCGGCAATTATTGGTCCCGAGATCGAGCGCGGCGTAGACCGCCCCCGGAGCATGCCTATGGTTGGCTCCGGGCACAGCGGTGCCGTTCTCGGCACCCAGCTTCTGCAGACCTTCGCGCGACATGAAGCCGTCGCGAAGCCGCGTTTCGTCCGTCATTCACAAATCTTTCGCGGCCATCCGGCCCGGAACCCGTTTTCACGGAAACTTTAGCAGCGCCAAGGGGCCGTGCAACAACCCCTCACATAGGATTGTTGCGGAAACGAGCGTTGTGGCGGCCGGACCTGTGGGCTATCTGAGCGGAAAGCTCGTAAAGTCACGCAAAACCAGGCATTTCCGATGCAGGACCACACCTCGCCAGCGGCCCTCGAAAACGCTATTGCACTGCAAAAATACGGCGTCGGGCAGCCGGTCCGGCGCAAGGAAGATGACACGCTGGTGCGCGGCAAGGGCAGGTACACCGACGATTTCAGCCTGCCGAGACAGGCCTATGCCTGGATCGTCCGTTCCAGCCACGCGCACGGCATCATCAAGGGAATCGACACCGCAGCCGCCAAGGCGATGCCCGGCGTGCTCGGCGTGTGGACCGGAGCCGACCTTGCGCCTGCCAACTACAAGCCCTTCACCTGCGGCCTGCCGCTGAAGAACCGCGACGGCACGCCGCTGCTGCAGACCAACCGCGCGGCGCTGCCGACCGACAGGGTCCGCTTTGTCGGCGACCCCGTCGCCTTCGTGGTGGCCGAGACCGTGGCACAGGCCCGCGACGCGGCGGAGGCCGTCGTGCTCGACATCGAGCCCCTGCCGGCGGTCACGAATGCGGCCGAGGCCGCAAAGCCCGGCGCGCCGCAGCTCTATGATCACATCCCCAACAACGTCGCGCTCGATTACCACTATGGCGACGCGGAGAAGATCGACGCCGCCTTCGCCGGCGCCGCGCATGTGACCAGGCTCGACATCGTCAACACCCGCGTCGCCGTGGTGTCGATGGAGCCGCGCGTTGCGCTCGCGCATTACGACAGGAAGTCCGAGCGCTATACGCTGCAAGTGCCGACCCAGGGCGTGTCCGGCAACAAGGCCATCATGGCCAGGATTCTCAACGTGCCACCGGAGAAGGTCCGCATCCTGACCGCGAATGTCGGCGGCTCCTTCGGCATGAAAAACCTCAACTATCCCGAATATACCTGCATCGCGCATGCTGCGAGGGCGCTGGACCGGCCGGTGAAGTGGACCGACGAGCGCTCGACCAGCTTTCTTTCCGACAGCCAGGGCCGCGCGCAGCTCATCCATGCCGAGCTCGCGCTCGACGCCGAAGGCAAATTCCTCGCGGTGCGTTTGTCCGGCTATGGCAATCTCGGCGCCTATATCACGGGCGTCGCGCCGGGGCCGCTGTCGCTCAATACCGGCAAGAATCTCGCAAGCGTCTACCGCACGCCGCTGCTCGGCGTCGATATCAAGACGGTCTTGACTAACACGACGCTGATGGGCGCCTATCGCGGCGCCGGCCGGCCGGAGGCCAATTACTACATGGAGCGGCTGATCGACCGCGCCGCCGACGAGATGGGCATCGACCGGCTCACCTTGCGCAAGCGCAATTTCATCAAGCCGTCGCAGCTGCCGTTCCCCGCCGCTTCCGGCGTCACCTATGACAGCGGCGATTTCGCCGGCGTCTTCGCCAAGGCGCTGGAAATCTCCGACCATGCGAACTTCGCCAAGCGCAGGCGGGAGAGCCGCAAGAACGGCAAGCTGCGCGGCATCGCGGTCGGCTCCTATCTCGAAGTCACGGCGCCGCCGAGCGGCGAGCTTGGCAAGATCACCTTCGAGCCCGACGGTACGGTGAAGCTGACCACCGGCACGCTCGATTATGGCCAGGGGCATGCCACGCCGTTCGCGCAGGTGCTGTCCGCCCAGCTCGGCGTGCCCTTCGAGAAGATCACGCTGGAGCAGAACGACAGCGACCTCGTGCGCTTCGGCAACGGCACCGGCGGCTCGCGCTCGATCACCGCGACGGGAACGGCAATTGTCGAGGCGTCCGCGCTGGTGATCGAGAACGGCAAGCACGCGGCCGCGCATTTTCTGGAAGCCTCGGAAGGCGACATCGAATTCGCGGACGGCCGCTTCACCATCGCCGGCACCGACCGCAGCATCGGCATCATGGAGCTCGCCGAGCGCCTGCGCGAGGGCAAGATGCCCGAAGGTGTGCCCTCCTCGCTCGATGTCGACCACGCCAGCAAGGAGATCCCCTCGACGTTCCCGAACGGATGCCATGTCGCGGAAGTCGAGATCGATCCCGAGACAGGTGTGGTCAAGATCGTGCGCTACACCGGCGTCAATGATTTCGGCGCCATTGTCAATCCGATGATCGTCGCGGGCCAGCTTCATGGCGGCGTCGCGCAAGGCATCGGCCAGGCGCTGATGGAGGAAGTGAATTACGATTCGAGCGGCCAGCCGATCACCGGTTCCTTCATGGATTACGCGATGCCGCGCGCGGAGGACATTCCGTCGATGGAGATCGGCGACCATCCCTCGCCCGCGAAATCCAACCCGCTCGGCACCAAGGGCTGCGGCGAAGCCGGCTGCGCCGGCAGCCTCGCCTCCATCACGAATGCCGTGCTCGATGCGCTCTCCGAATACGGCATCAAGCAGATCGACATGCCCCTGACGCCGGAACGCGTGTGGCGCGCGATCCGGGACGCGAAGGCAAAGGCTGCGTAGACGTTGTATTTGCTTAGGCGGCCGCCAAACACGCGCTCGTCATCGCCCGCGAAAGCGGGCGACCCAGTATTCCAGAGACGTCTGTAGTCAATCGAGAGCCCGCAGCGTACTGGATACCCCGCATTCGCGGGGTATGACGAGTTGGGTGTAACATGCGAGAGCAGGCGCCATCCGGGCGCACCAGACGGCTAAGCCGCCGCCTGCTCGCGCGGCTGATAGATCGCGATGTGCCAGCAATGCGCGAGCGGCGTCTTGCCATTGGCGACCACGAGCGCATCCAGTTCCACGAAGCGATGACCCTTCTTCTCGTAGTTGCCGACGACCTTGGCGCGCGCCGTGAGCACATCGTCACGGCTTGCGGCGGACAAAAGCTGCATGCGGCTGCCGACATGAATCCAGGGGCCGAGGATCGCGTTGTCGACCAGCGCCTTGTTCATCACACGCTGAAACAGCCCGGGATGGCCAAGATTTTCACGCATGTAGATCGGATCGGTTTCGCGGATGTCGGCGAGATATTGCCTGGCCGCATCGCCGGCCCAGTCGCGCGGCAGGGTGCCGAGCCATTTGCCGACCTCATAGGAATGCGCGTCGACCGGCATGCGCTCCGCGACCGCCGCGACGTCGCGGAAATCCGTCATCTCGACATCCGGCGCGGATGCCGGCAGCGAGGCGCTGCCGGTCGCGCAGAGCTGCCCGCGGCTTTGCACCTCGATCGTCAGCGCGCCATCGGTCTCGACGCCCGCGACCTCGGCGGTCTCGCCGTCATAGACCGGCTTGATGAAGCGCGCCTCGATCAACCCGCGCGCGAGAAAATCACGGCCCCATCGCGCGACCGGCAGATGCATCATATAGGCCATCACATCGACGCCCGGCACAAGTCCGCCGGAGAAGCCGAAGCGGCGCGCCACCGTATCGTCGTGGATCTTGTTCTCGGATTGTTTAGAGGTGTTGTACGCCGAGACGCGATAGGTTTCGAGCCGGCCTGCCATGCCTGTTTCCCCTGATTTTTGTCGTGTTCTGTTGGTCCTGTTCTCTCTGGAAGAGTAGCCCGCGGAAATGCCGTGGCAAGGGCTTCGTTTCCCTCGCAATTCCAGCCACGATGCAGTACCACGCCTGCCGAGACGCGAGATTGAACCGACACTTGAACTGACACTTGAACTCTCAATGGCGCCACCGCTGATCCAGTTGAAAGACATTGTGCTGACCTTCGGCGGCACGCCGCTGCTTTCGGGCGTCGAGCTCGCGGTTTCGCCGTCCGAGCGCGTCTGCCTGATCGGCCGCAACGGGTCCGGCAAATCGACCCTGCTCAGGATCGCGGCCGGCTTGGTCGAACCGGATCGCGGCAGCCGTTTCGTGCAGCCTGGCGCGACCATCCGCTATCTGCCGCAGGAGCCGGATTTCGACGGTCATGCCACGACGCTGGCCTATGTCGAGGCGGGTCTCGGCCCCGGCGATGACCGCCACCCGGCGCGCTACCTCTTGGAGCAACTGGGACTGAGCGGCGATGAGCATCCGGCAAATCTCTCCGGCGGCGAGGCCCGCCGCGCGGCGCTGGCACGGGTGCTTGCGCCCTCGCCCGACATCCTGCTGCTCGACGAGCCGACCAACCATCTCGATCTGCCGACGATCGAATGGCTCGAAAGCGAGCTCGACAGTCGCCGCAGCGCGCTGGTGCTGATCAGCCATGACCGGCGCTTTCTCACCAATCTCTCGCGCTCCACGGCCTGGCTCGATCGCGGCCAGATCAGGCAGATCGACCGCGGCTTTGCCGCCTTCGAGGCCTGGCGCGATGAGGTGCTGGCCGAGGAAGAGCGCGAGCAGCACAAGCTCGACCGCAGAATCGTCAACGAGGAGCATTGGCTGCGCTACGGCGTCTCCGGCCGCCGCAAGCGCAATGTCAAGCGGCTCGCCAATCTGCATGCGCTGCGTGCGCAGCGGCGCAATTATCGCGGCACGGCCGACAATGCCAATCTCACCGCAACTGAGGCGGACAAATCCGGCCGGCTGGTGATCGAGGCGAAGACGATCAGCAAGTCCTATGGCGAGCGAAAGATCGTCGACGGCTTCTCGATCCGCATCCAGCGCGGCGACCGCGTCGGCGTCGTCGGGCCGAACGGCGCCGGAAAGACCACATTGGTGAATCTCTTGACCGGCGCGGTCGAGCCCGATAGCGGCAGCGTCCGGCTCGGCGTCAACCTTGAGATCGCGACGCTCGACCAGCACCGCGAAAGCCTCGACCCGAAATCGACGCTCGCCGAAGCACTCACCGGCGGCCGCGGCGATCACGTGATGGTCGGCGGCAAGCCGAAACATGTCATCAGCTACATGAAGGATTTCCTGTTTGCCCAGGAGCAGATGCGCACGCCGCTGGAAGTGCTCTCCGGCGGCGAGCGCGGACGGCTGATGCTGGCGCGTGCGCTCGCCAAGCCGTCCAATCTGCTGGTGCTGGACGAGCCGACCAACGACCTCGATCTCGAAACCCTCGACGTGCTGGAGGACATGCTCGGCGACTACGAGGGCACGGTGATCCTGATCAGCCACGATCGCGACTTCCTCGATCGCGTCGTCACCTCGGTGATCGCGCCCGACGGCAACGGCAGATGGGTCGAATATGCCGGCGGCTATTCCGACATGCTCTCACAGCGCGGATCGGATTTGACGCGCGAGGAGGTGAAAGCCGCAGCGCCGACGGTCGAAGAAAAAAAGGACACAAAGGTCGCGGCCCGGTCGGCTGCGCCAAAACGGCGGCTCAGCTTCAACGAAAAGCACGCGCTTGAGACGCTGCCGAAAACCATCGCCAGGCTGCAGGCCGAGATCGCCAAACAGCAGAAGCTGCTGGACGATCCGGACCTCTATCAAAAGGATCGGACCGCATTCGATCAAGCATCATCCGCGATCGCGACAGCGCAGCAGGAACTTTCCACGGCCGAGGACCGCTGGCTGGAACTCGAGGTCCTGCGCGAGGAAATCGAACAGGCATGAACCGTAGCATGGGCATCGCTTATGTGCTCAACCCTTCCTACGGCGTCAAACAAAGAGAATTGAACGGACCTGACTCATGACCACACCTCTCGCCGCCAAGATCGCCCGCGACTACGGCACGCCCTGCGCCGTGATCGACATGGACAAGGTCGAGCGCAACATCGCGCGCATCCAGGCCGCATGCGATGCGGCCGGCGTCGCCAACCGCCCCCACATCAAGACGCATAAGAGCCCGCTGCTCGCGAAGATGCAGATCGCAGCCGGCGCCAAGGGCATCACCTGCCAGAAGCTCGGCGAAGCCGAAGTGATGGCGGCGGCCGGCATCGACGACATCCTGATCTCCTACAATCTGATCGGCGAAGAGAAGATGGCGCGGCTCGCGGGCCTACATGCCAAGGCCAACATGACCGTTGCCGCCGACAATTCGACGGTGATCGCGGGCCTGCCGCGCGCGGCGGAGATCTCCGGCCGTCCGCTGTCGGTCGTGGTCGAGTGCGATACCGGGCGCAAGCGCGCCGGCGTCGAGACGCCCGCGGAGGCGATTGCGCTGGCGCGCGAGATCGCGGCGTCGAAGGGGCTGACATTCGCCGGCTTCATGCTGTATCCGACCGAGACCGGCTGGGCCGAAGCGCAGGCGTTTTTTGACGAAGCGCTGGCCGGCGTTCGCGCGCACGGGCTGGACGCCAAGATGGTTTCGACCGGCGGCTCGCCGAATCTGAAGAATCTCGGCAAGCTCAACGGCGCCACCGAGCACCGGCCCGGCACTTATATCTATAACGACCGCATGCAGGTCGCGGCCGGCGTCGCCACCTGGGACGATTGCGCGCTCAACATCTACTCGACGGTGGTCAGCCGGGCAGCGCCGGAACGCGGCATCCTCGACGCCGGCTCGAAAACGCTGACATCGGATACCGGCGGCCTCGACGGCCACGGCCTGATCCTCGAACATCCCGAAGCGAAGATCGCGCGCTTCGCCGAGGAGCACGGCTTCCTCGACCTCTCGCGCAGCAACACCCGGCCGAATGTCGGCGACGTGGTGCGGATCGTGCCCAATCATGTCTGCGTCGTCGTCAACATGATGGACGAAGTCGTGATGGTGCGCGGCGATGAGATCGTCGGCGCGCTGCCGGTCGCAGCGCGCGGCAAGTTGCGTTGAGTGAGGAGCGAATAGCGAGTAGCGAATAGTGAAATGACGCAGGAGCCGTAGGGTGGGCAAAGCGAAGCGTGCCCACCGTTTGCTTCAAGCTAGACAATGGGTGGGCACAGCGCTTCGCGCCTTTGCCCACCCTACTCGCTACGCCCTATTAGCTACTCGCCATTCGCTTCCAGCCACTTCAACGCGCCCTGGCCCGCGGCGGCGCCGGTCGCAAACGAGGCCTGCAGCAGATAGCCGCCGGTCGGTGCTTCCCAATCGAGCATCTCGCCCGCCGCGAACGTGCCGGGCAGACGGCGGATCATGAAATTGGCGTCCAGCTCATCGAAAGCGATGCCGCCGGCCGTCGAGATGGCGCGTGCGATCGGCGCGACGCCGTGAAGCTTGATCGGCACCGCATTGATCAGATGCGCGAGATCGATCGGCGACAGCGATGCCAGCCGGCGCCCCGAGGCGATCGCCGCCTCCTGCAGCAGGCCGCTCGCCACGGGCGACAGCTGCGCCGCCTTGCGCAGGACATTGGCCAGGGATTGCTTGCCGCGTGGCGCGGATAACCGCGCAATCAGGTCTTTCGCATCAAGGTCAGGTCTCAGCGCGACATGCAGCATCGCCTCGCCGGATACTGCGATGGCCTCGCGCAAATCGGCCGCGAGCGCGTAGATGCCGCCGCCCTCGATGCCGCTGCGCGTGATGATGGCTTCCGCGCGCACCGTATGCTGACCGAAGCTCAGCGCGACGCCCTTCAGCGGTTGGCCTTCGAAGCGATCGCGAAACACATCGGACCAGCTGACGGTAAAGCCGCAATTCGCCGGCCGGTGCGGTGAGATGTTGACGCTCCGCGCCGCAAGCAGGTCAACCCACGCACCATCTGAGCCCAGCCGCGGCCAGCTCGCGCCGCCAAGTGCCAGCACGGTCGCGCTCGCGGCGATCGTCCGCGGCCCATCCGGGGTTTGAAACAACAACCGGCCCTCGTGATCCCAGCCCGTCCAGCGGTGGCGCAACGCGAACCGCACGCCGGCCGCAGCGAGCCGCCGCAGCCAGGCGCGCAGCAAGGGCGATGCCTTGAACGTTTGCGGAAACACCCGGCCGCTGCTGCCGACAAAAGTCGGCTGCCCCAGCGCGTCGCTCCATTCGCGCAGGCGGTCAGGCGGAAATGCCTCGATCGCGGCTTTCAAGCGGGGCGCCGCCTCGCGATAGCGGGTGAGAAAGGTCGGCAACGCTTCGCTGTGCGTCAAATTGCGTCAAATTGAGCCCGCCGCGCCCAACTTGCGGCCCGCTGACGGCATCGCGTCATAGACCGTGACGCTGGCGCCGCGTTGCGCCAGCACCTCGGCGGCCATCAGCCCCGCCGGGCCGGCGCCGATGACGGCGACCTCACTTGCTGTTCGAGACATTGCAGGAGCGAGGCTTACAGCTTCACGCCCGCCCTTGCCGCGGCCTGCGCGACGTATTTCTGAGTCTGCTGGAGCGCATTTTCCAGCGCCCTCGCGGTCGACATGTCGCTGATCTCGCCGAAATGTGCCGCGATCGCGTCGGGGGTCCAGTCCGAGGGCGGCAGGTTGATGCCTTCGGTCTCCACGATCTTGATCACCGCGAAGGAGCCGGCGCCCGCGCCCATGATGGTGCGGGTCGGCGCGTCCTCGCTCAGCAGAAATTCCACCGCCGGCGTGATCGATTCCGGTCTCATCAGCGCAAGCGCCTGCGGCGGCAGCAGCTCTTCCGTCATACGGGTCGCCGCGGTCGGCGAGATGATGTTGACGCGGATGTCGTTCTTGCGGCCCTCCTCCGCCAGCACATTCATCAGCCCAACCATGCCGGATTTCGCCGCGCCGTAATTGGCCTGGCCGAAATTGCCGTAGAGGCCCGAGGACGAGGTGGTCAGCACGATGCGGCCGTAGTTGCGATCGCGCATGCCGTTCCACACGGCCTTGCAGCAGTGAAAGGTGCCAATGAGATGCACGTCGAGCACCTTCCGGAAATCGGCGACCTCCATCTTGCCAAACGACTTGTCGCGCAAGATCCCGGCATTGGCGCAGAGCAGATCGACACGGCCCCACTCCTTGGTCACGCGCTCGACCATCGCCGTGACCTGCTCGAAGTCGGAGACATCGGCGCCGTCGGCCATCGCGACACCGCCGGCCTTTTCGATCTCCTCGACCACGGCCTGCGCCGCGTCAGCGATCCGCCGGTGCCGTCGCGCGCGCCGCCGAAGTCGTTGACCACGACCTTGGCGCCGCGGCTTGCCAGCCCCAGCGCATGCGCGCGCCCGAGACCATTGCCCGCGCCGGTGACGATAGCGACGCGTTCGTCAAACCTGATTGTCATATAAGCTTTCCGAATTTGTTGTCTCGTCATGCCCGGGCCTGTCCCGGGCATCCATCAAGGAAGTAACAGCCAACCTTTGAGCAACGATGGATTGCCGGGTCAAGCCCGGCAATGACAGAGGGGTCAAGCGAAATAAATCAGGCCGATCCAATCGGCGACCAGCGCAGGCTTGTCCTCGCCTTCGATCTCGACCGTGACATTGGTGCGCGATTGCAATTCCGTCGGCTTGCGCAGCTTGGCTTCGGCCAGCACGAAGCGGCCGCGGACGCGCGAGCCCGCGCGCACCGGCGAGATGAAGCGCAGCTTGTCGAAACCATAATTGACGCCCATGGTCGTGCCTTCGATGACCGGCATCACCTCATAGGACATGATGCTCAACAGCGACATGGTCAGAAAGCCGTGCGCCACCGTGGTGCCGAAGGCCGTTTCCCGCCTGGCGCGTTCGGGATCGACATGGATGAACTGGTGATCCTCGATCACGTCGGCAAAGCGGTTGATCCGGCTCTGATCGACCACATGCCATGACGACACGCCGATCTCCTGCCCAATCATGTTCTGGTAGGCCTCAAGCGAGACCGGCGGCTTCTTCCAGATCTCGTTCATTCCTGTTGCCCCGTCCCTGGTCCGGCGGTCCGCACCCGCTGCAGCTCCGGAAAATCCTCCTCGCGAAATTCCTGCCCGCGCAGCGGGTCTTCGCGATTATTGTCATGCTCAAGCCGGCGCAACTGCACGCGGCGGATCTTTCCCGAAATCGTCTTGGGCAATTCCGTCACGAGCTCGATGCGCCGGATGCGCTTGAATGGCGCAAGGCGGGCGTGCAGATGCTTGAAGACGGAGAGCGCGGTCTCCGGCGTGCGTTCGGCGCCGGGCGCCAGCAGCACATAGGCCTTGGGGAACGCAAGCCGGATCGGGTCGGGGCTCGGCACGACAGCGGCTTCCGCGACAGCCTCATGCTCCAGCAGCACGCTTTCCAGCTCGAACGGGCTGATGCGGTAGTCGGACGACTTGAAGACATCGTCCGACCGGCCGACGAAGGTGAAATAGCCCTCATCATCGACAAAGACGACGTCGCCGCTGCGATAGACCTCGCCATCGACACCGCTCAATTGGCCGTCCTCGCCCTGATAGCCCTGCATCAGGCCCGCCGGGCGGTCGGCGCCGAGCACAAGCGTCACCTCGCCTTCCCTCTCGACATGGCCGTCGATATCGGTGATCTGCACACGATAGCCGGGCAGCGGGCGGCCCATCGAGCCGACCTTGACCTTCTGTCCCGGCGAGTTGCCGGCAAGCGCCGTGGTCTCGGTCTGGCCGTAGCCGTCGCGGATGGTCAATCCCCAGGCCGCCTTGACCTGATCGATCACCTCGGGATTGAGCGGCTCACCGGCGCCGCAGACTTCGCGCAAGCCGACCTTGAAATCGGCGAGGTTCTCTTGGATGAACATGCGCCACACCGTCGGCGGCGCGCACAATGTGGTGACGCGGCATCTGACCATGTTCGCCAGCAAATCTTTCGCATCGAAGCGCGGCTGGTTGACCACGAACACGGCAGCGCCGGCATTCCATGGCGCAAAGAAGCAGCTCCAGGCATGCTTGGCCCAGCCCGGCGAGGAGATGTTGAGATGCACATCGCCCGGCTGCAGCCCGAGCCAGTACATGGTCGAGAGCGCGCCGACGGGATAGCTGCGCTGGCTGTGCCGGACCAGCTTCGGCTTCGCGGTGGTGCCCGAGGTGAAATAGAGCAGCATCGGATCGTCGGCCCCGGTCGGACCATCTGGCGTGAACTCTTCGGAAAATTCGGCCGCGGTCTCGAAGGGCAGCCAGCCGTCCAGTTCAGCCGGCGCACCGACGACGATGCGGACCAGATTGTCGGCACCGAGGCTGGCGAACTTCGCAACCTGATCCTGCGCGGCTACCACCACTTTCGCCCGGCCACGGTCGAGCCGATCCTGCAGCTCGACCGGCGTCAACAGCGTGGTCGCGGGGATCACGACGACGCCGAGCTTCATCGCGGCGAGCATCGTCTCCCACAGCGGCACGACGTTGCCGAGCAGCAGCAACAGATGGTCGCCGCGCTCCAAGCCTTGCGCGCGCAGGAAATTCGCGACCTGGTTGGAACGGCGCGACAGCGTCGCAAAGGAGGGTTTGGTGTCCTCGCCGCTGGCGGCGTCGACGATCCACAGCGCGGTGCGGTCCCGGCTTTCGGCGTCACGCGCCAGCTCCGCATCGAACCAGTCCAGCGCCCAGTTGAACGGCACCGGGTCGGGCCAACGGAAACCTTTCACCGCCGCATCATAGTCGGTGCGATGCTTGAGCAGAAAGGCACGCGCTTCCTGGAACGTCGTCATCACCGTCTCCTTGGCTATCCCCTCGCGAGACTGCGGACGTGCTGAATAATCCCGGAAAAATCCACCCCGCCATGGCCGGCGGCATCGAAGGCCTGATAGATCTCCTGGGCGTGCTTGCCGAGCGGCGTCGCAGCGCCCGCGGCCTTCGCCGCATCCTGCGCCAGCGTCAGATCCTTCACCATCAGGGTGGAGGCGAAGCCCGGCTTGTAATCATTGTTCGCGGGCGAAGTCGGCACCGGGCCCGGCACCGGGCAGTAATTTGTGAGCGACCAGCATTGCCCGGACGAGGTCGAGGCGACGTCGAACAGCGCCTGGTGCGACAGGCCGAGCTTTTCAGCGAGCGTGAAGGCTTCGCTGACCGCGATCATGGAAATGCCGAGGATCATGTTGTTGCAGATCTTGGCCGCCTGCCCCGCGCCGCCGCCGCCGCAATGCACGATCCTCTTGCCCATCTTTTCCAGCACGGGCTTGGCTGCCGCGAACGCTTTCTCCTCGCCGCCGCACATGAAGGTCAGCGTCGCACCCTTGGCACCGCCGGTGCCGCCCGAGACCGGGGCATCGACCGAACTCACGCCATGCCTGGCCGCCACCGCATGCGCCTGCTTGGCGCTTTCGACATCGATGGTCGAGCAATCGATGATCAGTGCGCCCTTGGTCATGGACGGAATGACGTCATTCCAGACCGACAGCACATGCTTGCCGGCCGGCAGCATCGTGATGACGGTCTCCGCGCCCTTGACCGCCGCGGCCGCGCTTTCGGCGATCGCCGCGCCATCGCTTTTGGCCTGATTGCGTGACGCTTCCACCAGATCGAAGGCGACCACCTTATGACCGGCCTTCACCAGATTGGCCGCCATCGGCCCGCCCATATTGCCGAGGCCGATGAATCCGATCGTTGCCATCCTTGTTCCTCCGCTTGAGCTGTTTTCTGTTTCTTCTATTCTTTATGTCGCGTGATCGAAGACGAGTTCGTCGGGGCCGATCTCCGCGAAATATGGCGCAATCATCGCCGGTGTCACGTCTTCTATGCGAGCCGGCGACCATTTCGGATGGCGGTCCTTGTCGATGACGGCAGCCCGCACGCCCTCGCGGAAGTCGTCGCTTCGGAACACTTCCAGAGCGGCACGATACTCCCGCACCAGGCACTCTTCCAGCGAGGCGGCGCCGCGCGCCAGCCGCAGCAACTTCAGTGTTACCACCATGCCGCGCGGCGATTTTTCAAGGAGCGTCCTCAGCGTCGACTGCGCAAGCTCGGAGCCGTCGCGCTTGAGCGCCGCGACAATGCCTTCCATGCCGTCATGACCGAACCAGCCATCGATCCTGGACTGCATCGCGGCCACGGGACCGGATGTTTCGCTGGTCGCAAACCCCTCGATCAGCGCCTGAACTTCGCGCGACATCGTGCCAGGCCGGACCTTGGTGAGCATGTCGCGCAGCGCCGGCAGCTTCGCGGACGGCACAACGGCGTCGGCAAAGCGGGCATGGATCGCGTCGGGACCGTTGATGGTCTGGCCGGTCAGGCCGAAATACGTGCCGACCTCGCCGGGCGAATGCGACAATAGCCAGGTGCCGCCGACATCGGGGAAGAAGCCGAGGCCGACTTCGGGCATCGCGAGTCTGGTGCGCTCGGTGACGACGCGATGGCGGCCATGCGCCGACAGGCCGACGCCACCGCCCATCACAATGCCGTCCATGAAGGCCACATAAGGTTTTGGGAATTTGGCGATGCGGGCGTCGAGAACATATTCCTCGCGCCACAGCACCTTGCCCAGATCACCGTTGACCTTCGAGCTCTCATAGAGCGCGCGGATGTCACCCCCCGCGCTAAGGCCGCGCTCGCCCGCGCCTTCGAGCAAAATCACCGCGACCGCCGGATCGGCCTCGAACGCGTCCAGCGCCTTGCCGATATCGCGAAACATCTCGAGCGTGACCGCGTTGATCGCTCTCGGCCGGTTAAGGCGGATGATGCCGGCCGACCCTTCGCGCCGCGCGATCAGGTCCGGCTCTGCGATCGCATCCATCATCGCGCGCCCTCGATCATCTTGCGCGCCACGATCAGCCGCATGATTTCATTGGTCCCTTCGAGGATCTGGTGCACGCGCAAATCGCGCACGATTTTTTCTATGCCATATTCGCTGAGATAGCCGTAGCCGCCGTGAAGCTGCAGCGCCTGGTTGGCGACCTCGAAGCCAACATCGGTGCCGAAGCGCTTGGCCATCGCGCAAAGCATGGATGCATCGGGGTCCTTGCGGTCGAGCGCGGCGGCGGCGCGCCAGACGAAGGTGCGCGCGGCCTCGATCTCGGTCGCCATGTCGGCGATGCGAAACTGCAGCGCCTGGAATTCGTCAAGCCGCTTTCCGAACGCTTTGCGCTCCCTCATATAGGCCAGCGCCTTGTCGAGCGCGCTTTGCGCGCCGCCGAGCGAGCAGGCCGCGATGTTGATGCGCCCGCCGTCGAGCCCACCCATCGCGACCTTGAAGCCGATGCCCTCCTCGCCCAGACGGTTTTGCACCGGCACGCGCGCGTTCTCGAAGATCACCGCGCGGGTCGGCTGCGCGTTCCAACCCATCTTGCGCTCGTTTGCCCCAAACGACACTCCGGCCGTGCCGCCTTCCACCACCAGCGCCGAGATGCCGCCGGGACCTTCGCCGCCGGTTCGCACCATCACGACATAGAGGTCGCTCGTGCCTGCGCCGGAGATGAACTGCTTCTGGCCGTTCAGCACATAGTGGTCGCCGTCGCGCACCGCGCGCGTGCGCAGCGCCGCCGCATCCGATCCCGAACCTGCTTCCGTCAGGCAATAGCTTGCGAGCAGCTCCATGCTGCACAGCTTGGGCAGCCACTTGCGGCGCTGGGCGTCGTTGCCGAAGCCATCGATCATCCAGGCCGCCATGTTGTGGATCGAGATGAAGGCCGACACGGTCGGACAGCCCTGCGCCAAGGCCTCGAAGATCAGCGCGGCATCGAAGCGCGTCATCGCGGAGCCGCCGACATCGTCGCGGATATAGATGCCGCCGATGCCGAGCGCCGCCGCCTCGCGCATCACCTCGACCGGAAAATGCTTCTCCTCATCCCAGCGGACCGCATGCGGCGCGATCTTCTCCGCGGCGAAGTCCCGCGCCATCTCGCGAACTGCAATCTGGTCCTCGTTGAGAGCAAAGTGCATCTTGTCCACGCGCGGCCGGACCTTGCGATCAGTTCATGGTCGGGATCGAGAATTCCGCGCCCTCCTTGACACCGGACGGCCAGCGCGAGGTAACCGTCTTGGTCTTGGTGTAGAAGCGGATCGAATCCGGACCGTGCTGGTTGAGATCGCCGAAGCCGGAGCGCTTCCAGCCGCCGAAGGTGTAATAGGCGATCGGCACCGGGATCGGCACGTTGATGCCGACCATGCCGACATTCACCTTGGCCGCGAAGTCGCGCGCGGCATCGCCGTCGCGGGTGAAGATCGCAACGCCGTTGCCGTAATCATGCTCCGACGGCAGTGCCAGCGCTTCCGTATAATCCTTGGCGCGCACCACCGACAGGACGGGCCCGAAGATCTCTTCCTTGTAGATGCGCATGTCCTTCTTGACGTTGTCGAACAGGCATCCGCCCATGTAGAAGCCGTTCTCATAGCCCTGCATCTTGAAGCCGCGGCCGTCGACCGCGAGCGTGGCGCCTTCCTTGATGCCGATCTCGACATAGTTCCTCACGCGCTCGACCGCCTCGCGCGTGACCAGCGGGCCGTAATCGGCGGAGGGATCGATCGAGGTGCCGATCTTCAGGGATTCCACGCGGGGGATCAGTCTTTCCATCAGCCGGTCCGCGGTGGTCTTGCCGACCGGCACGGCGACGGACACCGCCATGCAGCGCTCGCCGGCCGAGCCGTAGCCCGCGCCGATCAGGGCATCGACCGCCTGATCCATGTCGGCGTCCGGCATCACGATGGCGTGGTTCTTGGCGCCGCCGAAGCACTGGCAGCGCTTGCCGTTCGCGGCCGAGCGCTCATAAATGTATTGCGCGATCGGCGAGGAGCCGACGAAGCCGACAGCCTTGATATCGGGATCGTCCAGGATGCCGTCGACGGCTTCCTTGTCGCCGTTGACGACGTTGAGAACGCCGGGCGGCAGGCCCGCCTCGATCATCAGTTCGGCAAGCTTCATCGGCACGCCGGGATCGCGCTCCGACGGCTTCAGGATGAAGGCGTTGCCGCAGGCGATCGCCGGTGCGAACTTCCACATCGGGATCATCGCTGGGAAATTGAACGGCGTGATCCCGGCAACGACGCCCAGCGGCTGGCGCAGCGAGTAGATGTCGATGCCTGGGCCTGCGCCCTCGGTGTATTCGCCCTTCATCAGGTGCGGCACGCCGCAGGCAAATTCCACCACTTCAAGCCCGCGCTGAATATCGCCCTTGGCGTCGGGAATGGTCTTGCCGTGCTCGCGCGCCAGAAGCTCGGCGAGCTTGTCATAGTCGCGCTGGGCAAGTTCGAGGAACTTCATCAGGATGCGCGCGCGGCGCTGCGGATTGGTGGCCCCCCATTCTGGTTGCGCCGCCTTGGCATTCTCAACAGCGGCACGAACCTCGGCCTTCGAGGCCAGCGCGACCTTGGCCTGAACGTCGCCGGTCATCGGCTCGAAGACGTCTGCTGTCCGCCCCGAAGTGCCCTTGACCTCACGGCCGCCAATGAAATGTCCGATTGAGCGCATGTTGTCCTCCACGACTGGCGGAATACGGTTTGCGAATACGGTTTAGACCGCATCTTGCAGCCTTTGCGGCGTTTTGGAAGGGTTTACGCGCGCAGCGGTTTTGCGAAAATGCCTATCATCCGGCCGCACGAGAAGGTCTATGCGACCAATGGCGTAGGTCGATACCTTGACGTGACGCTTCAATGCCGGGCGGAAGCCGTCTTTCGGGCGGTTTTCTTGGCTGCATTCTTGGCTGCGGCCATGCCGCCACCGGCAGCCACACGGCCAAGCACGGCTTCGCGTCCAGCGGCGAGAATGTCGTCGGAGAGCTCCCCGCTGCCGGTGATCCGGGCCAGCACCATCGTTCCCATCATGGTTGCCAGCGCTGCGGCCGCCTGTTTCCGGGCTGTCTTGCGCGGCACGCCGTCGATCTGGTCGGCCATCATCTCGATCATGTCTTCAAGCTTGGCCGCGAAGGCCCTGCGCGTCTTCGGACTTTCACGGGTGATGTCCGCGCCGAGTGCGGGGACCGCGCAGCCATGGCCGGGATCGTCGCGATGAGTGGCAGTCAGATACTGCTCGACCATGTGCGCCAGCCGCTTCTCGCGAGGCATCTGTTCGGCCGTCTTGCGCCAATGCGCGGTTGAACGATCCATCGCATAGGCGAAGGCTTCGATCACCAGCGCCTCCCTGGAGGGAAAGTGCGCGTAGAACCCGCCATGGGTGAGCCCCGCCTCCTTCATCAGATCGGCAACGCCGACGCCGTGCGCGCCCTTTTCGCGCAGCCGCACCGAGGCTTTCCGCACGATCCGCGCATGAGTCTCCTGCTTGTGTTCCCTGGAATAGCGCATAGTCCGTCCTATGAGATGTCCATGGTCATATAATAGCAGCATTCGGCGGAAAAAGTCGCCTGTTTGCTTTGCCGCACTGCGAAGGCGCCGGAAACGGCTCCTCCGGCCAACGCCTCTTGACAAGATCGTGCATTCGCCGGGAAGTGGCCCTCCCTGTCCCTTACACCGGCGTGACCGAAACAATCCGTGGACCTGCTCAACAATTATTGCGGCGTTGCACGTGACCAGCGGGGCGTCGTCCGGCTGACGATCTGCAATGCCGGTTCGCTCAATATCCTGGGCTCGGCCGTCATCGACGGCGTCCGCGAGGGGCTGCAGGCGCTGGCAAAGGACCCGCAGATCCGCGTCCTCGTGCTCGCGGGGCAAAGCGAAAAGAGCATGATCGGCGGCGCCGACATCAAGGAAATGGCGAGGCTCGATCAAAAATCCGCCGAAGTCTTCATCACGCGCCTGCGCGATCTCTGCGAAGCCGTGCGCGCCTTCCCCGCGCCCGTGATCGCGCGGATGCCCGGCTGGTGCCTTGGCGGCGGCCTTGAGGTCGCAGCCGCCTGCGATGTCAGGATCGCCGCGCACGACGCCATGTTCGGCATGCCTGAGGTGCGGGTCGGCATTCCCTCGGTGATCCATGCGGCGCTCCTGCCCCGGCTGATCGGCTGGGGCCGCGCGCGCTGGCTGGTGATGACGGCGGAAAATATCGATGCACCGACTGCGCTGGCCTGGGGCCTTGTCGATGTGGTCGCGCCCGAAGGTGGTTTGGATGAGGCGGTCGAGCACACCGTCAACGCGCTGCTCGCCTGCGGTCCGCACGCGCTGCGTGCGCAAAAGGCGCTGCTGCGGCAATGGGAGGAATTGCCGCTGAAAGAGTCGGTCGATCTGAGCATCGGCGTGTTCGGCAAGTCATTCTCGACCGACGAGCCGAAACGGCTGATGCAGGGCTTCATCGATCGGAAGCGGTAGCGCGCATCTCGCAAGAGCGAGGCATGCGAGATCGCTTGTATTATCCGCTGCGCGGATGCTGGCGCGAAACCTTGAGTTTGTAAGACAATTTAGACCAGGCGCGACCATTGCAAATCGCGCGGCGCATCATATGATGACTGTCATGTAACAAATCCCCTGAGCTGAAGGAGTTCCGCATGGCCGCCTCCGATCCCGTCGTCATCCTGTCCGCCGCCCGCACGCCGCTTGGCCGCTTCATGGGCGAATTGTCGCCGTTCAGCGCCCACAAGCT
>Ga0210406_10001102_pt1 | contig 34325 bp, 25 predicted proteins | sample IncBWC30MmetaG_FD_155454 | JGI IMG/M metagenome (GOLD analysis project Ga0210406, IMG submission 155454) | Forest soil microbial communities from Barre Woods Harvard Forest LTER site, Petersham, Massachusetts, United States - Inc-BW-C-30-M | ecosystem: Environmental > Terrestrial > Soil >... | reverse complement strand
GCGCGTCCTGGCTGAATCAGGTTGAGGTGTGGTTCTCGATCTTGCAGGGACAGTCACTCAGCGGCGCTTCCTTTACCACCCTCAAGCAGCTCGAGCAGCATATCGATGACTGCATCAAAGCATATAACGTCAGAGCTGAGCCCTTCGTCTGGACCAAGAAAAAGGTCCGTCAACGCCGCTTCAAACACCGCCGTATCACTCAGTTATGATTCCGGGTACTAGTGCACGCAAAACATATGTTACTTGGCGACTCCAAGGTTGGTGGAGACAGGCACGATCCAACAACGAAAGCAGGCAAAGAGGAGTCGCGTGCCGTTGGGCTGGGGAAATATGAGGGGCGCCCCTCAGAGAATTCCATTCGAGCTGAACACGGTCGCCAGCTGCGTACGCAATATAACGCGATTCCAGAATCCAGCCCTCAGGAGCCGGTTACGTTCACGAGGCGGTCAGAGGATCTGTGATCGGCTAATCTGCATGAGACCGAAGGTGATGGATTGAGACGCTATGAGGGATTGTGTTGCGCCAATACTGGCTACACGTTCGCAGGCATGAGCGTCAGCCGATGCGGGCCGCAGTTGCATCGTGCCCGCTCACCATCTCGCCCTGCGTGTTTGGTGCCATTCCGCGGCAAGCCACGGGACAAACATGATGATTGGACGCGCTGGGCAATTGAGCTACCCAGCGCCACCGCGCGGGCGGCGGCAATACCGTCGCCCCAAGCACGGACCTCAGGGCGGCGGGACACCCGAACACTGTCGGGTCGCAGCCTCGCTCGCCCATTCCAGCGCGATCGTACGCCGGCGACTTGCTCGAAAAGGGCCGATGATGCCGCCAGGCCGGCACGCTAGCGACCGCTCCAAATGTGCCTTGCGCATCGACAAGGGGAGGGACCGCAGGTCTCCGGCGTCGAGCGCGAGGCGTCGAAGGCGTAGAGCTGCACTTCGTCGTTGTGCACAGTGGGACGAAGCGCAAGATGCTGGTTGCCGATCTCCTGTGCGGCGCCGGCGGTTCTTCAACCGGCTGTACCCGCGCGCTCCACGAATTAGGCCTCGTGATGGAGTTGGTCTCCGTGAATCACTGGCCGCTCGCGATCGATCGGCACGCCCTTATGGCAATGGAAGGTGCCGCCGGCGCGAAGCTTGGCGATGAGTTCGTTCCACATCGCGGTGTCGGCCTGCTCGGGCGAGTCCGGCCGGAACGCACAGTTGTCGCACGGCTCGCGCAGCGAAGCGGACTGGTCCGAAGGGTCCCAGATCAGGGCCTTGTCGAGCGGCTCCCATCAGGCAATTCGTGCAAATGGCGAGCTGGCGCCCATAGAATTTGATGTCATGATTGGCATGCAGGTGCACCCGAGGGCTCTTGCACTTCGGGCAGCAATCGGTGGTGCCGGGGATTGCCTCGTCGGCTTTGGCCGCGCGCCGCGTGCGCCGGTTCGGCGGACGGCGGACTTCGAACCTCACCGGCATTTTCACCCCCAAAACCGGGAGGCAAAAGTGCGATGTCGCGGCGTACATCATACTCGCGAGCACGTGGTGGTGACCGCGACGCAGAAAAATACTCGGACCAGGCTATGCTCCATAGCGTGATCGAAGGCCCAAGATGCAGCGGCTCCCTTCGATTGACGTCGGCTGCGAGGTGGCACACCCGTTTTGGTATCTCGCGAGTAGAGTCAACACTACCGCCTGGACGTTTCGGTCCCCACCCAAGCCCCCCTCTCTACGGCGGTCAGCGGCCCCGGCGTTAGCGCGCGTCCGGGGCCGAAGCCGTGACGAAAGCCAGCCGAAGAAAACACAGCCGAGGAGACGTGAAGGCTGTAGCGCTCAAAGACCGATGCGATCTCGATGGAACGCCGCTGCAGCCGTCTGCTTAGACCCGTCGAGCGATTGCAGCAACGCTCTGATCTCCCAGCGGCTGCGTCGCTCGTCGCTGCAGCTCATTCCGCAATTCGGCATCCGTATATTCCCAAAGGGCTTTTCGCATGGGAAGTCTGACAGGATAGTCCCACGACCGGCCGCATTTGCAGCCGGCCGCCGTTTGGCATTCTGGTCTTGAGCATGTGGTCATGTTCGCGCGCCCCCGCACAGATCATCGTGCTGTAGCATATCGCCTGGTACGGTGCATCGCCTGCCCGGTTTTCTACGGGTAGTCAAAAGTAGAATGGTGGCCCGGCCGCAATGGGCTAGGCATTCATACTTCGGCATGATTCTTCGATGGCCAATTGATGAACGCGCTAATTGCGCGGTGTTGCCTGCGACTCAAGACGCCGGCTGAAGCGGGACATGGCAAAGCAGAATGCGAAGTAGATCGTCGCCACGAAGAGGTAGACCTCGACGCTGAATTGTTGCCAGACCGGGTCAATGATGGCGGTCTTGGCCGTCGTCAGCAGATCGAAGATGCCGATGATCAGCACAAGGCTGGTGTCCTTGAAGAAAGCGATGAACGTATTGACCAGTGGCGGAATGACATGACGGATGGCCTGCGGAAGAATGATCAGCCGGTTCTTCCGCCAATATGAAAGACCGAGCGCGTCGGCCGCCTCGTGCTGGCCTCGCGGGACGGCCTGCAGGCCGCCGCGGATCACCTCAGCGAGATAGGCGCCCGCAAACAGCACGATGGCGATCTGGGCCCGTAGCAGCTTGTCGAGATTGAAGCCGCCGGGCATGAACAACGGAAACATCACGCTCGCCATGAACAGGAGACTGATCAACGGCACGCCGCGGATCAACTCGACATACAGCACGCAAAGCGAGCGGATCGCAGGTAGCCGCGACCGCCGGCCGAGCGCGACGAAAATGCCAAGCGGGAACCCAAAGGCAAGACCGAAGGTCGCGAGAATGAGCGTCACGGGGAGTCCGCCCCAACGTTCTTGCGAAACGAAGGGCAGGCCGAGCACGCCGCCCCACATCAGGACGCCGATCAGGATCAGTGCGGCCATCCACAGATAGACCAACTCGCGCCGCCAAAAGAAGCGGCGGGTCGACAGATAAAACAGCGCAATGAAGACGACGACCGCAAGCGCAGGCCGCCATTGCTGTTCGAACGGATAGGTCCCGAACAGGATGAAGCGGTACTTCTCCGGGATGACGGCCCAACAGGCGCCAACGCCGCGTACGGCCCGGCAGGCGCTGCTGTCGTTGCCGGAAGTATCCCAGACCGCGTCCCAAATGCCCCATTGCGCAAGCCCAGCCAATCCCTTGATCAGCAGCGCGAGCAACACCAGCGTGGTCAGGCTGTTGGCAACCGACGAGAACAGGTTGGCGCGCAGCCAACGCAGTGCGCGGTTGACGAGCCCTCGGCCTGACTGCATCCGACGCAACGAGCGCGGTTCTTGGGGAACGTCGGCTGTCGCGGCCATGATCAGCGCTCCACCAGCGCTATGCGCGCATTGTACCAGTTCATGAAGAAGCTGATGCTCAGACTGATGGTGAGAAACACGGCCATGATCAGCGCAATCGCCTCGATCGCCTGGCCGGTCTGGTTGAGCGTGGTATTCGCGACCGACACAATGTCCTGGTAGCCGATCGCCACGGCAAGCGAAGAGTTCTTGGTGAGATTGAGATATTGGCTGGTCAATGGCGGGACGATGACGCGCAGCGCCTGCGGCAGAACGATATGGCGAAGCATGAAGCTGCGGCGCAAACCGAGCGCAATCGCGGCGTCCCATTGGCCTCTGGGGACCGCCTGGATGCCGCTTCGGACGATCTCGGCAATGAAAGCGGAGGTGTAGGTCACGAGCGCGATCAGGAGCGCAAAATATTCCGGCGCGAGCGTCAGCCCGCCGGCGAAATTGAAGCCGCGCAGCTCGGGCCATGTGATGGTCCAGGACGCGCCGAGGTGCCATGACACCAACGCCGGCAGCAGGACGATGAGCGGCAGTGCATAGGGCCAGACGTGCCGCGGCTTGCCGTCCTGCATCTGCCGCGCGATCAAATGCCGGCGCACCGCATATGACACCAGCAATCCCAGCCCGGCCGCGCCAAGCACCCAAAGCTGCGCTGTGCCGATCGGGATGGACGGCAAGACGAGGCCGCGATTTGAAAGGAAGACGCCGTCGACGGGCTTCCAGGCGGTGCGTGCCGGGGGCAGGCCCTGCATCAGCACGTACCAGAACAACAGTTGCAGCAGCAGCGGAATGTCGCGCAGCACCTCGACATAGACTGCGGCGAGCCGCGACAGCAGCCAGTTGGCCGAAAGCCGCGCAATGCCAATCATCGTGCCCAGGATTGTCGCCAGCACGATGCCGATGGCCGCGACGCGCAAGGTGTTGGTGACACCAACCACGAAGGCCCAGAGATAGGTGTCCTTTGGGCTATAGGCGAGCCAGGTATCGGCGATCGGCATGCCGGCTTCGCGGCTCAGGAAGGCGAAGCCGGTCGAGATGCGCCGGGCCGACAGGTTGTGAACGGTGTTGGACCAGAGCCAGATGATAACGGCAACCGCAATCGCGACGACCAGGATCTGCCAAATGAGCCCGGCGAACTCCCGGCTGCCCAACGAGAGGCGCAGGCGCTTCCGCGGCGGCGGTCTGTCGGTTGCGATCGTCACAGCACAGGAATCCCTCAGGCTTTTGCAGCGATATCCAGCGCACGTCATATGTTGCATCAAATACAAAACTATGCAACAAATGTTTCATGGCCAAGCCAGCGAAATACTCGCCCCTGAGCGAACTGTGCAGCGCGTTGCCATCGCTCCCGATGCGGCTGCAGGAGGTTGGCCGTTTTGTCGCCGCCAATGATTACGACGCCACCACCCGTTCGATGCGGGATCTCGCGGCCGAAGCCGGTGCCGATCCCGCCGCCTTCACGCGGCTCGCCAAGGCGCTCGGCTATTCCGGCTGGGACGCGCTTCGCGCGGCGCTGACCGAGGCGCGACGGCCGTCGCAATCCCAGCCGTTCTCTGGCCGCGCGAAGGGGAGGCGCCACGGCCCCAAGGCTGATGTTGCGCTGGTGACCGCGAAGCTTGACGCCGAGGCCGCAGGCCTTGCGCGCATCTCGGCGTCATCAGTGGCAAGCGCCGCCAAAGCACTGCATGCCGCCAGACGGATCTGGATCGCCGGCTTTCGCAGCTGCCGCAGCGTTGCGGAGTTGCTGAACTACGAACTGCGGCTGTTCCGCCCCGGCGAGGTCCAGCTCGTCGGCGGCTCGGGACCGGAGGATCTCGACCTCGGTGCATTCCGCAGCAATGAAGCCGTCGTCGTGATCGGCTTTGCGCCGTACTCGCGCGCCAGCGTGCTGTCCGCTGACGCCGCGCATCGCTCAGGAGCGGCGCTGATCGCGATTACGGATAAAGTTGCCGCGCCGATGGCCGAAGGCGCCAATCACATTCTGCTTTATGAGGCGGCTGCCTCGCCCGGATTTTTTCCAAGCCTCACCGGTGCCATTGCGATCGCGCAGTCGCTCGCCGCCGTGACGTTTTCCCTTGGTGGTGCGACCGCGAAGCAGCGCCTGCAGGAAACCGAGGCGCGCCTTGCCGCCACCTCGCAATATGTCTCAGAGAAAGGTTGAATCATGGGCGCCCGCTCAAGCCGCGTGCTGCACCGCTCCTTGCGTGAAACGCCGCCGAGAGCGATCGGCGGCGAGGGCGTCTGGCTGATCGCCGAGGACGGCAGGAAGGTTCTCGACGCGTCCGGTGGCGCCGCGGTGTCCTGCCTCGGCCATCAGCACCCCCGCCTGCTGCAGGCGATGGCGAAGCAGGCTTCCAAGCTTGCCTACGCGCACACCGCCTTCTTCTCGTCGGAGCCGGCCGAAATGCTGGCCGAAACGCTGGTCGGGCACGAACCCGGCGGACTGGCCTACGCCTATTTCGTCAGCGGTGGCTCGGAAGCGATCGAGGCCAGCATCAAGCTGGCGCGGCAGTATTTCATCGAACGCGGCGAGCCGCAGCGCCGGCACTTCATCGCGCGCCGCCAGAGCTATCACGGCAACACGCTCGGCGCGCTGGCTGCCGGCGGCAACGCCTGGCGCCGCGAGCCCTATGCGCCGCTGCTGTCGTCTGCCTTCAGCCATGTGACGCCGGCGTTTGCCTATCATGAGCGGCGAGATCATGAACAGGATGGTGACTTCGTGGCGCGCCTTGCCGCAGAACTGGAAGCCGAATTTCAACGGCTCGGTCCCGATACCGTCGCTGCCTTCATCGCCGAACCGGTTGTCGGCGCGACTGCCGGATGCGTGACAGCGCCCGACGGCTATTTCCGTGCGGTGCGCGCGATCTGCGACCGCCATGGCGCGCTTCTGATTTTGGACGAGGTCATGTGCGGCATGGGCCGCACCGGAACGACCCACGCCTGGGAGCAGGAAGGCATCGCGCCGGACATCCAGGCGATCGCCAAGGGATTGGGCGGCGGCTATCAGCCGATCGGCGCGATGCTCGCACGCGGCGCGATCATCGACACCATCCGCGACGGATCGGGCGCATTCCAGCACGGGCACACCTATCTCGCTCACCCCCTTGCGTGCGCAGCCGCGCTCGAGGTGCAGCGAGTGATCCACGATGAAAATCTACTCGACCGGGTCAAGGAGCGCGGCAGACAACTTGAGCAGCGGTTGACCGAGCGCTTCGGCAATCACCGTCATGTCGGCGACATCAGGGGCCGAGGCCTGTTTTGGGCGGTCGAGCTCGTGGCCGATCGCGCAAGCCGGACGTCCTTCGATCCCGCGCTCAAGCTCCATCAGAAGATCAAGGCCGCGGCTTTCGCGAACGGACTGGGCTGTTATCCGAGCGGCGGGACCGTGGATGGCCGCCGTGGTGACCATGTGCTGTTGGCGCCGCCCTATATCGCCACGCGGGAGGAGATCGACCTGATCGTCGAGAAGCTCGGCTCTGCCGTTGACGTCGTATTGCGAAATGTCAATCAGTGAGGGGAGACGAACAATGAAGAGCCTTGTGACGATTGCTGCAGGCTTGCTGGCCGCGTGGAATTGCGCCGCATCGGCTGCGACGCTCGACACGGTGAAGCAGCGCGGCACGCTGGTGTGCGGCGTAAGCACCGGCTTTGCCGGGTTTTCGGCGCCGGACTCGCAAGGCAACTTCAAGGGTCTGGATGTCGATTATTGCCGCGCGCTTGCCGCCGGCGTCCTCGGCGACCCCAACAAGGTGCGATATGTCGCTCTCACCGCGCAAAACCGCTTCACTGCGCTGCAATCGGGAGAGATCGACGTGCTCTATCGCAACTCGACCGAAACATTTCTGCGCGGGGTCACGCTGGGCTTGCGACAGGGGCCAGTCAATTTCTACGACGGTCAGGGCTTTGTCGTGAAGAAGGACACCGGCGTCAAGGAGCTCAAGGATCTGAACGGTGCCACCGTTTGTGTCGCGCAGGGCACGACCCATGAAGTGACGCTCGGCGATTACGGGCGTGCCAACAATATCGATTGGAAGCCTTTGGTGTTCGACCGTGTCGATACGATGTACCAGACCTTCTTCGGCGGCCGTTGCGATGCCATGACGCAGGATGCCTCGGCGCTTGCAGGCGCCGTTGCCACCGCCGCGCCGAACGCGGCCGATTATGTTGTGCTGCCACAGACCATCAGCAAGGAACCGCTCGGACCGTTCACGCGCAATGGCGATGAAGTATGGACTGACATCATCACCTGGCTCCACTATGGCCTGATCGAGGCCGAGGAGTACGGCGTCACGCAGGCCAATGTCGATGAGATGGCGAAGTCGAACACGCCTGCCGTCCAGCGCCTGCTCGGTACGTCGGGTGATCTCGGCTCGCGGTTGGGCTTGGACAACAAATGGCTGGCGCAGGCCATCAAGGCCGGCGGCAATTACGGCGAGATCTTCGAGCGCAACGTGGGCAAGTCGAGCCCATTGAAGCTTGAACGGAGCCTGAATGCGCTCTGGACCAAGGGCGGCCTGATGTACGCCACGCCTTTCAAGTAACAGGGCTGCAAATAACAGGGCTGCAATGAGTAGGACCGTGCTGCGGCTGCTCGTCAGTCGCAGCGTGGCTCTTCGCGCCGCTTACGACCTCATCTGTCGTTCGGTTGCCTCATCTGAATGGAGGACGTGAATCGGAACTCGTCTTGGACGAGCCGCGCTTCAATCCATTACGGGAATATTTCAAGAACGAGCGACACGAACTTTATCTGACTGATTGTCTACCTCGATGCGCGCTCTCGGGCACGCTGCGGCTTTTCCGCACGTATGAAACCCATTCGCACCACGCATCGAAAGCGTCATCGGACGGTGGGCTTGCGATGCCGCATCTCGTATGGACGCGGAAAAAGGACTGATCGCGCAGTGGGCTACGCGGTCTGACGCCGGCGGAGGAAAAACCGCTACACAATTCTTCTCGATGAAACCTTTAGAGACGTTCTTAGCAAGATACCGCCGGATCATTGAGTCGGTTCGTCGAAAAGGTCTGGACCAGTCGCCCGTCGTGCCTTACATAATCCGCCGCGACAAAAAGGACCCCGGCGCTTTGATTCGCCGGGGCCAAATTGGGGTTGTTGCTTTGGTGGGGAACACGCAAAGGCAACAGAGCAATCCTGATCGACTTATCTACGGTTGTCCACAGGCTATCTCGCTCAAAAATCGACAAAAATCGGTATATACCCACCTGCTAAAGGGCTAGAAACTAGCCCTTTAGCAGTACTGCCTGACACCGCCAACTCGAAATCCACGCCGCCTGGGTGAGGTGGTTGTGTAGTGCAACTTTTGGTTGCATCTAGAGCGCGCTAAGCCAATCCTCTCGACGGAATGCGCGAAGTATCGTGCGCTTGTGCGCGTTGTTGGGTTGCACGATGCAAGCAAGGTCGCTTGTGCGGCTCATTTGATCAGCGGACAGCCGCCGTCCTTCATGGGCCGGAACGCTTGGTCGCCCGGCACTTCGGCCAGCACCTTATAATAATCCCACGGCGCCTTGGATTCCTCGGGCCTCTTCACCTCGAACAGGAACATGCTGTGCACCATGCGTCCGTCCTCGCGCAGCACGCCGTTCTCGGTGAAGGCGTCGCGGACGGGCGTCTCGCGCATTTTCGCCAGCACTGCCTTGGTCTCCTTGGTGCCGGCCGCCTTGACCGCGTTCAGATAATGCAGCGTCGCGCTATAGGTTGACGCCTGGTTCATGGTCGGCATCCGCTTCATGCGCTCGAAGAAGCGTTTGGCGAAGGCGCGGGTCTTGTCATTGAGGTCCCAATAGAAGGCCTCGGTGATGATCAGGCCTTGCGCAAGCTTGAGCCCGAGGCTGTGAATATCGGAGATGAACATCACGATGCCGGCGAGGTTCTGGCCGCCGGCCACGATCCCGAATTCCGAGGCCTGCTTGATGGCATTGATGGTGTCGGAACCGCCATTGGCGAGGCCGATGATCTTGGCCTTCGAAGCCTGGGCCTGCAGCAGGAAGGACGAGAAATCCGCCGTGTTGAGCGGATGTCGGGCGCTGCCGACCACGGTGCCGCCTGCGGCGCGGACGACGTCGCCGGTGTCACGCTCGATCGAATGGCCGAACAGATAATCGGCAGTGATGAAGAACCAGGTGGTGCCGCCATTCTTGACAATGGCGCTGCCGACCGTGTGGGCGTTGGCGTAGGTGTCGTAGGTCCAGTGCACGGTATAGGGCGAGCAGGATTTCCCCGTGATGTCCGAACTCGCCGCATCGGTGACGATCATGATCTTCTCGAACTGCTTCGACATCTCCATCCCGGCGAGCGCGGTCGCCGAGGTCGGCATGTCGATGATCATGTCGACGCCCTCGTTCTCGTACCATTTGCGCGCCAGCGAGCCGGCGATGTCGGCCTTGTTCTGGACGTCGGCCGTGATCAGCTCGATCGGCTTGCCGAACATGGTGCCGCCGAACTCCTCGATCGCCATCTTGGTGGCTTCGACATTCCCCGGGCCGCCGATATCGGAATAGACCGACTGGAAATCGCCGATCAGGCCGATTTTCAGCGATGTGGAGGCAGGTTCGGCCGAGGCCTGCGGGATCAGGACAGCGGTCAGGCCGGCTGTAGCGAGGACGGCCAGTGTCGCGCCCAATGTTACGGCCAATGGCTTGGCCAATGTCTTGGCGAACATCTTGGCGAACATCGTCTCCTCCTCAGATTTTCTGGTGTTTGGCCAGCAGCATGACCGGGCGCGGCCTCCCACGCAACCGTCACGGAAAGGTGGTCCCTCGGTGAGGGGATGCCGCATTGTTGAGTCCGGAATTTCTTCGGGCGGGCCTCCGCGCGTTCGGGTGGCATATCTTGACCTTTTGCCGCTCCCGCAGTACATACCCGCCACCTGCAGCCGGCCCGTCGCAAAGCGGATCTCCGGCGCGGCGTTAGATATCCCCCGAACAATCGAGCCCGCTTGGCGGCTCATCCTTCGAGAGAGGGTTGGGCGAACAAGAGGGTTGGGCGAAAGAAGCCTGTTCGGATTCCTTTAAATCGGTAATTCGTCTTCAGGACGGACGCGGACCACGAAGAATGGCTTTCAGCCCGTTCAAGTTCTTACAGGAAGTGCGCTCGGAGACCGCCAAGGTCACCTGGCCGACCCGGCGCGAGACGACGATCACCACCATCATGGTGTTCGTGATGGTCGGGCTGGCGTCGATTTTCTTTTTTTTCGCGGATCAGATCATCCGCTACCTGGTTACTCTGTTACTGGGCATCCACTGATGGCAATGGCTGCATCTCAGACCATGGATAAGCGCTGGTATATCGTCCACGCCTATTCAAACTTTGAAAAGAAGGTCGCCGAATCGATCCGCGAGCAGGCGAAGCAGCGCGGGCTCGATGATCTGTTCGAGCAGGTGCTGGTGCCGGTCGAAAAGGTCACGGAAGTGCGCCGCGGCCGCAAGATCGACGCCGAGCGCAAATTCTTCCCCGGCTATGTGCTGGTGAAGATGAAGCTGACGGACGAGGCCTTTCACCTCATCAAGAATACGCCCAAGGTGACGGGTTTCCTCGGCGCCGAAAACAAGCCGATGCCGATCTCGGAAGCCGAGGCCATGCGCATCCTGCATCAGGTGCAGGAGGGCGTGGAGCGGCCGAAGGCGTCGGTGTCGTTCGAGATCGGCGAGAATGTGCGCGTGGCGGATGGACCGTTTGCCTCGTTCTCGGGCGTGGTCGAGGAAATCGACGAGGCGCGCTCGCGCGTGAAGGTCGCGGTGTCGATCTTCGGCCGGGCCACGCCGGTCGAATTGGAATTCGGTCAGGTCGAAAAGGTGGTCTGACCTTGTCGGATGCCCGGATCAAGTCTGGGCATGACAGAGTGGAAGCGGTGACGCTTCTGGAATGCCGTGGAAGGGGACTGACGGTCGCCAGCCGTCATGGGAACCGGACCACGGTCCTGTGAAGCTTCCGGAATCGTCCGGAGCAACATGAGGAGTGATGCATGGCAAAGAAAGTGACCGGATACCTGAAATTGCAGGTGCCGGCCGGTGCGGCGAACCCTTCGCCCCCGATCGGTCCCGCGCTTGGTCAGCGCGGTCTCAACATCATGGAATTCTGCAAGTCGTTCAACGCGCAGACGCAGAAGGAAGAGAAGAACACCCCGATCCCGGTGATCATCACGATCTACGCGGACCGCTCCTTCACCTTCGAGATGAAGACCCCGCCGATGTCCTACTTCCTGAAGCAGGCGGCGAAGATCCAGTCCGGCTCGAAGGCGCCGGGCCGCGACAAGGCCGGCAAGGTGACCAAAGCGCAGGTGCGCGAGATCGCCGAGAAGAAGATGAAGGACTTGAATTGCGACACCGTCGAAGCGGCCATGAAGATGGTCGAGGGCTCCGCCCGTTCGATGGGTCTGGAAGTTGCGGGGTAACGAGCCATGTCGCAGATCGGAAAGCGTTTGAAGAAGGCCCGCGAGGGCGTTGATCGCGAGAAGCTTTACCCGCTGCCTGAGGCCATCAAGATGGTCAAGGAGCGGGCCAAGTCGAAGTTCGACGAGACGATCGAGGTTGCGATCAATCTCGGCGTCGATCCGCGTCACGCCGACCAGATGGTCCGTGGCGTGGTGATGCTGCCCAATGGAACCGGCCGCACCTTGCGCGTCGGCGTGTTCGCGCGCGGCGCCAAGGCGGAAGAGGCAAAGGCCGCAGGCGCCGATGTGGTCGGCGCCGAGGATCTCGTGGAGAAGGTGCAGGCCGGCAATATCGATTTCGACCGCTGCATTGCCACGCCCGACATGATGCCGCTGGTCGGCCGCCTCGGTAAGGTGCTCGGTCCGCGCGGCATGATGCCGAACCCGAAGATCGGCACGGTGACCATGGACGTCACCTCCGCCGTGAAGGGTGCCAAGGGCGGCTCGGTCGAGTTCCGGGTCGAGAAGGCCGGCATCGTGCAGGCCGGCGTCGGCAAGGCGTCGTTCTCCGAGGACAAGCTGGTCGCCAACATCAAGGCGCTGGCGGATGCGGTGGTCAAGGCCAAGCCTGCAGGCGCCAAGGGCACCTATGTCCAGCGCGTCGCGGTCTCCTCGACCATGGGGCCGGGCGTCAAGGTCGAGCCGGGCACCTTGCTGGGCTGAGGCTTCGCCGGAACCGAAGATATCACGAAGGGGCGAGGCGTCGATGAGCGCTTCGCCCCTTTCACGTTGAAGCAAGCTTGATCAGCCGTTCTTCTGCTTTGCCGGCGCCACCCCCGGCACGATCGCGCGGGCCTGGGCGGGCGGTGGCGCGGAGCGGTCGAGTGTTGTCGGGACGCTGCGGCTGACGCCGATGATCAGCGTCGCAAGATAGCGGTCGGCCTCTTCCTTGATGTCGCAGAAGCCGCCGCGGGTCGTATCGGTCCGCGCGAATTCGTCGCTGTTGTTGAACACCGTGCGGACCGCTCTGCGCTGATAAGCGCCGACATTGGCGAAGATGTACTGGCTGAGCGCATCGGGGAAATACATCTGGCCCGTCAGCATGTCCTTGTCCGCGATGAAGATCTTGAAATGGACATGCACGGTGCGGCCGAGATACCAGGCGGGATAGACGGTGTCGAACAGGACTTCGCCGCGCTCATCCGCGATCTGGGTGCCGCGCATGAACGTGCCGCCGGAAGTATCCACATTGCGCTTGTCGCCCTGGCCCGGATAGCCGGAATAATAGCCGTCGGCGCGCGTATGCCAGACGTCAATACGTGCGCCCGAGATCGGTGTGCAATTGGCCGCGTCCATCACGACAAAGCGCAGCCGCAGCGGTGCGCCCGGATGTCCCTCGGTGATGTCGCGGCGCACAAGCTTGGGATCGAAATAATAGGGGCCCGAGATCGCGGCCGGCGTCAGCGTGCAGGCCGGGGTCGGCGCGAGGACCGGAGTCGCATCGGCGAAAGCGCGCGGCGCGGATGTGATGATGGCAGGGGCGGAAGCCAGCGTGGCGAGCGTCGCGCGCCGGCTGAGAAGCGATTGACCGATCGGCATTTGACTGTCCCTCCAATCGCGCATGTCCACATGCGCAGGCATGGTACACGGTTCAAATGCGTTGAAGTAAAGTCACAAATGCGCGCATGGTGCGTTGCGCAGTCACAAAGTGAGAGCGTTTTCGAGCGACGGCAGGAACTCATTCGATGCGAGAGAAGGTGTTGATCTATTCGCGCTTCCCCAAGGCGCTGATGCAGCGCATTGGCGAGCGCTTCGATCTGCTGGATGCCGCCGGCAAGCCGCCGCACGACATGTTCTCCCCCGACGAGCTCGCTAGCGTTCGCGCCATGATTACGGCGGGAGGAACGCCGCTTGGCGGCGATATGATGGACAAATTGCCGTCGCTCGGTGCGATCGTGTGCTATGGCACCGGCTATGACGGCGTTGATCGCGCGGCGGCCGCGAAGCGCAGGATCCTAATCGCCCATAGTCCCGGCGCCAACGCCGCCTCTGTCGCCGACATCGCGGTAATCCTGATGCTGACTGCGACGCGGCGGCTGCTTGTTGCGGACAATTATGTGCGAAGCGGCGATTGGGCCGCGGCAAAGCCGTCGCCGATGATGCGGCCGCTGGCGGGCATGCTCGGCCGCAAGGTCGGCGTCTATGGCATGGGCGAAATCGGCGGCAAGATCGCACGGCGCGTTGCGGCCTTCGAGACCGAGGTCGGCTATTTCAGCCGCAGCCGGCGCGACGTGCCCTATCAATATTTTCCGAGTCTTGCGGCGCTAGCGGATTGGTGCAGCGTGCTGATGATCGCGGTCCGCGCCGGCTCCGACACCCATCACGTCGTCAATGCGGATATCTTGAAGAGACTCGGCGCGGACGGCTATGTCGTCAACATCGCGCGCGGCTCGGTGATCGATCAGGACGCGCTGATCAAGGCGCTCACGGACAAGACCATCGCCGGCGCCGGCCTCGACGTCTACGCCCGGGAGCCGCATGCGCCCGACGCGCTGAGCCAGTTTCCGAACGTGGTTCTGACGCCCCATATCGGCGGCCACACGCTGGAATCGCACACGGCAATGCAGGACTGCGTGATCGCGAATCTGGAGACGTTTTTTGCCGGCAAGCCGCTGGCCTATCCCGTCAGATGAGCGGTGTGGTCGCGGCTCGCGCATGGCGAAGCTTGTCCGGGTTGCGCACGACATAGATCGCGGCGATCCTGTCGTCGTCGAGGGCCATGCTGAAAGTGTGATCGAGCTCGCCATCCATATAGAGCAGCGCGCCGATGCTGCCGTTGATCATTGCGGGAACGACACGCATGTCGTGATCCGCATTCTTGCTCGCCAGGCCGATGAAAAAACGCGCGATCTTGCCGGCACCGACGATCGGGTTCAGCGCGGCAGCTTTGCGGCCGCCGCCATCGGAGATGGCGATGGCGTCCTCGCGCAGCAGGCTTGCCAAACGCGAGACATCGCCGCTGGCCACGGCCTCACCGAAGGCGTTGAGCAGCCGCGCATGATTTTCGGGAGGGGCTGATGGAGGTGGGCGCTGATCGCGCACGCCACGGCGGGCACGCGCGGCCAGCTGCCGGCATGCCGCCTCGGAGCGATCGAGCATGCCCGCGATCTCTGAGAACGGGCGGTCGAACACGTCGTGCAGCAGAAATGCGGCGCGCTCGAGCGGCGACAGCCGGTCCAGCGCCAGCATCAGCGCAAAGGAAAGATCGTCGGCCAGCTCCGTGGCCGCATCCGCGGAAAGACCATCGGCGTCGAACACCGGCTCCGGAAGCCAGGGGCCGACATAGACCTCGCGCTGGGCCTTCGCGCTTTTCAGCCGGTCGAGGCAAAGCCGGGTCACGATGGTGACGAGGAAGGCTTCGCGATTGTGGACGTCCTTGGCACCAGTGAAACGCAGATAGGCATCCTGCACCACATCCTCTGCATCGCTGCGGCTGCCGAGCATGCGATAGGCGAGCCCGAGCAGCCGTCCGCGATGCGGCGCCAATGGATCGTCGTTATGCGGCCTGCTTGATGACATCGACTTGTCGTCCATCCAAGGTCACGCGGCGGCACGCCTTCGCATAGTCGAGCGCCAGCTTCATCATCGGGAAAAGACGGCCCATCTGCATCACCATTGCGAGATCGATCACGCCTTTCTCGCCCCAGCGCGCACGCACGGCATCGCGACACTCGTCTTGGTCCACGGCGCGCCGCACGACCGTGTCGGCGAACCGGAAACCGAGCGCCGTGGCGATGGTCATCGCGCCGATGTTGCGGCGAACCACCGCCTCAATCTGGTCCTTCGCCATGCCGGCCTCCAGGGCCCATGTCGACGGTCAGTTGGACGCATGGGCCGCAATCCTCCGCCATTGCGCCGGTGATCTTGGCCGCGAAGCTCGCCTCGACGGGAACGGCCTCGCGATGCGCCGACGCTTTCGCGAGCGCGGCGAATTTGAAGAACGCGGCGGGCGCTTCCTTGAGCATGTCGTCGAGATAGCTCACATCATAGCCGTAGCGCCTGTTGAACTTGCGCAGCATGGTGCGGGCAATTAACTTACGCATGTCGTTCTCCTCGGTTCGCGGCATAGACGGCGAGCGCCGCTGGCACGATGACGGCGAACAGGTCCTCGACCGTGTGATGGTCGTGACCGGTTGCGATCATCCAAAGATGAATGAGGGCGTGGGCAGCGAGGAAACCGGCGCCGGTGACTGCCGCGGGCCAATACTTGGCCCGCCACGCGCCGGCACCGAGCGCAAGGCCCGCGACTGCGAAAGCGGCGCCGACATCCTGGACAAAGTGAGGGTTGAAGGCGCCGGTGTCGCGGGCGCCGGCCACATGCGCCCACCAGGTGGAACCGGCAAAGAGCATCGCCAGTCCGTTTCCGACATTAAAAACCGCCAGAATTGCTGCCAACCATCGCCGCATAGGGGCCTCCTGTACCTCAGACGAGGCAGCCTGGCCGCGCGTAACGTTGGCATTGAGAATTTTTCCAAAGGCTCCCGGAACCGGCCCGAATTTTGCTCTTGGCAAGGGCCGCGGGAGCCGCTAAACACCCGTGCTCCGGACGGGTCGGCTGCTGCTGGCGCGTCCGTGCGCGCATTCCGAAAGCTAAAACGAACGGGAGAACATTCCTTTTGAGGACATCCATTTGGGTTGCTTCAGAGGGAAGGAAGAGCTCGCGGTCGTTTGGGTGGGATGCGGCAAGGGGCCGCCGGCTTGCCGGATGGCTCCGATCCTGTCCGAGACTGCAGGCGCCAGAGACGCAATGTTTTATTTCGTCAATGGCTTAATCATATGGCCTGCATAGACGGGTGAAGACCGGATTTCGCCTCGCGGCGCGGGGCTTGTTTGGTTCGAACCTCGACGTCCCCGCGCCTATTTGGCCGGGGAGGGCAGGCTACTGAATTGTCGTCTTGCCCGGCGTGTCTTGGAGGCGGTGCCTCGAGGTCAGTATGGGCGGGACGATGGGTGTAACCCGGCGGTCCTGCCTGGAAGAGGCAAGGCCGCTAACCGGAGAGAGCTTGCTGTGGAACGAGCGGCAAAAAAAGAGGCGGTCGAACAGCTCAACGCGGTCTTCCAGGCCACGGGAGTTGCGGTCGTCGCTCATTATTCCGGCCTCACCGTGGCCCAGATGCAGATCTTGCGCAAACAGATGAAGCAGGCGGGCGCCGCGGTGAAGGTCTCGAAGAACCGTCTCGCCAAAATTGCTCTTGAAGGCACTGACGTCGCTTCCATCGGTTCCCTTTTGAAGGGACCGACCCTGATCGCAACTTCGAAAGATCCGGTCGCGGCGCCAAAGGTTGCCATCGATTTCGCCAAGGCGAACGAGAAGTTCGTCATCCTCGGCGGCGCGATGGGAGCCACAGTCCTGAATCCCGACGGCGTGAAGGCGCTTGCCTCGCTGCCGTCGCTCGACGAACTGCGCGGCAAGCTTGTCGGCCTCATCATGGCGCCGGCGACCAAGCTCGCTCAGCTCTCGAACGCGCCGGCTGCCAAGCTCGCGCGCGTCATTCAGGCGCATGCCTCAAAGGGCGAAGCGGCCTGACGCCCTTCGCAAAACTCAAACCCTGGTTCGAACCAAACATATCAAGGAAACAGAGCAATGGCTGACTTGCAGAAAATCGTCGACGACCTTTCGAGCCTCACCGTGCTCGAAGCGGCCGAGCTCGCAAAGCTCCTGGAAGAGAAGTGGGGCGTGTCCGCCGCGGCTGCTGTCGCAGTTGCCGGTCCTGCGGCCGGCGGCGCTGCTGCTGCTCCGGTGGAAGAGAAGACCGAGTTCACCGTCATGCTGGCGGCCGCTGGCGACAAGAAGATCGAGGTCATCAAGGAAGTCCGCGCCATCACTGGCCTCGGCCTGAAGGAAGCCAAGGATCTCGTCGAGGGTGCTCCGAAGTCGGTGAAGGAAGGCGTGAACAAGGAAGAGGCCGACAAGATCAAGGCCCAGCTCGAAAAGGCTGGCGCAAAGGTCGAGCTCAAGTAACCCGCAGATTGCGAGATCCCGGGCGAGCGAAGCGAGACCCGGGATCCAGCCAGCATCCCCGGCCAAGCGCGGCGCAGCTGAGCGCGACCCCGGGGGTCTGTCGGCAGAGTGTTGATGGCCGGGGACGCAAGCCCGGCCATGACTGACTGAGGAGTGGCCGGGGCGCTGGCGCTCTGGTGCTTGGTTACTGTCTGCACTGTCGCGTGCAGACTGCGAAGTGCAAAATGCGTGCAACGGGGTGGCTCGGAGTACGTAGAACACAGAAATGTGTGGGGAATTGCGGGTTTACCCCTCGATTTTTCACGCCAGCCGCCCCATATCGGTGCGGCAGCACGAAAAGCGCGGCGAATGGCGGGGGCGGCGGCGGTTTCCCTCCCTAAGCCGTTGGGAGATTAGGCAATTTCGGGCTTTTGCAGTCCGTGAAGAATGGATCTGACGGGCGGGTGCGTCTAGGCGCCCCGTGCGTCGTTTTGCGTTTTAAAGGTCTGAAGAACAAAGTCAGGACTTGACAGCCCTGACGCCAGGCTTCCGGCCTTCGAGATGAATCGAAATACAACCCGGGCGCGACGGCAATCGCGCTTTGGATGGCTCGCCTCCTTGGACGGGGCGACGAAACGAGAGGCCCCGATGGCGCAGCAGACATTCACCGGTCGCAAACGCGTTCGCAAGTTCTTCGGACACATCAAGGAAGTCGCAGAGATGCCGAACCTAATTGCGGTTCAGAAGGCGTCCTATGACCAATTCCTGATGGTCGATGAGCCGCCGGGTGGCCGGCTGGACGAAGGGCTGCAGGCGGTATTCCGCTCGGTATTCCCGATCTCGGATTTTTCGGGCACCTCGATGCTCGAATTCGTCCGTTACGAGTTCGAGGCGCCGAAATATGACGTCGACGAGTGCCGCCAACGCGGCATGACCTATGCTGCGCCCTTGAAGGTGACGCTGCGGCTCATCGTGTTCGATATCGATGAGGAGACCGGCGCGAAGTCCGTCAAGGACATCAAGGAGCAGGACGTCTACATGGGCGACATCCCGCTCATGACCATGAATGGCACCTTCGTCGTCAACGGTACCGAGCGCGTGATCGTCTCGCAGATGCACCGCTCGCCCGGCGTGTTCTTCGATCACGACAAGGGCAAGACCCATTCCTCCGGCAAGCTTCTGTTCGCGGCGCGCGTCATCCCGTATCGCGGCTCCTGGCTCGACATCGAGTTCGACGCCAAGGACATCGTGTTCGCGCGCATCGATCGCCGGCGCAAGATCCCGGTGACGTCGCTGATGTTTGCGCTCGGGCTCGACGGCGAGCAGATCCTGTCGACCTTCTATAAGAAGGTCATCTACAAGCGCGCCAAGGAAGGCTGGCGCGTGCCGTTCGACGCCACGCGCTTCCGCGGCTATTCGACGATCAATGACCTGATCGATGCCGATACCGGCAAGGTCGTGCTCGAGGCCGGCAAGAAGCTGACCGTGCGCGCCGCCCGCCAGTTCCAGGAAAGGGGGCTGAAGGCGCTTCGGATGTCGGATGAGGAACTGGTCGGCAATTATGTCGCCGAGGACCTCGTCAATCCGAAGACCGGCGAAATCTACGCCGAAGCCGGCGAGGAGATCACCGACAAGCTTATGAAGTCGCTGAACGAGCAGGGCTATAAGGAGCTGCCGCTGCTCGACATCGACCACGTCAATGTCGGCGCCTATATCCGCAACACGCTTGTCGCCGACAAGAACATGTCGCGCGAGGACGCGCTGTTCGACATTTATCGCGTGATGCGTCCCGGCGAGCCGCCGACCCTGGACTCGGCGCAGGCCATGTTCCAGTCGCTGTTCTTCGACGCCGAGCGCTACGACCTCTCCGCGGTCGGCCGTGTCAAGATGAACATGCGCCTCGATCTCGACGCGCCCGACACCCAGCGCACGCTGCGCAAGGAGGATATCCTCGCGGTCATCAAGACGCTGATGGACCTGCGCGACGGCAAGGGCGAAATCGACGACATCGACCATCTCGGCAACCGCCGTGTGCGCTCGGTCGGCGAGTTGATGGAGAACCAGTACCGCATCGGCCTGCTCCGCATGGAGCGCGCGATCAAGGAGCGCATGTCGAGCGTCGATATCGACACCGTGATGCCCCAGGACCTGATCAACGCGAAGCCTGCGGCCGCGGCCGTGCGCGAGTTCTTCGGCGCCTCGCAGCTCTCGCAGTTCATGGACCAGACCAACCCGCTCTCGGAAATCACCCACAAGCGCCGTCTCTCCGCGCTTGGTCCGGGCGGTCTGACGCGCGAGCGCGCCGGCTTCGAGGTGCGCGACGTGCATCCGACGCATTACGGCCGCATCTGCCCGATCGAGACGCCGGAAGGTCCGAATATCGGCCTGATCAATTCGCTCGCGACCTACGCGCATGTCAACAAATACGGCTTTGTCGAAACGCCCTACCGCAAGGTCAAGGACGGGCGCGTCACCGACGAGGTGGTCTATCTCTCCGCGATGGAGGAGGGCCGCTATTCGGTCGCGCAGGCCAATGTGCCGATCGACAATCGCGGCCGCTTCACCGAGGATCTCGTGGTCTGCCGCTCGGGCGGCACGCGCGACGTCATGCCAGTGACGCCCGACAAGGTCGACTACATGGACGTGTCGCCGAAGCAGCTCGTCTCTGTTGCGGCGGCGCTGATCCCGTTCCTGGAGAACGACGACGCCAACCGCGCGCTGATGGGCTCGAACATGCAGCGCCAGGCGGTGCCGCTGGTTCGCGCGGAGGCACCGTTCGTCGGCACCGGCATGGAGGGCGTGGTGGCCCGCGATTCCGGTGCTGCGATCGCGGCACGCCGCTCCGGCGTGGTCGATCAGATCGATGCGACGCGCGTCGTGATACGCGCCACCGAGGATCTCGATCCGACGAAGTCCGGCGTCGATATCTATCGGCTGATGAAGTACCAGCGCTCCAACCAGTCGACCTGCATCAACCAGCGTCCGCTGGTGAACGTCGGCGACGTCGTCCGGAAGGGCGACATCATCGCCGATGGTCCCTCGACCGATCTCGGCGAACTCGCGCTCGGGCGCAACGTGCTGGTCGCGTTCATGCCGTGGAACGGCTACAACTTCGAAGACTCGATCCTACTTTCGGAGCGGATCGTGAAGGACGATGTCTTCACCTCGATCCACATCGAGGAGTTCGAGGTAATGGCCCGCGACACCAAGCTCGGACCTGAGGAAATCACCCGCGACATTCCGAACGTCTCGGAAGAAGCGCTGAAGAACCTCGATGAGGCCGGCATCGTCTATATCGGCGCGGAAGTACGCGCCGGCGACATCCTGGTCGGCAAGATCACGCCGAAGGGCGAGAGCCCGATGACGCCGGAGGAAAAGCTCTTGCGTGCGATCTTCGGCGAAAAGGCCTCCGACGTCCGCGATACCTCGCTGCGCGTGCCGCCCGGTGTGCAGGGCACGATCGTCGAGGTGCGTGTGTTCAACCGTCACGGCGTCGACAAGGACGAGCGTGCGCTGGCGATCGAACGGGAAGAGATCGAGCGTCTGGCAAAGGACCGCGACGACGAGCAGGCGATCCTCGACCGCAACGTCTACAACCGCCTCGCCGAGCTTCTGGAAAACCGCCAGGGCATCGCAGGTCCGAAGGGCTTCAAGAAGGATACCAAGATCACGCGCGCGGTCCTGGAAGAGTATCCGAAGTCGCAATGGTGGATGTTCGCATCCCCCAACGACAAGCTGATGGCCGAGATCGAGGCCATGCGGAAGCAGTATGACGAGTCGAAGAAGGGGCTTGAGCAGCGCTTCCTCGACAAGGTCGAGAAGCTGCAGCGTGGTGACGAGCTGCCGCCTGGCGTGATGAAGATGGTCAAGGTCTTCGTCGCCGTGAAGCGCAAGATCCAGCCCGGCGACAAGATGGCGGGCCGTCACGGCAACAAGGGCGTGGTGTCCAAGATCGTGCCGATCGAGGACATGCCGTTCCTCGAGGACGGAACCCATGCCGATATCGTGCTCAATCCGCTCGGCGTGCCCTCGCGCATGAATGTCGGCCAGATTCTGGAGACGCATCTCGGCTGGGCCTGTGCCGGTCTCGGCAAGCGCATCGGTCAGGCGGTAGATGCCTATTATGGCCGGCAGGACGCCAAGCCGCTGAAGGAGACGCTGAAGCGGATCTATGGCGACGACGAGACCATCAGGTCGCTCAACGACAACGAGCTGATCGAGCTTGGCCGCAATCTGAGCCACGGGGTGCCGATCGCAACGCCGGTGTTCGACGGCGCCAAGGAGACCGACATCGAGGACATGCTGAAGCTGGCAGGTCTCGACGCGTCGGGACAATCCACCGTCTATGACGGCCGCACCGGCGACCCCTTCGATCGCAAGGTGACGGTCGGCTACATCTACATGCTCAAGCTGCACCATCTGGTCGACGACAAGATCCATGCGCGCTCGATCGGTCCGTACTCGCTCGTCACCCAGCAGCCGCTGGGCGGCAAGGCGCAGTTCGGCGGCCAGCGTTTCGGCGAAATGGAAGTGTGGGCGCTGGAAGCCTATGGCGCGGCCTACACGCTGCAGGAAATGCTGACCGTGAAGTCGGATGACGTCGCAGGCCGTACCAAGGTGTACGAGGCGATCGTCCGCGGCGACGACACGTTCGAGGCGGGTATCCCTGAATCCTTCAACGTGCTGGTCAAGGAAATGCGCTCGCTCGGCCTCAACGTCGATCTGCACAATTCCAAGATCGGGCCGGCGCCGACCTCGGAAGCGGCCGAGTAGTCCAAGCTTTCATGCCCGGCCCTCACAAGGCCGGGCATTCGCGCCACTGCCCGGATGCGGGCGGGGGCGGGTGACGACGAAGATTTTCGAATTTGCTGCCGTTCTCGATCGGCACGCGAGGAGAAGACGATGAACCAAGAGATTATGAATCTTTTTAATCCGACGACGCCGGCTCAGGTCTTTGACCAGATCCGGATCTCGATCGCGTCTCCCGAGAAGATTCTGTCCTGGTCGTATGGCGAGATCAAGAAGCCTGAGACCATCAATTACCGTACCTTCAAGCCCGAGCGCGACGGCTTGTTCTGCGCGCGCATTTTCGGGCCGATCAAGGACTATGAGTGCCTGTGCGGCAAGTACAAGCGGATGAAGTACAAGGGCATCATCTGCGAGAAGTGCTCGGTGGAAGTGACTCTGTCACGGGTCCGGCGCGAGCGCATGGGCCACATCGAGCTCGCGGCTCCCGTCGCGCACATCTGGTTCCTGAAGTCGCTGCCGTCCCGCATCGGCCTTCTGCTCGACATGACGCTGAAGGATCTCGAGCGCATTCTGTACTTCGAATATTACGTCGTGCTTGAGCCGGGCCTGACCGCGCTGAAGGACCGCCAGCTCCTGTCGGAAGACGAATATCTGAAGGCGCAGGACGAATACGGCCAGGATTCCTTCACCGCCATGATCGGCGCGGAGGCGATCCGCGAATTGCTGAAGGGGCTCGATCTCGAAAAGCTCGAGGCGACGCTGCGCGCCGAGATGGCCGACACCGACTCGGACATCAAGCACAAGAAGCTCGCCAAGCGGCTGAAGATCGTCGAGGCGTTCCGCAATTCCGGCAACAAGCCGGAATGGATGATCATGACCGTGGTGCCGGTGATCCCGCCGGACCTGCGGCCGCTGGTGCCGCTCGACGGCGGCCGTTTCGCGACCTCCGACCTCAACGATCTCTACCGTCGCGTCATCAACCGCAACAATCGATTGAAGCGGCTGATGGAATTGCGCGCGCCCGACATCATCATCCGCAACGAGAAGCGCATGCTGCAGGAGGCGGTCGATGCGCTGTTCGACAACGGCCGCCGCGGCCGCGTCATCACTGGCGCCAACAAGCGCCCGCTGAAGTCGCTCGCCGACATGCTGAAGGGCAAGCAGGGCCGCTTCCGTCAGAACCTGCTCGGTAAGCGCGTCGACTATTCCGGCCGTTCGGTGATCGTGGTCGGTCCCGAGCTGCGCCTGCACCAGTGCGGCCTGCCGAAGAAGATGGCGCTCGAACTGTTCAAGCCGTTCATCTATTCGCGGCTCGACGCCAAGGGCCTGTCCACCACCGTGAAGCAGGCGAAGAAGCTGGTCGAAAAGGAGCGTCCCGAGGTCTGGGACATCCTAGATGAGGTGATCCGCGAGCATCCGGTGCTGTTGAACCGCGCGCCGACGCTGCATCGCCTCGGCATCCAGGCCTTCGAGCCGGTCCTGATCGAAGGCAAGGCGATCCAGCTCCATCCGCTGGTCTGCGCCGCCTTCAACGCCGACTTCGACGGCGACCAGATGGCCGTGCACGTTCCGCTGTCGCTGGAAGCGCAACTGGAAGCGCGCGTGCTGATGATGTCGACCAACAACATCCTGCACCCGGCGAACGGTCAGCCGATCATCGTGCCGTCGCAGGATATCGTGCTCGGCCTCTATTATCTCTCGATCATGCGCGAAGGCCTGCCGGGCGAAGGCAAGGCGTTCGGCGACTTGGCCGAGCTCGAGCACGCGCTGCACTCCAAGGTCATCCACCTCCACAGCAAGATCAAATATCGCTGGGATGGCACCGACGAATCCGGCGGCAAGGTGCGCCGCTGGATCGAGACCACGGCGGGCCGCGTGATGCTCGGCAACGTGCTGCCGAAACATCCGAAGATTTCGTTTGAGATCATCAACAAGCTGATGACCAAGCGCGAAATCTCCGGCGTGATCGACCAGGTTTATCGCCACTGCGGTCAGAAGGAGACCGTGATCTTCTGCGACCGCATCATGGCGCTCGGCTTCTACAATGCGTTCAAGGCCGGCATCTCCTTCGGCAAGGACGACATGGTGGTGCCGCACGGCAAGTGGAAGATCGTCGACTCCACTCGTACGCTGGCGAAGGATTTCGAGCAGCAGTACAATGACGGTCTGATCACCCATGGCGAGAAGTACAACAAGGTCGTCGACGCCTGGTCGCGGGCGACCGAGGAGATTGCCAAGGAGATGATGAAGGAAATCTCCGCGACCAAGAAGAACGCCAAGGGCGCGGATGCCGACATCAACTCGATCTACATGATGGCGCATTCGGGTGCGCGCGGCTCGCCGGCGCAGATGCGTCAGCTCGCCGGCATGCGCGGCCTGATGGCGAAGCCGTCGGGCGAGATCATCGAGACGCCGATCATTTCCAACTTCAAGGAAGGCCTCACGGTGCTCGAATACTTCAACTCGACCCACGGCGCCCGCAAGGGCCTCGCGGACACCGCGTTGAAGACCGCGAACTCCGGTTACCTGACCCGCCGTCTGGTCGACGTGGCGCAGGACTGCATCATCACGCAGGACGACTGCGGCACCAAGCTCGGCATCAAGATGCGCGCCATCGTCGATGCCGGCACGGTCGTCGCCTCGCTCGGCTCGCGCATCCTGGGCCGTGTGGCCTGCGATGACGTGCGCGATGCCGCCAGCAACAGGGTGCTGGTCAAGCGCGGCACCCTGATGGAGGAGAGCCATGTGGATGCCATCCATCAGGCCGGCATCCAGGAGGTGAAGATCCGCTCGGCGCTGACCTGCGAGCTCGTCAACGGCATCTGCGGCAAGTGCTACGGCCGTGACCTGGCCCGCGGCACGCCGGTCAATCACGGCGAGGCCGTCGGCGTCATCGCGGCGCAATCGATCGGCGAGCCTGGCACGCAGTTGACCATGCGCACCTTCCATATCGGCGGCGCGGCGCAGATCAACGAACAGTCCTTCGTGGAATCCAACTTCGAAGGCAAGATCACCATCAAGAACAAGTCCATCGCCCGGAACAGCGAAGGCCACTTGATTGCGATGGTGCGCAACATGGTGGTTGCAATCGTCGATGCCGACGGCACCGAGCGGGCTACGCATCGCATCCAGTATGGCGCGCGCATGCACGTCGACGAGGGTGATATGGTCAAGCGCGGCCAGCGCATCGCGGAGTGGGACCCCTATACGAGGCCGGTGCTTTCTGAGGCCGAGGGCACCATCGCCTTCGAGGACCTGGTCGAGGGGCAGTCGATCTCCGAGACGCTCGACGAATCCACCGGTATAGCCAAGCGCGTCGTTATCGATTGGCGCTCGTCGCGCGGCGGGGCGGATCTGCGCCCGGCGATCGTGGTCAAGGGCAAGGACGGCAAGATCCTCAAGCTCGCGCGTGGCGGCGACGCCCGCTACATGCTGTCGGTCGACGCGATCTTGTCGGTGGACGTCGGGGCCAAGGTGAAGCCCGGCGACATACTGGCGCGTATCTCGACCGAGAGCGCCAAGACGCGCGACATCACCGGCGGTCTGCCGCGGGTGGCGGAACTGTTCGAGGCCCGCAAGCCGAAGGATGCCGCGATGATCGCCGAAATCGCCGGCACGATCCGCTTCGGCCGCGACTACAAGAACAAGCGCCGCATCTCGATCGAGCCGATGGACAAGACCGAGGAGACGCGCGAGTACCTGATCCCGAAGGGCAAGCACATGCACTTGCAGGACGGCGATGTCGTCGAAAAGGGCGACTTCATCGTCGAGGGCAATCCGGCGCCGCACGACATCCTGGCGATCAAGGGCATCGAGGAACTCGCCGCCTATCTGGTCAACGAAATCCAGGAAGTTTACCGGCTGCAGGGCGTGCTCATCAACGACAAGCATATCGAGGTGATTGTCCGGCAGATGCTGCAGAAGGTGGAGATCATCGACCAGGGGGATACCGACATGATCTCGGGCGAGCAGGTCGACAAGATCGAGTTCGACCAGCTCAATGCCAAGGCGAAGGAGGAGGGGAAGAAGCCCGCGACGGGAATGCCGGTTCTGCTCGGCATCACCAAGGCGAGCCTGCAGACCCGCTCCTTCTTCTCGGCGGCCTCGTTCCAGGAGACCACCCGCGTGCTCACGGAAGCGGCCGTCAACGGCAAGATCGATCCGCTGGAAGGCCTCAAGGAGAACGTCATTGTCGGCCGGCTGATCCCGGCGGGCACGGGCGCCTCGATGTCCAAGATCCGGGAAGTCGCGATGAAGCGCGACAAGCTCATCCTAGACGAGCGCGAGAAGCAGGCCGCAATCGTACCGGCGGCTCCGGAAGTCGAGCCGTTGGCGCTGCCGCCAGCGGAATAGGCAAACGCCCACAACACCAGCATCTGGAAAAGGCCGGCCTCGTGCCGGCCTTTTTCCTGTTATGAGTGTGGTGACCTTTCATATCAACTAAAAGGTTGAAACGGACGCCGGTGTGGTAGCGGTGGGCCGCGATCTGCCGCGGTTGAATTCGGCCGCATCCCTGGCTTTGCCTCATCGTCAACAATTTGTGTTTATCGAGTGATAAGCTCCGATATTGCGGAAGGCGCAGGCGAATTCGCGACGTCTCGCGATCACGCGAGTGTGCGTCGCAAAACTTTTGCTTGACCAGCGATGGCCGACTTTCCAATGTAAAGATTGAGAAAGGTGATGGCCGAAATACGAAAGCGCGGTCTGGTCGTCGCGCCGGGCATCACAGCGAATAGAACCCGTGATGTCGTTCTTCTCCCTGAGCGGCCATGTTTTGCACGACGGCGCCGCGACCTGTGCTTCGATCACAGCATTCCGAGAACTATGGATGGTTTGTCGATTTTCCATTGAGCCGAGCCGCTATGTACCCAGCCTCGATTGTGCTTGGCATGGCGATTGATCGATAAATCCACCCAACAGGAAATGCCTTGAATATCCACTGCATGGGACTTGAAGCCGACCTCCAGGGTTGGGCCTATTGGCCGGGGCGGGAAGAGCTGTCGATCGAGTTCTCGCGTCTGCTCGGCGCGGCCCAGGAGGGTGGGGCAACCGTCGCCGAATGTTTCGCCACCGCGGGCCGCATCGATTTTTCCGATGATCATTCCTGGTATCACGAGTGGAAGAAGACCGCCGATGCTAGCTACAAGCGAGGCAATGAAGCGCTCGGCAAGGGCAATCTGCTGACGGCGAGAAGCAATTGGCTTCGCGCCATCAACTACTATCAGGCGGCCGCGTCTCCGCTTGATCTTGCCGACGAGACTCGCCAGGTCGCGATCGCGCGCATGCGCGCATGCGCCGGCCAATATGTTCAGCACGGAAACCCGCGCGGCGAGGTCGTATCGATCCCCTGGCCGGGCGGCTACCCGCTGGAGGGCTATTTTCTGCCGGCGCCAGCGGCGGCAACGTCCAACGCCGCGCCTGCCATCATCTGCATCGGCGAACCCGGTCAGCGGAAGGAAGAGTATCTGTTCAAGGTGGCCCGCCATGCAGCCGATCGTGGGATCGCGCTGCTCGCCGTGGACCTTTTCGGCAGCGGACCGGATTCGCAATTCGCGGAGGCCGTCGGCCGTCGCGACCTCGAAACGACCATCGGCCATATCACGGACTATTTGGTGGAGCGGCATGATGTCGACAAGCGTCGTGTCGCCATCCTCGCCGACGGATGGGGCTCCTCCTTCGTGGCGCGGGGCATTGCCTTTGATGACCGATTTGTTGCGGCGGTTTGCGACGGTGGCATCTGGGACCTGCACGAGCAGGCGTTTCTGAGCAATCGCCTGGCATACCGCGCCGCGGGTCCCGTCGGCCGGGCGCGACCCAGCAGAACCGCTCGCAATATCAAATGCCCCGTGCTGATTTCCGCGGGCGAGCGCGGCTGGCTCAAGGCCGAGCGTGTCAGGGAATTGTACGAGGAGCTGGAGGCCGAGGGCCGCGACGTGACCCTCAAGATCTTCACCTGCGAGGAAACCGCGGCAGCCCAAGGCCACGCCGACAATCCAACGCTGGCCAACGAATTCATCTTTGACTGGCTGGCCGACCGTCTCGGAATCAGCGCCTAGAGCGCTTTCGAGCGAAAGCCTGCCTCGCACCGGATGCGGGATGGGTGCCGGTTCGCGTGAAGAAAATGCGTCAGGACGAGAGGGTCTAGCTTCCGTTCCGATTCAATCAGAACGGAGGCTCTAGAGCATCCGCCGATCATGTTGCAGCACATAGCAACCATCGACTTACGACGTCATTCCGGGGCGATGCGACGCATCGAACCCGGAATCTCGAGATTCCGGGTCTGGTGCTTGCGCACCATCCGGAATGACGGCGGAAGGGAAACCCCTTATCGATTCACTCTGACCGGCGAACGCGCTAACCGGACAAACCATGAGCGGGCTGCGGTTGGCGGCGCTCAGGTGTCTACCACCACCTTCAGGCGGGCTTTCTCGAGGCGATTTTCGAGGTTCGAGAGAACATTGGTCAGCTCATCGAGCTGCTGGCCGCTTAGCTCGGCAAAGATGAACTCGTTCAAGGCCTCCTGCTGCGCGGCCAGATTTGCCAGATGCTTGTAGGTCTTATCCGTCAGCGACATCTGGACCACCCGCGCATCCTCGCTCGACGTTCTGCGGCGCAGGAAGCCCTTCTTTTCCAGAATCTTCGATTGGGTGGTCACAAATGACGAATCGACATGAAGTTTCTTGGAAACGACGTTGACCGGAACCCCGTCATCCCGATCCATGTCCGCGAGGGCCATCAGGATCATCCATTGCGGCCCGCTGATTCCGAGCGTCTTGGCCCAGAAGTAGCGAAGCTCCTCCAGGTACACGTTTATCGACGCGATCACCCAGGTGAATCGCCTCATCGTGTCTTGATTCTTCCCGGCGGTCTTACCCAAGCGTGTGCGCCTTCGCGGGATCTACCTATACTATCCCGCGCCCCTCATGACATTTGCTCCCTGGTCCCCAATCTTGATCGGTTTCTTATGCAAGACAAGAAAAAAAGATCGCTAATGAACTCAATGATCTCGCGGCCACGCGAGGCCGTGCGGGAAGCTTCCGCGCGATAAAATGACCCCGTTCGGGTCCGTTGCAAAAAGGCGACAACACTCGCCAAACAAATATATGATCAAATAAACTATTTTGATTATCAAATTTTCGCATGCATATTCGCGAGCGACGGCTGGGGGTCCTGGATCGTCCCGCCAGGTCGCTCGCTCAAGTCCCGCGCTCGTCGTGGGCCTGACCGAAAGGGCGCGAAACGACCGAGCGGTTTTCAAGGGAGCCAACCCGTTGGGGTCATCACCCCAGGGGATCCGGAGCCTTTGCCAGAGAAGCAACTTGGAGGTTAAGCAATGAAGATGGTTAAGAGCCTTGTCCTCGGCTCTGCGGCGGGTCTCGTCGCCATGACTGGGGCACAGGCGGCTGATCTTCCCGTAAAGGCCAAAGCGGTCGAATACGTGAGGGTCTGCTCTTTGTATGGTGCGGGATTCTTCTACATCCCGGGCACCGACACCTGCATCAAGTTCGGCGGTTATCTGCGCGTCGACACCACGTTCAACGGCGCTGGCGTGCAAGACCAGCCGGCTTGGAACGGCGATCCCGGCCAAGGCAACCGCTATCGCGACTACTTGTCCACCCGTTCGCGTATGGCGCTGACCGTCGATACGCGTACCGCCACCGAATACGGCGTGGTCCGCACTTTCGGTCAGGCCGACTTCCAGTTCGATACGCTGGGCGGCGCGACCTATAATCCCAACTCGCTCAACACCAACCTTGGCAACAACGCCAACCTGCTGAACTCGGCGGGCGGCGGTTACGTCGCTGTTGAGTTCGCCTTCATCCAGTTCGCGGGCTTCACCATGGGTAAGTCGGCGTCGGCCTATGCCACGCCCTGGCATGGTTATCCGGGCAACAACTCGTCCAACCTGCTCGGCGGCCACGACACCGTCACCGGCGTGAGCAACATCCAGTACACAGCTCAGTTCGGCAATGGCCTGTCGGCCACCATCGGTCTCGACGATCCGACCGTGTTCAACCGCACCAACATCTTCAACCTGGCCACGGCGGGCGGTCTCAGCGCGGTCGGCACCATGGGGCAACGCCTATGCCGGCGTGCAGGCGCCCGACGTCGTCGGCAATATCCGGATCGATCAGGCCTGGGGTCTGTTCCAGATTTCGGCCGCGGCTCACGAGGTCGACGCCTCGTACAACGTCCTGAACGCAACCGCCGTTCCGACCGCCTTGTCGGAAATCTCCGGTCACCCCGAGACCAAGTGGGGCGGCTCGGTGATGGCTGCGTTGAACATCAAGAACATCCCGACCGGACCTGGCGACGACATCAAGATCGACGCGACTTACGCCAAGGGTGACACGAAGAACGTGATCTCCACCAGCGGTGCTTCGCCGAGCTTCGCGATGTTCGGTGGCTCCGGCCGCGCCTATCAAAGCATTGGCTTCGGTGCGACCACCGATGCGATCTATCTTCCGGTTACCAACGGCGGCGATGGAAACTTGCACCTCACGGATGCCTGGGGCGTTCGCGGTGCCTACAATCACAATTGGGATGCGTACTGGTCGTCCAGCCTGTTCGGCAGCGCGTCCTGGGTGAAGTATGACGGCACGGCCAAAACGGAATTTTGCCTGACCTACGCCAAGGCGATTACTGGAGCCCCCTCGGCCGACTTCACTTGCAACCCCGACTTTGCAGTCTATCAGGTGGGCTTCATCACCCGCTGGACTCCCGTCAAGAACCTGACGTTCTCGGCTGAAGTCATGTACACGCGGCTCGACCAGGGCTTCACGGGCGTGGTGAATCTTGCGCCGACCGCTCCGAAGCCGGCGACGGCTTACGAGTTCAAGGACCAGGACACGGTCACGTTCAACGTCCGCGCTCAGCGAAACTTCTGATCGCGATCGTCAAACGGACTTAAGAAAAGCCCCGGACGAAAAGTCGTCCGGGGCTTTTCGTTTGCGTGCAACGCCTGTTGCTCGCAAGCCACGGCTAACGGAGTTTCGCTAAAGGACTATCCAATAACTCAATAACGTTATTTAGTCAGGTAAGTTCATCATATACTGTGTCGGACAGGTAGTCGGCGAAATGGTTCGTCGGCAGCTCAGTCTCGAGGAGACGACTTCTACCTTTATGCTAAACCTCCAAAACCACCGGCAATGCCCTGCCGGTGGTTTTTAGCTTTTTTGGGGGTAGGAGGGCGCTTGGCTGGCTCCGTGTTCGCTCAAGTCCGAATCGGGTCGGGAGGAACTGGGGCACGGCGCGCTTGAGGGTTCCGACGAAGGCAGGGCGCAGCCGCGCCCGTCCGCTCGCAAAGCTCGAGAAACCCAAGCCCAAAATCAAGGTTCCAAAAAGGCCCATTTGCGCGCAAGGCCTCCGCCCCGGATGGCGGGCCGCGTCACCGCAACACCACAGTGGCCCCGAAAAAGGTCGTCATTCGGCAACCTTGTGGCGCTTTATTTATATGCTGCGGTGCGGGAACGTATTTTGTTCATCTTTCCTTCAGAGTGAAAAGCGCTTTTGCAGTGGTGAGTTAGACCGGCGGTTCCACGGAACCCGGCCGGAGATGACGGAACATTGATGCTTGATCTCGCAATTATTGGCGGTGGCCCCGGCGGGCTGATGAGTGCTTGGTACCTGAGAAGGAAGCTGGGCGAACTTTGTCGCGTCACCATCTTTGAGTCCTCCGACCGACTCGGCGGAAAGATCCTCACGCGCAAATTCGATTCGGCGCCCGCGATGTATGAGGCCGGCGTCGCCGAGATTTATGACTACTCGATGACAGGGCCGGACCCCCTGCGCGAGCTGATCCAGCATTTCGGCCTGCAGACGATTCCGATGGATGCAGAGCAGGTGCACCTCGATGGCGAGCTGCTGACCGACTTGCCGGGCATGCGCCGCAAATACGGAGCGAAAACCGCAGCGGCGATCGAGGCCTTCCGCAAGCGCTGCACCGAGATAATCTCCCCGGTCGAATATTACGAAGGCGTCGGCGCCCACGACAACGAGCATCCCTGGGCCTACCTGACCTGCGAAGAGGTGCTCGACCGTGAGGTCGAGGACCCGACCGCCAAGCGCTTCTTCAAGGTGATGGCGCGGTCCGACATTGCGACCGAGGCCCACAACACCAACGGGCTCAACGCGCTGAAGAACTTCGTGATGGATATCGACGGCTATATCAGCCTGTACTCGATCCAGAACGGCAATGAGCAGCTCATCGACTGCCTGCTGTCCGAGGTCGATGCCGATATCCAGCTCAATCACCGCGTTCTCAAGGTCGGCAAGACCGCGGGCGGGCGCTATCAGCTCAACATGATGAACGGGAAGGGGCCGGAGACGCGTGATTTCGATCTCGTGCTGATGTGCCTGCCGCACTCCTGGCTTGCGACCATGGGCTGGGAAGGCGAGACCCTGCGCAAGTCGATGGTCAAGCACATCGCCTATTTCGACCGTCCGGCGCATTATCTGCGCGTCTCGATCCTGTTTGACGAGCCGTTCTGGGGCGACAAGATCCAGGGCTCCTGGTTCATGTCCGAGGCCTTCGGCGGCTGTTGCGTCTACAACGAAGGTTCGCGGCATGACGTCGGCAGGCATGGCGTTCTGAACTGGCTGATCGCGGGCTCCGACGCGCTCGCCTTCGCCAATCTCAGCGACGAGGAGCTGATCACCGCGGCGCTGAAGTCGCTGCCGGCCTCGCTCGGCGATGCCCGCGCCCATTTCATCGAAGGCAAGATCCATCGCTGGCTGTCGTCGGTGAATGCACTGCCCGGCGGCTTGCCGGTGCGCGACGTTGTGACAAATCACCGCCCCGAACCAAAGGAGCATCGCGGGCTGGTGCTGGTCGGCGACTATCTGTTCGATTCGACCCTGAACGGGCTGCTCGACTCCTCTGATGCCGCCACCGATATCATCCTGACCGAGATGGTGCGGCTGCGCCGCGTCCGCGCGCAGAGCGACAGGCCGTTGTCGGACAAGATCGACCGCGACTATTTCGAGAATTATCGCGGGTTGGGTTCATATCACGAGGCCTGGCGCCAGTTCAGCAACCCCGACTACCTGATGGAACTGATCAGGATCGTCTGGGACCGCGCCAAAGACTACAAGCTTCTGGTCGCGGGCTCGGCCAGCGGCGAACTGGTCGGCGCGCTGCGTGAGCGCGGCATCGATGCCTGGGGCATCGAGAACAACCGCGGCATCCATGCCAAGACGCCAGCGGCGCTGAAGACGTTCAACAAGCTCGGCTCGATCGTCGACATGCCGTTCGAGGACGGCGAGTTCGATTTCGTGTTCGAAACCAGTCTGTGCCATGTCGCGGAAAAGAAAGTCGCCCGCGCTGTGCGCGAATTGAACCGGGTGGTCCGCACGGGCGTGGTGTTCGGCTCGGTGACGTCGGACATGGCACCGGCGCTGATCGATCGCTACGACCTGCTGCGCGGCGTGAAGAAGCTCGGCACCTGGTGGGAATGGTCGGAACTGTTCTTCGGCAACGGTTTTGACCTGTCGATGCACCGCCGCAACTGTTCGGACGCGGTCTGGGCGGCGACGCTCGCCGCCGACAAGGGGCCGGGCCGGTGGTATGCGGACGCCGACAGCCTCCGCTACTCGTTTTTCGACAAGGTCGCCGAAGACGACTGAACCCGCTTTGGCGCAATGATGCGCAATGATTCCTGGTTGTGCCCGGAAATCGAAGTGCCAAGGAATCGAAAGGCCAAGGAAACGAAAGGCCATCTCGAAAAATGCCGGTCCGAATCCCCGATAGGAAATGCTGACGGGAAACTCCGTCAGCAAGGCCTAACATTACCTGCGGACCCAGCTATAACGGGACACGAATGTGAGGGCCGGGGATGCTGCATGT
>Ga0210406_10001101_pt1 | contig 34346 bp, 30 predicted proteins | sample IncBWC30MmetaG_FD_155454 | JGI IMG/M metagenome (GOLD analysis project Ga0210406, IMG submission 155454) | Forest soil microbial communities from Barre Woods Harvard Forest LTER site, Petersham, Massachusetts, United States - Inc-BW-C-30-M | ecosystem: Environmental > Terrestrial > Soil >... | reverse complement strand
ATCTGATGCAGCTGATAGCGATGGCCGGTGTCGGTGCGCGGACCGCCTGTGATGATCAGCATCGGCACGCCGTCCAGAAAGGCCTCGCCGATGCCGCTTGCGGCGTGCGTCAGCCCCGCGGCGGGCACGACGGTCAGAACGCCGATCGTATCGGACAGCCGAGCCACGGCATCAGCCATGAATGCGCCGCCGCCCTCATGGGTGACAAGCACCGGCATGATGCGTTTGGAGTTGTTGAGCGCGTCATAGAGTTCGGTCGTGTGCACGCCGGGAATGCCGAACGTGAAGCGTGCGCCGATCTGTTCCAGCGCATAGACCGCAAGCCAAGCTCCCGTTTTTTTCATGCCGACCTCTCTCACCCGCTCAAAAAAACTTACCTCCGTCAATCGACGCGGCAGCGACGCGGCCGGACAGAATGCAGCCGCCGAGGAACGTGCCTTCGAGCGCGCGCAAACCGTGCATACCGCCGCCGCCGAAGCCTGCCGCCTCGCCCACCGCATAGAGCCCCGCGATCGGTTGCCCGGCCGTATCAATGACCCGGCTCTGAAGATCGGTGACGATGCCGCCGAGGCTCTTCCGGCTAATGATGAATTCACGAACCGCGATCAGCGGCAATGCCTTTGGATCATTGATCGGCTGGAATTTGCAGATGCGCATGCGGTCGCCGCGATAATTTCGCATCGCGGCAATGCGCCGCAGCTGCTCATCGTTCATCAGGCTCTCGCCGCGCGCGATGGTGTCGTCGTAGCGCCGGACCGCATCTTGCACCGCATCGAGCGCGACGGCCTGGTCTCCCTGCAGCGCGTTCATCTTGTCGACGAGATCGGGCAGCGTTGTCGCGGTGACAAAATTCGGACAATGGCCGATCATCTCGTTCACCAGCCAGCGATTGCCGAATACTAGGTCGCGCAGGAAGCCGAGCTTCCGCTTCTCGCGGATCGAGGGATTGTGCTCGGCGCCCGAGACAGCCAGCTCTTTCAGCGCGATCCGCATGTTCATGAGCTGCCAGGAATATTGCCGCTCCTGCGCGCAGATGTCGGTGACGAGGCGCCGTGTGTCGAAACCCGACACGAGGGGCTGCGGCCCGATCCGCATCCCCCGCCAGTTGAGCCACAGCGCCGAGCGCGGCGGCACCAGCGAGAGCCCATGATGCGGCTTGCGCGGGCGCGGGTGGTGGACGCCTGCCGCGTAATTCCACATCTTGTCCAGATGGGTCAGCACGCCGCCGGCCGTGACGGTGGCATCGTGCAGGCGGCCGTCGGCAAAGCGGTGCGAGCCGCTCAGCAGCTCCTTGGGCGGCGTGCCCCAGTCGCGATGCCAATGCTGGCGCACGCGCGTCAGATCGCCGCCATTGATGCCGCCGGCCGCGACCACGACCTGCTCGGCGCGGACCTCGAACGGCGCCCCCGTTTTTTCGTCAATTCCTCCGGCGCCATCGATCTGACCGGCGTGCTTCGCGAGATATTCGACCCGCCGGTTGAAGCGCAGCGTCAACCGGCCGGCGTTGCGATGCCCGCGCAAGGCCGCGATCAGAGCTTCCGCCACGCCCTTGCCGGTGCCCCAGGCGATGTGAAAGCGCGGCACCGAATTGCCGGGCCGGAATTCGCCGCGCTCGACCCAGTTGACCACGGGGAGGAAGCTGATGCCATGGCCGCGCACCCAGCGATAGACATCCGCCGTGCAGTGCTGCACATAGGTCTCAGCCCAGGCCTTCGGCCAGCGATCGTCCGCGCCGAATTCGGCAAAGCTCTGCCAATCGCGCAAGGCGAGATCGCAGGAATCGCGGATGCCCTGGCGGCGCTGTTCCGGCGAGTCGACGAAGAACATCCCGCCAAAGCTCTCCCGCGCCAGCCCGCCGAAGGCGTTTTCCTCGTCACGGTCGAACAACGCGATCGTCTTGCGGCCGTCGAGCAGATCGAGTGCGGTCGTGATCCCCGCGATCCCGCCGCCGATGATCAAGATGTCGTACCGGTCTGCCTGCATGGATGACTCGCTATTTGCTGCATGCCCGCCGCATGGGCCTCCGCCCGCGACCGCAGGGGTCGCGTGAATTCCTTTTCGGCCAAGGTAAACAAAGCATTAAGCGATCCGCCACACCGCCGCACGGAGGCAAATGCCCGGATTTTTCCTGCCTTCTCGGAGCCGCGCGCCGAATTGCCGCGCCCGGCGCGCGGTATCCGGTGCATTTGATCGACCAGTGCCTTCGCGCGCTTAACGCTTTGTCCAATGACGGCCGTCATAGTGCGGTTCCAACTCCGAAACACCAATGCCAGGTTCAGCCATCGTGACTTCCTTCGCCCGTGTGATTTCCGTGCGTGGCTCCCTCGCCCGTGTCGGACTGATGGCGACGAGCCGGACTCCTCTCTCGGAAATACGGGCGACCGTCGGCCGGTTTGTCAGCATCCGCTGCGCCACGTCCACGATCGTCGCCATGATCACGGATGCGACCTGCGAGGACCTGCCGACCTCGGACCATTATGTCGCGACCGCCGGCGTCGACCTGCTCGGCGAAATCAGCGGCGGGGATCGGCCGAAATTCCAGCGCGGCGTCACCAACTATCCGACCATCGGCGACGCCGTCGAACTGATCAACAACCAGGAACTGAGAACCGTCTACGCGCCGAGCGGCTCGGACCAGATCGATGTCGGCACCCTGCAGCAGGATCGCTCGGTGACCGCCTATGTCGACGTCGAGGAAATGCTGTCCAAGCATTTCGCGGTGCTCGGCTCGACCGGCGTCGGCAAATCGACCGGCGTATCGCTGCTGCTCAACGAAATTCTCAAAGCGCGCCCGAGCTTGCGGATCTTCCTGCTCGACGTTCACAACGAATATGGCCGCTGCTTCGGCGAGCGTTCGCTGGTGCTCAATCCGCGCAATCTGAAACTGCCGTTCTGGCTGTTCAATTTCGAGGAGATTGTCGACGTTCTGTTCGCGGGCCGTCCCGGCGTTCCCGAGGAGCTCGACATCCTCGCCGAGGTCATTCCGATCGCCAAGGGTGTCTACACCCAATATCAGAACTCCGAGCGCATCGGACTGAAGCGCATCGACCCGAAGGGCGTCTATACCGTCGATACGCCGGTGCCCTATCGGCTGGTGGACCTGATCTCGCTGATCGACGAGCGCATGGGCAAATTGGAAAACCGCTCCTCGCGCATCATCTATCACAAGCTGATCTCGCGCATCGAGACCGTGCGCAATGATCCGCGCTACACTTTCATGTTCGACAACGCCAATGTCGGCGGCGACACCATGGCGGACGTCGTCAGCCATCTGTTCCGGCTGCCCGCCAATGGCCGGCCGATGACCGTCATGCAGCTCGCCGGCTTCCCGGTCGAGGTCGTCGATTCCGTCGTGTCGGTGCTGTGCCGCATGGCATTCGATTTCGGCCTGTGGAGCGACGGCGTCTCGCCGCTTTTGTTCGTCTGCGAGGAGGCGCACCGCTACGCCTCCGCCGACCGCAATGTCGGCTTCGGGCCGACGCGAAAGGCGATCTCGCGGATCGCCAAGGAAGGCCGCAAATACGGCGTCTATCTCGGCCTCGTCACCCAGCGCCCGGCCGAGCTCGACGCGACCATCATTTCCCAGTGCAATACGCTGTTTTCGATGCGGCTTGCCAACGACCGCGACCAGGCGCTGTTGCGCTCGGCGGTATCGGATGCGGCGGCGAATCTGCTCTCCTTCGTGCCTTCGCTCGGCACCCGCGAGGTGCTGGCGTTCGGTGAAGGCGTCGCGCTGCCGACGCGGCTGCGTTTCAAGGAGGTGCCGCCGCATCAGCGGCCGCGCAGCGAGGCGACCATCGCGACCGTTCCCTCCGTTGCCGCCGGTCATGACATGCATTTCGTCACCGCGGTTCTGGAGCGCTGGCGCGGCGCCACCTCGCAGCGCGACGTGCCGAACGACCCCGGCTTCAACGACCGGCCGCTCACACGCGCACCTGCAATGGAATCGCCGATGCTGCAGCCGTCGCAGGGGTTCGATCCCGACCGCTTCTCCGTCCTGAAGAAGCCATTGCGTTAGAAAGAGCAAGGCACAGGCGGCCTGCCTTGTCTTGTCTTGTCTTGTCTTGCCTCGCCTTGCGCCGCGCGCATCATGGATTATGGTTCGGGATCGGCCGCAAATTTTCGCGGCTCAAGCCGGAACCTTTTTCATGACGCAGCCGATCGCCAACCGCTTCCCCGTCCCCGCGCTCGACACGCTGCCGGAAGACATCCGCAGCCGGTTGCTGACGGTGCAGGAGAAATCCGGTTTCGTCCCCAACGTGTTTCTGACGCTCGCCCGCCGGCCTGAGGAGTTCCGGGCCTTCTTCGCCTATCACGACGCTCTGATGGACAAGGAAGGCGGCGTCACGAAAGCGGAGCGCGAGATGATCGTGGTGGCGACGTCCGCCGCCAATCAATGCCAATATTGCGTGATCGCGCATGGCGCGATCCTGCGCATCCGCGCCAAGAACCCGTTGATCGCGGATCAGATCGCGGTGAATTACCGCAAGGCGGACATCCCGCCGCGCCAGCGCGCCATGCTCGACTTCGCGATGAAAGTCGCCGTCGAAGCGCACCTGATTTCGGAGGCCGATTTCGCCGTGCTCGCAAGCCATGGCTTTTCCGACGACGACATCTGGGACATTGCCGCGATCGCCGCCTTCTTCGCACTCTCGAACCGGATGGCCAACGTCACCGGCATGCGCCCCAATGACGAATTCTACCTTATGGGACGGTTGCCGAAGGACAAATAGGCTAGGAGCATGATCCGGAAAAGCTTGCCCTCGGGCCACGGCCCGATGGGTGTGTAGCGGTTTTCCGAAAAGCATGCCCTCGGGCTTGACCAGAGGGATCATGCTCAACAAAGAGCTAGAGCGTTTTCGAGCGAAGTGGTACCGGTTCGCGTGAGGAAACACGCCAGAACAAGAAGCTGGAGCCTCCGTTCATCGGAATGGAAAAGGCCCTGGCGCCGGCGCTCCGTGTAAAGCACACGATCGGGAGAATCGGGAAAGATATCGGACAAGATGAGGAATGGCCGAAGCGAACGCGCGCCAAGGACGCGGGTGGTCCAGCTTGGCGGCCGCGAGGTCGTTGCCGAGGGACTTCATCTGACCTTCTGGGCCGACATCAGCCACCGCTGCATGACGGCCTCGTGGCCGGCCTTCATCATCGGCGCCGCGCTGGTGTTTCTCGTCTTCAACGCGGCTTTCGCGCTGCTTTACTGGATCGGCGATCAGCCGATCGCCAATGTGCCGGACGGCGCCTATATCGACTATCTCTATTTCAGCATCGAGACGCTCTCGACCGCCGGCTATGGCGACATGCATCCGCAGACCCATTACGGCCATTTCATCGCGACGGTGGAATTGTTCACCGGCATCTTCTCGATGTCCCTGATGACCGGGCTGATCTTCGCCCGCTTTTCCCGGCCGAGCGCGCGCCTGCTGTTTGCCAACAATCCCGTGATCTCCAACCATGAGGGGACGCCCACCCTGATGGTCCGGCTGGCCAACGAGCGGCAAAACATCATCGGCAATGCCACCGCCCGGCTGTGGATGTTCAAGAATATCCTGACCGCCGAAGGTCACACCATCCGCAGGTTCTATGAACTGCCGCTGTCAAGAAATGAGAGCCCGGCGCTTGCGCTGAGTTGGACGCTGTTCCACGTGATCGGCGAGGAAAGCCCGCTCTACGGGCTGACGGCTGAGGATTTCGATGCCGCCGACATTTCGCTGGTCGTGGTGGTCTCCGGCTACGACGTTGTTGCGGCGCAAACAGTCCACGCGCGGCGATCCTATGAGCATGCCGAGGTTCGTTTCGGTCATCGCTATGTGGATGTGCTGAGCGTCTCCGAGGACGGACGTGTCAGGATCGACTATGGCCGGTTCCACGACACATACGAAGACTAAAGCGACATGAGGTTTCCGTCTCCTGCCATGACAATTTTTGCCAAGACAATTTTGCCATGACAATTTTGCCATGACAATTTTTTTTGCGAGAAGCTGCCGCGGGCGTGCTAGAGATCATGGCAAAAGGAATCCTGGAGCCGGAACGTGAAAAACCAGCGGCCCATCGCAGCGGAGGAAGAGCATCGCGTGCTTCAGTTTCGGCCGCGCAATTCGATTCGCGCGCCGAACTTTCGGGAAAACATGTCCGCTGAGCCCCGGCGTCAGGCGACACAGGCCGAGCCGCTCGACCTGTCGCGCTATGAACGGCCACGGGAGGAGCCGGACGATTTCCGTCAGCGCATGCTGGGCAATATCGCGGGCTTCGCATTCACCATCGCACTGATGGCCATCGGCATCTGGCTGGTCATGAGCATCGCCGACATGCGCAAAACCCAGGATTGCGTGCTGATGGGACGCCGCGACTGCATGCCGATCTCCGTTCCCTGAAACACCGGCCGCATCCGGCCGCAAGAGACCTGCCTCAAACAAGAGACCTGCCTCAAAACTGCTCTGGTGGCAGCTTCCACGCTCCATTGAACTCGGGGCGGCGCTCCGTTATACGGGCATTCGACTCCCGGGCGGCAGGAACTGGGTGGTCCGGGGCGCGATGCCCGCCTGCCGCACCGCCTTGGAATTTATCTCCAATATATCAAAGGCTTAGTGATGTCTTCCACATTCGATCAGGTCGCAACGATCATCGCTGAAACCTGCGACATACCGCGCGACACGATCACGCCGGATAGCCACGCCATCGACGATTTGGGCATCGACAGTCTCGATTTTCTGGACATCGCATTCGCCATCGACAAGGGCTTCGGCATCAAGCTGCCGCTGGAAAAGTGGACGCAGGAAGTCAATGATGGCAAAGCCACCACAGAGCAGTATTTTGTTCTGAAAAATCTCTGCGCCCGGATCGACGAACTGGTCGCCGCCAAAGGCGCGAGCGCTACCTAGCGCATGATCCGCAAAAGTGGAAACCGGTCTTCCAAAAAGATCATGCTCAAACACAAAGAGCTAGAGCATGATGGCGCTTCAATCTAATCACATCGTGCTCTAGCGCGTCATGCAACTCGAATATTTTCAGCTCATCGATCGCATTCTCGACCTGGACCTGGCCGAGAAAACCATCTCGGTCGAGGCGCAGGTTCCCCAGCAGAGCACCGTGTTCGAAGGGCATTTCCCCGGCTATCCGATCATGCCCGGCGTCCTGCTGATTGAATCGATGGCGCAGACCTCGGGCTGGCTGCTGCTTGCGCTGCTGAACTTCGAGCGCATGCCGTTTCTGGCCGCAGTCAAGGAAGCCAAGATGCGCGGCTTTGTCAGCCCCGGTGAATTGCTGACCGTCGAGGCCAGCCTCGTCCACGAGGGCTCGGGCTATGCGATCACCGAAGCCAGGATCAGGGTCGGCGGCAAATTGAGGTGCAACTCGACGATCATGTTGAGCCATGTTCCCTTTCCCAACCCCGACCTGCGCGGCCACATGGATGCTGTCGCCAAGCGCATCGGCTTTCCGAAACAGGCGCTGCTGCCATGAGCGAGCCAGTTGCGGGACCGGAGGAAGTCTGGATCACCGGCATCGGTCTTGCCACCTCGCTCGGCGAAGGGCTCGACGCCAACTGGGACGCGCTCAATCAGCGGCGCGTCGATGTCGATGAGAAGGGCTTCGCGCCCTACATCGTTCATCCCCTCGCGCCGGTCAATTTCGATGCGCAGATTCCGAAAAAGGGCGATCAGCGCCAGATGGAAGCCTGGCAGCGAATCGGCACCTATGCGGCGGGTCTTGCGCTCGATTCGGCCGGCGTGAAAGGCAACAAGGAAATCCTCGGCCGGATGGACATGATCATCGCCGCCGGCGGCGGCGAGCGCGACATGTCGGTCGACACCAGCATCCTCAATGCGCAGGCCAAGGGCAACTCCGCACCCGGCTTTCTCAACGAGCGGTTGATGGGCGATCTGCGCCCGACCTTGTTCCTGGCCCAGCTCTCCAATCTGCTGGCCGGCAACATCGCGATCGTGCACGGCGTCTGTGGGACGTCGCGGACCTTCATGGGCGAGGAAGTCGCGGGTGTCGACGCGACACGGATTGCGCTCGCACGCATTGCCGCAGGTCAAAGCGAGATCGCGCTGATCGGCGGCTCGCATAATGGCGAGCGCAAGGACCTGATGGTGCTTTACGAGTTCGGCGACTATCTGTTGCGGAACAAATACACGCCAATATGGAATCGCGCGGAGCATCCGGGCTTCGCGCTCGGCTCGGCCGGCGCCTTCATCGTGGTCGAGTCCAAGACGCATGCCACCGGGCGCGGCGCAAAGCCGTTTGCCCGCCTGACCTCCGCGGTCGCCGATCACAGCCAGCGCAGGGAGCGCGGCGACGTCACCGCGACGCTGGAAGGGCTATGGTCCCAGCTCGGCAATCTCGAAGGCAACGGGGCCATCATCACCGGCGCGACCGGCGCCGAGCCGGTGACGTCGGAGGAACGGGCCTTCCTTGAGAAGCACAGGGATTTTGCGGTGCGGTCGAGCGGCACGAAATTCGGCCACACCATGGAGACGCAGTTTCCGCTGGGTTTGGCGCTCGCGGCCCTGTCGCTTTCGCGCGGCGCGTTGTTTCCGCCGGCAGATTCCGCCGGCATGGAGATTGAAATGACGCAGGCGCCGACCCAGATTGTGGTAATCGGGACGGGCCATTGGCGCGGCGAAGGCATGGCCCTGGTCGAGGCGATCAAGTAGCGGCGTTTGAGAAGCTGGCGCGGGAATCGGGAGACATCCGGGGGACATCATGACTGCTGCACGCGATAAATTCGGACGGCCGGTCGTCGTCGTCACCGGCATGGGCATCGTCACCTCGCTTGGCGTCGGCAAGACCGACAATTGGGCCAAGCTCGTCGCCGGCGAATCCGGCATCCGCACGCTGACCCGCTTTCCGATCGAGGGCCTGAAGACCACCATGGCCGGAACCGTCGATTTCGTGCCCGTCGAGCCCTTCACCTCCACCGGGCTGTCCGAGCGGCTTGCTGATCTTGCGGTCGAGGAAGCGATTTCCCAGGCCGGCATCGGCGCCAAGGGCGATTTTCCCGGTCCGCTGTTTCTCGCGGTTGCTCCGGTGGAAATCGAGTGGCCGCAGCGCAGCGAGCTCGGCCGCGCGGTCGGCACCAGCGACGTGACCTATGATGACCTGTTGCGCGTCTCCGGCGGCGGAAAGTACCTGCCCTATCATCACCGCTTCCTGTTCGGCTCGGTCGCCGATTTTCTGGCGGACAAGTTCGGCACCAAGGGTTCGCCGATCTCGCTGTCGACCGCCTGCGCCTCCGGCGCGACCGCGATCCAGCTTGGCGTCGAGGCCATCCGCCGCGGCGAGACCGACGCCGCGTTGTGCGCGGCGACGGAGGGATCGGTCAATCCGGAAGGCCTCGTCCGCTTTTCCCTGCTGTCGGCGCTTTCGACCCAGAACGATCCGCCCCAGGCGGCCTCAAAACCCTTCTCGAAAAACCGTGACGGCTTCGTCATGGCCGAGGGCGCCGGCGCGCTGGTGCTGGAAAGCTATGAGGCCGCGGTCGCGCGCGGCGCACCGATCCTCGGCGTGGTGGCCGGCTGCGGCGAGCTCACCGATTCATTCCATCGGACGCGTTCGAGCCCCGACGGCAAGCCGATCATCGGTTGCGTGCGCAAGACGCTGGCCGATGCCGGCATGGAGCCCGGCCAGATCGACCACATCAACGCACACGGCACCGCGACGCCCGAAAACGACAAGATGGAATATCTCGCGATCTCCGCCGTGTTCGGCGAACTCGCCAAGCAGATTCCGGTGTCCTCGAACAAGTCGATGGTCGGCCACACCATCTCCGCGGCAGGTGCGGTCGAGACGGTGTTTTCGTTGCTTACGCTCGAGCACCAGCGGATTCCGCCGACCATCAACTACGAGATCCCGGATCCCGCGATCCAGTTCAACGTCGTCGGCAACAAGGCGCGCGACGCAAAGGTCACCGCTGTCATGTCGAACTCCTTCGGTTTCGGCGGCCAGAATGCCTCGCTGATCCTGACGCGCGAGCCTGCGTAACCGACGCTCTATGCATCCTTTGCTGGCTCGTACCAAGGCGCGCTTTCGCGACGCGACCAAGCCGCTCGCGGCAGGCGCGGTCGGCGCGCTAACCGTCGGCATGATGCGCACCACCCGCTATTTCGATCCCGACAAGACCGCCGAGCTGTTCGCCAAGATCGCCGGCCTGATCGGCCCGAGGCTGCGCGAGCAGCGGATCGGCCGCGCCAATCTTGCGGCCGCCTTCCCGGACAAGACGCCTGAGGAAATCGACACCATCCTGGCCGGCGTCTGGGACAATCTCGGCCGCGTCGGCGCCGAATTCGCGCATCTCGATCATCTCTGGGATCACGACGAGGAGCGCCCGCTGGACGGCCGTTGCCTGCTGTCCCCGCGCACGCGCGAGCTGTTCCATCTGCTCCGGCTCGACGGCAAGCCGGCACTGATCTTCGCCAGCCATCTCGCCAATTGGGAATTGCCCGCGCTCGCCGCCGTCGCGCACGGGCTCGACACCGCGATCCTGTATCGCCGGCCGAACATCGCCTCAGCCGACCGCATCATCCAGGAAATGCGCCGGGTGAAGATGGGAACGCTGATCCCGGCCGGACGCGATGCGCCGTTACGGCTCGCCGAGGCCCTGCAGCGGGGCCAGCATGTCGCGATGCTGGTCGACCAGTATCTGACCAGCGGCGTGGAGGTCACCTTCTTCGGCCGCAAGACCAGGGCCAATCCGACGCTGGCCCGCCTGCTCAGGCAGGTCGAGTGCCCGGTTCACGGCGTACGCATTATCCGCCTGCCCGATCGCCGTTTCCGCGCCGAACTGACCGAAGAGATCGCGCCGGTGCGCGACGACAATGGCCAGATCGACGTGCAAGGCACCACGCAGGTGATCACCTCCGTCATCGAAGGCTGGATCCGCGAACATCCGGAGCAATGGCTCTGGCTGCACCGGAGGTGGCGGTAAGCATTGGTTGCGTCATTGCGGGGAGCAATGCGAGGAAGCAATCCAGACTGCCGACATGGCGACATTGTAGATTGCTTCGCAGCTTTCGCTCCTCTCAGTGACGGCACATGCAATGAAGGCGCACCGTCATTCCGGGGCGATGCGCATCCAAGTCGGCTGTTGCCGACTGGGACAACCATATCTGCCGAACTCGGGCAAACCCGAGTTCGGGTATCGAACCCGGAATCTCCAGATTCCGGATCTGGTGCTTACGCACCATCACGGAATGACGCGCTTACCGCCCCGTCTTCACCCTGGTCCAGAGCCGGTTGATGATGCGCTGGGTCGCCGGGTCGCGCGCGGTGATGACGAACAGCTTTGAGAGCGTTGCCTCGTCCGGATAGATGTTCCTATCATCCAGAATCTTCGGATCGATCAGCTTCTGGCTCGCCAGATTGCCGTTGGCGTAGGACAGGAAGTCCGAATTCTTGGCGGCGACTTCGGGGCGGTAGAGATAGTTGATCAGCTCATGGGCTTCAGTGACATTCTTTGCATCCGCCGGGATCGCGAGATTGTCGAAGAACATCTGCGCGCCCTCTTTCGGGATCGCATAACCGATCTCGATCCCGTTCTTGGCTTCCGCCGCGCGGCTGCGCGCCTGCATGATGTCGCCCGACCAGCCCACCACAAGGCAGATCTCGCCGGTCGCAAGCGCGCTCAGATATTCCGATGAATGAAACTTGCGGACATAAGGCGTGATCTTGCTGACGAGCTCGGCCGCCTTCTCCAGATCCGCCTGCTTGGTCGAATTGGGGTCGAGGCCGAGATAGCTCAGCGCGGCCGGAAAAATGTCCTCGGCGGAATCCAGCATGTGAACGCCGCAGTCCTTGAATTTCGCGAGATTTTCCGGCTTGAAGACAATGTCCCAGCTATCGATCTTGGCCTCGGGACCGAGAATGGTCTGCACCGTCTTGACGTTGTAGCCGATGCCGGTCGTGCCCCACATATAGTTGGCGGCGTAGAGATTGCCGGGATCGTAGGTGGCGAGCCGTTGCGTCACGACCGGCCAGGCATTGGCGAGGTTTGGCAGTTTCGACTTGTCCAGCTTCTGGAAGACATGCGCTGTGATCTGCCGCTGCAGGAAATAGCCTGTGGGAACCACGACGTCGTAGCCGGACTTACCCGCGAGCAGCCGCGTCTCCAACGTCTCATTGGCGTCGAACGTGTCGTAGACCACCTTAATGCCGGTCTCGTTGGTGAAATTCTCCAGGACGTCCGGCGCCATATAGTTCGACCAGTTGTAGAAATTGACGACCCGCTCCTCGGCCCTCACGGCCGGCGCAAACAACGCGAGGCTGGCCGCCACGAGAGCAAGCCGAGCGAGACGAAAACTGAACACGCGGATCATGCAAGACCTCTTATATGGACCTCTTAATGGACCTTTTATCTGCGATGCACAGCATCCGACAGACGCTCCAGCGCGGTGTCGAGCGTTGCATCCTTTTTCGCGAAGCAGAACCGGACCACCGAGGTCACGGCGTCCTGCTCGTAAAAGGCCGAGACTGGGATGGCGGCGACCTTGTAATCTGTCACGATCCGCCGGCAGAAGGCCTCATCCGTCTCGTTGAGGCCTAGCGGCGACAGGTCGACGGTGAGGAAGTAGGTGCCCTGCGAGCGCAGCACCGGAAAGCCGATGCTTTCCAGCCCCCTGGTCAGGCGGTCGCGGCTCTTTGCGAGCTGCTTGCGCATGTCGAGAAAATACGCGTCGGGCTTGGACAAGCCATAGGCCACGGCAGCCTGCAGATTGGGGGCGGTGGTGAAAGTGAGAAATTGGTGCACCTTCGCGGCCACCTTGAGCAGCGGCGGCGCAGCGCAGACAAAGCCGATCTTCCATCCCGTCAGCGCAAAGATTTTTCCCGCCGAGCCCACCTTGATGGTGCGGTCACGCATGCCCGGAATCGTGATCAGCGGGATGTGTTCGCGGCCGTCGAAGATCACATGCTCCCAGACCTCGTCACAGATCGCGATGCTGTCGAACTCCTGGCAGAAACGGGCCAGCAGCTCCAGATCCTCGCGCGGATAGACCACCGCGGCGGGATTGAGCGGATTGTTGAACAGCACCGCCTTGGTCTTGCGGTTGAAGGCGGAGCGCAGCATCTCCTCGGACAGCCGCCAGTGCGGCGGCTCCAGCCGCAACAGGCGCGGAATGCCGCCGGCCTGGCGGATGATCGGCAAATAGGAATCATACACCGGCTGAAAGGCGATCACCTCATCGCCCGGCTCGACAACGGCCAGGATCGCCGAGGTCAGCGCTTCGGTGCCGCCCGAGGTCACCATCACCTCGGTCATCGGATCGAGCTTGAGCCCGTGCCAATGCCCGTAATGCGCGGCGATCGCCTGGCGCAACTCCGGAATCCCCATCATCGATGGATATTGATTGTAGCCGTTCATCACGGCGTCAGCCGCCGCGCGCCGGATGTCCTCCGGACCGGGATCGTCGGGGAAACCCTGCCCCAGATTGATCGCCTCGTTGTCGCGCGCAAGCTGCGACATGGCCTCGAAAATCGTGACAGGCAGATCCCCGAAAACCTTGTTCAAGGACGCCATGGCAAATGTCAGCCGCCGGTCTTGGTCGGAAGGCCCGCGGCCTTCCAGCCGAGGATTCCGCCCGCGAGGTGCTTGTCATAGGGCAGCCCCGCCGCCTGGGCCGCGAGCGAGGCCGTCACCGAGCGCTTCCCGGAGCGGCAGGCGAACACCACCGCCTTTCCCTGCGGGTCCGGAATGGCCTTGGGATCGAAGGTCGAGAGCGGAACGACGACGCAAGCGGGATAGGCCTCGGCCGCAACCTCAGTGGGCTCGCGGACGTCGACCAGCAGATAGCGCCCCTCCGCGATGCCCTTCGAGACCTCTTCCGGTGTCAGATCATGCACCCTGTGGTCCGCCACGCTCGTCCTCCAGCAATCCGTCCCAGGGCCGGTAAATAACCCGACCCTGCCGGTCCGTGCCCGGCGGCGCCAACCTTGCGCCGGATGGTCAGAAAATCAAGCGTCAAGAAGCGGTTAGAGCGTTTTCGAGCGAAGTGGGTACCGGTTCGCGTGAAGAAAACGCGTCAAAACAAGAGACTAGAGCCTCCGTTCCAATCGGAATGGAAAAGGCTCTAGGTCTGAACTTAAATCGTCACTTCAAATCGTCACTTCAAATCGTCACTTGGGTGCCGACCTCCACGACCCGCCCACTCGGGATCTGGAAATAGTCGGTGGCGTCGTTGGCGGTGCGGCTCAGCGAGATAAAGAGATGATCCTGCCAGCGCGGCATGCCGGAATGCGCGGCGGGCTTGAGCGCGCGGCGCGACAGGAAGAACGAGGTCGACATGATGTCGAACTGCCAGCCGAGCTTGCGCGCGATGGCGAGCGCCTTCGGGACATTGGGCGATTCCATGAAGCCGAACCGCAGCGTGACCTTGGAGAAGGTCGGGCTGATCTGCTCCAGCCTGACGCGCTCGGACGGATCGATGCGCGGGGTCGGCGCGGATTCGATGGTGAGGATGACGTTCTTCTCGTGCAGCACCTTGTAGTGCTTCAGGCTGTGCATCAGCGCGGTCGGTGCGCTCACGGGATCGCTGGTGAGGAACACGGCGGTGCCGGACACCCGCTGCGGCGGCCGCTTCTCCAGCATTGCGACCAGATCGGCGAGCGGGAATTCCAGCTTGCGCGACTTCTCGAACAAGAGCCGGCTGCCGTGCCGCCATGTATACATCAGGAGCATCACAAAGCCGCCGAGCGCCAGCGGCACCCAGCCGCCCTCGAACACTTTCAGAAGGTTCGCCGACAGGAAGGTGAGATCGAGGAAAAGAAACGGCGCGATCAGCGCGGCAGCCGCGAATGGCGACCACTTCCAGACCCTCCAGATCACGACAAAACCCATCATCGCCGTGACCACCATCGTTCCCGTGACGGCTATGCCATAGGCCGAGGCGAGCGCGCTCGACGAACGGAACATCGCCACGAGCAGCAGCACCGCGACCAAGAGCAGCCTGTTGATGCGGGGAATGTAGATCTGGCCGGAATGCGCTTCCGACGTATGGCGGATTTCAAATCGCGGCAGCAAGCCGAGCTGGATCGCCTGCCGCGTCAGCGAATAGGCGCCGGTGATGACGGCTTGGCTCGCGATCACCGTCGCAACGGCCGCCAGCGTCACCATCGGCAACAGCGCCCAATCCGGAAACATCAGGAAGAACGGATTTTCGACCGCCTTGGCGTCGCCAAGGACCAGCGCGCCCTGCCCCAGATAGTTCAGAGCAAGCGTTGGTAGCACGATGTACAGCCAGGCGGTCTGAATCGGGCGCTTGCCGAAATGGCCGAGATCGGCATAAAGCGCCTCCGCACCGGTCACGGCCAGGAACACCGCGCCAAGGGTGACGAAGCCGATGATGCCGTGATGGAGCATGAACGAAACGGCGTAGAACGGATTGATCGCGTAGAGCACGTCAGGCTGCTTCAGGATCGCCGGAATCGCGGCCAGTCCGATCACGACAAACCAGACCAACATGATGGGTCCGAAGAATGCGGCGACCCGCGCCGTGCCGCGCGACTGGACCGAGAACAGCACGAGCAGGATGAACACGGTGATCGGGACGACATAGGCGTCGAGCGACGCCGTGACGAGCTTGAGACCTTCGATCGCCGAGAGCACTGACAGCGCCGGCGTGATCACCGCGTCGCCATAGAACAGGGCGCCGCTGATGATGCCCAACAGAACGATCACCGCGGCCCCGCGCGTCACGGCGCGTTGGGCGAGCGCCATCAGCGCCAATGTGCCGCCCTCGCCGTTGTTGTCCGCCCGCAGCAGGATCACGACATATTTGAGGGTCACCACGATGATCAGCGCCCACAGGATCAGCGAGACCACCCCGAGCACCGCCAGTGACGTCACCGCTCCGCCCGCGGTCGCCGCGATCACGGCTTCGCGCAGCGCGTAAAGCGGACTGGTGCCGATGTCGCCATAGACCACGCCGATGCTGCCCAGCGTCAACGCGCTAAAGCTTGCGGTTGTATGGGTCTCGGCATGCCCATTGGCCGCCGTCGTTTCCGGGGCGGGAGCTGCTACATCGGTATTCATGGAAGGCTGGCCTCAAAATGCTTCACTGCAGCAAAGCGGGCGGCTTATAGTCCTGCGCTTAGGGCATAGCATAGAGTAATTTTAGGCCCACACTATGCAGGAATGCATAGCTCGCCGCCTCGTGCCTGTTCGCGGCGCTTTCCGCATTTAAACGTGAGCGTTGGATCGTCACCTCGGGTCGTCCTTCAAACCGTCACCTCGGATCATAACTTCGCATTGTGACTTCTGATCGTGAATTCAGATCGTCACTTGGGTGCCGACTTCAACCACCCGCCCGGTCGGAATCTGGAAATAATCCGTGGCGTCGTTGGCCGAGCGGCTGAGCGCGATGAACAGATGCTCCTGCCATCTCGGCAGTCCGGAATGCGATGACGGCTTCAGCGAGCGCCGGGACACGAAGAACGATGTCGACATGATGTCGAACTGCCAGCCGAGCTTGCGCGCGATCGCAAGCGCCTTGGGCACGTTGGGCGATTCCATGAAGCCGAAACGCAATCTGACCTTGGCGAATTTGTCGCTGACGGCTTCCATCCTGACCCGTTCGGCCGGATCGACGCGCGGGGTCTGCGCGGTCTCGATGGTCAAGATCACATTATGCTCATGCAGCACCTTGTTGTGCTTCAGATTGTGCAGCAGAGCCGTCGGGGTGAAGGCGGGATCGCTGGTGAGAAAGATCGCCGTGCCCTTGACGATGTGCGGCGGGCGCTTCTCGAGGCTTCTGATCAGGTCGTCGAGCGGAACCTCGGTCCGCCGCGTCTTGTTGATCAGCATCGCCGAGCCGCGGCGCCAGGTCCAGATGATGACCGCCATGGTCACGCCGAACAGCAGCGGCACCCACGCGCCTTCGAACAGCTTCAACAGGTTGGCGGACAGGAAAGTCGTATCGACGACCACGAGCGGAACGATGATCGCGGCAGCACTGGCCACCCGCCAGTTCCACAATTTCCAGATCACGACGAATCCCATGATGCCATCGACGACCATGGTGGTGGAGACCGCGATGCCATAGGCCGAGGCCAATTCGCTGGAGGTGTGGAACATCAAGACCAGCAGCATCACGCCGATCAGAAGCAGACGGTTCACGCGCGGCAGATAGATCTGCCCGGCATGCGCTTCCGAGGTGTAGCGGACTTCGAAGCGCGGCAGCAGGCCGAGTTGCACGGCCTGCCGGATCAGCGAATAGGCCCCGGTGATCACGGCCTGGCTGGCGATCACGGTCGCGGCCGTCGCCAGCACCACCAGCGGCAGCAGCAGAATTTCGGGCACCATCCGGTAAAAGGGATTTTCGATCGCGGCGGGATTGGACAGGACCAGGGCGCCCTGCCCGAAATAGTTGAGCAGCAGCGCGGGCAGCACGAGATAGAGCCAGCCGGCCTGGATCGGCTTGCGTCCGAAATGACCGAGATCGGCGTAAAGCGCCTCGCCGCCCGTCACCGCAAGAAACACCGCCCCCAGCGTCACCAGTCCGATCGTCCCATGCGAGAGCAGGAACTGGATCGCATAATAAGGATTGATCGCAGCCAGGACCGATGGATCGTCGCTGATATGCACGAGCCCCATCCCCGCAATCGTCGCGAACCACACCACCATGACCGGCCCGAAGGCGGACGCGACCCGCGCCGTGCCGCTGCTCTGGACCGAGAACAGCACGACGAGGATGAACACGGTCAGCGGCACCACATAATGTTCGAGCGCGGGCGCGGCGAGCTTGAGGCCCTCGACCGCCGACAGCACCGAAATCGCCGGCGTGATCATGGAATCGCCGATGAACATCGAGGCGCCAACCACGCCGAGGCCAAGCAGAAACAGGCTGCGGTGGCCGAGCGCCCGCTGCCCAAGCGCCATCAGCGAGAGCGTCCCGCCTTCTCCATTGTTGTCGGCGCGCAGCAGCAGCAGCACATATTTGGTCGTGACCACGACAAAAAGCGCCCACAGGATCAGCGAGAGAACGCCGAGCACGATGACGCGCGTGACACCCTGACCCTGGGTTGCGCCCGTGACCGCTACACGGAACGCGTAGAGCGGCGAGGTCCCGATGTCGCCGAATACGACCCCGATGCTGCCGAGCGTCAGGGCCCAGAAGCCGGCCGTGACCGATCCATCAGGGGCTTCGTTGGATGCGGCGGTGACAGCCATGAAATGGAAGAACGCTCGATGGTTGAATCCGACTCGGCTATCGACGCTTCTTCGCAGCCTGTCAATTCATCCGAAATACGGGAATATGTCGGGAAGACGGACGGCTGACCGCCCCTGCATCGACCGCATGGGCCGTATCATGGCACCTCAAGGCACCTCAAAGCCTATGGCTTGATGTCGGGCGGCAGCGGCGGGTCTTCGCGCATCAAGGTGATGGTCACGCGGCGGTTCGCCGACAGCGAGGGATCGTCGGGAAACAGCGGCTGGGTGTCGGCCTTGCCGGAGACCGCGTAGATATGGGCGGGCGGCAGGCCCTCATGTTCGAGAATCTGGCGGATCGCATTGGCGCGGTCGGCGGAAAGGTCGAACGCCCCGTAATCGCCGCGCGTCGGCAGGAAGCCCGCCGCGGTGTGACCGGTGATCTGGACCCGCAGCGGCGTCTGCTTGAGCGGCACCGCCAGCTTTTCGATCAGCCGGCGGGTGCGATCGTAAGGAACCTTCGAGCCGTCGGCGAACATCGAGCGGCCGTCCTGATCGATGATCTCCAGATTGAGGCCCTGCTTGGTCTCCTCAAAGATGATGTGCTTGGAGATTTCCGTCAGTTCCGGCATGTCCTGCAAGGCCTGCCGCAGCGAGGCCGAGGCGAGCGCGAATTCGCGGTCGATCTTGAGCTTGGCGCCGTTGATCCGCTCGCGTTCCTGCACCTCCGGGCTCGGCGTGTTCGAGGAGTCCTCGGGGTTGATATGATCGTTGTTTTTCAGATTCGGGCGCGTCGGAATGCCGTCGGTTTCGACAATGCCGGAAAAGCGCGACTGGGTCTGCACGCCGAAGGCGTCGCGCATCGAACCCGCCACGATCTTCAGTTTCTGCTGATCCTGCGTGGAGAAAGCGACGAGCATCACGAAGAAGCTCATCATCAGCCCCATCAGGTCGGCGAAAGTCACGAACCAGCCGTGCCCGCCGCCGTGAGCATCGCCGCGCTTTTTCTTGGCCATGGCTTACGCTCCGGGCCGATGCCGGTCGTCAGGCCGGCACCGGCTCGCCCTCCTCGTGGCGATGCTTCTCCGGCAGATAGGCAAGCAGCATCTCCCGGACCAAGGTCGGGCTCTTGGAGTCGCGGATCATCAGAATGCCGTCGATGATCAGGGTGCGGTTGGTCTCCTCGTCGAGCAGCTTGCCATGCAGCTTGTCGGCGATCGGCAGACAGAACAGGTTGGCAACCAGCGCGCCATAGAGGGTCGCGAGCAGCGCGGTCGCCATGAACGGGCCGAGCTTGGAGGGATCGGTCATGTTGGCGAACGTCTGCACCATGCCGATCAGCGTGCCGACCATGCCGAAGGCTGGCGCGCAGTCGCCGATCGCGCGATAGATCTTGCTGCCTTCGTCGAGATGCATCAGGAAATTGTCGCGATCGCGCTCGAGATTGTCGCGGATGAATTCGAGATCGTAGCCGTCGGCGACATAGCGAATGCCCTTGGCCAGGAACGCCACCTCGGTCTCGACCTTTTCCAGGCCGACCGGGCCCTGCTTGCGCGCGATCTCGGCGATGCGGGCGAGCTCGTCGACGAGATCGCGCGCCGACAGCCGGCTCATCGTGAACGCGTATTTCATGCCGAGCGGCAGGCCGTGCAGGATCGCGCCAAGCGGAAAGCGGATCATGGTCGCCGCGATCGAGCCGCCGAAGATGATGATGACGGCATGGTCGCTGACGAACATGCCGAGGTCGCCACCCAGCAACATCAGGGTCGCGATGACAACGACGCCCATCACAAGCCCGGCGCCCGTCATAATATCCATGGCAAGACTCCAACGCATACGCGAACCCGCCGCCCAATCGAGCAGCGCGTGGCCCGCACTGGACCACGTGGTCAGACCCTAGCGTTGCTGCCATTAAAGAGACGTAAAGGTTAAGTTGCCGGGGCGCGCATGCGCGGATCAAACGCCGTATCGCCGCTCACAAGCGCGCGAGCGCGACAGGCTGGATCGACCGACGAGCTGCATCCTGACGCGATCTCAACTTTCTGCTAACCATAGCGGGACTGCCGGCAACTGTGTCTGGCCGCCATCGGGCCAATGCTCGGCAGGCTCAATCAGGAGCGCGAAGGTATGTTCAAGGTGCTTTCAACTCCTGTCCGGAAGCTATTGAGGTTCCCCCTCTTTCAGTTTGCCATTGTGATTTTTCTCATTCTGCTGATGCAGGCCGCCGACGAACGAACTCTCCTCGGAGAGGTCTTTGATACGCTGGATAAGATCGTCGACTCCTCGGTCGGGGTTGCATCGGCTCTTTTCACGGTCAAATCCTTCACCAAGTCATGGCTGACGTTCGGCTTCATGATCGCCTATGTCTATTTGGCGTGTTGGCTGATACTTTCTCTCGCGCGTATCTGCATCGGACTGCTTGTCGATTACGCCGGGCGCAAGAACATCCTGTGGCTGCGAAGCACCATCGCGCGGGAACGCGGCATCGGAGCCTATCGCGCCTGGGTGCCTCTGGAGAGAATCCGGCCCGCAAACGTTCCGCAGCAGGCATGGGAGGAAACCTACGCTTGGCCGCGCGATAACAAGCCTCCCTATCCGCCATTCGCGCAGCGGGTTTTTCGCGTTGTCGTAGCCTATCTGGCTCTGGTTCTGCTGGTGGCCACGATGCTACAGGCCTTTACGCCACTGCGCGGGCTCGAATGGCTTGCCGATCTCCTGAAACGGGCGACTGGGCTGTGACGCTGACGCTCCGTACGCAGTAAGCCTGGCCCCTCCACTACGCGCGCGATAGGCCGGTCAGTTCGCGGCTGAGCGCACGCAGCCGCTTGCGGGCGGCGGCATCATAGGCCTGCGGATGCACCTTTGCCTCGTTCATGCCGTTGAAGAACAGGCCGCTCCTGCCCGCGACATCGTCGCCGCTGACGAGATGCAGGATCGCCTCGCCGCCCTGCTCCACCGTCGAGACCGGCGTGATGCCGCCGGCGCGCACCATCGTGGTGTTCATATAGGTCGCCGGATGCAGCGCGTTGACGGTCACGCCCGTGCCCTTCAGCTCCTCGGCGAGATCGATCGTGAACATGATCTGCGACAGCTTGCTCTGTGCGTAGGCGCGGGCGCCGGTATAGTTCTTCGTGATCATCACATCGTCGAAATCGATCGGGTGCTGGCCGAGCGAAGCGACATTGACAATGCGCGAGGGCGAGGCCGCCTTCAACAGCGGCAGCAGACGGTAGGCCAGCAGGAATCCCGCAAGATAGTTCACCGCAAAGCGAAGCTCGTGCCCGTCCGCACTGATCTGCCGTGCGGGTCCCTGGTTCTGCGTTCCGATGCCGGCATTGCTGACGAATACGTCGAGCCGCTTGTGGTCGGCGGCGACTGCGTCCGCGAGCCGGCCCACCTCGGCAAGCGACGACAGGTCGGCCTGATAGAACACCGGCGCCTGGTGTCCGCTCCTCTTGATCTCCTCGATCAGCGTCGCGGCGCGCGCCGCATCGCGGCCATGGATCAGGACCTTGGCGCCATCCGCCGCGAGCCTTGCCGCAACGTAGCGCCCGACGCCGTCCGTCGAGCCGGTGATCAGGATTGTCTTGCCGGCCATGTCCATGGCATCACATCCCTGCGGTCAGTGAATCTCAGCCGCGCGCTTCAGCGCTTCCTTCAACCTCTCCAGCGAGAAATCCTTGCTGCGGGCAATTTCCAGAATCGGCGTCTCGCGGCGGCCGCAGAGTTCGGCGGCGTCCGGCAGCTTGGCGGCGACGTCGATCGGGATCACGATCGCGCCGTGACGGTCGGCATGGATAAGGTCGTCGGAGCGCACGGTCATGCCGGCCACCCGCACCTCTCCGCCGAAACTCTCGGCATGCACCCAGGCATGCGACGGTCCGATCGAGCCGGCCAGCGCCTGGAAGCCAGGCGCCCATTGCGGGATGTCGCGGATCGAGCCATCGGTGATGACGCCGAGGCAGCCCAGCGCCTTGTGCACATTGCTTTGAACCTCGCCCCAGAACGCGCCATAGCCGACATCATGGCCGTCGATGTCCTGGATCACGGCGATGCGCGGGCCGAAGCCGGTGCCGACATATTCATAATAGGCGATGCGCCGCTTGGCCTGCTCGGCCGCCGGCAGGCCCGACTGCACCGCCGAGCGGATCGTTACCGTGCGCGCATAGCCGACCATCGGCGGCAGATCGGGAAACGGGCAAACCAGCGGCTTGGTGGTATAGCCGATCAGCCGCCGCTCCGGCGCCACGATTTCCATCGCGTTGCAGATCGTCGGCGTGTCATAGCGCGCCAACGCTTCAAGGACGGACGGATCGAGCGGGGCGGAACTGGTCACAGGCGTTTCTCCAAATTCTTGAGCACGGCTTGTTGGCTCAAGCCCTATAGCCGAGTTCGGCGGCGAACCCAACTCGGCCCGCGCTCATGGTAGATATCTCGTGGTAGCTATCTCAGTAGCTATCTCCTGGCGGATATTTGGCCGCGAAGATGACGGGCGTCAGTGCTGCGGGTCAGTGCAGCCGATCCGGCCGGTCGTCCTTGGGCGCATCGGAGGCGGCCGGCGTAAAGGACGGCGCGGGACCGGCCGGCGCGGCACTGGCAGTCGCTGCAGCGCTGGCCGCCGCCGCATGCTGGCGCGCGTGGTCGCGATAGGACTTCCAGCCGAGCGGCAGGCTCAGGAGATAGAGTATCGAACCCGCCGACAGAATGTGCCAGGGATAGCCGATCAGAAGCGCGACGAAGAAGACGACGCCGACGAAAACCGGCAGCACCAGCTCCGGCGGCACCCGCATCCGCGTGCTCTTGCCCGAAAACACCGGCAAGCGCGACACCATCAGGAAGGCGATCAGCAGCGTGTAGAAAGCGGTGAGCGTCGCCGGAGCCTGCCACAGGCCGAGAAAGGCGAGATAGACCGGCAGCAGCACGGTGATCGCCCCCGCCGGCGCTGGCACGCCGGTGAAATAGTTGGATGCGAATGGCGGCTTGTTCGGATCGTCCATCGTGGCGTTGAAGCGCGCGAGCCTCAGGCCGCCGCTGATCGCGAACACCATGGCGGCGATCCAGCCGCCGTTATGGAGCTGGTTGAGCTGCCAGAAATAAAGGATCAGGCCCGGCGCGACGCCGAAATTGACGAAGTCGGCGAGGCTGTCGAGCTCGGCGCCGAACTTCGACTGCCCCTTGATCATGCGCGCGACGCGGCCATCGATACCGTCGAGCATGGCGGCGAACACGATGGCCGCGACCGCAAGCTCCATCCGCCCTTCCGTCGAGAGACGGATCGCCGTCAGGCCTGCGCAGATCGCAAGCAGCGTGATGACGTTGGGCACCAGCATCCGCACCGGGATCGGACGAAACCGGCGGCGGCGCAGTTCGGGAGATCTGGGATCGTAGGACATTGCGGGACCCGATTTGGCAGCACCGAATATAGCAAGCGCTCTCCTGCTCCGCCATTGCGACCAAAAGCCGATCGCGTCAGCGGAGCGGACGGTTAATTGGTCCGGAAGGTCCGGCCGGGATCGCTAATCTTGAAATCGGCGAGAATGGTCTCGCCTGCAACCGCGGTCTGGCCCTCCGAAACCAGCGGCGTGGTGCCTTCGGGCAGGAACACGTCGATGCGGGAGCCGAAGCGGATCAGGCCGAACCGCTCGCCCGCGCCGATGATCTGGCCTTCGCGGACAAAGGACACGATGCGGCGCGCGACGAGGCCGGCGATCTGGATCACGCCGATCCGCCCGTTCGGCGAGGAGATCACCAGCGAGTTGCGCTCATTGTCCTCGCTCGCCTTGTCGAGCTCGGCATTGATGAAGGCGCCGGGCCGGTAGGCGATGCGGTCGATCCGCCCCGAAATGGGGCTGCGGTTGACGTGGCAGTTGAACACGCTCATGAAGATCGAGATGCGCGGCAGCGGCTTGTCGCCAAGGCCGAGCTCGGCCGGCGGCAGCGCCTGCGTGATCATCGAGATGCGCCCGTCGGCGGGCGCCACCACGATGCCCTCGCGCACCGGCGTCACCCGCACCGGATCGCGGAAGAACAGCGCGCACCAGATGGTCAGCACGGTGCCGAGCCAGCCGAGCGGCGTCCAGATCCAGAACAGGATCAGGCTCGCCAGCGCGAAACCGCCGATGAACGGATAACCTTCGGGATGGATCGGCGGGATCTGCCGCTGGATGGAATTGGCGATGGACATCACTCTCACTCGTCGATCCTCTCCGCTTGGCCGGAGAGGAGAAGGTTTTGATCGAGCATGATCCCTCCGGTCAAGCCCGAGGGCATGCTTTTCGGAAAACTGTTACGCATCCATCGAGTCGGAGGTCGAGGGCAAGCCTTTCCGGATCATGCCGCGGAAGCCTCTCTCATTCGGCAGCCGTTGCCAGTGGATCCAGGGGATCTTTTGCAAGGGGATCTTTTGCAAGTGGATCGTCCGCCAGGGGATCGTCGACCGGCGGCGGGATGCGGTTGGGCGCATCGCTGGCCTCGCCGATCTGCGCCAGCCGCTCGCGCGCGGCCTCGGCTTCGCGCTGCCTGTTCCACATGCTGGCATAAAGCCCACCGCTTGCCAAAAGCTCCGCATGCGTTCCTCGCTCGGCGATGTGGCCCTGGTCAAGCACGATGATCTCGTCGGCGGCGACGATGGTGGAAAGCCGGTGCGCGATCACGAGCGAGGTGCGGTTGCGCGAGACGCGCTCCAGCGCCTCCTGGATCTCGTGCTCGGTGTGGCTGTCGAGCGCGGAGGTGGCCTCATCCAGCACCAGGATCGGCGGCGCCTTCAACACGGTGCGCGCGATCGCAACGCGCTGCTTCTCGCCGCCGGAAAGTTTCAGGCCGCGCTCGCCCACCGGTGTGTCGTAGCCCATCGGCGCCATGCGGATGAAACCGTTGATCTGGGCGAGCTGCGCCGCCCGTTCGACTTCCACATCGCTGGCCTCCCAGCGGCCATAGCGGATGTTGTAGCGGATCGTGTCGTTGAACAGCACGGTGTCCTGCGGCACCATGCCGATCGCCGCGCGCAGCGAGGCCTGGGTCACGGTCCTGATGTCCTGGCCGTCGATCGTGATGCGGCCGCTCGAAACGTCGTAGAGGCGGAACAGGAGCCGCGAGATCGTCGACTTGCCGGCGCCCGAAGGACCCACGATGGCAACCGTCTTGCCGGCCGGCACCTCGAAGCTCAGGCCCCTCAGAATCGGACGCTCCGGTTCATAGGCAAAGCGCACATCCTCGAAGCGCACGCCGCCGGACGTGACGACCAGCGGCTTCGCGCCGGGCATCTCCTTGACCTCGGGATCGCGCGCAAGCACCTCGAACATCTTCTCGATATCGATGATCGCCTGCTTGATCTCGCGATAGACCATGCCCATGAAATTCAGCGGCTGATAGAGCTGGATCATCATGGCATTGACCATGACGAAATCGCCGACCGTGTTGCGGCCGCTTCTGACGTCGATCGCGCACATCAGCATGGTCGCGGTCAGCCCCAGAGTGAAGATCACCGCCTGCCCGGCGTTGAGCAGCGCGAGCGAGGTATAGGTCTTCACGCTCGCATGTTCATAGCGCTCCATCGAGCGGTCATAGCGCGCGGCCTCGCGCGTCTCGGCGCCGAAATATTTGACGGTCTCGTAGTTCAGAAGCGAATCGATCGCCTTGGTGTTGGCGTCGGTGTCGGAATCGTTCATCTTGCGGCGAATGCTGATCCGCCACACGGTCGCGGCATAGGTGAAGTACATGAAGATCACGACAGTGATCATGGTCACCACCAGATAGCGCCAGTCGAACTGCCACAGCATCACGCCCATCAGGAGCGACACCTCGACGATGGTCGGGATGAGCTGCAGGATCACCATCCGCACGATCGTCTCGATGCCGTTGCGGCCGCGCTCCAGCACGCGCGTCAGCCCGCCGGTCTTGCGTTCCAGATGAAAGCGCAGCGACAATTCATGCATATGCACGAAGGTGATGGTGGCGAGCTTGCGCACCGCATGCATCGCCACGCGCGCGAAAATGCCGTCGCGCCATTGCGTCAGCGCCGCCATCAGCACGCGCAACAGCCCGTAGCTCGCGGTCATCAGCAAGGGCGATGCGATCAGCCACATCGTCCAGTTCGACGGCGCGATCGGCGCGCTGCCGTGGCCGGACAGCGCGTCGGTCGCCCATTTGAAGGTGAACGGCACCGACAAGGTCGCAAGCTTGGCGAGCAGCAGCAGCACCACCGACCAGACCACCCGCATCTTCAGATCGGCGCGGTCGCCTGGCCAGATATAGGGCCACAGATGCACCAGGGTCCCGATCAGGGTTGCCTGCTGGTCCGGCGTGGTCTCGGGAAGCGGCGCTTCTTGGCCGTGCGTGAGCGAATCAAGATGGGCCATCAAACGGAGCCTGGGGTTTCCTTGCCGGACGCACTGCCTGTTTCATTTGTAGCGTCTCGTCATATAGGGCGTTTGAGCCGCCCGCGCACCCTCAAGGGCCGCGAATTCCGCCGTCATGCGCGCTTGTTAACGGTCGTTTGGAGAGCTGTTGCTGATCATTTTCCCGACTTGACGCCTTCTGCGCTGCAGTGCCACATGATCACATGAGCAAAATCAAGACTATCTGCGTCTATTGCGGCTCCGGCCCTGGTACCAATCCACGTTTCATCGAAGCGGCGATCGCGCTCGGCAGGGCGATCGCCGAAAACGGCATCCGGCTCGTCTATGGCGGCGGCTCGGTCGGCATGATGGGCGCCGTCGCAAGCGCCGTGCTCGACCATGGCGGTGCCGTCACCGGCATCATTCCCGAATTCCTGAGGCGGAGCGAAAACGCGCTGACCCGCGTGCAGGAGATGATCGTCACGCCCGACATGCACGAGCGCAAGCGGCTGATGTTCGAGCGTTCGGATGCGTTCGTCGCACTGCCCGGCGGCATCGGCACGCTGGAGGAGCTGGTCGAGCAGCTCACCTGGAAGCAGCTCGGCCGGCATGAGAAGCCCGTGCTGCTCGCCAATATCGACCATTTCTGGGAACCGTTGCTGTCGCTGCTCTCGCATATGCACGCCACGCAATTCATCCGCTCCGGAATGTCGGTCGAGATCCTAAAGGCCGAGCGCGTCGAGGACATCCTGCCACGGCTGCGCTCCGCGATGGCGCGCGTGCCGGAAGAGGCCAAGGAAATGGCGCCGGAGATCGCGCGGCGGCTTTAGCGTTAGCATCCGCCTCCGTCGTCCCGGCGAACGCGAGGCGAACGCGGGGACCTATAGCCACAGGCCTATCATTTCAAGCGAGCTGAAACCACCATCGGCCGCAGCAACGCAAGCCGCTGCTTATCGGTCCGTGCGTTCGCGGAAACGATGGATCAACAATTTACTCGCTCGGGAACGTCACCGCCTCGATCCGGTTGCCGTCGGGATCGATGATGAAGGCTGCATAATATTTCACGCGATCATGCGGCCTCAAGCCGGGCACGCCGTCGGAGGTCCCGCCCGCCTCCAGCGCAGCCGCGTGGAACGCATCGACATCGGCAGCGGTCCCGGCGCGCAGACAGATATGGACGCCGCTTTCGGGGGCGACCTTCGCCATGCCGGCGCGCAGATTGATCCAGAACTCCGGATAGCTCTTGCCGAAGCCGACGGTCGCCGACCGCGTCACCAGCCGTGTCAGCCCCAGCGCCGCCAGCGTCGCCTCGTAGAAGCACGCGGCGCGATCAAGATCGGCGACACCGACGGAGATATGATCGATCACTGGCAGGCTCCTTCAACTGTTAACGTCGCGGCGTGAAAGCCCGCCCCGCACTCGGTCATTCCGGGATGGTCCTGAAAGGACCAGACCCGGAATCTCGAGATTCCGGGTTCAGCCCTGAACGGGCTGCCCCGGAATGACGTGCTGAACTTTCGCCCCCGTCATTGCGAACCAGCGGGTCGCACAGACACGCCGTTAGGCCGGCGCACCCGATTTGACGAGCTTGTAGAACACCGAATCCATCAGGGCCTGGAACGAGGCGTCGATGATGTTGGGCGAGACGCCGACCGTTGTCCAGCTCTCGCCCGCCTCGTCCTGGCTCTCGATCAGCACGCGCGTGATCGCCTCCGTGCCGCCATTGAGGATGCGCACGCGATAGTCGATCAGCCTCAAGCCCTCAATGTATTTCTGATACTTGCCGAGATCCTTGCGCAGCGCGACGTCGAGTGCATTCACCGGGCCGTTGCCTTCCGCCGCCGAGATCAGCCGCTCGCCCGCAACGTCGACCTTCACCACCGCAAGCGCGACCGTGACCTGCTGGCCGTTGGCGTTGTAGCGCTGCTCGACATTGACGTCGAACTGCTCGACCTTGAAATAGTCCGGCACCTTGCCGAGCGTGCGCCGCGCCAGCAGGTCGAACGAGGCATTGGCGGATTCATAGGCATAGCCCGCCGCCTCGCGCTCCTTCAATTCCTCCACGAGGCGGGCGAGCTTCGGATCGTCCTTCGCATAGGGGATGCCGGCGCGGTCGAGTTCAGCCATCACGTTGGAGCGGCCGGCCTGGTCGGAGACCAGGACCTTGCGATGATTGCCGACCGTCTCGGGCCGCACATGCTCGTAGGTCTGCGGGTCCTTCAGCACCGCGGAGGCATGAATGCCCGTCTTGGTGACGAAGGCGCTCTCGCCGACATAAGGCGCGTGACGGTTCGGCGCGCGGTTGAGCATGTTGTCGAGCGTGCGCGATACCTTCATCAGGCTCGCAAGCTTCTCGTCGGTCACGCCGATCTCGAAGGCGTCGGCGAATTCGCGCTTCAGCCGCAAGGTCGGGATCAGCGAGCAGAGATTGGCGTTGCCGCAGCGCTCGCCGAGCCCGTTCAGCGTGCCCTGGATCTGCCGCGCGCCGGCGCGCACCGCGGCCAGCGAATTGGCGACCGCCTGCTCGGTGTCGTTGTGGGCGTGGATGCCGACATGATCGCCGGGAATGTGCTTGACGACCTCGCCGACGATGGCCGCGACCTCATGCGGCATGGTGCCGCCATTGGTGTCGCACAGCACCACCCAGCGCGCGCCGGAGTCATGCGCCGCCTTGGCGCAGGCCAGCGCGAAGTCCGGATTCTCCTTGTAGCCATCGAAGAAATGCTCGCAGTCGAGCATGACCTCGCGGCCTGCTCTCTTCGCCGCTGCCACGCTGTCGCGGATCGAGGCGAGGTTCTCCTCGTTGGTGGTCTCCAGCGCCACGCGCACCTGATAGGCCGAGGATTTCGCGACAAAGCAGATCGCATCCGCCTTGGCCTCCAACAGCGCCGCGAGTCCGGGATCGTTGGAGGCCGAACGCCCGGCGCGCCGCGTCATGCCGAAGGCGGTGAAGCGGGCATGATCGAGCTTCGGCTTTTGGGAGAAGAATTCGGTGTCGGTCGGGTTGGCGCCGGGATAGCCGCCTTCGACATAATCGATGCCGAGATCGTCCAGCATCCCGGCGATGAGCTGCTTGTCGTGCAGGGTGAAATCGACGCCATTGGTCTGCGCGCCGTCGCGCAGCGTCGTGTCGAACAGATAGAGCCGTTGCTTGCTCATGACGGAGCCCCGTTGCTACGAAGCGTCTTCTGCATGGTGGTGTTGGCGAGCCACTCGCCGTTGACGGTCACGGAATTGCGCTGCTGGGCGACATAACCGCGCTTCCTGAAGAAATCCGACGCGGTATCGCTGGCATCGACCGTCAGCTTCGCCGCACCGCGGCTGCCAGCGAGCTTTTCCAAGGCGTCGCACAGCATTGTCGCGACGCCCTGCCCCGCGACGCTCGGATGCACATAGAGCATGTCGATACGGTCAGCCCCTTTCACCGAGGCGAACCCGACCGGCGAATTCTCCAGGGTCGCGAGCAGCGTGAGCTGGTCCGCGAGCTTCTTGCCGAACGCCTCTTCATCCTCGGCGACCATCGCCCAGGCTTCCTGCTGCGCCTCGCCATAATCGTCGCCGGTCAATTCCATCACGGACGCGGCAAAGATCGCCGCCAGGATCGGCGCGTCCGCCGGCAAGAACGGTCGCAACCCGAACGTGGCGCGCCTCGTCATCGCGCGATCTCCCAGGTGGTGACGGGATTGCCGTCCGCGTCCTTGCCGTCCTTCACCATAACTCCCATCGCCGCGAGCTCGTCACGGATTTGGTCAGACTGCTTGAAGTCCTTGCTTGCCCGCGCTGCTGCGCGCGCTTCCACGAGTTCATCTAGATGTTTGGGATCAATACCTCTCTCTCGTGCGGCTTCCTCTCGAAAAGCCCGTTGAATGTCCCCTCTTATGTTGTCACTTCGAACGTGGTCGATCGCTTTGTCGAAGCCTAACAGTTGCAACGATCCGGCCAACTCATTCGCCGCGTCTGCGGGAGAACCTGAAGTGGGTGAGCGAGCTTCGTTAGCCAATCGAAACAACTCTGCCATAGCCGCTGGGGTATTCAGATCGTCGGACAACGCTTCAAGCAAACCTTTGGACGGCTTGAGTCGGAGTCTATTTGCACCGGAAGCCGCTTGCCGCAGCTTGCCATAACTGATCTCAGACTCCAGGAGCCCTGCTTCGGTCCAATCGATAGGCTGGCGGTAGTGCGTCCTCAGCATGTTGAACCGCAAAATCTCGCCCCATCTCGAATCGTTCGGACGACGCTTGAGCAACTCCCTAATCGTGATGAAGTTGCCGAGCGACTTCGACATCTTCTCGCTTTCGACCTGAAGGAAACCGTTGTGCATCCAGGTGTTGGCCATGCGCGCTTCGTGGAAGGCGCAGCAGCTCTGCGCCAGCTCGTTCTCGTGATGCGGAAATACGAGATCGATGCCGCCGCCATGAATGTCGAACTGCTCGCCGAGATGCTTCCACGCCATTGCCGAGCATTCGATATGCCAACCGGGGCGACCCTCGGCCTTGATGCCGGCCGGCGACGGCCATGACGGCTCGTCCGGCTTCGACGGCTTCCACAACACGAAGTCTGTGTTGTCACGCTTGTAGGGCGCCACATCGACGCGGGCGCCCGCGATCATCTCGTCCAGCGAACGCTTCGCCAGCGTGCCGTAGCGCGGCAGCACCGAATTCGCCGCGTTCATCGCCTGCGGCGAGAACAGCACGTGGTCCTCGGCAACATAGGCGAAGCCGCCCGCGATCAGTCTTTCGACGATCATGCGCATCTCGGCGATATGCTCGGTCGCGCGCGGCTCGACGGTCGGCCGCAGGCAGCCGAGCGCATCGACGTCCTCTTGAAACTGCCTCTCCGTCTGCTCGGTGACCTTCCGGATCGCCTCGTTCAGCGGCAGGCCAGGAAAATCCCGTGCCGCGCGCGCATTGATCTTGTCGTCGACGTCGGTGATGTTGCGGACATAGGTGACGTGGCCGGCGCCGGAGAGATGCCGCAGCAGGCGGAACAGCACGTCGAACACGATGACCGGGCGCGCATTGCCGATATGGGCGAAGTCATAGACCGTCGGCCCGCAGACATACATGCGCACATTCTTGGGATCGAGCGGCACAAAGGGCCGCTTGTCCCGCGTCAACGTATCGTAGAGGCGCAGTTCCATGGAACACCCATCCTGCCGGCCGGGCGTCCAGTGCTCTCGATATGAGATAAAGACGGCCTCAGCCAGCGAATCGCTAGCTCATAATCTCGCGGCAAATGCAGCAAATGGCGAGGAAGCCGTTCATAAAGCGGACAATGGGCCAAATGCGGCCGCCGCGTCAAGGGCCGCGAAAAAGCCATTTTGCCACCCGAGACGGTGCGCCCCCTGAATCCCGGTTAATGATCCTTAACCATTTGGTCCTATCGAATGAGGAGGCAATTCCTCTCATTCATGTGGTGCATTATGCGATCCCTCCCGGCGCTATCGGCTTGTGCATTCCTCATGGCAGCCCCTGTGGCTGCGACGAACGCATCCGCCGAAAGCCGCGTCTTCATCGTGGCCAACCAGGCCGACGGCTATGGCATCGACCAGTGCCTTGCCAATGGCGACCAATGCGGCGCGCCCGCCGCCCGCTCCTACTGCCAATCACGCGATTTTGCGCTAGCCTCGTCGTACCGCCGGGTCGACCCCGATGAAATCACGGGATCGGTGCCCAAGGATACCCAAAATTGCGCGCGTGGCGCCTGCGACGCGTACGTCGCGATCACCTGTCAGCGGTAGCGGAGGCGTCCCGCCACACCGGTGCCGTGGAAACGACGTGACGCCGCCCCCCTCGAAGTGGTTAAAGGAGGCAGCCGCCGCATTGCGGCGCGGAGCTCCCTGATTGGCCGGACATGCCCGATAAGTTGACTGCCCTGCTCTCTCGACGAATCCTCTCTTGCGCGATGCTGCTGGGCGGCCTTGCGGTGAGTTCCGCTGCCTTCGCACAGGGTCCGGGCCCCATGCCGCCAGCGGGCGCGCCGGTCAATCCGATCTGCCCGCGGCTGGAGGCTCAACTCGCGACCATCGACCGCGGCGGCAGCAACGATCCCGCCAAGGACGAGCAGATCCGCCGCTATCAGGACGCAGCCTCGAGGCAGCAGGCCGAGCTCGATCGCGTCACCTCGCAGGCCAAGCGCATGGGTTGCGACAGCTCGGGCTTCTTCTCGCTGTTCAACAACCAGTCGGCGCAATGTGGCCCGGTGAACACCCAGATCCAGCAGATGCGCCAGAACCTCGATCAGATCACGGGGAGCCTGGAGCGGCTGCGCGGCGGCGGTTTCGGAAGCGATCACGACAGCCAGCGACGCTCGGTCCTGATCGCGCTTGCGCAGAACAATTGCGGGCCGCAATACGCCAACGCCGTGCCGCCGCCTTCCGGTCCCGCCGGCTTCCTCAACGGCCTGTTCGGCGGTGGCAACAACAATATGAGTCCGATTCCGCCGCCCGGTCCCGACTCGGGCGTGCCCTCCGGTACGTATCGCACGGTGTGCGTGCGAAGCTGCGACGGCGGCTATTTCCCGATCTCGTTCGCCACCATCTCGGCGCGCTTTGCCGATGACGAGAGGACCTGCAAGGCGTTGTGCCCGGCGACCGAGGCGACGCTGTTCACCTATCGCAATCCCGGCGAGGATATCAACCAGGCGGTTTCGGTGAGCGGCCAGCCCTATTCATCGCTGCCGAATGCGTTCCGGTTCCGCACCGAGTTCAATCCCTCCTGCTCTTGCAAGGCGCCCGGCCAGACTTGGGCCGATGCGTTGAAGTCGATCGACGACAAAGCCGCCGCCGAACAACAGGGCGACATCATCGTCACCGAGGAAAGCGCGAAACGGATGCAGCAGCGCTCGCAGGGCAAGGCGCCGCCGGCCTCGGCCAGAAAGGGCGGCGCGCCGGCAACCGCTGACGGCACACAGGCCCCGCCCGACGCGACCGCATCCGCGCCGCCGCCGACAACAAGCGGCACCGCGACCGACAACAGGCAGATCCGTTCGGTGGGCCCGACCTTCATTCCGGCGACACGCTAAATCTCCGCGCAAACGCGTTCCGCGCCTGTCGCGGTAGAAAACCGCTATCCGCCTTTCCGGGCTATGCTCCACGTTTGGGCCAGCTCGACGGCGAAAAGCGAAAGCATCAGCCCGACCATCGGCACTGAGGGAATCAGATATCGCGAGACGTCGAGGGTGTGGACGCCGGCGGCGGTCACGATCGAAGCCGCCCACATCAGGATGACGATGCCTGCGCGCGTCGTGAATCCGGGACGCCGACGCCGCACGATGGTGACCGTCCAGAACATGACGGCGACAACGAAGGCGGCGGACAATGCCCTGAACAGATAGGCGGAGAGGCCTGGGAGATCGGACAGAAAGCCGATCCGAACAGGTCCGCCTTCGGATCCACCTTGCAGATCGATCGGCTGAGCCGCGCGGCCGTGCCGCGTCATGATAGCGGACACGACCGGCAGGTCGTCGGTGGACATTGGTATGGCAGGCTCGAGTCCGTAGGGCGGCCATGCGACCGAGGCTCCATAGGCCATCTGACGAACGAACTTGCCCGCATAGGCCAGCGGCCGGTCGCGCAGGGCGGCCAGGAAGATGCGCCGATAGGCTGCGGCTGCCCCGGCGGCATTCCCGCTATCGTCGGCGACGTCTCGATCCAGCGCGGTGTCGAAGAGGCACGCGTCGCCGAAGAACCCGAGCACGGGCCAGCGGCCTGGCTCGGCGGCGAAGTCGGCCACGAGCCGCGCCATCGTCGCGTCGGCCCGGTCGCCGGCCTCCGACATGATCTCGCGGCGCGCTGAATTGCTCGCAAGCACGATGTTCAGATGATTGCAGAACAATGTCTTGGGGACGAACAAGGCCGAGGCTCGGTCGGA
>Ga0210406_10001100_pt1 | contig 34385 bp, 27 predicted proteins | sample IncBWC30MmetaG_FD_155454 | JGI IMG/M metagenome (GOLD analysis project Ga0210406, IMG submission 155454) | Forest soil microbial communities from Barre Woods Harvard Forest LTER site, Petersham, Massachusetts, United States - Inc-BW-C-30-M | ecosystem: Environmental > Terrestrial > Soil >... | reverse complement strand
TCTTCCGGAGGTTAAGGACCAGAGGACTCCGACGTTCACGGCCGAGGAGATCGGTACGATCATCTCGAAGGCCGAGGGACAGTATCGAGTCCTTTATGCCTTGCTTCCGGGCACAGGTCTTCGGATTGAGGAAGCCTTCGCGCTACAGGTGGAGGACATCGAAGGCTCTGTGATCCTTGTCCGGCACAGCCTGTGGCACCGAAATTGCCAGTTGCACCCATTGCACCCAAAATGGATCAGGCTTTTCAGGCTGTAGGTGTTTGAAAAGATTGGTCGGGGAGAGAGGATTTGAACCTCCGACCCCCTGGTCCCGAACCAGGTGCTCTACCAGGCTGAGCCACTCCCCGACTCATGCACAGGCAATAGCGAACTGCTGCCGCGCGCCCGCGCAGAAATTGCTGGATTACTCGCAGATTATAACACTCTGGGCTGGGGCTCCGGTGCCGACACCGCGCACACCGCGCAGGGCGCGCAGGGCTCAAGGGATCAATTACACCGGTGGGATCGCAGGGAGATCCAGCGAATCGGCCTCGAAAGCTGCTGTTGTCTGAAATCGGACATACGTCTACGATAGATTTCTCGCCCCGACGACCTTTCATGAAGACCGCATTTACCGCAACGCGACTTTACACCCCGCTTGAGGAAATTCAGAACCCGCTGCTCGCAGTGGAAGACGGGCTGATCTCCGAAGTGTCCTCACGATCCACCACAGAAGTTCCCGCAAACGCTTCGCTGATCGATTTCGGCGACGCAGTGCTGGCGCCGGGCTTTGTCGACATTCATATCCACGGCGGAGCAGGAGTGGATGCGATGCGGGCCTCGCAATCCGAACTGCCGCGCTTGGGACGGTTCCTGACGACGCACGGGGTTACAGGATATTTTCCGACCACCGTCGCGGCACCGCTCGATGCCACCTGCGCGGCGCTGGAACGATTAGCCGACGCGATCGAAGCAGCCAGCACCGCGACGAACGATAATCCGGTGCAAGCTCGTCCGTTGGGCATTCACCTCGAAGGACCGTTTCTCAGCCACAAGCGCCGGGGGGTGCATCCACCGGAAAACCTGGTCGCGCCGACGCTCGAAATCTTCGAGCGCCTTTGGCAGGCGGCGCGCGGGCATGTGCGCATGCTGACGATCGCACCGGAAATTCCCGGCGCGATGGAAGTGATCGCGGAGGCGGCGCGGCGAAATGTTTGCGTCAGCATCGGTCACTCTGACGCGGAGATGCCGATCGCGCAAGAGGCCGTCAAAGCCGGAGCGCGGCATGCGACCCATACTTTTAACGCCATGCGCCCGCTCGACCACCGCGAACCCGGCATCATCGGCGAGGTACTCAGCGATGACCGGTTGAGCGCCGACATCATAGTCGATGGAATTCACCTGGCGCCGCCGGTCGTCAAACTTTTCCTCCGAGCCAAGGGACGCGAACTCGCGGTGCTTATCACCGACGCGATTTCTGCGACCGGCATGCCGGACGGGCGCTATCAGCTTGGTCCGATCGAGGTCGATGTGAAAGACGGCAAGTGCATGTCGAATGGCAGTCTCGCTGGAAGCGTGCTCACCATGGATCGTGCCGTGCGCAATGTGACGCAGTTTTCCGACTGGAGTCTGCGGGATGCGCTGCGGGCGGCCACGCTGAATCCTGCCCGGGCCCTGGGCTTAGCGGGCCATCACGGAATTCTGTCGCGCGGGGCTGAGGCGAATTTCAACGTGCTAAGTCAGGCTGGTGAAGTGCTCAAAACCATTGTTCGCGGGCGGGGATTCTAGTCGAGGATCTAAGGCACAGCAAGAAAGACGCAGCAAGCTACGTCTCTACGAGTCTGGAAATACTTAGTTTGGCTTGCGCCGTCTTGATTCGGCCAGGTGATGGAGCAGCGTGACCTCGTCGGCGCGCGAGAGCTGATCGAGAAAAGATCTTCCTGACCGCGGGGTCTCATCGCTTGCGGTTTTGGCTGCGCTGGCCTGCCGCAATTTGTCTCCCAGTTCCGGTTCGTTGTTCATCACCTCAGTGTAAAACCAAAGGAAATGGCGCATTTGGTCGAGAGCAGAGCGCAGGACCTCGATGGGCTCGGTCTGCGAAAGAGAGTTGAGTGCTTCCATGAGTTCCGGGTCACTCGGAGCCTGCATGGCGGCGCAGTTGAGTTCCTGCTGGATGGTCCGCAGATCTTCGGTGACGCGCGCGATTCGCAGATGAAGTTCGTCCGTGTCTTGGTTGGCCATTTTGTTTGCCATCTCAACATCTCATCGCCAACGCTCAGCGAATAGATGTCCCACGGGCATGCACCTTTCGTAATTCTGTTCGTTACTTTGGTCCGGAAAAGGTCACTCCGGCCAAATACCTTGACGGGTGTGGCTTTCCATATATCCGCGACGCGTATGTCGCAAACGGAATTTTCCCAGGCACCATTCATGCTCCGGTGAAGGCTCGAAGGTTACCGTCGATCCTGTGGCAACGGCCGCCCTGGGCAGGCTCGGGGCAGGCTCACGACAGTCCGAAAGGAAACGCGAAGCCGGCGCCCATGCGCTACCGCGGTCAGAGCGTTACGGTTTGTGATAAAACCACGCGATGCCGGAAACACCGCCAATCCCTCATAACCAGCAACTGGTGCGCGCCATCGGGCGCTGGAGTCTGACCGCGCTGGTGGTGAATTCCATTATCGGCAGCGGCGTGTTCGGACTGCCGTCCCATGTGGTTGGCCTGATTGGGAAATTCAGCCCGCTGGCGGTACTGCTGGCCGGGGTTGGAATGGGCGTAATCTTCGGCTGCTTTGCAGAAGTCGCTTCGCGATTTCAGCAAGCAGGCGGTCCTTACCTTTACGCCCGTGCGGCCTTCGGGCGGGGAATGGGGATACAGATGGCGTGGATGCTGTTTCTTGGCCAGGCGGCAGCTCCGGCCGCCAATGCCAATCTATTCGTGATTTATCTGGGCGAGTTCTGGCCGCATGCGAGGGATCCGCTGCCGCGCGCCCTCATTCTGACCATCCTGATCGGCCTGCTTGCGTTCATTAATGTGCGCGGCGTGCGCGCGGGTACGCAGGTCAGCAACTTCTTTACTGCGGCGAAACTGCTGCCGCTATTTGCCGTCATCGGGATGGGATTAATCGCGTTGCGCGCGCATCCCGGCGGAATTCCACCCGGCGCGCCGCCGGCGGTCACCATCGGCAAGTGGTTCGAGGCCGTGTTGCTGCTGGTCTTCGCCTACGGAGGATTTGAAACCGCACTCGCTCCCATGAGCGAGGCCCAAGATCCTCGCCGCGATGCTCCCTTCGCCCTGTTCACCGCGCTGTTGGTCTGCACCGTGATTTATGCGCTCATTCAGTGGGTGGTGGTAGGAGTTCTCCCCGACGCGGCGCACAGCGAGCGTCCGCTGGCTGAGGTGGCGCGGATTGCGGTTGGTTCTCTGGGCGCGACACTGATTGCCGTGGGCGCGCTGATCTCCTTCTACGGATATCTCAGCGCGAAGATTCTTGCCATGCCGCGCGTCACATTCGCCTTAGCCGAGCAAGGCGATTTTCCCAAAGCATTTGCCGCGGTTCATCCCCGATTTCACACCCCCTACGTTTCGATTCTGCTATTTGCGGTTCTGGTCTGGGCATTTGCCTTAACCGGCGAATTCAAGTGGAACGTCACGCTTTCCGCGGTTGCGCGCCTGCTCTATTACGCTGTGTGCTGCGCCGCGCTTCCAGTACTCCGGCGAAAGCAGCCGGGAGATGCACGCTTCCGCCTGCCTGCCGGAAATCTTTTTGCCGGCTGTGCAGTGCTGATGTGCGCCGCATTGGTCACGCAGGTGGACTTCGGCCAATCTTTGATTTTGTTGGCTACGATTGTGATCGCCTGGATGAATTGGCTGGTGGTTCGAAATCGCAAAGCCCCCAACCGTACTTAGTTCGTGTAGATGCGCACGTAATCAACCAGCATCTCCGATGGGAAGGGAGTCGATGAGTCGGGCGGTCCCGGATAATCGCCGCCGATCGCCAGATTCAAAAGGATGAAATTGCTCTGACCCGCGTCGAATGGCCAGACCGCGCCACCGAGGCCGCTAAGGCTGGCGTTCGTATAGGTCACGTAGGGCTGGGTAGGATCATCAACGTAATACGCCACGCTGCCCTTGGACCAAATCATGCCATAAGTATGCCACTGGGCCGCCGTCTGCCCGTTGGGAAAGTCGTAGAGGGTGCCCAGTCCAGTCCCGCCGGTGAAGCCCGTCCCATGAATGGAGCCCGAATTCCAATCCGGGGTCGCGGCCGCGTTAACCCGCTCCAGCACGTCCTGTTCGCCGCAAGCCGGCCAATTCACGTTGGCGATGTTATTGCCCATCAGCCAGGCTGCGGGCCAAAAACCCTGCGCCTCCGGTACCTGCGCACGCACCTCAAACCGGCCATACTGAAAGCTGAACAAGCCTTGCGTCTTCAATCGTGCCGAGGTGTAGACCTGGGCCGACGGCTGTTGTGCTTCGATGTGCAGATAACCGTCCGTGCCCACATATTGGCTGGGATTGGCCGTGCTGCACGGGGAACTGGACGAGCCCCAGGCACAGTAGTTCTCCAGTTCGCCGTTGCTAAAGCCGCTGTTGCCGGTGTCGTAGGTCCAGACTTCGGGATTGGGCTGCGCGATGGCGCCGGTGGAGTTGGTGAATTCGTCGCTCCAGACCAGCGTGCCCGAAGCAATGTTGAGCGTGAACGTCTGGCTCGTAACCGCGCTGACCATCAGCAAGCTGGACGAGCCGGTGATGGCAAGCGCCTGGATGGTGAGATTCGACGCTACGAGAAAAGGCGCTTGGTACTGCGGAGAAGAAGGAGTGGGGGTACTCCCATCGAGGGTGTAAAAGATCACGGCGCCGGAGCTGGTCGAGGCCAGGCTCACGATTTCTGCACCGTTCTGCGCGGCGGTGGCCGAGATCGTCGGCGCCGCAGGCGGATTTCCCCCGCTGCCCGGGAGGCTGTTTCCTGCGCTCCCTCCACCGCATCCGCACGTCATGGCGGTCGACAAAAGAATCGCCGCCAGAGTGGTCGCACCCGTCCGCATGGGTCCGCCGCCTTCACGCGAGAGTGTCGATCCCGCCGTCCCTATTTAACGGCACGCAAATCCCGGCGTCAAACACGATTACGGCATCCTTTCAGTGCGCATGACGTAGAGACGCTGCTTGCAACGTCGCTGCCGGCAGCGCGGGAACTGATGCCGAGAGAGACTCAGCAAAACTGCGCGTCTACGACAGATTTATCTGCGATTAGTTTTCCCTCGACGACTGCTGTTCGATTTCCAGCAAAGCCCTCTTGCGCCCGATGCCCCAGCGATAGCCGCCCATGCTGCCGTCCTCGCGGACCACGCGGTGGCAGGGGACCGCAATGGCGACCGGATTGGTGGCGCAAGCGCGGGCAACGGCGCGGCAGGCGCTTGGCCGGCCAATGGCCTTGGCCACCTGGCTGTAAGATTTTGTCACGCCGAATGGAATCGACTGCAAATACGTCCAGACCCGACGCTGGAACGCCGTTGCACGAATGTCAAGCGGCAGCGAAGAATCGAGATTCTCGCCGCGCATGTGCTTCAACAAAGCGCTCGCCCACGACTGCAACCCACCGTCATCCGATTTACGAATGGCGAATGGAAATTCGCGCTTGAGGCCTTCCATCAGCTCCCCGTCGGAGCGGGCAAACCGGATCGAACAAATCCCGCGCTCGGTTGCGGCGATCAGCATCCGCCCGAGCGGCGAATCGGCACAGGTATAACGAATCCCGGCGGCAATGGCGCCGCGACGATACTTGTCAGGCGTCATGCCGAGCTGCGAGGCGGTGCGTTCGTAGAGTCGGCTGCTGGAGCCGTATCCAGCGTCATACATCGCCCGCGTAACCGAGTCTCCGGATTGCAGATTTCGCTTCAGCATGCGCAAGCGGCAGGAGTCGGCGTACTCGCGCGGCGTAATGCCGAGCACCGCCTTGAACCGGCGTTGCAGATGAAAAGGACTCTGGCGAAATTCCTTGCCCAACCGACCCAGGGTGAGCGCTTCGTCGAGATGCTGCTCGATGAAGCGGCAAATCGCCTTCACGCCGTTGGATTCTGTGTTGCCTCGGAACGACTTGGGCCGGCAACGCAGACAGGCGCGGTATCCCGCTTCCTCGGCTTGTTCTGCCGTGAGGAAGAACCGCACGTTCTCCCGCCGTGGACGGCGGGCCGGGCACGACGACCGGCAATACACGCCAGTAGTCGATACCGCGAATACGAACTCACCATCCCGGGCAGGATCGCGCGCCAGAACAGCATTCCAGCGCCGTTCGTCGGCGGCCTGCGACCGGGTTGCCGGGTTCGGTTGAGCGCCGGGCATGGACTCTAAACTTTCTGCTGTGGGTATGGCATTGGTCGTCATCATCATAATAAGCAAAGCGTACGGCGATGAGTGTGGACCTGCCTATCCGAATCTTGCGGGCAAAGCGAAATATGCGTTCGTACCGAGCAGGGACCGGATATTCATGGACGTCATCCCGAAGGCCGCCGCAGATCAGCCGGAGAGCCTGCCCTGGGCGAATTTATGAAAACAAAACACGGATGCGCCGCGTTTGCGCCCGACTCTCGGAACGATTAGAGTTCTGGGGAGCAGGTTTCACTCCCACCACAGGATTGACTCTTATGAAGAATAGTCGGCTGGCGATTTTGGGAACCGTCACTGTTATGATGCTGGCATCGGGAGTCGCGCAGCAGGCAGCAAAACACGTACTCAGCGGCGACGAGCTGAAAAAAGCGGTCCCCACGGAATATTTCTTCCGCGGCCAGAAAGCGCCCGTGCAGGTGCGCAACTCCGTGGGCTTTCAGTTGGCGGACGGCAAAATGATGTTAGCCGCGCTCGTGGACGCCTCGGGTTATTCGACGGCCATCCAGCAGAAGTATCAGGGCCTGCTCATCACGGAAACCAAGCTCAACATTGGAGGATCCGAGTTGCCCCCGGGTGAATATGGCTTCGGCTTCTCCGCCGACAAGTTTGTCGTGATGGACGTGGCCAACAACGACGCGCTGAGTGCCTCCTCGCAGACCGACTCGAGGCTGCAACGTGCCGTCCCGCTGAAACTGATTGAGGATGACGCCGGCTACAAACTTTACGCCGGAAAGAAGTGGATCGGAATCAAGCTAGAGTATTGACGAATCGGGTCTGGGGGTCATTAGGTCTATGGGTCTTGGGTCTTGGGTTTTCGGCTTCTGGCTCTTACGGATCCTGATTCGAGATTGGCTTGATGCCCAGGCCTGCCACCCGCGGCCGTCATCCTAGTGCGATAACGGCTGAAACGGCCCTAGCACGGTGGTCATCCCCGCGCGTTTGCGCAATTCGCTCAGCAAAGCGTTGGCGGCATTCTGATACGTCTTGCCCGGATCGGAAGCATCGGCCCATACCGCGTCGTAAACGATCCGCGCGCCTTCTTTCAGATCCAGGTGCAGGGCAGCTTCGAAAATATCTACCCGCTCCTGCAGACGCTCATAGCAGGCTTGGCAGATTTCAGCCGGAGCGGGGTCCCCGGAATGGTGCTCCGCAAACTTGCAGACAGATTCCGCATTATTGGCGACCTTTGCATGCGCCTCCAAAAGTTGCGACTTGAATTGACGAAGAAAGTCCTCCCGCTCCTGTTCGACAATGGAAGTATCAGGGATCGGGTCGCCGACCGCCTGCGCAACTCTGGGCGGCACCTTGGCTACGACCGGCGGAACGCGCTCATTGTGCCTGCAGGTGGGGCAGACATCCAGATCCGCGGAATAGTACAGATGGCACTTCGCGCACGGTAGCCCGTATCCCGAGATCTTGCGCTCTGACTCCAAACCGGGTGCGGACGAGGAATCCATGCGGGTGGCAGGTTCCTTGGTCACGGCCGCGCGCACTCCAGCGTTGCCGGTTGCTTGCTTGGATTGGGCTCCATTCGTCGCCATCGTAAGCCTCCACATTCCTGGTGCGAGAATCGTCCGTCATCAACTTTCGAGCATCAAGCTACACTTCCCTCGGCCGGCGGGACAGCCGAGAGCCTGCCCTGAGCTTGTCGAAGGGCGGCTGTCGCTACGCGAGTCACTCGCGCGAGCTCGTTTCCTTCATCAGTTGCAGCAGTTCCTCGCGGCGAGCGCGGTACAGCGTACGCTCGGGATCAAGGCGCGAAGCCATCTCCAGTTCGGAAAGCGCTTCCCCGTTTCGATCCATGCTCATCAGACAGGCCGCGAGCGAAAAGTGATTGTCCGCTGAGTTCTTCAGGCGAACGGCTTCGCGGAATTCCTTCTCGGCCGCCTGCATCTGCTGCTGCTGAAACAACACCGTGCCCAGCAGGTGATGCGAAAACTCAGAGTCGGGATCGAGCGTGACGGCCAACCGCAGTTCGCGCAAGGCCTCGTCTAATTTGTTGTCCAGCATCAAGGCCTGACCCAGGATGCGGTGCTCAGCCGGCCCCGTCGGATTTTGACGCAGAGCCAGCCGCAGTTGTTCGACCGCAGCGTCGTAGTCCTTCTTTGCCATGTAGGCGCTGGCCAGACAGGCATGGCCCTGCAGCCACTCGGGATGCTCGCCGTAAAGCGTCTGCAGTTCTTCGATGGCCGAGTCGTAGTTCCCCTGATCGCAGTAGGTATTGCCCAGATTGTTGCGAATGGACGCCTCGGTGGGAGCGAGCCGTTTGGCCTCGCGATATTCGGCCACCGCTTGGTTCAGCTTGCCCTCTTCGTGCAGGATCAGCCCCAGGTTGGAATGAGCCTCCCAGAAAGCTCGTCTGAGATGAATGGCCTGCTCATAGGCTGTGATCGCACCGGTCAGATTTCCGTCCGCATGCCATGCTATCCCCATGTCGTAGTAGGTATCAGCGTTGTCGGGATCGCGGGCCAGCGACTCGGCGTAGGCATGAACCGCCGCCTTATACTGACCGTTCGAATAAAGGCCAAGGCCCAGGTATTGATAAGCTTCGGAGTTCTTAGGATCGATGCTGAGGGCCGTGCGTGCCTCGGCAATCGCGTTCGGGCCATCGTCCAGGCGATAGAAAAGATAGGCCAGGGCGCCGTGATTTTCGGCCAGATCAGGCATGAGCCGGGTGGCCTGCTCGAGCTCGTTGAAAGCTTCGTCCCATTTTTCTTGCTGCCGGTAAATCACACTCAGAACGAAATGCAAGGCGGAATTCTCGCGGTCCGAACTCGCCGCTGCGCGAAGGTCTGCCTCCGCTTCGGGGAAGCGCTGCTGCCGGGCTTCGGCGGCCGCTCGCAGCAGAGATGCCGGAATGGGAGCGCCTACCCTCGCCGAGCGCGTGTTTCCCGAACTGAGGACGCCCATTAAATCCTTACCAGCTCCCGCCGCCGCCAGTTGCTTCAGCTCATGATTCGTAGGCAGAGTGGCAAGCCCGCGTTCCGCGACCAGGCGAGCCAGCCGACTGCTGGAAACTCCCCCAGTCAGCCAAGCGACGAGTTGCGTCGTGTCTAAGGCCTTACCGTCGAAGGTTGAGGGGAGGCCACGTTGACTGTCGGCAGGCTGGGCGGCGACAGCAACCGTCAGGCTGAACCACAGCACAACAAGCAAAGGCTTAACTCTCACCGGACTCCCCGACGCATGGATTGGCTTGCGGATGGGTCTTGAGCGCATGCCACCGAAAACGCCCCAAGACCCCTACGAAAACATAGCCTGCCGTCGAGTCCGCGGGTAAGATCACCGAGGTAACCGAGCGTCGGCAACGGGACGCGGGAGCACCGCTTCTGGGCAGGATCGAGGATGTTGGGATGATTCGGACCTCAAGGGGGTGGCCAGGTTCTGAGCAGCCCTGGGCGGCGCTTGGGCAAGTAAAGCTGGGCAAGCAAACAAGCGGTTGGACAGGCCGCGAAAAGGCTATAAAACGCCATCCCCTAGGTCCCGCTAGGTCCGCTAGGTCGGTTGACCTTTCCCCCAGGGCACCCGATAGCGTATGATTGGAAGTTGTAGCTCGCCCCTTGGAGGCTCCGATGTTGGAAGGTCTATTTCAACCGATGCACCTGCTGGTAATCTTTTTCATCGCTTTGCTGGTGTTCGGTCCCAAGAAATTGCCTGAACTCGGCAAAGGTTTGGGCGAGGGAATTCGTGCCCTGAAAGAGGGCATGAAGGATAATCCCCCGCCACAGGCTTCGACGGATTCGAGCAAGAAGACCGAAACCAAGGCCTGATCTGGCCGTGCGCGGCAGCAATACCTCTTCCCTAACCACCGCCGTACCGTAGGTGTGTCCAAATGTATGTCCAAAGCAACCTTCGTTGGGTTTTCCTTCTCCAATGTCTTCCACTTCGGAGGTTAAACAACGTGTTTAAAATTGAAATGCTCGTGTTGGTTGCATTTCTTGGACAGTCGTCAGCCCTGTTCGGAGACCAAGTCAGTTTGAAAAACGGCGATCGCCTGACCGGCACAGTCGTGAAATCGGACGGCAAGACGCTCGTGCTGCATACCGAAGCTGCAGGAAATGTCACGATCAAGTTCGAGGCTGTTCAGGAAATTAAAAGCGACGAGGAGTTGCACGTCAGCTTGAAAAACGGAAAGACGGCGGTCGGTCTGGTTACCACTACCGACGGAAAAATTGAGATCGCCGACAAGACTGCGGGAACAGTGGAAGCGCCCAAAGAGAACGTGGCCGTGATTCGCAACGACGCCGAACAGCAGGCCTACGACAACTCACTGCATCCCGGGCTGAGGCATGGCTGGAATGGCGGAATCAACGTGGGCTTCTCGGTCGCCCGGGGAAACAGCGAGACCGAAAACCTGGCTCTGGCGTTCAACGCGATCCATCCCACACTCAACGACAAGATCACGCTCTACGCCAGTTCCATCAATACCACGAACAATCTGGCCACTCCCAGCGACGTGGCCAACCTGGAGCAGGGTGGAATTCGCTACGACCGCAACCTCAAGCCCCGCCTGTTCGCCTTCGCGGGCGCAGATTTCATGAGCAATGCGCTGCAATTCCTCGACTTGCGCGCAGTCTACACCGGCGGCTTCGGCTACCATGTCATCCAGTCGGACACCACAATTTTGAATGTCCTCGGTGGCGTCAACTACACCCACGAAACGTATTCCAATGGTCCGGCAGTGGCGGGCAGTGTCCCTCTGATCTATACCTCCTACGGCGTGACCAACAAATTTGCGGCGCTCACGCTGGGCGAGGAATGGACTCGCAAAATCGGCAAGGGCACAACCGTTGCCGAGAACATGTATTTCTATCCCGATCTGCAGGACACCGGCCAATACCGCTGGACCCTCAATATCGGGACCGTAACCAAGATCAGCAAGTGGCTCGGCTGGCAGAACCAATTGGGCGACATCTACGTGACCAACCCGCCGGCCAGCGCAAAAAAGAACGACGTGGTCTTCACTACCGGCCTCAATATTGCATTTACCCACAGCACCGCACCGTAGGCCACCGGGGCCGAGCATCCCGCCGAATCCACCGGCGCGGCAGGCAACGTGGACGCCGCCATATCCTTTAGGCGTGCGAGTTTCCTATTTTTTGGGGAGGGCCAGCACTCGCGCCGAGATCGACTGATTCTTCAGCATGCCCCCAAGAATCAGTGGCCCAATCGGAGTGAAGACGATTCCTCGACCGTCGGTGCGCACGTCAAATGTGTCGCGCGTAATCGTGTCCCATCGATTTCCATGCAGTTCGAATGAGAACGTTACCGGCGAGATTTCGGCGGGCTTGCCGTCGTAATCCAGACCCTTGAAGTTGTGCGGATTGGTGGTCCCACCCGAGAAGATAATCCGGTGATCTTTTTCGCCTCCGCCGGCCACGATGCCGAACCGTGCGGACCCGGGATGCGGAGCCAGCTTGCTCCATTCGATCTTGTTCGGATCTTTGCGATCGATCTTACCCATCCAACACTCGTCCGACGCAACGTAAGGAATGCCGTCCGCCGTGTTTTTCCTGGCGCCATCGACGGAGACGATGACATCGTCGGCCAAACCGCCGGCATGACCGAAAACCGGAGTTCCGGGAAACGGCGTGGCCTGGCTCCAGGTATTTTTTTCCGCGTCGTACACTTGCACGTTGTTGACCGGTCCATTCTTCGATCTTCCGCCGACCAGATAAATATAGCGGTCATGGTTCACGCCGATCACCGCGCTGTCTACCGGCACTGGGAGGTCAGCGCCGCGGTACCAGCGGTGGGCGTCGGCCGCGTAGGAGTTCACATCGCCGACCGTGATTTCATTTCCCTGCCCGTCCACCACATATCCCCCGAAAACAAAAACCTGCCCCCGGACGCCAAGGGCGGACGCGCCCAGGCGCCCGGCAACTCCGGGCACCGCGCGGCCTTCGATCCACTTCTTCGACGAGAGCCGCAGGATATACATCTTGTTGGTGATGTCGTCCCAGGTTTTCCTGGGACCGACTCCCATCACCGAATAGATTTCAATCCCATTCTTAAGCGACGCGACCGCGTTGCTGGCGACTGCGCCGGGCATGGGTGGAACCTTCGGTTGTTCGTCCGCCAACGGGAAAACGGCGGCCGGCACGGGAAGAAGAATCATAAGCAGGAGACCGAAGGCGGGCAGTCTTTTCATTGCTGAAATACTACGTCTTCGCGGGGGACAAGGGCAAAAGCTTAACCACCGAGTTCGCTAAGCACACAAAAGATCGCAAGCAACTGGCATGGGTTTCTTGGCCTGCTCTGCGGCCTCCCTGGGCGTCGTTCGCGGTCCCAGACTCTCGGAATCGTGGCATGGGAAACCGGACGTTTCGCTGCGCTTTTACTCGATCCGCCCCTGGCGCACACCGTGGATGAAGTCCGTATAGGCAGGCGTCTGCCCGGTGGCGCGCATATGAGTGGCAATCTGTCCGCGATGATAAGCAGAATGCATCACGACATGCGTCAAGACGTCTACAATCGTGTTCGTCCACTCCTCCCCCTTGCTGTTGCGGTAAGAGATTGACTGCGAGACGTCCCCCGCAGTGATAAGATCGAGAAACTCGAGCCACTGCCCCCCCAGTTTGGCGGCCTGCGCTTCACACTGCGCCAGATCGGGCTGGGGCCACACGGGCACACTCTGCGGTTGCCCTTTCAGCCGCTCCAGCCAAACCAGTTCGGCGGCAAGAATATGGGACACGAGTTGCAGCGATCGTTGGTTGGCGTCACCCGGGCTGGCGTCACCGGCGGCTCGTATTGCATTGAGCACTTCCCGGTTCGCCCATTCATCGTAAGCGAACTGGCGGCGCAGATAGTCAGCAAGATTCACGAAACTACCCTCCATCGCATGTTGCTGCGGCTTCAATGTAATTGGTGATACTCCCCGAAGCAAGGTTGTAACCATCCTTTCACATTTCGGGGCTAGACTGCTTGCTGGAGTGACGCTCAAGTCCGGGCGTCGTCACAGCACGTCTTTCTGGTTTTCCCATGTCCAGGAAAGCGCCCACGTCGCGAAATGTCGAAGCCGATGAGATCGAGTTGAGCTCCCGTCCAGCCAAGTCCCCGGCGGAGCCGAGACTGCGCGGACCGGACGACCTGACTCGCCTCGCGCTGAAGGCCTGCCTGATCGCTCGCGATGCCGCATTCAACGTGCGCGATCTGCTCACTCATTCTTCCCGCATGGCTTTTCTTGCCATCAAGGATTGCGAAAAAGAGCTCGACCAGATCGAGCGCCAGATTGACGAACGCCTGCCTGCGGCCATCACACGCGTCAATGAAGCGCGGGCCCGCCAGCTGCTTTCCAGCCTGAAGTCCACCACTGATTTGGAGCGCATTGGCGATCTGGTGATGAGCGTGGCGTTGCGCGCGCAGGCCAGACCGACGAAGATGGCCGCATCCGATGTGCGTCAGCTCGTGGAAATGTCCTCGGTGCTGCGCGACATGCTCGACCTGATTCACACAGGTTTCTCCACGCTTGATCTGGACTGCGCCCGCAAAGTGTTGCAGATGGATAAAGAAATCGACCGCACTTGTCACGCGCTGTTTCAGAAGCATCTGGCAGAAACCGTGGTGCAGGGCGACACCACCGGTTTCGATGTGCTGCTCATGGCTCAGGCACTGGAGCGCGCCGGAGACCACACCACAAACCTCGCGGAAGATCTCTACAACCTGATCGAAGGCCGAAGTCTGCGGCATGTTCCCAAAAAGAAAGCGGCAAACTAGGAGCCGGTTCTGGAGTCCAGTGCTCAGCTCTCAGTCCTTCGGAAAAGGCAAGAGCCAGACGTGCACTCACGGTAAGGAGCGGTCAACTGCGAGGACCCTCAATGCGGGGAATGGTGGCTAAAAGCAAGTCTGCATTCACTGAGAACTCAACAACTTCTTCTCGAAATTCATCATCCTTTAACACTCCCTAAACATTTGCGCAACATTTCCGCCCTACAGTTTGGCCAGGGTCTCGATGCCGGAAGTTACGAGGGCTTCCTGCGTGGTCCCGCTGGAAAAATGCACCTCCCCTTGGATTCTTCAGAGCGGACCCTTGCCGCCGGTGTCTCCGGCGCGCCTCGATCGCTCATTTTCGTGGTTGAGGATGACGCTGACATCGCCCGCCTCATCACCCACAATCTTCGGGCGAGCGGATTCTCGGTGCAAAGCTTCAGCAGCGGAGCGGCGGTCATCCCCGACGCACTCCGCGAAATGCCCGCCTTGTTTCTCCTCGATGTAATGTTGCCGGGAACCGATGGCTTCGAACTCTGCCGCCACATCCGCCAGACCCCAGCCCTTTCGGCGACTCCCGTCATCTTTTTGACCGCCAAGGCTGCGGAGGCCGACCGCGTCAAGGGACTGGAACTCGGGGGCGACGATTACATTACCAAGCCGTTCAGCCCGCGGGAACTGGTGGCCCGCATTCGCAGCGTTCTGCGCGGATTGGGCCAGGAGTCTGCAGCCAGCGAGGTGCTCCGGCTTGGCGATCTCGAAATTGATGTCTCTTCCATGACGGTGCAGGTGCAAGGTCGCAACGTCCTCACCACGGTGCGCGAATTCCGCCTGCTGGAATACTTGGCTACGCATCGCGGCCGCGTCCTCACGCGCGATCAACTGCTCGATGCGGTGTGGAAAGAGACTCCATTCGTCACCCCGCGATCCATCGACGTCTATATCCGCCGTCTTCGCGAAAAGATTGAACTCGATCCCCGCCATCCCCAATATCTGAAGACCCTGCGCGGCATCGGCTACCGCTTCGAGGTGCCGAAAGATAAGTAGCCATTCGACTCATCGAGCGCCACAAAACTGCCCGGCTTGATTCACTCTTTTCATCCCACGCTCCTGCCGCGTCGTTTATTCTGTCTAGCGTGTTTCTTCGATGGCTTTGAAAAAGCCCAAGCTCAAACCGCTGTGGAAGGCCGATGACCAGCAAGCGCGCCTGGCCGAACTCGCCGCGCGGTCCGACGAATCGGGAAAAGATAATCCGCTCCGGCGCGACGTGCGCTCGCTCGGCGCAATCCTCGGACAAGTGCTGGTGGAGCAGTCCGGTCAGGATTTGCTCGAAGCGGTGGAACAGTTGCGGCGATTGCTGATTGAGCATCGCAAAATGGTGGGTCGCAGTCCGGAACAAGCCTCTGCCCCGGCGCTCATGCTCAAAGCCCAGGCGATTGTTTCCGGGATGGACTTGTCCCGCGCTCACCAGGTCACCAAGGCCTTCGCGACTTACTTCGAACTCACCAATCTGGCCGAGACCAACCACCGCAAGCGCCGTCGCCGCGCCGGCAAATTGGACCGCGAACATCCTCCGCTCTCCGGTTCCTTTCGCGGGACTTTGCTGCGCATGAAGGAGGTTGGACTCTCGGCGGAGACTGCTGCCGCCGCGCTCAGCCTGATCACGATCACTCCAGTCTTCACCGCGCATCCCACCGAGGTCGCGCGGCAGACCGTTCTGCTGAAGCGGCGCCGTATCGGGCAACAACTGGAACGCCTCGACCGTCTTCCGCTCACCGAGGAAAAAGCCGTAGACTGCGAAAACCACATCCGAGCGGAAGTCACCTCACTGTGGCAGACCGACGAAGTGCGCCTGGCGAAACCCACCGTGGACGATGAAATCCGCATGGGTCTGCGCTACTTCCGCCTTTCGTTATTCGAGGCGCTTGCCAAGATTTATGCGGAGGTCGTGGAATCTTTTCGCGAGGTCTACGGGCTCGAGCTCGACGAAAATAGATTGCCCAACCTGGTGCAATTCGGCTCCTGGATCGGCGGAGACCGCGACGGCAACCCGCTGGTCAAACCAGGTTATATTCGTGGCGCGCTGGAAATGGCGCGCAGCTTAATTCTCCGCGAATATCTCAACCAGGTTGAGGCGCTCAGCGACCGGCTCAGCTCCTCCCGCCGGCAAATCAGTGTTTCGCAGGAATTGCTTTCGCGCCTGCAGCAGTACGAACGCACCATCGCCGGTGTGCACCTGGCGTGGGGACCCCACAACACGACAGAAAGTTATCGCCGCTTCCTCTCCTACATGTTTCACAAACTTCAGCAAAGCCGCGAGACCGTCGGCGCTCCCGCCGCCTACCACAACGCCGAGGAGTTTGCGGATGATCTGCTTCTGGTGCAAGATAGTCTCCATTCCAACCGCGGAGAACGGCTGGCACGAACCTACCTTGACTCCCTGTTGCGGAAGGTCCGTACCTTCGGCTTTCACCTGCACACGCTCGATATCCGCCAGCATGCCCGCGTGCACGCTGATGCCATCAAAGAACTGGGGGCCAAGCTCAAGGGCGACGCCGGGTCGCCGGAAACCCGGGAATTGCTCGACACTTTCCGCGCCATCGCACAACTGAAACGTTCCTATCCCGCCCATTCCATCCGCCACTACATCATCAGCGGTGCGGAATCGGAGAATGACGTGTGGGCCGTGGTCCGTCTCGCCAAAGCCGCGGAAGTTCAAGTTGCCGGTTCAGGGGATGATCCCGGACTCATGCCCGTTCCTCTGTTCGAATCCATCGACTCACTCCGATCCGCCGGTTCTGTAATGCGCCGCCTGTGGAGCGATCCCGAGTACCAGCCGCTGCTCGATTCCTGGGGGCGCTGGCAGGAAGTCATGCTGGGATATTCCGACTCCAACAAAGACGGAGGCATGCTGACCAGTACCTGGGAACTCTATAAAGCGCATCGCGAATTGCATCAGGCAGCGGAGCAATATGGGGTAAAGCTTCGACTCTTCCATGGTCGCGGTGGAACCGTGGGACGCGGCGGCGGGCCTACGCATGCCGCCATCCTCGCGCAACCGCCTGGATGTTTTTCCGGCCAGATTCGCATCACCGAGCAGGGCGAAGTTCTTAACTGGAAATATTCCGATCCCGTGCTCGCCGAATGGAATCTGGAACTGATGATCGCGGCGAGTCTGGAAGCACTGACGCGGCCGCAAAAACCGCACTCCCAACATCCCGTCCGCTGGGAAGAAGCCCTGGAACAGATGTCGCAAGCGGCGTACCGTGTCTACCGCAGTGAGATCGCCGACAATGCCGACGTACTGGAATATTTCGAGCAGGCGACTCCGGTCAACGAACTGGACACGGCGCGCATCGGTTCGCGCCCTTCGCGCCGCACCAAGGGTCGGAGACTCGAGGATTTGCGCGCCATCCCCTGGGTCTTCGGCTGGATGCAGAGTCGACACGCCGTACCCGCATGGTTTGGCGTCGGCTACGCGTTAGAGCACTTCGCGAGCAGCGGTCCCGGCCACGAGCAACTGCTGCGCCAGATGGCACGCAGTTTCCCGCTGTTCTCCGAGCTGCTGCGCAACGTGGAACTAGGCATGGCCAAGGCAGATCTCGGAATCGCGCACGATTACTCGGGACTGGTTAAAAACGCCGTGCTTCGCAGGCGGGTTTTCTCCATGCTGCAAGAAGAATTCCTGCGTTCACGCCGCATGATTCTTCGCGTCACCGGACAGCGGGAATTGCTGGGCCGGAATCGCGTGCTGGCCCGCTCGATCCGTCTGCGCAACCCTTACGTCGATCCCATGAGTCTGATTCAGGTGGAACTCCTGCGCCGTAAACAGCAGGGACAGAAAAGCTCCGAGTTAGAGTATCCCTTGGGCGCAACCATCAACGGAATCGCCGCTGGCCTGCATAATACGGGGTAGGAAAGGGCAAGAGTTAGAAGTCAAAATGCAGAATGCTAAAGCCCGCAGACCCCTGCGGTCTCGATCGGCCTTCGGCATTGTGAAGTCTAAATTCTCGCTTGGACGATGGCGCTATTCCTTCGTAGTTTCTTTAGCAGGGCTCGCGGCAGTTTGCTTGGTCTCTTGGCGAGCGCTTTTCTTTGGCGCGGCTCGCTTGGCCGCTTCCGCTCGTTTCCGCTCCTGGTAGCGGCGGTCATGAAATTGTTGGTCAGACGCTTGTTTCTTCATGCTCCTATCATGTCACAAATTCGTGCCATTTCATGGCTAACCTCACCTGGCGCCGGCCGTCTGTAGTATGTTGTTTGGTCGGTCGAATTGTCATTCGGCCCTCGCACGGAACTTACCTCTCCCCCTATGCGTAACTTCTGCTGGCTGGTTCCGTCCCATCCAACCGCGGTGCGTTTCCCCAAAAGAGGCTATATGTCCATATCCCGGTTTTCTGCGGCTTGGGTACTGAGGCTGACCGTATCCGCAGCCTTGGCCCCAAGCATCACTGCCCAGAGTATGCCCGCTCAGAACGCTCGCCCTAACTCCGCTCTGGCCGCCGCCAGCGGACCGACCGGTGAAGCCAAAGAACCCAAACTCGAACATTTCGATCCCAACCTGGTCGACAAGACCCTCGATCCCTGCAATGACTTCTATAAGTACGCTTGCAGCAAGTGGCTGACCGCGAACCCGATCCCCCCCGACCAGGTCTATTGGAGCACCGGCAGCGGCCTTGAGTTATGGAATGAAAATCTGTTGCGCGAAACCCTGGAAGCCGCCAGCAAAAGTGATTCGAGTCGCAGCCCCGTCCAGCAGAAGATTGGCGACTACTGGGCTGCCTGCATGGACGAAAGCGGCATCGAAGCCGCCGCCCTGAAGCCACTCGAACCGGAGCTGGATCGCATTGTTGCGCTAACCTCCAAGAAGGAAATCACCCTCGAGATCGCTCATTTGCACCGTCTATTCCCGGGGGCCTGGGAGCAGGCCGACAATCAGACCAATTCTCCATTTTTCGGCTTCACCGGGCAGCAGGATTACGACGACGCCTCCAAGGTCGTTGCCCAGATCGATCAGGGCGGCCTAAGCCTTCCCAGTCGCGACTACTACCTGAAAACCGACGACAAATCGAAGGAGGTTCTGGGCAAGTATCGCACCCATATTCAGAAGATGTTCGTGCTCGCGGGCGAATCCGAAACCCAGGCGGCCGCCGACGCCGGCGTCGTGATTGACATTGAAACTGCGATGGCCGAGGCGCAAATGGACAACGTGAAACGCCGCGACCCCAAGAACATCAACAACAAGATGACTCTGGCCGAGGTGCGTGAGCTCACGCCGTCGATCGACTGGGAGCGATATCTGCAAGCTGTGAAAGCTCCGGCCAGCGACCATTACATTGTGACCTCGCCGGACTTCTTCCGCGCCGAAGAAAAGCTCATCGCTTCACAGCCGCTCGAGCACTGGCAAACCTACATGCGCTGGCAGGTGATCCACCGGGCCGCACCCTATTTAAACAAGCCTGTGGTCGACGAGAACTTCGACTTCTTTGCGCGTACGCTGGCCGGCGCCGAACAACAGCAACCCCGCTGGCGGAGATGCGTTCGTGCTGCCGACCGCGATCTCGGAGAAGCCCTCGGCCAAGCCTACGTCGACCGCGCCTTCCCGCCCGACAGCAAAGCCCGCACGATCCAGATGGTGCACTCCATCGAAACCGCACTGGGCGCGGATATTCAAAGTGTCTCGTGGATGTCCCCGGTAACCAAGCAACAGGCCATGGTCAAGCTAAAAGGAATCGAGGATAAGATTGGCTATCCCTCCCACTGGCGCGATTATTCCAGCGTAAAGATCGGGCGCGACAGCTATCTCAATAACGTTTCCCAGGCCTCAGCATTTGAATTCGGGCGCTGGGTGGCGAAGATCGGCAAGCCCGTCGATCGCTCCGAGTGGACGATGACCCCGCCCACCATCAACGCCTATTACGATCCGCAGTTAAACACCATCAATTTCCCGGCCGGCATTCTGCAGCCGCCGTTCTTCGATCCCACGAAAGACGACGCCGTGAACTTCGGCGCCATCGGCATGGTCATCGGACACGAAATCATCCACGGCTTTGACGACCAGGGACGCAAGTTCGACGCTCATGGCAACCTGCGCGACTGGTGGACCGCCGAAGACGGCAAAGAATATGACCAGCGCGGCAAATGCATCTCCGACGAGTACACCCAGGACGTTCCCGACGCAGGCGCGGGGGTTAAGCAGAACGGCCTGCTCACCCAGGGGGAAGACACGGCCGATAACGGCGGCATGCATCTTGCTTTGAGCGCATTGGAAGCCAGTCTAAAGCAACAGGGCAAATCGCTCGACGATAAAGGTCCCGACGGCTGGACCTATCGCCAGCGCTTTTTCCTGTCGCACGCATACTCATGGTGTGCGAACGTGCGCCCGGAAGTCGCGCGCATGATCGTGACCACTGATCCGCACTCACTTCCGATTTTCCGCATCGACAACGTGGACTCGAATATGCCCGAATTCGATCAGGCCTTCGGGTGCAAAACTGGACAACGCATGGTAAGAGCCAACGCCTGCCGCGTCTGGTAAATCCTGCGCCAGATAGACGCAGCGGCGCTCGCCCCTGGGCTGTCATGCTGAACTGCGAACGAGCCGTGCAAAGCGCTGCTCGTTCGCGGTCGAAGCATCCCTCCCTTTGCCGAATTCCCGGTCGGGGAATCATCGCGGGCAGGATGACAACCGTCACCCGCATCCACGCCGGGATCGCTCGACCATGGGGCATGACCCGCGATACGCAAGTACGATTGCGTCTGCTCCGGAGTCCTATGACAACGTAAGGCGCTCGCTCGCAAGAGACCGCCAAACGGCTGGATTTGGCGAAAGAGTAGTACCCGTGGAGGCCCCGGGCAATGGCCGGGAGGCTTCGACTCCCAGCCAGGATCGTTGTGCGATCCTCACTGCCCCGCTCAGCAGGGCAACCGTTTTCGCTTTACCGGTTGATATCCTCCTTCGCCTGCAAGCGTTTCACATAACCTTCCAAAGTGTTCTTATTAGCATCCGGCGCTCCAGTCAGGGACATCTTCAGCTCCTTCACCGCATTATCAAAATCTCCCTGCGCACTGTAGACACGAGCCAGCCCCAGATGTGAAGTCCAGTAGTCTGGAAACTTCTTGGCGCTCGACCGATAGATCGCCAGAGCCTCTGCCTGCTTCTTATCTCCCTGCAATTGCCGGCCATACCCGTAAAGCTGAATGGCGTTCGCCTCGTCCAGCGCTTTGTTGCGGAAGACAGCAGCGTCGTCCTTGCGACCTAATGCCTCCAGAATGCGCGACTTGTTCATCAGATTGTCGAAGCGCTCTTCCGCCTGAATCGACTGATCTTCATCCTTCAGCGCTTCGTCGAGATTGATTTTGTTGGCCAGGAAATAGCCAGCCGCATCGTCCCAGCCCTCCCAGTAATACTGGTTGAGCCCGTGCATTTGCCGGTGAATGCTGGCGGTCACAAGCTCGTTCACTTTGACCTCGACCCTGAAGGGCACCGCAACCTTGTCCCAGCGCATGGTGACGACGGCGGAATCCGGCTTCACCTCGTCGAAATCGTAGGCTAGAGCGTCGTGAGTTTCGGTCGTCTGCGGCTTTACATTCACCCGTAAAGCATCTTCTTCCTGCTTGTAAGTGAAGCTTCCCCAATCCTTCGAATTCTTCGAGAAGATCACCGTCCACTGGTTCTCCCCCGGAATCATGTGCAGGCCATAAGTTCCCTTATCGAGCGGCTGGCCTTCAATCGTGACCGGATCGCTGAACGTAATTGTCGTATTTTCATTTGCCCCCGCGCGCCACACCTCGCCGTAGGGCACGAGCTTGCCCCAAATCTGGCGGCCGTTGGCCAGCGGCCGGTGATAGTTGACAGTGATGTCGGTGATGCCGATGCGCTGCATCACCCGAGCATGCTGGCTCTGCCGCGGCAGATCGAGCATTAAGGTTTCGCTGGTGGCGGTTTGAGCGTGGCTAAGACTGGTGAGCAACAAAGTAGTTGAGAACAAAGCAAGTAGACGAGCTTTTTGCATGGGACTCCTTTTGCGCTGCCGGGATCGAGCAGCCGATTACGGTTGAAACATAGAAGCCAGGAACTTGCATGGGCATGAGAAAGACGGAGTGACGTTTGACTTAGACGAGTAAACACCGCCAAGGTAAGCAGTGCGGGATTGCGTGTGCCTGCACTTCTTCGGGGTCCTCGACCTTGGCCCCGTGGCGATCTTTGCGGCCATCTTTGCGGCCATCGATGCGATAAAGTTTTTCTGTTTCCGCTTGACAAACTCCAGCCTCCAGAGCAGAATTAACTAGGCGAATAAAAAGCGAATATAGCCTCCGCGGCTCCAGCCCCGGCGTTCCCTGAAATCTTCCGAGGATCTTATGTCTTCCGCAGTGGTTTCCACTTCGGCGGCCCTGGGCCGCCCTTTTCTCTTTGATGCCAAAGCAGTTCCGGAACTGTCCCTGCCTTCCCAACCGTCGCAGGGGCATCCCCGAGCTCGTCCGCCGCAACGCATCCACCCCACAGACTTTTCTGTCAATCTTGCTTCCTCTGACCCCAGATTGGCGCACATCACTTCCGCTTCGCGGCTCGATATTCGTCCCGCGCCGGAAATGGTTTCCAGCGGCGTCTCCAGCATCGACGCCCTAACCGGCGGTCTACCCCGCGGATGCCTGACCGAAATCTGCGGCTCCGCCTCCTCTGGGCGCACAACCTTACTATTGTCCGCTCTGGCCGCTGCCACCCGCCGGGAAGAGTTTTGCGTGGTGATCGATGCCAGCGATGCGCTCGACCCCCACTCTGCAGTAGCGGCCGGCGTGGAGCTGGACCGCCTGCTGTGGGTGCGTTGCGGGGCTTCCCAAAACTTCCGCAACCCAGAAAAACCGGCCCTCCCAAAGAAGTTCCGGCAAAACAATCAGTCCGCTTCGGATCAGCCGGGTGCAAATTATCCAGATTCAGGCCAATCGGATTCGCGGCGGTTTGAAAACTGTCTGGAACAAGTGCTGCGGGCCACAGATCTGCTTCTCGAAAGCGGCGGTTTCGGCCTGGTCGCCCTCGATCTCGGCGACCTGCCGCAACCGGCAGCGCGTCATATTCCATTGACCACATGGTTCCGCTTCCGCCGCGCCATAGAACATACGTCCACGATCCTGCTGGCTCTCGAGCAACATCCCATCGCCGGAAGTTGCTCCTCCCTGCTGCTGCAGCTGGGATCGTCAGACGATCCCATACTGCCCGCCGAGGGATTCGCTGCCGAGCGGCGAAAGAAAATTTGCCGAATCGAGCAACCCGGATTTGATCTTCCATGCCCCACTCACGCCCAATTGTTAACCGGCCTCGCTATCACTGCGGAACTAATTCGTTCACGCCTGGAGCGCAAGCCCGCTCGCTCTAGTGCAGCCTTCGCCAGCAAAACCGCCTGGGCGGGATGAAGAGACAATCCCATGCCGTTTGCCTGCATCTACGTGCCGAATTTCCCGCTGGCGGCCACACTCCGCGCCGAACCGGAACGGAAGCCGCATGCCGTTGCCATTCTCGAAGGCAAGCCTCCCTGGGAAAAAATTATCGCCGTCAATGAAAAAGCCGCCCGCATGGGCATCGCGCCGGGCATGACCAAGTCCCAAGCCGAACTGTGCTCGGAGCTCGTCCTGCGCCCACGATCTCCACTGCAGGAATCCGCCGCGCATGCCGCCCTGCTCGATTGCGCCCAGTCGTTTTCTCCCTGTGTGGAAGATGCCGCTTGTGACACAGCTCTGCTCGATCTCGCGGGCATGGAATCTGTTTTCGGATCATTCCCGGAAATTTCTCGCGCCATCTACCAGCGCGCAACCACTCTCGGACTCGCAGCGAGCGTTGCCGTAGCTTCCAATCCCGACGCGGCCGTACTCACGGCTCGTGGTTTTCCCGGCGTCACCCTGATCCCCGCAGGCAAAGAAGCAGAACGATTGGGATCTCTTCCCCTGGAAGTTTTGTTTGCCAACCGGATCGAAAAAGATCGGTCGCCTGGGGATCAGAAAAAAAACGCCGAGCGCCTTCTCGAAACCCTCGACCGATGGGGCATACGCAACCTGCATGCTCTGGCCGCGTTGCCGGAAGTAGCGCTCAGCGAACGTCTCGGACAAGAAGGTCTTCGCTTGCGGCAATTGGCGCGGGGCGCCGCTGCGCGCACTCTGGTCCCCGTGGAAGCGCCGCTGGTATTTGAAGAAGCCGTTGCACTGGAGCACCCGATCGTCCTGCTCGAGCCTCTGGCCTTCCTGCTGAATCGGCTGCTCGATCAACTCTGCGCACGCTTAGCTTCGCGAGCCCTGGCCACGCAGGAACTGTGTCTCACCCTGGAACTGGAAAACTTCTCCCCACGCCATCGACAAGCAAAAATCAACAATCAACAATTTCTTCGCACCCTGCGCCTGCCCCAACCCATGCTCGACTCCAAGGTTTTTCTCAAATTGCTGCAACTGGATTTAAATGCGCATCCTCCCGGGGCACCCATCGTGAAGATCCATCTGGCTGCCGCACCGGCACATCCGCGTTCCGCGCAGGGCGGCCTGTTCCTGCCACCATCGCCGGAACCGGAAAAACTGGAACTCACTCTTGCCCGCATCGCGGGCATAGTCGGCGAAAACAATGTGGGCGCGGTGGAATTGCGCGACACGCATCGCCCCGAAGGATTTCGCATGCGGCGCTTCATGGCCGAGACTTCAGGAAAACTTGAACGGGAAAAGGTTTCCGGCCCAGACGAAGAAAAATCGGCGGTTACGGCTCTGCGCCGCTTCCGTCCTGCGCTGCGCGTCCATGTGACCTTGGAAAACTCTCAGCCCGTGCGCGTTCGCTGCCCAAAGAAAAAAGATCTTCAGGGGGATGTGCTCTGGAAGGCCGGACCCTGGCGCGCCTCCGGTGACTGGTGGGAGCGCGAAGCCTGGGCCCGCGATGAATGGGACCTGGCTTTACGAAATGGAGAGGCCATCTCTTTCTACCGCCTGGTTTACGACCTGCTCGGTGGCAATTGGTTCGTGGAAGGAACGTATGACTGAAAGAAAGCTATCGGTTCTCAGTTCTCGGTCAAACTCCTTCTCCTCAGGGCAAAAAGTTTTCACGGAAAACCGAGGAACTCCGGAACTGAGTACTCAGAACTGATGTACATCGAGCTTCACGCCCGCTCTGCTTTCAGCTTTCTCGACGGCGCATCCCTGCCTGAGGAACTAGCCGGAGTCTGCGCCCACCTCGGCTTGCCTGCCATGGCGCTACTCGATACCGACGGAGTGTACGGCGCGCCCCGCTTTCACCTGGCCGCCAAAAAAGCAAAAATCAAAGCGCACCTTGGAGCGGAAGTCACATGCGACGGTCTCCACTCTGTCATCGCCACTCCCCCCACTGTCATTCGGAGCGGAGTAAGCGCTTCACCCAGTGAAACGCTCGCGGAGCCGAAGAACCCCGATCCCCATCAAACCCTGCGCCAGGTAAGGATTCCTGGCTTCGCTCGGAATGACAAAGAGAATGACAAACAGAATGACAAAAGTTTTCGTCTTCCTCTTCTGGTCTCCTCCCGCGCCGGCTACCAAAATCTCTGCCGCATGATCACCAAAATGAAGTTGCGGGCTAAAAAAGGCGAAGGCGCAGTCTGCGAAAATGAACTCCAGGAGCACGCCCCCGGCCTGATCTGCCTCACTGGCGGTGCCGACGGTCCCCTGGCCGCAGCCTTGCAACAGGGCGGTTGGGACGAAGCGCGCCGCCGAGTCGACCAACTCATCGGAATTTTCGGCCGGGGAAACGTCTACGTCGAATTACAACGTCATTTCCAGCGCGAAGAAGAATCCCGCAATCGCGCTGCCATCACCATTGCCCGTTCGCTGAACCTTCCTCTGCTTGCCACGAACGGAGTCTGCTACGCCACCGCCCAGGGTCGCCAACTTTGTGACGCATTCACCGCCATCCGCCACCACCATACTTTGTCCACCGCCGGGCGCCTGCTCTCCCGCAACGCCGAGCGCTTTTTAAAATCTCCGCCGGAAATGCAGCAACTCTTCGCCGATCTGCCCGAAGCCATCGCCAACACGCTCGAACTTTCCTCTCGCCTGGAATTCACACTCAACGATCTCGGCTACGAATTCCCGCGCTATCCCGTACCCCCAGGCGAAACCATGGATTCATTCCTGCGGGAGCGCGCGTGGGAGGGCTTTCGCCAGCGTTACGGGCGCGCCGCGCCCGACCTGCAAACCCGCGCCCATCGCCAGATCGAGAAAGAACTGATCCTCATCGAAAAACTCAAACTCGCGGGATATTTCCTGATCGTCTGGGACCTGATTCGCTACTGCCGTGAGCAAAACATCCTGGTGCAAGGGCGCGGATCGGCCGCCAACAGCGCTGTCTGCTACTCGCTCGGCATCACCGCAGTCGATGCCGTCGGCATGGAACTGCTTTTCGAGCGTTTTCTTTCTGAAGAGCGCGGCGAGTGGCCCGACATCGATCTCGACCTGCCCAGCGGCGACGAACGGGAAAAAGTAATTCAGTATGTCTACCAGCGTTACGGTGCGCGCGGCGCCGCTATGACCGCCAACGTCATTACCTACCGCAACCGCATGGCCGCGCGCGAAATGGGCAAAGCTCTGGGCTTCGATCCGGAAACGCTTCAGAAAATTTCCGCCGCTGTCGCCACCTGGGAATTCCGCGACGAAAACGATGCGCTCGATCGCCGCTTCCGCGACGCCGGACTCGACCTCAACCATCCCCGCCTGCGCAAATATTACGAGCTGTGTATCGCGGTGCAGGACGTCCCGCGCCATCTCGGCCAGCACTCCGGCGGCATGGTCATCTGCCAGGGACAACTCGATTCCGTCGTCCCGCTTGAACCCGCCTCCATGCCCGGCCGCGTGGTCGTGCAGTGGGACAAGGAAGATTGCGCCGACATGGGCATCGTCAAAGTCGATCTGCTCGGACTGGGCATGATGGCGGTGCTTAAAGATTCCATCGAACTGATCCGTGATCATTATCACGAAGAAGTCGACCTTGCGCATCTTCCCCCCGACGATCCGCTGGTCTATTCCGCGCTGCAGCAGGCCGACACCGTGGGCCTGTTTCAGGTGGAGAGCCGGGCGCAAATGGCGTCTCTGCCCCGCCTGCTTCCGCGGCGCTTCTATGACATCGTGGTGCAAGTGGCGATCATCCGCCCCGGCCCCATCGTCGGCCAAATGGTGAATCCCTTCATCCTTCGCCGCCAGGGACGGGAAGATGTCGCGTATCCCCATCCCTCGCTTGAACCTGTGCTCAAACGCACGCTGGGCGTCCCGCTCTTTCAGGAGCAATTGCTACGCATCGCCATGATCGCCGCCAACTTTAGCGGCGGCGAAGCCGAAGAACTGCGCCGCGCCATGGGCTTCAAACGCTCGCAATCGCGCATGCGCGAAATCGAAGCCAAACTGCGCGCCGGCATGACGCACAACGGCATCCCCCCGAAAGCACAGGAAGAAGTCATTCTTTCCATTACTTCCTTCGCGCTCTACGGATTTCCTGAATCGCACGCTGCCAGCTTCGCCTTGCTGGCCTACGCCAGCGCCTATCTGAAATGCCGCTACCTGGCCGCCTTTACCGCCGCGCTGCTCAACAATCAGCCCATGGGATTTTATTCTCCCGCCACCATCGTCAAAGATGCGCAACGCCACGGCCTGAAACTACTGCCCGTCGATGTGACGAAGTCAGAGTGGAACTGCACAATAGAACCAGCACCGAGTACCCAGTGCCGAGTACCGAGTAAAACCTTAGCCGCGGAGGGGCGAAAGAATATTGCGCTGCGCATGGGATTGCGCTACGTCCGCGGCATGCGCGAAGAGGCCGGCCAGGCTCTGGCCCGCGAACGCATGCGCACTCCCTTCCTATCCGTTCACGACCTCACCCGACGCGTTCCTGAATTACGGAAAGACGAACTCACCACGCTGGCGGAAATCGGGGCGCTGAACGCAATCGGATTGCAAATTTCAGATGGCAGATTTCAGATCGCAAACACCGATCCATCGAATACTGATCCATCTGAAATCTGCAATTCCAAATCTAAAATCTCTTTCCACCGCCGCGACGCTCTCTGGCAAGTCGAACGCGCCGTCCGCGCTTCCGGCCCCCTGCTGGAAAACCAGCCCGAACCCGATTCGCCCTCGCCGCTTCAGCCCATGAACCACGAAGAGCGCCTGGTCGCCGACTTTCACGGCACCGGACTCACCGTCGGCCCGCATCCCATGGCTTACCGCCGCGAATGGCTCAATGCCATGGGAGTTCGACGCGCCAGCGAACTGCGCGATATTCCCAGCGGCAAACGCCTTCGCATTGGCGGATGCGTCATCGTCCGCCAGCGTCCGGGGACTGCCAAAGGATTTGTATTTTTAAGTCTGGAAGATGAAACCGGAGTGGCAAACGCCATCATCACGCCCGACCTGTTCCATCAGAATCGTCTACTGCTGGCCAGTGAACGATTTCTGGCCATCGAAGGCATTCTGCAGAATCAGGACAACGTCATCTCCGTCAAGGCGGAACGCGTGCTGCCGCTCTTCGTCAGCAACGCCGAAACCGTCTCGCACGACTTCCACTAAAACCCGCCCTGGTGGCGCGGCAACTTGCCGGCTGTCGCGAGCGCATCTTGCCCTCGCGATCAGAGCACCTCCCCAGCCGCCGGGAAGGCGGCGCTACACTACCGTCGATCACTTCCCCGTATAGCTCACCCTCCAAATCGAGTTCGAGCCATCGTCGCTCACCAGTAGCGACCCGTCGGTAGCCTCCGTCATGCCCACTGGACGTCCCCATACATGCCCGTCCGGCAACACGAATCCGGTCAGAAAATCCTGATACTCGCCCGTGGCCTTTCCCGTCTGATGCAACGGCACCCGAATCACTTCATATCCCACGCGCACCGCCTTGTTCCACGATCCATGCTCGGAAGCAAAAATGTCTCCCTTGTATTCCGCGGGGAACTTATCTCCCTGATAGAACGTGAATTCCAGCGAAGCGTTGTGCGGCTGCAACAGCACATCCGGCACAATCGCTTTGTCCTTCAGCTCGGGATGCTTCCCCTGATGCCGCGGATCCTGATGCCCTCCGATGTACCACCACGGCCATCCGTAAAATCCACCTTCTTCGACATGCGTGATGTAATCCGGCACAAGATTATCCCCTAAAGCATCTCGCTCGTTTACCGAACACCACAGCTCGTCCGTCTCCGGATTCAGTTTGATCCCGCCCCCCGCATTGCGAATGCCGTACGCGTACACTTTCAACTCGCAATTCGACGGATCGCAGACCAGAATATCAGCGCGATCTCTCTCCCCGGAATGCGTATCCGGATCGTCGACATTCGATCCGGAGCCCACCGCCACGAACATCCTCTTGCCATCCTTCGAAAACTCAACCGCACGCGTGTTGTGACCACCCGAAGGCAGGTCGGCGATGTGCTGCGATGGTCCACCGACTTTCAGGTCGCCGTTGTGATATGGAAACCGCAGCAACTCGGTTTCGCAGCCGATATAAATCCATTGCGGATCCGGACCCGGCGGATAAAACGCGATGCCATAAGGATGTCGCAGCCCCTCCGCGAAAATTGCCGTCTGTTCCGGCTTGCCATCCGCGGTCATGCCGCGGAAAACGCGAATCCGTCCCGGTTGCATCTCGGCAAGAAAAATGTCGCCGTTCGGAGCGGTCCGCATCCATCGCGGATTTTCCAGTCCCGAGGCGAACAGTTCCACCTTGAACCCGGCAGGCGCCAGCGGCCACGCGTTCTCCGGACGCGCCACCAACTCTGCGCCGTTTTGCGCCGAATCCGTCGCATACGGTTTCGGAAGGTCTTTCACCGTAATCTTGCGGATCGTCCCTGGCTTCTCGTAGCGGAAATCGGTGAACGGCGCGTTTGGCGGGGCGCCTTTCACTTTCATCCCCGCAACTTCCGGCGTGGGCGCCGAGGTTCGACCAGCGGCCGCCTCGCCCGAGGCCATGGCCTCCACATAGGTGACCGCCTGCCATCGCGCCTGCTCCGGCAGGGACGCCCAGGATGGCATCCCGTTATCCTTGTCTCCCTTGGTGATGAACCAGAAAATCGCGCCCGCAGTCACGCCCTTCAGTTTCCCGTCTACCAGAGATGGCACGTTGCCCGTACCCTGACCGGCTTTACCGTGACAAGCCAGGCAATTCCGCGCATACACATGCTTTCCGGCATCGACCGCGGCCGCCTGTCCTTCATAGGGATTCTTCTGGGCTTTGGCCGAGGCCGGGGCATCGTGAAAGGGTTTATCGGCCGCTTGCAAGGCGCCCAGGGAAAGAAGAGAAAAAAGAACTGCCGAGGCGATTCTGCTGGCACCCAAAGGCATAAGTATCCTCACCGGACAATTTTCTCCCTTAGATTAAGCGTTTGGCGGAAAGGATGCGAACAAAACAGGCTTCTATTGAAATCGGGAAAGATCTCTGGTCGGGAAAAGCCGACGTTTAGCCTCGACTCCGCGAAAGGTCTTTTCCCTTTGCAGCTTTAATTTTGTAGCTTCAGCTTACGGCGAACCATCCCGGCCAACAGGAGCATCCCGGTGCCAAATAAAATCATCGTCCCGGGCTCTGGCACAGGCGCGTATGCGATGTATTCCTGGGCTGTGCCATTCACCGACTGTGTCCCTGGAATTGGACTGTACAGGACCAGACCCTGGAACGCGCTGTTGGGAGCGTTTCCCGCCAGCGTCAGAGATTGCCGCTCGATGGCGCCCGCTGCGCTCGACTGAAACAATGAGGATGAGGAGTTCTGCACGTTCGTCGAGAACAGCCCCCAGATGGCGAAGTTGGCTGCGTTCCTATCGAGCGTGCCGTGGAGAATGCTGTTGAAGATCGGTCCCGCGGCTTTGTAATCGAGAAGCTGGTTGCCGAACAACCCGTGACCGCTCAGCAGTCCAGCCTCCTGCGCCTTCCAGGTTTCTCCGATTGTCACCTCATTGTCGTAGGTGTCCGAAATCATCGCGACCGAAGCGCCGCCATTCCTCGAGAGGTTATAGGGATAGGGATAGACACCGCCAGCATTGTTTCCCCCCGCGCTCGCCAGTTGCAGCTTGACGGTTGAATGGGCAGAGGCCGCGCTTGTGCACATCGACAGCATGGCCAGAACCAAGAGAAAAATTCCCGTAAAACGAAGTGACCGCATGTTCTTATTTTTCCTCCGCCGGACCGGCCGTTCCGATCTTCCGCGCCCAGATCATTCGTCCAAAATCACACTCCGACAACTCCCATGAAAACCCGCTACTCTGGCATCTGGGAACCTGGCCATCGCAGTAACGTGGCAGGACCAGTTTTGTAGCCTCTGTCGGCCCCTCGCCCGATTTTCAGTGGTCTCTGCCGGTCTGCGCCCCCGGTCTTTCAAGCATTGCAACAGCCACCGCCACAGTTCAGGGAATGTATGACTTAACGCCAAACCAGAGGTCTGCGGTGCAATCCATTGCACAGCTGAGGAGGAATGTCGTCTGCGAGCGCCAACTCGTATCCCCTTTTAGTAACGCCTGGTAACCGCGGGGGAAACCGCTGCTGAATACACTTGAGGTCGCGCCTAGACGATTGCTGTGCAACCGACTATTAATAACGATCAGAGCGACTGTCGAATTGTTCACGCGGGTTCAGCGACCAGGCACACGCTCCTCGCGGAGAACAATGGTGGAGTCAATCGCAATTGGACGTTGCTGGTGTGATTCGCAAAAACCCCAACGGAGCGACCGGCTCCGGACGAATGGGTCGGGGCTGCGTGTTTCTGTTCAGCTGGATGTTGAATTCCCCTTTTTGATGAAGACGTGGCTTGCATTTTCTCCGGGGACGGTTCGGACGACGGTGAATCCGAGTTTCGAGAGATCGATTCCGGCAAACAGATTTTCACCTTGGCCCAGCAGGACCGGCGACACGGCTAAGTGCATTTCGTCGATTTGGCCGGCGATCAGGTAGTCCCGAATCACCGACACACCGCCCCCAATTCGCACATCCTTGCCCTGGGCCGCCTGTTTCGCTTTCTTGAGAGCCGACTCCAATCCATCGGTGACGAAATGGAATGTGGTGCCGCCTTCCATCGCCAGCGGCGACCGCGCGTGATGCGTGAGCACAAAAACCGGCATGTGGTACGGAGGATTATCGCCCCCCATCCCCTCCATGGATCCTTCACCGCCCATGACCCGCGCACCGGACCGAACATATTCCGCCCCAGGATCCAGGCCCCGACATGGTCGAAAGATTGTGCAGCGGCATCATTGTCGATGCCCGTGCTCCCGCCGCCTTGACCATGCATCTGTTTGAAAATGTCAGTATGAAAAAACCAGTTATGGAGTTCGGTTCCGCGCACGCCGAGAGGATTCTCTAGGTCCTGCCGGGGCCCGGCGCCAAACCCATCCAGTGAAACCGAAAATGCAGCGACTCTCACCTTGCTCATCGTGACCTCCTCGATCTTGCAATTGTATTGAAACGGATGCGCTCAATGCGGGCGGCCGCGGCAGTCCTATAATCCATGGCATGCCGCAGTGGGGCAGAGCCAAAATTGGTGGCGAAGGAGCAACACGATGAAGTTCTCCTACATTCTCAAACAGATTGGCAAAGAACCCACCTTCAGGCTGTTTGTAAAGTTGCTCGTGACGATGAATGTGACTTCGGTGCGGACCAAAGCTAACTGGGATGTATCCCCTCGGCCACCTTATCTCGTGGGAGTGCTTAGAGCGGCCGATGAGGCTGCTCGATTGCAGATATCGGAAATCTCAGTGATCGAATTGGGAGTCGCGGGCGGAGAAGGGCTTCTGGCTTTGCAAGAAATCGCCGATGCCGTGGAAGCGGAGACGAAGCTCCGAATAGTTGTATACGGTTTCGACACGCGGAAAGGGTTCCCGGACTCCTTTGATTGCATCCGTTGAGGAACTCCACATGCGTTAGAATGCAGGGCCGGAACGCGAAAATCGGCGACTAGTCGCACTTGCGCGGCTGAACAGTTGACACGCCGATTCGATTCTTCGGAGGTGCGCGATGCAGCGCCTATCTGTCGTACTGGCAGCTCTACTGGTCATCTCGGTTCTTGCGTCCTCTCAGACGTCCACCGCTGGCGCTCAGGATGCCGCTCCCAACCATCCCAAGGGCGACTACGTAAGCGTCAACGGTGCGCGGCTCTGGTATGAAAGCGAAGGCGCGGGGGACCCGCTGATCCTTATTTCGGGGGGACCCGGCATTTCGCACGACTATTTCCATCCTTATTTTTCGGCCCTGCGGGATTCTTATCGAATCATCTATTTCGATGCCTTTGGACGAGGCAAGTCCGATCGTGCGAAGGATCGCCGCGAATACACTCTGGCCCGTGATGTCGAGGACGTGGAAGGTCTCCGTAAAGCCTTGGGTTTGGGAAAGGTCAACCTACTCGGACACTCCTACGGTGGCGTTGTCGCGCAAGCGTATGCGCTGCGGTTCCCAGATTCCCTGCGTCGATTGATTCTGGTAGACACTCTGTTCAGCAGCGAAATGTGGCAGGCCAACAACGACAACAGCAACGCTGAGCTGCGAAACCAGTTTCCTGAAACGTGGGAAAAAATCCAACAGGTTCGTGCGCAGGGCTTTAACACCTGCAGCAAGGAATATCAGGATGCCAACGATGTTTCCCCGGCGTTCCTAATGTTCTATAACGCGTCGAATTTCGACAAAATAATGAGGGGGGGCGGCTCACTGAACAACGATGTCTATTGTGCGATCACTGGCGAAGATGCCGACTTTCTGGTTTCAGGCGACATGGGCAAATTCGATTACCGGCTCGACCTGAAAAAACTCACCATGCCATTACTCATTCTTGTCGGCCGCTATGACCGTATTACGTTTCCTCGATGGACAATTCAGTACAAACGCTATGCGCCCCAGGCTCAGTTTGTAATGTTCGAGAAGAGCGGCCACTTTCCGTTTATCGAGGAGACCGACGAGACCGTGCGAGTCTTGCGCGAGTTCCTGCAGAGGAAATAAGCAAGACCGCTCTAGGCGGGCCAGCAGCGACCTGTGGGTTATTGACGAAGCATCGAGTGCGGAAGACTCGTATCTCTGCTGTGGATGAGCTTGATTGGTGAAACATCGCCATAACGCGTTTTGTCCCTTGAGCGAAACTCGGGCCGATTCTCGGTGAGATCGCGGTTCGGGTCTTTTGGGCTGAACGTGGTCCTCGCGACGTTCTGAACCCAGCTCACGTACCGCTTTAATAGGCGAACAGCCTAACCCTTGGAACCTTCTACAGTTCCAGGATGCGATGAGCCGACATCAAGGTGCCAAACCGGAGCGTCGATATGAACTCTTGGCTCCGATCAGCCTGTTATCCCCGGCGTACCTTTTATCCGTTGAGCG
>Ga0210406_10001099_pt1 | contig 34388 bp, 34 predicted proteins | sample IncBWC30MmetaG_FD_155454 | JGI IMG/M metagenome (GOLD analysis project Ga0210406, IMG submission 155454) | Forest soil microbial communities from Barre Woods Harvard Forest LTER site, Petersham, Massachusetts, United States - Inc-BW-C-30-M | ecosystem: Environmental > Terrestrial > Soil >... | reverse complement strand
GTCTGAAGTCGTCGGTGAGACGGGACTGGAGTCAGGCGGCAGGCCGAAAGCGATGGCTGATAGTCCGTTGGCGAGGGTGATCGGTTCCGCCTTTAAGTCAGGGTCGGTAACCCCTACTGAATCTCGCTCCATGTTTTCCAACACGACGACGAGCGTGCGGTCCTCGCGGTAGCGCTGTATTACTGAAGAGAAGCCGTTAATCCCGCCCGGGTGCCAGACGAGGTCGCGCCCGAACCATTTTGTAATATACCACCCAAAGCCATATCGGTGGCGCGACCATAGTCCTCGGTTCCAGGGACGAACCGCTGTGTAGGGACCTTCAAAAGGCGTGAACATTTGCTCTAAAGATTTCCGAGAGACCAACTTCTCCGTGTACAAAGCCTGGTCCCAGCGGAGAAGGTCCTCTACAGTCGAGTACATCGAACCAGCGCCGAGTGCCCCGCTCATCTCCGCATACATTGCGTTGACGATTTGTCCGTCCTTGTTTGCGTAACCACTCGCGCGATCCTTCAGAATGATCCAAGGATGGTCGTAACCAGAGTCCAACATGCCGAGCGGCTCGTAAATGTTCTTCCTAAGAAAGTCTTCGTATTTTTCGCCTGATACCCGCTCGATGATGTATCCGAGCAGAAGATACCCAGAATTGGAATACCTGAAATTCTGGCCCGGAGGAAAATCCAGCGGTTTGTCCCGGAACCGCGCAATCGCGGCCAAAGGTGTCTTTTGGAGACACGCGAACTGATCGGCGTCGGGAAGAGCCGTAAAGTTGGGAATCCCTGACGTGTGATTGAGCAAATGTCGAAGCGTGATATCACTCCATGCTTTGGGACAGTTGTCGATGTAATCGCAGACCGGATCGCTTATGCGAACCTTCCCGCGTTCGACGAGAATCATCACCCCCATTACCGTGAATTGCTTGGTGATTGACCCGAGGCGGTACTTCGTCTCCAATTTGTTGGGCACGTCGTTTTCACGGTTCGCCAAACCGTAGGCCTTCTGGAAGAGAACATGCCCGTCGCGGGCCACAAGCACAGCTCCGCTGAAGTCCTTTGAGCTGACAAACTGATCCATCCGCCCAGCTACGTTGTCTTGATCTTCGGACCGACCAGAAAGACTAGATGCCTGAAGCAGCGTCGCGACAAGCAGTGCCGCTATGAACACAAAGGCAGATACACGCAGGCTGGAGTCAGAATTACCCACAGGGAACTCCTGACGTAAGCTCTTTCGTAGGCTGGAATTATATGTCTCAATGTGTGTTGATTATGAAAAATCTCTATAGCACTCACAATCCTCGGTCAGGCCACTTGGTGGATTGTCGGGCTTTAGGGGCCCATTGTCCCAAAATCATATTAATAGCGGAGGGCCGCACTGGTTGCGGATTAACCCGCAGATGGAGTCGTCGTGAAAGCAGGTCTCCGTTATCAAAACGGCTGTATGTACGAACACCATGGCGCATGGTACGTGCGATATCGCCAGCGAATCTTGCAAGAAGACGGCTCCGCCAAGCTCAACCACGCCTGCAAGCATTTAGGGCGTTCCGCGGACTTCTCCAATATTTTTGAAGTCAAGCGGTGTCGGGCATCCTTCATGCAAGCCGTCAATCGCGATCGGTTCAGTGCACATTCGCGAATCACGCTGACCGCCTTCGTTGAGGGAGCCTACTTACCTTGGACCAAGGAGGAGCGTCGAGCAAGCACCAGCAAGGGCCATCACGAAATCTGGATCAATCACATCCGCGATCACGTCGGAAAGCTACGCCTGCGGGAATTTCGCACCGTGGATGCCAATCGAATGCTGCGCGCGATCGCCAAAAAGAAGGATCTCACGAAAACGACGCTGCAACACATCAAGTCGGTTTTGAGCACCATCTTCACTTATGCCAAAAATGAAGGAGCGTTCGATGGGACCAACCCAGTCGATGGGGTTTTGATCCCCATGCTCGCGCGCGAGCCGGGACACACGCACGCTTATGATCTCGATCAGGTTCTCCAGATCCTCGATCTCCTCCCGCTTCTCGCAAAAACCCTGGTTGCGATCGCGGCCTTCGCGGGGCTACGCCAAGGTGAGCTGCGCGGACTCGACTGGACCGATTACACGGGTAGCGAATTGGCGATCAATCGTTCCATTTGGATGTAGTGGTCAACCTTCCCAAGACGCGGGCCAGCCGGGATACCGTGCCGGTAATTCCCGCTTTGGCCGAAATCTTAGACGAGTACCGCAGGTCCATGGGTAATCCGAAAGCAGGTATGATCTTTCACTCCGGTAATGAGCGTCCTATCAGCATAGATAAGGTCGGGCGGCGAGTGATTCGGCCAGCTGTTGTGGGCACGCACTTGCCGTGGTACGGGTGGCACGCGTTCCGGCGAGGGCTCGCCTCGAACCTGTATGCATTGGGAGCCCAGGACAAAGTCGTGCAGCGCATCTTGCGTCACTCGAAGCCGCACGTTACCAGGGAACGCTATATTAAGGTCTTTGACCGTACCGTGCACGAGGCGGTGGAGAAGGTACAGGCCCGGATCGAAGGATTAAGACAAGCGAAAGTAGGTCCCCAACAGTTGCAGTTGAAATTCGGTGACCCCTCTAGCCTACGAGCGACCGATGTAGCAGAGAGGCCAACCGGCCGCGGTCTTTCGCACTTTTCAACCGACTGGTCAACAGTTGGTCACCACGGCATTTCTGGTTCTGTGGTAAGCTGTTGAAACCAAACCGCGGAGAGGTGGCAGAGCGGCTGAATGCGGCGGTTTGCTAAACCGTTTTAGGGAATAAACACCCTAACGGGGGTTCGAATCCCCCCCTCTCCGCCAGTATCAATAGATTCAATCGGATAACCCCACGTACTACCGATTGAACTACCTTTGATCCCCCAATAATTCATGTTTCCACCAACAACGCTTATTAACTTTTGGAGGAAACGATGGCACGACACCCAGAAACTACCCTTTGGATGTTGATAAAGGTAGTACTCAAGAAGCGGTATGTTCGCGTAGAACAAGCGGAGAACGGACGCTACATTCCAGTCGTAAGAGGCATACCACTCGTAAGAGGCACATTCGAACCCGGCTCCTACTATCTCCGTTACACGCTGAACGGGAAGCGCAAGTGGGAAAGTGTGGGCAGTGACCTCAACATTGCTCTACAGGAGCAGAAAGCGCGTCGAGAGTCATTAAAGTTGGTACCGTCGGCCTCGGTCGCGACTCTCCCCACGCGTAAAACGGTCGCCGAAGCTATCACCAAGTTTATCGCCAACAAAAACGGTGAGGACCGCCACGCGCAGCGCCGTGCGAGAAACTGGAAGTGGCTTTTGGACCTATTTTCCAACTGGTGGGACAAGAACTACATTGACGAATTTACCCGTGAGGATTTTCAGGCGTTCCAGAAATACTTGGCGAAGAAGGGCAGGCAGCCTCGCACTCAATATAATCTGCTTCGCAGCCTTGTGACTTTTTTCCGGGCATCTGGACGTGTCGTGTTGTTTGCGGGTGATGAGCAAGAAGCAACGATCCTCGCCGCTACTGTAGTCGTGAAGAACACATTGATTCTAATGAGCGCCGACATGCCAAAGTTCACGAAGTGCAAAGTCACTCCGTACGCAGAAGAACAGCTTGATGGTTTGTTCGCAGTGGCTAACCCGTGGGAAACGCTGTTCATGAGTTGTTTTCTGTTTACTGGAATGCGGGAACAGGAAGTCTCACACCTGTACTGGCGGGATGTGAATTGGGAAGAGCGGGATATTTCGGTCACCGCGAAACCGGAGCTGGAGTGGACAACAAAAACGTATGAGGAGCGCACAGTGGAAGCCCCGGAACAACTAATGGACCTTCTCCGCGATGCATATCAGCACCGCGAGGATAACGGGCTGATCTTCCCCAACAAGGAGGGCAGGCCTGAAGGTCACTTTCTTGATGCCTTGCAGAAAGTCGCTTACCGGGCCGGAATTACGTGCGGCATATGCAGCAACTGCAAGACGCGGAAAGGCCGCAACTGTAAAGCATTCGGGCTGCACAAATTTCGCAAGACCTTTGCGACCAAACTTTCGCAGGCTGGTGTTCCGATTCAGGACATTAAGGAGGCACTCGGTCACGCTGACATTCAAACGACGATGGACTACCTAGGAATCAGCCCGAAGAAACGGCGGCGTGAGAACGTGGCAGCCGCATTCCCACAGAGGAAGCCCGTGTTGCAAGTAGTAGCTTAGGTGATAATAACTTGCTTTTAGACCGCAGCGTATTAAGGATGAGTGGAAACGATTCTTGAAAAACTGGCGGCTTGGCCGGGGCTGATGACCGTCGCGGAAGCCGCCCTACTGCTCAATCACCACGAGCAGACCATCTATAAAGCGGTTAGAGCAGGTCGCTTGCCGGTTATCCGCACCTTCGGTTCCCTTCGGATTGACCCGGTTCGACTGGCGGGTTGGCTGAAGAAGCGCGGCGCGTGATTATTTGACGAGCCGAATCGCAGTCCTAGACTGCTAAAGTCGCCCAGTGTAACAAGTTGGCCGGATTCCAAATGTTTACCTTTGGGAATCCGCCAGTTACTTTCCATCTTCGGTACTATCCCCAATGCGCGTCTTGGCACCCACCATCAAGGGTACGGAGGATTTTTATGACTCCCCTTACCCTTGTCGCCCCGGAGCCGGAAACTGAAATTGAGCAAATAAAGGATGCGGAGCATCTGCCTCTCCGCAACGGAAACGGAGGTTCGCAGAGCACGCTGCCTGCGTCCTCCGACTCAGAACTCCAGAATCTGAATGAAGAAGACCTCAAAAAGGCGATCAAATCCGAATGGAAGAAACATGAACGGCTTGCCAAGAAAGACATGGGACCGCTGCTGTATTGGCTGCGCGAGAAGCTCAGGGCGCAAGGTAGCCGGAACGATCTCCGTGACCGGGACAAGGGCTTTGGTGCTTGGGTAGAAGAGACAATTGAAATCTCTCGCCGCACTGCCGACCGCTGGGCCGACGAGTATGGACTCGCGAACGGCCTGATGAAGCGGAAGTCAACTTCTAGACAAGTGGCCAAAAGTTTCGAAGGTCACGCGGAGGATGACTTCTATGCGCAGGATCTTCGCAAACATGGACGCCAAATCCAGATGAACCACTGGGTCTCGGTGGATGATTACCAGCGACATAAGCAGGCCGTGAAAGTCCTCAAGAAACATTTCAAGACCAGTGATACTCAAGACGCCATCATAAAAGGAGTGGAGTATGCCGCCCAAACCCTCGCCCGTGGAAGAGGACGAACAAATAGAAGTTCTATGGCAAGGATCTCCAGAACTTCGCGGCGTAAGCAAAAAGCTGCTTCCACCAACTGACATCGGACAGGAAGAAGCACTCAAGCTTAGAGGTCAGCTGCTAGACCAAAGGCACTACACCCTACTGCTGGATGAGACAGGAACGGTAGGCACTCCCGAGGGAGGGCCAATCTGTGTCCTCTTAAAGAATCGCATTCCCAAAGACCTGCTGGACAAGGTTCGGCCAATCCTCCGGCGTGCTGCAAGACAGTCTGTTGCGTCTGGTAATCGAACCGATGCTGCTGGCGCTGGTAAAGGACTGCGCCTTCGGCGTGACGGCACACCGAGCAAAATCTCTGGCGTCCCGAGGCTGGCTGACTTACCGGATGAACATTATTGGCGATTGAAAGTAGCCAGGGATGGCACAGTTGGCTATAGCGCGGACACTACTCGTGGTGGGCAGAAGTATCCATGCCGTCTTACAGGTTGGACCCAGGACGCCCTTCCTTCGGAGTGGAGGATCATGAATGAACTGGCTGCGACGGTCGCTGACGAGTGGCGAAAGTCCATCATCTGGCCCTATTACGATGTGCAGAGCGATAAGGCATCCAAGACGCTCCCGGAATACGTGTACAAGACTCCCAGAGGCATCGTTCCGTTCACAACTATTACGGTCAACAAAAGTTGGCGAACAGCTGCTCACATTGACTCTGGAGATTTGAAGCAAGGCTTCGGCGTGTTGTGTTGCCTCGGTGATTTTGAAGGCTTCGACCTTGTGTTTCCCCGCTACAAGACGGCAGTCAGGTTTCGCGAGGGCGACATCCTTCTAGCGGACGTGGCTAACCAAGTTCATGGCAATACTCCTTTTCTGAATCCCGACGGCTCAGAGGTTAAGCCAGGCAAGGAGCCAGAGAGACTTGTGTGTGTTTTCTACTATCAGGAAAAGATGGAGCACTGCCTTACTCCCGACGAAGAAATGAAAGTTATCAACAACTGGAAGAAAGGCAAGTCAACTCATCCAAAGAAAAAAAGAAAATGAGCAAGATTCTCATCATGGTTCTTGGCGCAGGAGCCACGGGGAAAACCACGCTCAGCCGTACCCTCGCTGGCAAGGCCGCCAGCGAACACAAAATTGCGTTGACTGTCACCGAGAAGGGCGTTCGCAGGGATGTCCAAGCACCCTATGTTCTCGGCTCCGCCGTCGCCATAGCCGGGAACCTGAAAAGCACGAGCGACGCAATTGGAGCGATGGATGCGCTTCACCGGACGATTGACCACTGCTGGAAACACCGCGACGTTGTGATCATGGATGGCTTCCGTTGCACTAACAAGTTGGTCCGCTGGGTCGAAGAACATCCCCACAAACCCGCTGCGCTGTTCGTCTACATCGAACTCTCGTTAAACAACAATCTGGCCCGGCTACGATCTCGCAGGGCCGGGAACGGCAAGATTGAAGCCAAACTTCCTACCAAGACATTCCTTAACGTTCTGAGTTTCCGTGAACGTGCGCTCGGCGTCTGGAACTACGCTCAAGACCACTATAAGCGACAGCCAGTGCGCTACTTAGAGATCCCCGAAGGGATGGGGCCGGAAGATTCCGCAGGACTGGTTGAGAGCGAGTTGCGCAGCCTCCAAGAATCGGGAGTCCGACCCTCAGACGCCGAGCCTCTCACAGTTGACCGCATAAACGAAGCGGCTCCTCCCGACATAAATCACCGAAGCAATACAGAACGGTCCGGTGTTGAGCTTAGTTATGGTCTGGACTTTCGGAAGAAGGAGTACAGGAGAGAGGTCTTCCATCGTTTCTACGAGTTCCACCTGAAATACGCCACTCACCCCGGCTGCGTGTATTTCGTATTCCCGTTTTTATTCAAAAAGTGTGACTGGGACGCGGAACAGCGGCTATGGTTTGCGTTTATCAATGGCAACACTCAAAACCCCCTAACCTCCAAGATCATCTTCGATGAGTTCCCCGACCTAGCGACCCTGAACCTGGAACGGTTGGATTCTTGGTTCAACGCAAGGTGGCCTGTTCTTGCCTTTGACACTGACCGCCGCCATCACAAAAAAGAGTTCATCAAAGCCGTCACCGGGTACAAGAAGCTCTGCGGAGATGCGCAATCGGAATACTTCGCCACGTTCATGGGAGGCGACGACCCATACGAAAATTTCCGTTCGGCTTGGAAAGAAGTCCGCGACAAGTTTCACAGTTTCGGTAGGCTCTCCGCATTCTCCTATCTGGAATACATCAGGATCATGCGTGTCGGAAAAATTGATTGCGACCAACTTTTTCTGGACGACATGCAGGGGAGCAAGTCTCACCGGAACGGATTGGCAATAGTCCTGGGCCGCGATGACTTGGATTGGCACGACAGCAATCCGGGCTTCGGCGGCGAATACACGCCCGAGACTTTGGAGTGGTTGAAGCAGGAAGGCGCGGCGCTATTGGCGGAAGCGAAGCAACGCGCCGAAGGTAAGCCATGGGCATACGATGTCTCCTATTTCACTCTTGAGAGTGCTCTTTGTACCTACAAATCCTGGCACCGTCCCAATCGTCGCTATCCCAATGTATACGCGGATATGTTTCATGACCGCATCAAGAAGGCTGAGAGTCATTGGCCGGGACGAGACTTTAGCGAGTTTTGGGACGCACGGCGTGAGTACCTACCAGAGCATCTCCGCTTGGAGGACAATCCAGCGGACGTTGGGGTGAAGCCCACTAAGCAGAACCATTACAGGGAGACCGGACAAGTAATCATGCTTGATCGCGAGTGGCCCTGCTTTAAGAACGATTACAACGACAAGGTGGACGCCGCGCAGCGCAATGCAATGCCATTAAAGGTTGGCCGAGCAGGTGATTGCAAGGATAGAGCTACAGACCAGGGCCAAGCACACGGCAAACGCGGCGCAATGTGGCATGACCATATCTACGATCTGACGCCCGTCGAGAAAATCGGCGACATCTGGTTCAAGCGCGAGGACAAATTCTCGCCGGACGAAATGCATAACGGCTCCAAGTTCCGCCAATTGATCTGGTTGTTCTCCCGCAAGTCATACCCCGGCGTGGCGTCGGGGGCCGTGACTGGCAGCCCACAGTTGCCGATGGTTGCGGCGTGTGCGAAGCACTACCACATGAAATGCATCCAATTCACAGGCGCGAAGAAGAACATGGCTCTCGCTGGAGAGAGGCTCGGAGCGGAAACGATTCTTGTTGACCCCGGCTATGCGCCTCTCCTGAATAAACGAGCGCAAGAAGAAGCTGTGAAGCGTGGCTGGCTGCGCATTGAGACCAACATCACAATGACCACAAGCGACGCCGAGATTGAGGCTTTTCATCGTGTCGGTTCGGAACAAGTGCGGAATCTTCCCGACCACATGGAGACGCTCATCATTCCTGCGGGTTCCCGCAACAGCGCAGTTTCAATCCTCTACGGGCTGCACCGCTATCCGCCCAAGAGTTTGAAGAGGATCATTTTGATGCACATCAACAAGAATTTGGAGAAGCATGAGAAAGAAATGTGGGAACGACTGAAAGCGTGCGGTGTTCACAAAAACGGCTACGACATCAAGACCTACGATGTCTTCGCGAACGGCTATACGAATTACGAAAAGCTGATGCCCTTCTCACACAACGGCCTGTCCTTCCATCCCCGTTACGAAGGCAAGTGCATGAACTTCATAGAAGACAATCCCAGTGTGTTCCGGCCCTACATCAACGACCGAACATTGTTCTGGATTGTTGGGAGCGAGCCGAAATCGTGAATCAGGCAGTCGTCGCCCGAAATCTTCTGAAATCCGCTCAACCTAAGCCCCAATAATTACCCATTCCGAAAAAACCGCGTATTAAAGACACCAGAGCGACGTCGGGTGCCCGGTGGAACAACATCCCAGCAAGGGCTGCCACTACACCCTTCGTCGTGAAGTGCCCTTGCGAACAATCGGAAATCACAGTTGGCCGGGCAGGAGAATTTCTTGACGATCTTTGACGAGATAGCCGCTAACGGAGTTCCTTACGCCCAACAGCGCAGGTTTGCCAAAATCCTTAGCCTGCTGTTGTCGAACTACAGCGATCCTGAATTTACCATCAAGGTGTTAAACGCGATGCAGAAGAACGAGGACTTAAAGGCCGAAGTCAATCGTGCGTATGACGAGGAAGAGCGCCGTGGCTACTGAATTTCTCACCGGAACGGACACTCTGGTACGCGAGCTTTGTCGTGTCAACCATATTGATGACGTGCGTAAGCACCGCGCCAAGCTGGATTGGATGGCTTTGCAACGAGACCAGGAACTCCTGGCGGCCCTCCTGGCTTATGTGGACGAGTACGACACGACGCCCACGCCGCTCGCCGCCCTCAAGCAATACGTCGCGACCAAACCCCTCAACACAGGAATGATGGATGAGGTTGACGCCCTACTTCAATACCCTGCTGAAGAGCAAGACCTCAATCAACTCATCAACAACTGCCATAAGGACGTGCGCAAGAAGTTCATGGTCAACGCGCTTGAGGCCGCTTCGATGTTCATCGTAAACGGGGCGACCAAGAAGGGCCAGAAGATCCCTAACTCTGATACGCCCGAATGGGTGATGAACTGGTTGCAGCACGCCATGAAGCGCGACTGGAAGGACGACGACCAGGGTGCGTGGCTTCACGAGTCGGACGGCGTCATCAAAGAAGAACTGTCTAAGGACCACACCAAGGATCGCATCACCACCGGGTTCCGTTCCATTGATCGCAACATCATTCTGAGCAGGAAGGTGAACCCGTTCTGGGTCATCCCCGGCTTCGCCCACGAGGGCAAGTCCACGGTTCTCACGTCTCTGATGTATGAGTTCGTCACGCAGCCGCTCAGGATCGCCTACTTCTCAAAGGAACACGAGGTCACCGAGCTTCTCCAGCGCATGGCCTTCCTCCATGCCTACCGATTCAAGCGGGATCTCAGCTGGGTGTTGCCCTCCATGAATGACTGGTACACCGGAAAGCGTACCGCCGAGGACGAAGCTCGAATGGATGAGATCGTGGCGGACATTCTCAAGCTACCCGGCAAGATCAAGTTCTTCCCGCTCAAGTCCTGGGCCGAACTGACCGCCGCGCTCCAGCAAGATACCTTTGACGTTTGCGCTGTAGACTACCTCGCCATCATGGACACCCCTGGGGTAGACGACCGCTACAAGCGCGAGGAAATTCGCAAGCTCGTCGGGAACGCCGCCAACCTCTCCCGCACCTACAACAACGGGGCCGGACTCGTCTTCGTCACTCCCGCGCAGATCAACCGCGAGGGCAAGAAGGGGAGTCTGAAAAAGGAGGGTACGGAGAAGAAGTACGACCTCACTGCCATCGCTCAATACTCGGAGTTGTATCAAGACGCCTACTTCGTCTTCTCGCTGTTCAGCGACGACGACATGAAGGCCCACAACCAGTGGCTGCTAGAAGTCCACAAGGTTCGTATGCTCGCGCCACAGTGGTACCCCACTGCTGTTCTCACTAAGGATTACAGCACCGGGCACGTGCGCGAGACGCCAGGAATCATGGGAGACGCATTCACGAGCCGCTCGCCGCTCCACGCCTGGACGGATGACAGCGTCAAGGCGGACACATATTCGTTCGCGGAGGAGTTGTAATGGAGTACATCGCCATCAAGAATTGGAGAAAGTATCAGGCCGACGCGCAAGGCAAACTGCGGGAGGGGCCGTGCGCCTGGATTAAGGACTGGGTTGGTAAAGAAGACGACTACGAATACACCAAGCTGACGTTCTTCCAACGGTACGTCTACGACGCCCTTCGGCGGGTACGCGGGAAGCTGGGACACAACCCGCACAATGACCCTACCTACATCGCACGTGCTACGCACGCACTACCCAGGGACCACGCACATATAGCGCACGCGATACGCACCTTGCACGCACAGGGTCTGATAAGCCTTGTGGAATCAAAGGATTCACTTTTCGACAATTCCAAAGAGAAGAGTAGAGAAGAGAAGAACGTAGACGTAGACGACGCCAACGGCGTTCAAGGAGACGACATGACCCCCGATTGCCCTCACGGTGACCGCCCCCGTTACTGCGAAATCTGCAAAGCAGTCGCCAAAGCGAACGGCCCCGCCAGACCGGAATTTCCTGCTCCGCAGCTAACTCGCAAGCTCGGCTTCGACCCGCTTTCTTACCGGGAAGAAGTTGAAGTCAACGGAACCGTTCTCAGCCCGGACGAAGTCCACACGATCATCTACTACCACTGGAAGGAGAATCCCGATACTTGGTATCGCGAGCACGTGGTAGGGGAAGACTATCTCCTCAAGAAGCTCCCGCAGATGTTGGAGAGGTTCCCTGCCGGGTACAAGATTCCCACTCGCACAATCAGGACCCCCGATTCCGCTTGCCCCCTTTGCAACGGAACGGGCATGGAAGATTACACCGTGGAGGACCTGGGCCGCACATATTACGAGACGCGAGAATGCGGCTGCGTGAAGAAAGAGACGGTGGAAGTATGAGAACACCCGGTGAAGAAATGGCCGTGGAACTAAGGAAGGCGGGTTTCCGCGTTCACGTGTTGCGTTGCCCCGCAAAGGACCCGAGCGAAGCTCTGAAAAGTCCAGCGTCCGCACGCGCTCTCTACAACCTGCTATCGCGAGTAGACCAGGAGACGGCTGTCAAGCCCGTAGTCAAACCGGATGTGGACAGTCTGGATTTGGACACGGAGGAATTGTGAACGGAACTTGTATCGTCCGCAGCTCGGACGCTGGAAGGCGTGCTCGGGGAAATCAATCATATGTTGCGGTGAGTGCTCTCCTCGCCATCCTGCGCCTTCGCCGAAGGGCTAACCATGACCTGTCAGCATAGTTCCCTCAGAGAGCATCTGTGAAGTCGAATGGACCACTTCTAAGCGTGGTGCGGCCCCGTCTAGCCGAGAAGAATCTCTACTCGTAGATTAAATCCATGATCACCACCAAGGACAACAACGGCAAACCGATTGGCTTCATCGAGACGCTCGTCTCCAACAAGGAAGTTTTAGTCATCAACGCAACCCAGAACGCGACAACCGTCGTCACCCGAAATAGGGAGAGCGGAGAGGTCAAACAGGAGATTTTCTACGGAAAGAATCCTCTGGTGACTCGTGGATAGGCGTCCCACCCGCTGGGAACTAAACCGCATCATCCGAGAACTTCGGACCGATAACGAACGCTTGGAGCGTCAAGTGATGGGGTTGGTGGAGGAGTTGGCTAAACGAGACAAGATCATCGAGGAGCTTAAAGGCCGTGTGTAACTGGGTTCATCTGCCGGACAAAGAGAATGCTCTCTCGTCCACATGCGCGAAAGAAGGAGAGCCGTACTGCCCGGAACACACGCGACTCATGGCCTACATCCATACTTTGGACGAAGACTGGAAAGAGATCGAGGCAACGCACAAAGCCGTTTGCGACGAGCCGCGAGGCCGCGCCACCAAAACCCACCTTTCTCCGAAGCCTCAGTAATTTCCATTTAGTAGTGAGGTGGCAAATGAGCGACAAAGAAGATTCCAACGCCCAGTGGCAGGAGGGGCAGGACGGTGCGGAGTGGCATCTAATATTCAAATACTCGCCCGACTTACCGTGTCCGTTTCCCATTGTGCCTGCGGGGACACGCCCCAAACACGACCCCGTTGGGCATCTTTCAAGCGACGGCACGGTGCACGTCTTCAACTCTGGAATCATCGAAAAACTTGTGCGTGCTGGTTTGCGAGCGCGTGTGTAGGAGAATGGAGCCAAACACTCATGACAAAACTAGTGGAGGCCTCCCGATGTTCTTCTCAATAAACTCAACAAGCGTGCGAACGTTGGTGTCAATTCCAACCGCCAAATCCCAGAAGTGACATGGAATCGCGTTTTGGTCGAACGGAAGCGCAGTACCTTCCTTGGCTGTGACGATCACGGGTATTCTGCATCCCAGGGCGTACCCTAGCTCAATAAAGCAATTCGGACGAAGTCCTGTCACGTCTACAATAGCCAGTTCGCTGTAATGAAGTCGCTCGAATATCTCCACGTTGATGAATCCGTGTTCCGTCGGGTCAGTTCCCATTTCGATTCGGCGGTAGCCAATTTTTGCAACCACGGGGTCAACAACATCTCGAAAAAACCGCTCTACGACTGGAAAGTCCTCTGCCTTGTTGTTTAGCAGCCTGACATAGAAGGCGTTGGGCCGATCCAGGGCGGCCAAGAGTTCCATCAGCGACCTGACAACCTTCCCTCGTTCTACAGAACTATTTCCCGTTGCTGCTGCAACCAATAAAGCAGTGCCGCTTCCGGCCATGTCTGGACGTAACCGGAGAAATGGGGCTGGATTCGCCCTCGCCTCACGATTCATACGTTCTGCACCGCCGATCCCATCCTCCCGACTGGCACCAAGCGCAAGGTCTAGAGGAATGACGGGCTTGTGGCGAGCCTGATACAAGTCGGCTAAGTGCTCCACACCCGTTCCACCGCCAGTGCATATGAGAACGTCGCCAGATTGGACCTGCCTCTCGCGAAGTAAAGCTCCAGAGCGTGCCCCCGGCTGGATGTATTCCACGCGAACCTGCCCGGACCTCAAGAGCTTGTCCCAGAGGGCGCGACGGTGCTCTGGAATTTCGCTGGCTGCTTTCTCTGATGTGACTATCACTATAGGAGGGCGACTGTGCGGCCAAGGGAGTGTTCCCTGGCCGCAGGCCAGGTCAGCGGTTTCCAAGACCGTCCAATCAAAAATCAGGGCAGGTGAGCCGACAACGACAGCATCTTGGAGAGGCTCTCTGCCAGCGAAAAGCACCAAGCCGCTTCCGCAGCGGAGAATTTCAATTGTGAGGTCGCGCATTAAGTCATGCGCATAGCGGATTAGATCGGGAGGGCGCGACTTGCTTGCACTTCCTGCTAGGTGAATGTATCTCCCGAATAGGGTGTGCGGTGCTGATGCCATCCTACGTATCCCAATCGCCCGTGTGCAAAAAAGAGGTCACGTAGTCGTGCCGCAACGTTGCGAAGCGCCAAAGCACTATGTCGACAACGGCAATCGGATCGCCAATGTATTCAGCGAGTGCTTTGCAGAGGTCTGATGGGTTCTGATAGCCAGAGAGTTCGGCGAATCGGCACAGGTGTCGGTCTGGTTTTGCAACAGGGAAACCGATATTCTTTGCCACATGATAGCTAGTCGCTGGCCCTATGTAGGGAAATTGCTGGAGGGCATGGATGGGGTCGGACGTAAGTTCCTTTAGCAGCGACTCGAACCCCTTCTCGTAGATAATCCGTGCGCACTGTGCAATGGCTTCGATCTTCCGCTTGTGCCCAAACAAGACCAGCGCTGAACTTACACATTGATCGCGGTGAAGCACGATTACTTCTGCTGACGACCACTCAAAGAAGGCCTCGCCGATACCAGAGAATTTCATCCTCACGACCGACTCGCGCATGCCTGATGAAAGGATCACCCACGCGCATTCCCTCAGAAGGTCACGTTCTGTCAACTCTTCGGTCCTCACATTTTTTTGCCAAACGATCTCATGAACGTAACCTGCGGCCAGAACCGCCATCTTTGCCTTGACATAAGCGGATGCCAGCGTGCCCAGAGCAATCGGACCATTCATTGTCACTGTTCCTCACCAAATGGTTCCAGCCATTGTTCCTCTGAACCAGCGACATCCGCATTCTTCATCCGCCGATAAGTGCGATCCAGCGCGGCAGCCACTTCTTTTCGAGCGCTACTGTTCGCCGCGCCAAGGTAGCTGTCCACATGAACTGATTGTCCTGTCTTGTCTTTGATAGGTGCTAAAACGAGAGAACGAGAACTTTCAAAAAAATGTTCAAGCATTGCTTTGGGGTTTAGCAGGCCAGAATATGACTTGAACGACTCGATTGCCAACGACTCCAGGTGATACCCGCTGAGTTGTAGCGGCTCGGGTTGCTGCGAATTGATGATTTTGGCGAGCTTGATGACCGGAACGACTTTCTGACCGAATTTGTTATTCGTGTCGCTCAGCTTACGGAAAAATGCCTCTGGGTCAATCTCAGACCAGCGGTCTCCGCGTGCACTCGGAATGTGTGTTTTGCCCTGTTCCCGCACGGCTGGCAAAATCTGTAGTTCGAGACCTTCTTTGCTTAGCGCAAGTGATAGACGTCCCCGAATGACCTCCCATCCTGTCAGTTGGGCCCGTGCCTTGTTCTCGAAGTATTCCAGCACCTGCTGCGGCGATAGTGACCGGAGTTCGGGGTCACGAAGGACTACCAACGTGTCAACGTCGCTGATGCCCTCAACATATGTGCGCTTTCTCACGGAACCGCCAAAGATGGGATCAAGTGTCCCCTCAATGTCGCTCGCCAGAGCATCCTTGATTTCGTTAAGAGCTTCTTTGACAGCTTTTGTATCGCGCCGATTGGCAGCCGCGAGCAGCGTACCAAGTCGTTCGGCGACTTTGGCCTCGAACGCCTGGTCGAGCGTTTTTTGTTCCTCTTCCTTGCGCATATCCTGTTTGACCTCATCAGGTTTGCGCCCTCTGAAAAAATTCCGGCTTCCCGACCCGCCCATCGTTACCTCGTCTCTGTCACAGTTGCCTCAAGCTGTGCTAGTGCATCCTTGAGTAGTACATGATGATTTCCAAAATGTGTGAGGTCCTTGGTCCGCTCGTAATTAATCATCTGGGTCCGCAGCTTCTCAAGATAATAGTAGTTGTTGCGCCACATTTCATAGAGTCGCTCGTCAGCACCGCGACGGAGTCCTTCTGAATCTCGGAGCACGTCATAGTTCTGAGAGTAAACTGTGTGCCCCTCGTGATAGCCGAATCTGAGCCAGGTGAGGCCGTCGAAAATTTCTGCCCCGGCCAGGAAATAGAGGATGCTCGTCAACGCGTCTAGGCTTCCGAAGATATGGATTGGAACGGCTAGACCTGCCGCATCCATTCGCGTACGCAATCGTGCGATGTTGGTCATCGCAGTAAAAATAGAATCGCCCAATTCCTTTTCAGTCAGGCCAACGATGGCGAAGCCGCGCAGTCGGGCAACTTTCGCCAACAGTTTTTCTATCGGCAAGAACAAGTCCTTGGGGGACTCCGGTTTGACAAGAAATTCCCAAAGGCAGTTTGCGTACTTCTTTCTCAGGTCCTCCGCGTTTTTGATTTGCTTGGACAACGAAAGGAACTGAGCGGGGCTATCAAATGAGACTGCAATAGTGGGCCAACGGCTCTTCCAGTTTGCTATGACTCGCTCGTGAAGACGCTTGTTCCAAGCTTTGGGCTTGTGGATTTTTCCATAGACCTCGGACAAGTCATGCTCAATCCGAGCCTCATAGCCACCGCTGTCCAGAAACAGCAGCTGCGAAAATCTAATCTTTGGGGAGATAAGGCGATAATGCACGTCGTACGCACTAACCAGGATGGGGCTGGTGATGAACTCCTCCATGAGTTTCATGACCTCCCGCACTTGCGGGAATCCTTTGCTGGAAAAGGAAGGAAGGAGCAGGGGAGTTTCGGCGACCACGTGCGTGCCCAGGATTATCTTACTTCGTCGTGCAAGCACTGAGTTGCCCTCGATCCTCGCAGGATAGGCAATGACCGCACGGGGCAATGGGGCCTATCTCGCAACTCCACGTCAGCTGAACTGGAATTTCGTTTTTAGCGCAGAACTCGTAGACGCTGTGTTTGCTCCAACTCAGGAATGGTGTAGCCAGAACGGTGCGGCCATTGCAGTATCCGGACAGCAGTGCATTCAAGTGGCCCACAAAATGTTCCGAACAATCGTAGTACGCCGTGCCCGCATGGATTCCGAGCGCGATCAGGTCCGCACAGACGGGAGAATGCAAGAGCGCCGCAAACGTGAGGAAGGCATTTCGTCCGGCGATTTCGTCCCTAAATTCCCTGCGCGGTCCTGATGACCGAATGAAGTGAAGAGGAATTGTGTAGTGGCAAGCGATTGCTCTTGCGCTCTTCTCTTCTTGCTGGCTGACGGGTTGTCCGTAATCGACGAAAACACCCGTCACTACATGTCCGGCCTGACGGTAAAAGGCCACGCAACAGGAAGAATCGATTCCTCCGCTGAGGAGTACCTGTACATTCATTGCATCCTACTTACTATATGTTTCTGTAGGGGCTTAATTCATCGGGCCTGCCAGTTCCCTAATAGATAATGCCAAGCCTTCGGCTCGAGCTAAAGGTTCCTACCCCATGCCTTGAATTGTCGGAAGTGTATCTTATCCGCGAGAGTTAATCATCAGAGCTAAATGGTGCAGCATCGGGGTAGGGCCAGCTTCGTCGTTCCGGCTATAATCTGCTTGTCCACACCATGCCCGACAGCCCCGAAGCCCGTGCCCGGCAAAATATCGACCAGCTACTGACCGACGCTGGTTGGGTCGTGCAATCTCGCGAAGATACGAACCTAACTGCGGGACGCGGTATCGCCATCCGTGAATTTCCCATGAAGCCCGGTTTCGGAGAGGCTGACTATCTTCTGTACGTGGACGGCCAGGCCGTTGGCGTCGTGGAAGCCAAGAAAGAAGGCAGCACTCTCACCGGGTTCGAACTACAGACCACAAAATACAGCGAGGGACTCCCTGACACACTTCCCGCGCCCCGGCGTCCACTGCCCTTCTGCTTTCAAAGCACCGGGGTGGAAACCCGTTTCACGAATCTCTTGGAGCCAGACGCCGCCAGCCGCAATGTGTTCTCCTTCCATCGGCCAGAGACACTGACCGAGTGGTTGAACGACGAACTCAGCCACCCCGGCTCAACCGTCAAGGCTCGCATCCGGCAAGTGCCCCCTTTGGCGGAACAGGGTCTGCGTCCCGCACAAATCATAGCGATCAAGAATCTGGAGTTGTCCCTCGGCCAAGGAAAGCCCCGTGCCCTAATTCAGATGGCCTCAGGCGGCGGAAAGACCTTCACGGCCTGCAACTTCATCTACAGGCTCATCAAATATGGCGGTGCCAAGCGAGTACTCTTCCTTGTAGATCGCAGCAACCTGGGGCGTCAGACGCTGAAAGAGTTCCAGAATTTTCGTACCCCGGAAGAGCAGCGCCTTTTCACCGAGCTTTACAACGTCCAGCATCTTCAATCCAACAAGTTGGACAGGGTCAGCAAGGTTTGCATCTCTACGATTCAGCGCCTCTACTCAATGCTGCAAGGGCAGGAGGAGCTTGATCCTGCGCTGGAAGAACAGGCCGGATTCACTCTCGAAACTCTGCAACGCGAGCCTGCGCCCGTCACCTACAATCCAAGCATCCCCATCGAGAGCTTCGATTTCATCGTCACCGACGAATGCCATCGCTCCATCTACAATCTTTGGCGGCAGGTGCTGGATTATTTTGACGCCTCCATAATCGGCCTTACTGCGACGCCCTCGAAGCAGACCCTCGGCTTCTTCAACCAAAACCTCGTTATGGAATACAACTTCGAGCAGGCGGTCGCCGACGGCGTGAACGTGGACTTTGACCTCTACACGATTCGCACTCTCATCAGTGAGCACGGTTCCACCATCAATGCCGGATTCTATGTGGACTTTCGCGACCGCGAGACTCGCCGCATCCGTTTCGCCAAGGCGGATCAGGACATTCAATACGATGCCGAGGAGCTTGACCGCCGCGTCGTCTCGAAGGACCAAATCCGCACCATCATTCGCACGTTCAGGGACCGCCTCTTCACGGAGATTTTCCCAGGCCGCACCGACGTCCCAAAAACTCTTGTCTTCGCCAAAGATGACTCGCACGCCGAGGACATCGTCCAGATCGTGCGCGAGGAATTTGGCAAGGGCAATGAGTTCGCCCAGAAAATCACCTATCGCACGGGGACTGCCCGTGTGGCGACAAAGAAACAGCGGGAAGACGGAACGGAGTTTGAAGAGGTGACCTGGGTCAACAGCGGAATCAAGGCCGAGGATTTGCTCTCCTCGTTCCGCAACAGCTATTTTCCGCGCATTGCCGTTACCGTGGACATGATTGCCACCGGAACCGACGTTCGACCTCTTGAAATTGTCTTCTTCATGCGGACCATTAAGAGCCGCTCCCTTTTTGAACAGATGAAAGGACGCGGCGCTCGCGTCGTCACCGAGACAGAGTTGAAGCAAGTCACGCCGGACGCCTCGGCCAAGGACCGCTTCGTCATCGTGGACGCCATCGGAATTGATCCAAATGACATGAACGAGACGAAGCCCCTGGAGCGGAAGCGAAATGTTTCGCTGGAAAAACTCATGGAGCTTGTTGCGTTTGGCAACCGCGAAACAGATGTCTTGAGTTCGATTGCTTCACGGCTTGCCCGGCTGGATCGGCAGATGAGCCAGGAAGACAAAGACGAGATCAAGAAAATAACTGGCGATCAAACTGTCGCGAACATTGCCAACCGCATAGTCCAGGCATTGGACCCCGATGAGCAACTGAAAGCGGCACAGAAGTCGAGCGGGAAAGAAGAACCCACGCCGGAAGAGATCGCCAAAGTCTCGCAGGGACTGTTGGCTCAGGCAGCCCAGCCAATCGTCACGAATCCCAAGCTGCGCCAACGCCTTGTCGATCTCAAGAAATCCTTTGAGCAGGTCATCGACACCGTTAGCAAGGACGAGCTGCTTGTCGCTGGAGTTTCTAAGGATGGTCGGGATCGGGCTGCCAATCTTGTAAAATCGTTTGAGCAATTCATCGAAGAGAACAAGGATGAAATCACGGCGCTCCAAATTCTTTACAGCCGCCCCTACAAGCAGCGTTTGACCCACGAGCAGCTAAGAGAATTGGCCCGAGCGATTCAACGACCTAAACAACCCGGCGTTGCTCCCATCGCCCCGGAGAGAGTCTGGCAAGCCTATGAGGTTTTGGACAAATCCAAGGTCCGGGGCAGCGCGACCAAATTGATGACGGACTTGGTTTCGCTTGTGCGGTATGCGGTGCATCAGGAAAACGAGCTTCGACCCTTCAAGGACCTTGTTCTTGCGCGTTTCGCACTGTGGCTGTCGCAGCAGGAAAAACAAGGCCGAAAATTCACCGACGAACAAAAACAATGGCTAACCGCAATCCGCGACCATATCGCGGCCAGCGTTTCGATTGATGCTGACGATTTTGAATTGTCTCCATTTTCTCAATGGGGCGGACTCGGCAAAGCTCACAAAGTGTTTGGTGCTGACTTGCAGCCTATACTCGAACAGCTCAATGAGGTCCTTGCAGCGTGACAAAAATCGCGACACCTCAGATCCCGGCTAATTGGGCGTGGTCTACTATTGGTGAGGTTGTCCAAAACCGGGTGGACCAATCTGGACCAGATAGTTCTGAGCATTTCCTCTATGTGGACATCAGTAGCATCGATACGTCATCGAAGAAGATCACCGAACCTAAAACAATGCTTGCTTCGGAAGCGCCAAGCCGAGCTAGACAAAGAATCAAGCCAGGAGACGTTCTTGTTTCGATGACCCGACCAAATCTCAACGCTGTCGCAATTGTCTCGGACGATTTCGCGAAGGCCATAGGCTCGACGGGATTCGATGTGCTGAGAGCACAGAATATCGAGCCGCGCTGGCTTTTCTTTCTGGCACAGACAACCGCATTCGTCGAGTCGATGTCGATGCTTGTGCAGGGCGCTCTCTATCCTGCTGTGAGGCCCAAAGACATTCGAGGATACCGAGTCCCCATAGCTCCAATTCAGGAGCAGCGCCGGATTGTGCCTGAGATAGAAAAACAATTCACTCGATTGGATGCGGCGGTCGTCGCCCTCAAGCGCGTCCAAGCCAATTTGAAGCGGTATCGCGCTGCCGTCCTCAAAGCCGCTTGTGAGGGACGCCTTGTCCCGACCGAAGCCGAACTTGCTCGCCGCGATGGCCGCGCCTACGAACCCTCCTCCGTCCTCCTTGAACGCATCCTCGCTGAACGCCGTTCCCGCTGGGAGGCCGCCCAAGTTGCCAAATTCCTGCCCTCGGGTAACCAACCCTCCGACAATTGGAAGGCCAAATACCCTGATCCAGAGACACCTGACATAGGCAAATTACCCCCTCTTCCCCAGGGATGGACGTGGGCGACGCTGTCACAACTCTCTCAAATCCAAGGCGGAATACAGAAGCAGCCCAGCCGAAAACCAATCCAAAACCGACATCCCTTCCTTCGCGTGGCGAACGTGTTGCGGGGTAGGCTCGACCTTTCGGAAGTTCACGAAATAGAACTCTTCAAAGGAGAACTCGAGAAACTCCGGCTTGAGGCAGGGGACCTGCTAATTGTCGAAGGAAACGGCAGTCCATCAGAGATTGGGCGTATGGCAATCTGGAAGGGTGAAATTGAGAACTGCGTTCACCAAAATCATATCATTCGCTCACGCTTACTCGGGGCAATTCCACCCGCATACGTTGCGGCCTATTGGAACTCCTCTACGGGTGCGTCAAGTGTGCTCAATGTAGCCAGTTCAACGAGTGGCCTATACACGTTGAGCGTGAACAAAGTCGGTCGCATCCCTGTCCCTCTGCCTCCGCTTGCCGAGCAGGGACGCATCGTCGCCGAAGTAGAGCGCCGTCTGTCTGTCATTGACGAGCTTGACTTCCAGGTTGAAGCAAACGTGAAACGCGCCGAGCGATTGCGCCAATCAGTTCTTAAGAGTGCTTACGAAGGCAAGCTCGCTCCGCAGGACCCAAGCGACGAGCCTGCCAGTGCTCTGCTCGAACGCATCCGTGCAGATCGGGAGGCTGTGGCGAAGACCCCTACTCCTGGAAGACGACTACGGAAAAAGGAGACCACAAGTGTCGCTTGAAAAGCGCACAACAACTCCCGGTTTCGTGAATCACCACGGCCAAGAGGTCGTCCGCAATACTGGGAAAGCCGGAACCGACCACGACCAATACGTCTACGAGTTGAAGTGCCAGCATTGCGGTCACAACTACGGCTCGAATGGGAGCGACAACTTCCAGAGGAAGTGCCCCAAGTGTCAGGGTGGAGCGGAAGGCCCCTCGCTGTAATAAGGAAAACGAATGCCCAACGGATCATCAGCGATTGTTCAAAAGCTCTGGAACTACTGCACGGTCCTCCGCGATGACGGACTCTCGTATGGGGACTATGTCGAACAGCTAACGTTTCTGCTTTTCTTGAAGATGGCCGACGAGCAGATGAAGCCCCCATACAATCGTCAGCGGCTCATCCCGAGTAGCTTGGATTGGTCCAGCCTGGAACGATTGGACGGAGACGACCTGGAAAGCCACTACCGCCACATCCTCACGGAGCTTGGCAAGCAGCCGGGGATGCTCGGGGTCATATTCCGAAAAGCGCAAAACAAGATTCAGGACCCCGCCAAGCTGAAACGCCTTGTCACCGATCTGATTGCCAAAGAGCAGTGGATGAGTTTGGAAGTGGACGTGAAGGGCGATGCCTACGAGGGCTTGCTAGAGAAGAACGCAGCGGACGTGAAGGGAGGGGCGGGACAGTATTTCACGCCGCGTGCGCTCATCAAGGCCATCGTGGATGTCGTGCGGCCCGCACCCGGCGAGACCGTGAACGACCCTGCCTGTGGGACGGGTGGATTCCTCCTGGCCGCTTATGACTATGTGAGCCGCCACTACGAACTGGACAAGACTCAGAAACAGACCCTCCGGCACAAGGCCCTCTCCGGCACCGAACTGGTTGCTTCTGTGGCTCGCCTGTGCGTGATGAACCTGTTCCTTCACGGTATCGGCGGCGAAGACTCACCCATACGCGACGGGATAGACGCGCTCGCCCAAGCCCCTTCGACTTATTACGAAGTCGTTCTAACGAATCCACCCTTCGGCAAGAAATCCAGCATCACCGTCGTCAGCGAAGAGGGTGAAGAAACGAAAGAAGCCCTCACCTACTATCGAGACGATTTCTGGGCCACGACAAGCAACAAACAGCTCAATTTTTTGCAGCACGTGAAGTCTCTGGTAAAGATTCATGGACGTGTTGGCATTGTGGTGCCTGACAACGTTCTCTTTGAGGGCGGCGCGGGGGAAACGGTGCGCCGGAAGCTCCTGCATGAATGCGATGTCCACACGCTGCTTCGTCTGCCGACTGGCATCTTCTACGCTCAGGGTGTGAAAGCGAACGTCCTCTTTTTCGACCGAAAGCCTGCGAGCGAAACTCCGTGGACGAAAAAGCTCTGGATTTACGACTTTCGGACCAACGAGCATTTCACGCTAAAAACGAATCCGCTCAAGCGGGAAGACTTGGATGATTTCGTAGCCAGCTACCATGCAGAAAATCGCCATGTGCGGAAAGGGACGGAACGCTTCAAGTCTTTTTCTTATGAAGACCTTCTCAAGCGCGACAAGGTCAACCTCGACATCTTCTGGCTGAAAGATGACAGCCTGGAGGATTCAGCCAACCTTCCCGATCCCGACGTCATCGCCCTCGAAATCGCCGAGGACCTCGCCGCCGCCCTCGACCAGTTCTCCCAAATCGCGTCAGATTTGAAGCCAAGCCCTAAGACGCCATGAGATTCGGCGTCCTTCTCATCGCCCTATTGGCTTTGCTCTGGTTCAGAGGAGCATTTCGGGGCTGGTACCACCTTGAGTACAAACGCGGGCATGGGCCGCGAAGCGGAGGAGAGTGGGTTGCTTTCTTGCTTGGGTGGCTCGCAATTATCGCGGGAATCTTGTTCCTGCTCAGCAGGGCATTAGGATGAATGGGATGTAAAGTCGGATGTTTGACGGAGTCTTGGTTTATGAATGAAGAATCGAAGCCTTTTGGCGAACAGCCCCAGACATACATTCTCGATAAGGGCCTTGATCACGCATGGCAGTGGTTTACGCTCCATGCTTCGCAGCGCATGCAGGCTGTGAATTTCTTTTTGGTGGCTACAGCATTCTTGAGCACGGCTTATGTTGCTGCTCTACGTTTCCCCGCTGTAGCAGTGGGAGTCAGCGCATTGGGCACATTGTTCTCCCTCGTTTTTTATCGATTTGAGATCCGTATCCAAGAACTGGTCAAGGCTGGAGAAAAGGCACTGTACCCCGCACAACAAAGGCTAGCTGATCTGACAGGTATGCAGGAGTTCAAAATCTGCGAAACCGTGGAGACAGCTAGAAGGCCGTTCACCAAGTACAGTACCGTCATCAGAACGCTATACGGCAGCACGGCTGCTGGCTTTCTCATGGGACTAACCTATGCGATAGGCCGCATCTCGAGCGAAGATGAGCCGCTTCCTGTAATTGCATACCGGATTTTCGTCGTGCTGGCCGCTGTCGCTGCTCTCTACCTGGGTCAGAAGCTTGTGGCGCGTGACCGCGCAACCCTGAATTGGTTTCAATGTGTGATCGCGTTTGCATTGGTGAGCGCAGGAATCTTCGTCCTGGTGGTTAGTGCGATTCGCCTTTTGAGGTAAAGGTAAAAGGGACGTGTAGCCTGGAAAACGAATGCATTGAGCGCAAAACTACCCGTTCCCGCTCGCCATGCCGTAGAACGAAACCATGCGAATCGCTCTCTACGCACGCGTCAGTACGAAAGACCAAAGCTGTGACCTCCAACTCCGAGACCTTCGCACCTACTGTGCGGTGCGAGGATTTGATTCCAGCCATGAATATGTTGATGTGGGCCAATCGGGCGCGAAGGATTCCCGGCCCGAGCTTAACAAGCTGATGGACGATGCCCGGAAACGGAAGTTCGACGCTCTCATTGTTTGGCGCTTCGACCGATTCGCACGATCCACCAAGCATTTGCTCTTGGCGCTGGAGGAATTTCGGTCGCTTGGCATCCAATTCATCAGCTACCAGGAGAATATGGACACCAGCAGTCCGCTGGGGCAGGCGCTTTTTACCATCGTGTCAGCAGTTGCGCAGCTTGAGCGCGATCTGATTCGGGAGCGGGTGAGTGCCGGGATTCGGAATGCGCGAGCGAATGGCAAAACGCTGGGCCGTCCCAAGAGTACGGTGGACCGAGAACAGGTTCTGGAGTTGAAGGCGCAAGGCTACAGCCTTCGACAGATCGCCGCGAAGCTCGGGGTCGGCTATGGGACCGTCCGTGCGAGGCTTCTTGCCTTACACAAGATTTAGCCTCAGAAGAACCTTGTCTTGCGCGATGACGTGGTACCGAAAGCGGCTAGTTTCAGGATAAGATTCGACATTAAGAGACCGCCGTCTGTCTCGAACTCTGGTTCTACTACAAATCTAGTTCTGACCAGGAAGCTTATGGGCGGCTACACAGGCATGTCGAACGGGTTGCTCTTCGCCGCGAATGCGTCTGGAAAAACCTACATTTCGCTATATGCGCACAGGGGCAGCGGAAGCCGTCGGCACAAGAGCAAATGGTGTCAGGCTTTCAGCCCACCGAATGAATATGCGCTGTTTTGCGTAGCGGACGCAGGTGCATGGCAAGACGCTGCCGGACATTTTTGGGCAGTTCACAACTCCGGCTCCACGATTATTGGCGAGCGCGGTGAGATACTTTGCAAGTTCCCGGCGAACGGCAACGCCAACGTGCCGTGGCACGGCTATCCTGTCTCTCCGGCGAGTGAAAGAGACGGCGATTGTCCCCCAGATGACTTCGTCGAGGGCTGGCGGGAATCGGGTGTCGTGGATAAAACACTGGCGCGGCGCATCCAGAGACGAAAGGTATGAGAACCGCAACGATCTACATCCCGGGTGACTTTGAAGATGCCTACCTATATATGGGTTGGCTCGTGGTGGTGACTGCTGAAAGGTCATTCCGATTTTATAGTCTTGACGACATCGTTGCGGAAGTCTGCAAATTAGTTCCGAGTTCAGCCTACATCGCAGAGTTGATGTTTCGCCATAACGAATGGTTGACCAGCGCACAGTTCATGTCACTGGCAAAAACGCCGAGTGCGCTCGAAGAGGTTGTTAGGCAATTCAATCTCTTTCCCAAACCACACTTTCAGATACCGCCAGAAGTGGGATTTAAGGAACACGATGTTCGTATCGATACGAATGTCGTTCTCGATTACTTCATCTACAACCGCCAAATATACGTTGGCAGCAAAGATGGTCTATTTTCTGCAATTGTCGATTGGGATGAAGACGTCCCGTTGCTTCCTGCTCGATTTCGTAAGAGATTCGAGCAGCGTTGCATCAATCTCACGGGCCGTTTTGGCGCCGTTGCTGCCTCCTGCGGAGATGACGGTTTGCTTTGGTCGGCAGAGGACGCATACGGGGACCTCAATCCGGAGAATACTCAGTGGGAGTTGGCAGAGGACAAATCGGTTAGGGCACGTTGGCTGCCGAACGGGATCATCAACTACAAGACAGCCATTGACCCAAATTTGTTAGGAATCAGAAAAACACGTTCTCGTGAACGATTGGCCGACGATCAGGACGATCATGGTGACTTGATAGTGGCTGCCATCGGCGAGGAGCGCACCCCACTCCAACAGCTCCTCCTGTCCGAAATCAAAAGCCACACGCCCGACGTCTTTGATGCTGACCTCATTCAATACATCTTCAATTCCGACAAAGTTGTATTCATCTTTACGTTTGATGGGCATTTCTTTGCGCTCGACGTGAAGGCGCGAAAAGTTGGCCCACCTCAGCTACGGTTCAGTCATACCTACAAGGGAGCAGACACAAGGATACTGAGTGCAGCTGCAACGAAACTTGGTGCTGTTCTGGAGACTGATCATAGGGTCTGGCATTTCGCCAACGGGGAATGGACTCCCGTCCTCGATTCACGAGCGATCTCGGTAAGGACTTTCCCCAACGCGAAAAACTCTCACAACCTCATTTCGGTAACAACTCAAGATGGCGTCTACCTTGTGGGGATGTTTGATGACACCCGACGTCTGGTTACGATGTAATTGACCCAAACGAGCCGTCGTTCTGCGGCATCCTCGGGAATCTTCGCGACCGAGTCATGGGGCGATGACAAACAATGGGCGTGTCGTATTAGGCCGTCGCTCGACCCGGTCGGCACCCCAGCCCGAGAAATGGTGAGCTAAAAACCCACGAGAAACGAGCCAGGGAACACCTCTATATAAGGGTACTTAGCGGGGCAGTTTTGACGGGCGGAAATCTGAAGTTTTTCGCTCTCAACTCTGGCTCGAAACGGGACGACGAAATCGCGTCCGATGCCAAATTCGTTTTGTCGACTGGCTTCAACCAATGCCCGGACGGCGAGTACGGCCCCTAGCCGTCAATGATCGTAGAATTTAATTGCTTTCCTGGGGATAGTAGGATGGTGAATGAACCTCTCCCAAGGACATTTGCTTTGACCCGCCGATCCGGAGGTGCATATGAAGCAGCCTGTGGCTCCTACCAACAAACGCCAAGTCGTAAAGCACAAGAAGTTAAGCGCGTTGACCCCGCTGGAAATTGACAGGTTGTGCGCAGGCGGTGAAACCAGAAATGTTGACTTCAAACAAAACGCAAAACTTGATGGCGAGGATATCGTTGCTATGGCCAATGGAGGAGGAGGTGTTTTCCTGCTTGGCGTGGATGAGATCACTATCAATGGCTTTCAAAAAGGCAAAGTGGTTGGGGTCGGTATCCGGCCAGGTTACGATGCGATACGTCTAGCGGTGATTAACTCCTGCAAACAATGCATGCCATCTATTCAACCGCGATTCCAAAAGGTTCGTCACCCAGAAGGACTCGTCGTGGCTGTGTTTATCGACAAGCCGGATACGGTAACATGCACGTCGGGAGGAACCTACGCCGTACGATTAGAGGGGGGGCGGCAGGCGCTGGACCCAGAACGTCTGAAGCACATATTCATTGAGCAAGAAGCAGAGGCTTTCCTAGTGAGATTTCGCACGGTCTCTGCGGAGATCCTGAATAAGTTAGGAGAACTGGGCAAAGAGGTTGAGGAAAATATCTCGTCGCTACACAAAGCTGTAGAGCCACTCCAAGAGACGGCTGACGAGCTAAAGTCGGACACCGAAGAGATCAAGCAATATACGGACGACATAATCAGTCATGTGGAGGAAGCGGGTAGCTTTGCAGAGCAGGCGAGCACTGCCGTAGAAAATGTTGAAGCAGAGGTTTCTGACATCAGTCGCGCAATCCAGTCCATGCCGGAACCGCAATGTCACTTCCGGCCATCGGAAGCTTGTGGCTACGACTCGCGGCAGTTGGACGAAGCAGTTGAACATCTAGGAGGTCATTTAGAGCAGATCGAGCATCGCCTAGAAGAAGTTCTTGGCAACCCGAGCCCGTATTCCTTGTCTGGTGTTGCCGAGAGTATCCAGGAGACTGTTGAAAGTATCAAAGGAAGCTTGGATGACGACAATGCCTCTGCCGTTCTGGAAAGGATTGAGGAATCGCTAGAGCGAGATCTCGAAGGCACGTCTGAAGCGCTTGGAAACATACAGGAATCGCTCAAGGAGGTTCTTGAAGAAACCTCCGGGGCCCTTGGAAAGATACAAGAATCGCTAGAGCGAGATCTCGAAGGTAACTCTGATGCGCTTGAGAAAATTCAGGAATCCATCGATCACCTGGAAAAGCGATTGAATAATCTGACTGGTGAAAGGCGAGATAAACAACGTGGCAAACAGAAGCGCAAGTAAACCGCATGCAGGTTGCGCGGCTTGAGTTGGAGGGAGTAAAATACACATAGATTAGGTATCTTGCGGCGCGAGTCGCATCATACAGGGCCGCGGCAAGCGGCCCTTTTATTTTTTCCGCGTTCGCTTACCTATAACCCTCTGGAAAAGCCTGCGGTATTGCCGAACCATTCGATCAGAGTTGTAATACTTTTCGACGGACCTTAAAGCATTGGTACGTAACCGGGCGGCAAGCCTGTTGTCCACGAGTATTCTTTCAAGTTGGCCAGCTAAGTCCTCTGGGTTTCCGTCCGTGAAGAGCAGGCCTGTCGTGCCATGGTGCACAATTTCTTTCAGGGCCGAAGTATTTGCTGCGATTACCGGGGTCCGATAAACAAACGCCTCAAGCACCGTTTGTCCGAAAGATTCTCTGCGAGAGGGCACGACACAGGCGCTGGCTCGACGGTAAAGAGTGGGCATGAAACGTCGAGCAAAGCATCTGAACTCGATGTCGCGGCCAGGCTCAATCCCAATCTGCTTTGCGACCGTGGACAGGACGTCGTAGTCAGGGTCCTGCTTTTCACAGGTAACCAAAAAGCGTAATCGTCGTGTGGCATTTTGTTTCAGCATTTTTTGTTTCAGAAGTCCAGCGGCTCGTACAAAAGTTAGCGGGTCCTTGTGGTGTTCGGCCCTTACTGGACACAGAATGAGCTCTTCATCGCGTTCAAGATGCAAGTCACCAAGTATGGAATCAATGTTACAGAAAGAAGCCAAATATTTCGGTGATACTCCATGTGGGATGATCTTGATGAGGTTCCGTGCAAGTCCTTGATCGACTAAAATATCCCGACTACATCGACTAGGAACCACCAACGCATCGCACAGCTTGAAGACTTTGATTGTTTCAACAAAGCAGTCCTTTGGTTCTTCGATTAAGCGCCCCCTTTTCCACGGTGTCGGTGCCCGATGGATGGTAGCGATGAGCGGTTTCCTGAAGCCAGCTTTTAACATGCAGCCGATCTGTATGCTATCGAAGTCGTGAGCGTGAATCAGATCCACGTCGCTGGCGTTCAATCTGCGCATCGCAGTTGACATGACGTCTTCGTAGGGTGCACGTCGGCCAAAGAAATTTGGGACCGTCTTCTGAGGTATCTTCCACACAACAAGCTGACGATTCTCATACGTGCGGTTCCATTTGTTTTTCGCAAGTGTGAGCACACAAACTGAGTTTCGCTGGGAAGCGTGGATCAGTCCGTGCGCCAGGTTCGCGACGTGAGTAGCGACACCGCCAGAGCTTGGCGGGTACGCCGCAGTTATAATCAATACCCTCATCACAATGGTCCGAGATAAGGGATTGTGCGCCTGGCGCCGCAATCTTGGCAATTCCAAAAAGTTAACGACCCAGTGCAATGGAGACCCAACGTGCCAACCATCACCTACACCGCCGACGGCTTCCCAACGGCTCTTGGCCCGACTCTTGTCGGCACCCAGACGTTGGGTGTTTCATGGGCAGAGATTATTTGGGCAGCCATATCGGTGGGTCGGGGAAGTCTGAGGCACTTAACACAATACGGAGTTTTCTCTGTCTTTGAGATTACCTATCGTGCAGCACTGATCTACGCAAATCTTCGAGAAGGCCCCAGTGGGACACTTAGCCGTTCATCTGCTTATGACGGGCTGGATCCATCAGAAAAAGGGGCGATCTCCTACTTCCTCGGTATGACTCTCGCTAAGCTCTTCTCGCATCGCTTGCTTAGTGTGCCTTGGCTGATGCACCTAGATGTATATCGGCAACAATTGCAACTAATCCTGCTCGGCAAGTCCAAACCGGACTTTGTGGGCCTAAACGCAACCCACGATTGGATTGTTCTGGAAGCAAAAGGAAGAACAAATGAATATGAGGAATCCGTGCTTCAAAGTGCCAAGATTCAGACTCAACAATTGACCACCATCCAAGGGATTCAGCCAGTATTGCGGGTCGGAAGTCTGGCGTACTTCTCTGCGGGAAATCTTCAATTCGCCATGCGCGACCCCAAAGGAGATTCAGGTAGAGAGAAGATTAAGGATTTGCCGCTAACGAAGGATGCGTTGCTGAGAGCCTACTACCATCCGTTTCAAGTGTGGCTCCGAGAAGCGACAGAAGTTCAGACAATCGTAATCAACGGGCGCGGCTACCGCATGGTTGCTTTACAGGAGTTCGACTTGTCAATTGGGCTATCCAATGAAGTAGCGGAGCAACTCTCTGTCGTCAAACCTACCAAGGAGCAACACGCGAGCAAAGACAACGAATTTATTGGTGCCGACGGTGTGTTAGTACGGCTTGGTTCTATCTGGTCCCCTGAGAAGATGCGCCTGGAGCCACAGGCAAGATATCGGAGCTAAATAGGCAGGAGTCTAACGAGAGCGCGAAGTTTTCCGCTCCCGCATATTTACGGAAGGCTGGGACTGAGGCCCTCAGCCGTTTTTGCAACCGAGGGCCTCCGCTGCCTCGCTCACTTTAGGACTTCGCCTTGAGCGCCTCTTGGAAGTGCTTGGCGTCAACGCCCGCATTTGCCCGCTGCTCCCAGGTCATCTTTGGTCCCTGCGGCCCGTACACCTTGACGAACTGTGCCTTGGTTGGGCGTCCGGCGAGAGCAAAGAGGCGCGTGCCCTCCGCGATGTGCGCCCGAGCGGCCTTGGACCTCACTTGTGTTTGCTTCACGGGTTTCTTCGCTTTCTTTACCGCCTTTGCTTTCTTCGCCTTCATTTTGAGTTCCTCCTTGGAACTCGGGTCACCATACCTAAATAGTCACCAATAAGTAAACACACTTAAGGTACTGTTTTTGGTGGGTACCCAGTAAAGGCCCCCTCCTCGAACCTGTCTGCGAACGATCCCTCGCGACAGAATTTCCTTCGAGGAGGGTACCCAGATTTCTGAGTCAGCTTACCGACTCGACTTGCGCCCGTGGGTCTTGAAGCGCACGTGGATCGGTTCGCGTTTCTCCACTCTCGCAACGAATTGCACTTTCTCACCCTCTCTCGTTTTGAAGGTGACCTTCGTAGGTTTCTTTTTCCATTCATGTGCGTCGAACTCGCGTATTGCCATTTCTGTTTTCCTCTCTTTATAGTGTTCGGTCAGAGAGCGTGACTTACGCCACGCACTCCGGCAAATAAAGCAGATTGTCTTTCAGGGAATGGTCTGGCGAAGTCCGGATGAAAGTGTGGGCATGCGCACAGAAGGCACACTTCCCGAGCCGAACATCGGCCTGCGATCCGTCAGAACCGCGAACATAGTAGCGGTCGCCGAAAGGACTCTGTAGCTGCTGAATGACCACATTGACTGGTAGCCGCTCCGACCAACCGCCGTCGCTCCCAACTCCCACGTGCGTAATATGGGAATTGGGGTCTTGATGAGTCGGAGCTTTGTTGATACACGTGATTCTTTTCCGAGCCATATTTGTTCCTCCAAAGAGCACAGTCCAGCGGCAAAGCCGCCGAAGAAGGGCCTTCGTTATGCCAACGCACGGGGGTTGGCTACCCGCCTGCTCTTTGGAATCGTGGGAGTTGCAGCGGATTCCAAGCTGGACTAAGCTTGGGTCGGTGTATTTGCAAATCGCAATGGCCGTCAGGCTGATTGCCACCGGAGGCCCCAGGCTTCTACCCTGGGGCCTCTTGCACGAAGATTGATGATCTTATCCCAGTAGTTGATCCCTCCGATCACGGTAGAGGTCGAGACGATACCTAGCCGCCTCCAGCGACACTTGAAATTGCATTGCGATCATGGGCGTGTTGATCGAATGATGCTCCTCTTCGAGCGCTTGGATTCCTAGCGCTGGCATGAGAAGCGCACTCGCAAACGCATTGGCTTGCCATTCCGTGTCTTCGCATGGTTGGTGATCGGTTCGTCCTCTGTGATATGCAGCCTGCATCAGCGTTGGCATTTTAGCTAGGCGCACCAGCTGATCACTATGCAAGACACAGTGCCCGAGTTCATGCGCCACGAAGTAAGCGGCGCGAGGATTTCCTGATTCAAGCCACTCATACGTCTGTTCGGACGCGAGCATCTCAATAATATTCTTGGATCGGTCGTATCGCGCATATCCTTCAGAGTCCTCCAGCGCGACAACCCCACTGCGAAACGGGATTTCACTTCCATCCTTGATTGTGATGCTAATTTCGTCCAGATTTTCAAACAACTGGAGAGCGTTGAGGGCATCGAGGGGGGCGAGCTTGAGATGCTCGCGTACATGGCAGGCGTATTTTTCAAGACTGCGGTAACTACGTTTCTGATCGGCCCGTACTCCAGAGAGTGCCTTGATCATTTGTCTTGTTCCTTAAGGATGTCTTGTATTTCAAGAAGCTGCTTTTTTGAAACACCGCCTCTCGCAAGGCCCGTCATGAATCCGCCGACTACTTCGGCTTCCAGTGGGCTACTGGCATTTTTGATGTCATATTCGATGACTCCCCGTTCGCGGTCTGCTGCCTCCAGCAGCTCGCTCGCATCTACTTCGAGAAATGCAGCGATCTTAAGGATTCGCTCCCGCGTGAACGGCTTTCGATTGCCGCGCTCGACGTCCGACAAATAGACCGTGGATACATCCAACATCCGTGCAACTTGACCGAGGGTTTTGTCTGCCTTTCTTCTAAGGTGGCGAAGAACATCTCCAAAACGGCGTGGTGGCATAGGCAATCCTCCTCTGAGATTCGATGCTATCACAAGCTGTTAGCTCATGGCTAACTATTTTGAGGCATTCGTCTCTTATGCTCGGGTAGGCCTCTGAAGGAGATTTCCTCGCTTCCTTCGTGTCCGTCAGCGCGGCGGCGCATAAACGGCAGGAACTACCTTTTCAAAAGGTAGTTTTAGCTATACTAGGGCTTACGATGGCTTAAAGGCGCTACTGACCCCGCCATCGTAATTTGTTGGAAACGCTGAATTAGCCAATGTTTTTGAGGGGTGGCAAGGGGTGGCGGTTAAACTCCCCCCCTCTCCGCCATAGCTAAAATCATCAGTAAATATGCGGCTGTTTGCGCCTTGCTACTACTTTTCCAGATGCAGCGCTTATTTGAAATTGACAGTATCGCGCCGAGTGGCGTCCCTATTCCAATGCGTGCCAGCCGTACCAAGAAATTTTCTCAGGCGGAGGGTTTGGCCAGGAAGGGCATTCGAATGAGACTTCTGGTATCAGCCAAGGGTGTTGGAACCGAAGTTGATTTCAGTCGTTCGGAACGGCTGCGCTAGGCGGGTTTCCTGGATTGCGCGAGATACTCCGCGACATTCTGCGCTTTCCAAAGCAGCGCAGGATGCAGCCGAATCCGTTCCACAATCTCGAAATGCTTCGGAAAAAGAAGCTGGGGCTGATATTTCCCGGAAGCGATGGCAACGAGATAGGCTTCCTCACGGGTGTGGTCCAAAACGCCCTCCAGAAGAGGTCTTGTGGCCGCGAGCATCTCGACAGGTTTGGGCCGGTCATCGGCCTTGAGCAGCGGGTAGAGAAGCCGGCCGAGTTCTTTCTCGTCCACGGCGGAAATCCGTTCGACCGTATAGGTTCTGAAATCACGATCCATGGTGCTGCAGAAGAGCACGGCAAGCTTGCGAAGAATCTCGGCATCATGCGGGAGACCGGACTTCGCAAAGCGGAAGAGGTCGTACAGGTCGCGGGGGTGGCGGCGGTCGATCATGGCTTTGATCTTTCCGCCAAAGACTTCCTCGGCGGCGAGGACGAGAAACTCGCAAGGCGGCGAGCCGATGGCGGGCGCGGCCGCGAGCACTCGCGGCGGGAGAGCGCAAGCGCGCATCAGGAA
>Ga0210406_10001097_pt1 | contig 34482 bp, 25 predicted proteins | sample IncBWC30MmetaG_FD_155454 | JGI IMG/M metagenome (GOLD analysis project Ga0210406, IMG submission 155454) | Forest soil microbial communities from Barre Woods Harvard Forest LTER site, Petersham, Massachusetts, United States - Inc-BW-C-30-M | ecosystem: Environmental > Terrestrial > Soil >... | reverse complement strand
ACGAGCAGGCAGAACATTGCCTTGCAGGTTGGTGTGCACCGCCGCTCGCTGCGTGAGAGAAGAAGACGGAGTCGTGACCATGATTGATCTTGAAGAGATTGACTTGTATGCAGCAGCACCGGGCACCACTAGTGCTCGCAAGATCCGCGCTGGCAAGAAGAACGTTGCGAAGATACTTGCAAACGCACGAAGCATTCCCAGCTGGAAGCTGTCACTGGCATCACTACGTGGTAAAAAAACAAGACTGCGCCTCCGCGCCGCGTTTCGAGCCGATCAAGGCGGCTCGAAATGACGCAATGCGCCGGCGCCGCTGCTTCCCGGTCGCCGCGGCGGCCTGCCATGGCATAGGCCAGCTCGGCGCGGTCTAGCGTATCGTTCTCGGCCGCAATCTCTCCGCCGCGCATGGCGATGGGGCCCCGTTAAGGTTAGCGCGCCTTGGCCAAAGCCTTCAAATAAGCCCGCTTCGCCGCCTTCCTCGCCTGCTTCTTTGCCGTAACCGCGGCCGAGACCTTGAGCTTGACGGTTGGGATTGTCGCCCTGACGATCGAGCCGGTTTCGATCGAGATCTTCAGCCGCGCGCTTCAGGCTCGCGGCATCCCGTCGATTGACGCGGATATAAGAGTGCAAGGCTTCAGTGCTGTCGTCCCGGCCAAGCGAAGCGCGAGCCGGGATCCATAGCCACCGGACTCCGTGTTGAAAAAGGCTGGAGCCGCAGCCTTGCGCAGCAGCAACGTCCTGGGATTATGGGTTCCCGCTGGAGCCTGTCATCGGGCGGCGCAGAGCGCCAACCCGGTGGCGGGAACGACGGCCGAGGGAATCGCGTCTCCCGCAAACACCATCGCTGCCGTCGTCCCGGCCAAGCGAGAATCGCGCAAATACACGTCCGATGACCGTAAGGACTCCGTTATTCCGGGATGGTGCGCCAGCACCAGACCTCAGATGCGCAATTGCGCATCGGGGAATCTCGAGATTCCGGGGTCGATGCTTCGCATCGCCCCGGAATGACGGCTCAGGAAGCCGTCATTTCTCACGGAAGGCGCGCATGAGCTGATCGCTCAGGGGCTTCATCAGATAGGACAGCATGGTGCGGTCACCGGTCTGCACGAAGGCCTCGACGGGCATGCCGGGGATCAGCTTGACGTCGCCGAGGCGCGCGACCTCTTCCGGCGGCATCGAGACGCGGATCGTATAATAGCTCTGACCGGTGCGCTGATCGGTCGTGACGTCGGCAGAGACCCGGCTGACGACGCCGTTGAGCTCGGGCGTGGTCCGCTGGTTGAAGGCGGACAGCCGCAGCAGCGTCTTCTGGCCGATCTGCAGCTTGTCGATGTCCTGCGGATTGACCTTGGCCTCGACCTGTAGATCGTCGGCCTGCGGCACGACCAGCATCAGAGTGTCGCCCGCGGTCACGACCCCGCCGACCGTGTGCACCGTGGACTGCACGACGACACCATCCTGGGGCGCGCGGATATCGACACGCCGCAACTGATCCTCGGCGGTGATCTTGCGCTCGACGAACTCGCCGATCTTGTCGTTGGTCTCGCGCAGATCCTTGGAGACTTCGCTCACGGTATCCTTGTCGACCTGGATGATCTGCAGCTCGGTCTCGGTGATCTTGCCCTTGGCCTGCGCGCGCGAGGCGATGTATTGCGCCCGCTCGCCGTTGAGCCGGGCGGCGTCGCGCTGCAGCGTGGTCAGGCGCGAGATCTGCACCAGATGCTGGTCATAGAGCTGCTTCACGCCGGCAAGCTCCTTTTCTACCAGATCGGTTTCCTGATTCTTGGCCTGCTCCTGTGCGGTCAGGCCGGCGATCTCCTCGTTGAGCTGGGTGATGCGCTCGCGCAATTGCGCCTTCTGCCCCGTGCGGCCGTTGACGCGAACCTCGAACAGCTTCTTTTCGCTCGAGATGATGGCGGCGACATCGGGATCGGCGGCCCGGTCGGTGAGCAGCGGCGGAAACTTGATCTTGTCAAGCCCGCGCTGCTCGGCTTCGAGCCGCGCCGCGCGCGCCAGCGCGGCATCGAGATTCTTGGTGACAATCGCAAGGTTCGCCTTGGTGACGGTATCGTCCAGCCGCACCACGATGTCGCCGGCCTTGACCACATCGCCGTCGCGCGCCCTCACCTCGCCGACGACGCCGCCGGTCGGATGCTGCACCTTCTTCACATTGGATTCGACGACGATCTGGCCCGGCGCGATCAGCGCGCCGGAGATCTCCTGCGTCGACGCCCAGCCGCCGAGCCCGCCGGCAAGCACCGCGACGACGGCAAGGCCGATGATCAGATGCGCCCGGATCGAGCGGTGCGCGCCCTGCAGCCTGTCTCCGCCGGTGACATTGCCGACGAGGCGGCTGATCATGTCGTTGTTCATCATCTGGCCGATCATGATTTGGCGGCTCCCGCGTCGGAGACGATCTTGATCGGGGCCGGCGACGTGACCCGCGGCTGCAGCACCTGCGCCAGCACGGTTTCCTTCGGCCCGAACGCTTGCATGCGGCCATCCCGCAGCACCAGGATCTGGTCGACGCCCTCGATGCCGATCGGCCGATGCGCGACCACCACCACGATGGCGCCGCGTTCGCGGGCGGCGCGGACGGCGCGCGTCAGCGCCTCGTCGCCCTCCGTGTCGAGATTGGAATTGGGCTCATCCAGCACGATTAGGAACGGTTCGCCGTACAGCGCCCGCGCCAGCGCCACGCGCTGCGCCTGCCCCGCCGAGAGCGCCGTGCCCTGCTCGCCGACTTGGGTATTGTAGCCGTCGCGCATCTTGATGATCATCTCGTGCACACCGGCTTCCTTCGCGGCAGCAAGCACGGCCTCGGGCTTCGCCTCGGGATCGAACCGGGAAATGTTCTGCGCGACCGTGCCTGCGAACAATTCGACGTCCTGCGGCAGATAGCCGACATGGCGGCCGAGCACATCCGCCGACCATTGATCGAGCGCCGCGCCATCCAGCCGCACCTTGCCGCGGAACGGCTGCCACACGCCGACCAGCGCACGCGCCAGCGACGACTTGCCCGATCCGCTCGGCCCGATCACACCCAGTCCGGCGCCCGCGGTCAGCGCGAAATTGACGTCCTGCACGATGACCTTCTGGTCGCCGGGCGCGGTGACGCCGACCCCCTCGACCGCCAGCCGGCTCGACGGGTTCTGCAGCAGAGTCGGCGCCGGCTTCTCCGGCATCTGTTCAAGCAGATGGGTGAGGCGCTGCCAGCTATGCCGCGCGGCGACAAAGCTCTTCCAATGCGCGATCGCAAGATCCACCGGCGCCAGCGCCCGCGCGCTCAGGATGGAGCCCGCGATGATGATGCCGGCTGTCGCCTCCTGATGGATCACGAGATAGGCGCCGACGCCGAGCACAGCCGACTGCAGCATCATCCGCATCACCTTGGCGACCGCGCCGAGCCCGCCGGCAATGTCGCTGGCATGCTGGTGGCCCGCCAGATATTTCGCGTTGGCGTCGCTCCAGCGCTTGCCGAGCCGGCCCGCCATGCCCATCGCCACCACCACCTCGGCATTGCGGCGGCTTGCGGTGGCGAGATCGTTGCGCCGTGCCGCAAGCCCCATCGCCTCGCGCGCGGGATCACGCGACAGATATTCGGTGATCAGCGTCAGCGTCACCAGGATGACGGCGCCGATCAGCGCGGTGACGCCGATCAGGACATGGAAGGCAAAGCAGATCGCGAGATAAAGCGGCAGCCATGGCAGGTCGAAGAATGCGCTCGGCCCCTGGCTGCCGAGGAAGGAACGGACGTTGTCGAGATCGCGCAACGGCTGCAGGCCCTCATTGCGTCCGCCAACCATCAGCGGCAGGCGCACGATGGTGTCGAACACCCGCGCGTTGAGAGCTTCATCGAGCGAGGTCCCGATCCGGCCGAGAATGCGCCCGCGGATCAGGTCGAGCACGCCCTGCGCCATGTAGAGGCCGGCCGCAAGAATGATCAGGCCAACCAGGGTCGGCACGCTCCGGCTCGGCAGCACGCGGTCATAGACCTCGAGCATGAAGATCGAGCCGGTCAGATAGAGCAGATTGATGATGAAGCTCATCAGGCCGACGCCGATGAGAGCGCTGCGACAGGCGCGCAACGCGTCACCGAGTTCGGAACGCCGGACACCGGCAACGGCCGCCATCGATCCCAATCTCTTCAAATTGAGGGATTCCCCGATCCATGGACGAATTAAAAAGACGAGCAATGAGCAATAGTAGCCAATCCTGGCGCCATCGTCCAACGAAGTCACGTTAACCTAGAAGTCACGTTAACCTAAACGTGCCCTGTCGTTGGATGCGCCACGGATCCTCGCGGCCCCTCCGGCGAAATGGTCCTCCCCGGCGCGCGATCGCGCGGGGGGCGCCGTCAGAGACGGCCGCCAGTCCGGGCCAGTCGCACCACCAAAAGCAGGATGATCGCGCCGATTGCGGAAAAGACGATTTCGGACAGGAGGCCGGTGCTGAGGCGGATGCCTAGCCTTGGGAACAACAAGCCCGCGACAAGTGCGCCTAGGATGCCGACGAGAATATCGCCCAGAAGGCCGAAACCGGTGCCACGGACGATCTTACCGGCGAGCCAGCCCGCCACCAGGCCGACGAATAGGATGACCAGAAGGCCTTCATTGGACAAATACATGAAACTCCCTCAACCACGCGCCACGCTCCGCGGCGCGGCGAAACCTATCCATTACTGGACGGTGTGACGAGGGCTTCCGGTCTCGGCCGGCTGGTTCGCTGGAGCTTTGACCGCCCACCGTTACGTCGCGGCAACACTCTCGGCCGGTTCGGCGAGCACACATCGCGCAACACGGCCCGGCCCGATCGCGACATTGGGCGGCAGCGCCTCGTTGCAGCGCGGCTGCGCCAGACCGCAGCGTGGCGCAAAGGAGCAGTTGTGCGGCGGCTTGTCTAGCGAAGGCGGCGTGCCAGGAATCGTCTCCAGCCGTTGCCCGCGCGCGGCGCCGTGGATGGTGGACGCGAGCAGGCCGCGCGCGTAAGGGTGCATCGGCGCGCGCACGACGTCACGCAGCGCGCCCTGCTCGACGATCTGGCCCGCATACATCACCGCGACACGGTCGCAGATTTCGATCGCCACCCCGATGTCGTGGGTGACGAAAATGACGGACATGCCGAATTCGCGCTGCAGCTCGCGGAGCAGCAGCAGGATCTGAATCTGCACGGTGGCATCGAGCGCGGTGGTCGGCTCGTCGGCGAGCAGGATCTTCGGCTTGCAGGCGAGCGCCAGCGCGATCATCGCACGCTGGCGCATGCCACCGGACATCTCATGCGGATAGGCATCGAACCGCCGCTTGGCGGAGGGGATGCGCACGATTTCGAGCATCTCGAGTGCGCGCGCTTTCGCCTCTGCGACGCTCTTGCCCTCGTGACGCATCACCGTTTCCACGATCTGCCGTCCGATGGTGTAGACGGGATCGAGCGCGAGCCCCGGCTCCTGGAAGATCATCGAAACGGTCTGGCCGCGGAACGCCGACAATTCCTCATCGTTGAGCGCGAGCACGTCGCGCCCGAGCACCCTGACCTGTCCCGATATTTGCGTCCGCTTCTTCGGCAACAGCCGCATCAGCGCGCGCAAGGTGACGCTCTTGCCGGACCCGGATTCACCGAGCAGCCCGAGCACCTCGCCGTCGCCCAAGAAAAGGCTAAGATCGTTCACGGCATAGACGGTACGCTCGCCGGTGAAACGGATGTTGAGGCTCTTGATATCAACGAGCTGGCTCATGGGATGGCGGGTACCTTGGCGTGGAAGTCCGTGGCGCGCTGGAATGCTGCGCCGATCGTCAAGAGCGTTGCCTCATCGAACGAGCGGCCGATCAGTTGCATCCCGACCGGAAGCCCGGTCGTCGTGAAGCCTGCGGGAATGGCGAGCGACGGCAGGCCGAGATAGTTGACCGGACGTGTGAAGCGCGTCAGGCGCTGGATCACAGCCTCCGCGCCCGGGGCGTTGCCGATATCGCTCTCGGCGATGGTCGGCGCCGGGACCGGCGCGGCCGGGGTGATCACGGCATCGACGCTCGCGGTCGCTGCGACATGCGCGGCCAGCGCGGCACCACGCCAGCGCAAGGCTTCGAGATAGGTGACGCCGGGGATCGCAAGGCCGTTCTGGAGCCGCATCAGCACCTGCGGGCCGTAATCCTGCGGCCGCTCGATCAGCCAGCGCTTGTGAAACGCAGCCGCCTCGACGGCGAGAACGAGCTGGCTCGCGGAAACGAGCTGGCGCTGGTCCGGCAGCTCGACCTTGACGATGTCGGCGCCTTCGCGCTTGAGCACCGCGATCGTCTCATCGAGAATGCGCGCCACCTCCGGATCGAGATCGTCGACATAGAACCTCGTCGGCACGCCGATCTTGAGACCTTTGATCGATGCCGCCGTCGCCGCCATGTAGTCGGGCACCGGTGCGCTGCTCGCCGTGAGATCCTCGGGATCGGGCCCCGCCATCAGCTGTAGCAGCAGCGCGCAATCCTCCGCGGTCTGCGCCAGCGGCCCCACGGTGTCGAGCGACTGCGACAGCGGCATCGCGCCGGCGCGGCTGACGCGGCCATAGGTGACCTTCAATCCGGTGACGCCGCAGAAATGCGCGGGCATCCGAATCGAGCCGCCGGTATCCGAGCCGAGCGCCGCGAAAGTCAGCCGCGCCGCGACCGCCGAGCCCGAGCCCGACGACGAGCCGCCGGTGATATGAGGAAACGACCAGGGATTACGGACCGCTCCGTAATGCGCGTTGTGCCCGGTCGGCCCGTAGGCGAACTCCGCCATCTGCAGCGAGCCCAGGCGAATGGAGCCGGCATCATTCAGGCGCTGCAGCGCTGTCGACGTCGTTTGCGCGACGAAATCACGGCGGATCAGCGAACCGCAGGTCACCACCTTGCCCGCGTCGTAATACATATCCTTGTGCGCCAGCGGCACGCCATGCAGCGCGCCTCGGACTTCGCCTTTTGCCAGCGCCGCATCGGCCTCCTCGGCGGCCTTCAGCGCGGCTTCGGATTCGATCTCCATGAAGGCGTTGAGATGCGGCTGCCATTGCGCGATGCGATGCAGGCAGGCGCGCGTCACCTCATGCGAGGAGAGCTGCTTGTTCGCGATCGCCTTCGCGACCGCGGTCAGTGTCATCAGGGCGGGCTCGGTGCTCATTTCACGACCTTCGCGGTCTGCATCAGGAGATAGGACGCGGGCTCCAGATCGAATGGCAGCGTGCCGGCAATTGCAGCAAAGCCCTCGAAAGCAGGGCCGATCGAATTTGACACGCGCTCGGCAATCTCTGTGTTGATGGGCACGCCTGCGACATCGGCCATCGCAACGATCTGTTTCGGACTGGGTCTGCTCATGCTGGTTCTTCCCGCGGTTTTGCCGGCGCGCGGCTGTGACCGGAGCCCGGAATGGCCATGTAGCACGCCGCCTGATGACCCATTGTACCGAGCGCGGTCAGCTTTGGCGTTGCGTTTGCGCAGAGCGGCTCCGCGAACGGACAACGGGTGTGGAACCGGCAGCCCGAGGGCGGATCGATCGGATTGGGCGGATCGCCCGAAATCGGCGGCGTCTCCGTGCGGCGGTCGGGGTCCGACGACGGCATCGCCGCGAGCAGCGCCCGCGTATAGGGATGCGCCGGCGCATCCCACACCTGGTCCACCGGCCCGAGCTCGACGACCTCGCCGAGATACATCACCAGCACGCGGTCGGAAATGTAGCGCACGACGTTGAGGTCATGGCTGATAAAGAGGTAGGTCAGGCCGAATTCGCGCTTGAGGTCAGCCAGCAGATTGAGCACCTGCGCCTCGACCGATTTGTCGAGCGCCGACACCGCCTCATCGAGAATGACCAGGCGCGGCGACAGCGCCAGCGCCCGCGCGATATTGACGCGCTGACGCTGGCCGCCGGAAATTTCGTGCGGATAGCGGTTGGCGAAGGTTTCGGGCCGCAGGCCGACCTTGCCGAGCAGCTCGCGGGCGGCCGCGCGCGCGGCGCCATCCGCCACGCCATGGACCTTCGGACCGAAAGCGATGGATTCCTCGATCGTCAGGCGCGGGTTCAGCGAGGCATAGCTGTCCTGAAACACCATCTGCATGCCGCGACGCAGCTCGCGCAGCGACAGCGCCCGCCCCACCTGCGTGCCGTCATAGATGATGTCGCCGGAATCGCGCGGCATCAGATGCATCAGAAGCCGCGCGGTGGTCGATTTGCCGCAGCCGGATTCGCCGACAATACCGACCGTCTCGCCTTTCAGGATCGCAAACGACACATCATCGACGGCACGCACGGTCTTGCGGGCGCCGAACGGCCCGCCGCGCACCGGGAAATGCTTGGTCAGCCCTTTGACCTGGAGCAGCGGCTGCGCCGCGCCGCCGCGGTCCTCGATCGGTTCAAGCCTTTCGGCCAGGGTGGTTGTCGCGCTCATCGCATCAGTTCCTGATATCCATCGCGCTGCGCAGGCCGTCGCTCAAGAGATTGAAGCAGATCGAGACCGCGAAGATCATCACGCCGGGCAATGCCGCAACCCATGGATTGACGTAGATCGCGGTGCGCAGCGTATTCAGCATCAATCCCCATTCGGGCTCCGGCGGTTTGGTGCCGAGGCCGAGAAACGACAGGCCGGCGGCGAGGATCATCGACACCGATATCAGCCCGGTGGCGTAGACGAAGATCGGCCCGAGCACATTGCCGAGCATGTGCACGCGCATGATGGTGAAAGGCCCCGCGCCGGACGCGCGCGCGGCTTCGACAAAGTCCATGTTGCGCACGCCGGTCGTGACGCTCTCGGCGACGCGGGTGATCTGCGGCACGAAGACGATGGTCAGCGAGACGATGGAGTTGAAGATGCCGGCGCCGAGCGCACCGGAAATCGCGATCGCCAGCAGCACCGAGGGAAAGGCGTAGAACACGTCCACCGTGCGCATGATCGCGGTGTTGACCTTGCCGCCGACATAGCCGGCAATGAGGCCGAGCGAGGTGCCGATGCAGAAGGCGAGGATGACCGGCGAAATGCCGACCGTCAGCGACAGCCGCCCGCCATAGATCAGCCGCGCCAGCATGTCGCGGCCAAGCTCGTCGGTGCCGAGCAGATAGCCCGGCGTGCCGATATGACGAAGCCTCCTGATCATCGAGCCTTGATAGGGGTCTGCGAGGCCGAGCCATGGCGCGACAAGCGCCGAAACAAAGATCAGCAGCAGGATGAAGGCGCAGACCAGGCTGACCTTGTCGCGCGCAAAACGGCGGCCGACGGTCGCCCAATAGCCGCGCGCCTTGGCGGCCGGCGGCGCCTGCAGCGCCGCATCAGAGATCGTATCAATCGGCGTGACAGTCATGTCGTCAGCTCCGTTTGATGCGCGGATCGATCGCGGCCTGTGCGATATCGACCAGAAGGTTGAGGATCACGAAGAACAGCGCCAGCACCAGGATCGTGCCCTGCAGCAGCGGCAGGTCGCGCTGGAAGATCGCGGAATTGAGCAACAGGCCCGAGCCCGGCCAGGAGAACACGGTCTCGATCAGGATCGAGCCGCCGAGCATGTAGCCCAATTGCAGGCCCATCACGGCGAGCGCGGTGGGCGCCGCATTCTTGATCACGTGGCGGAAAACGTAAGTCTCGCGCAACCCCTTGGCGCGCAACGCTTCGACAAAGTCCTGGCTCAAGATATCGCCGGTGAGCGCGCGCACGGTGCGAGTAATGATGCCCATCGGGATCACGGACGTGGTGATCGCCGGCAGGATCAGATAGCGCAGATGCTCCCAGTCCCACGCCCAGGCGCCGGAGCCGCCGGGACCGGCGCCGACCGCCGGCAGCCAGTTCAATTCGACTGAGAAGATGATCACCAGCACCATGCCGAGCCAGTAATGCGGCACGGAGACGCCGGCAATCGCAAACGAGGTCGCGACCTTGTCGACCCAAGTGTCGCGGAAATAGCCGGCGATCAGGCCGAACAGCAGCCCGAACGTGAAGCCGATGATGGCAGCCGCGACCGCAAGCGTCACTGTGTTGCCGACGGCGCGGATCACTTCCGACAGCACGGGACGCCCGGTTGCGATGGAATGACCGAGATCGCCGTTGACCGCGCGCCACAGCCACAGGCCGAATTGCACCGGCAGCGGCCGGTCGAAGCCATAGGCCGCGCGAAGCTGCGCTGCCAACTCCTGCGAGGCATCCGCCGGCAGCACGGCGACGAGCGGATCGCCCGGCGTGATGTGCACCAGCTGGAAACACACCAGCGCCACGCTGAGGATAATCGGAATCACGTAGACGATGCGTCTGCCGACATAAACAAGCACGATTCACCTGCGTTCAGTATAGGAAGCAAATCCTCAGTCGTCAGGCCCGCGCGGAAGACGGCGCTTCCGCTCGTCGATGCCTGGATATCCACGTCTTCTCTGTCATTCCGGGGCGATGCGAAGCATCGAACCCGGAATGACGAAGGAAAGCGCGAGGCCGCCCCTCACGGCACAATCGAGACCGGCGAGAAGTCGACGAACCAGCTCTTCGCCTGCACGAAGCCTTTGACCTTCGGGCTCATCGCGCGCGGCGCGACATCGTGACCGACATAAAGGAACGCCGCATCATCGACCGAGGCCGCATGCAGCGCCGCGAGCACCGCGTCGCGCGCGGCGGGATCGAAGGTCTGCCGCGCCTTGGTGACCAGCGCATCGAATTCGGGGTTGTTGATGTAGCCCCAATTGTTCGATACGGGAGGCGCCATCGACGACTGCAGGAAGCGCACCAATGCAAAGAACGGATCCATCGCCGCATAGGTCACATTGACCGCATTGGAGCCGTTGGCCGACGGATCCTTGGCGCCGCGGCGCCAATTGGTGATCAGCGTGTTCCACTCGATGACATCAAATTGCACATCGAAGTAACAATCGGCCAGCGCCTGCTGCAGATATTCGTTCATCGGCAGCGGCATCATCTGGCCCGACCCCGAGGCCGACGTCTGGATCTTGACCGCCAGATGCTTGCTCGGCCCAAAGCCCGCCTCCTGCATCAGCTTCTGCGCGGCTGGCTTGTCGTATTTGATCTCGAAGGCCGGCTTTCCCCGCCAGGGATGGCCTGCCTCGAAGGTGCCGGTCGCCGGCACCATCAATCCGCCAAGCAGACCGTCCCTCAGGCCTTCGCGGTCGATGCAGAGATTGGCCGCCTTTCGAACGCGGATGTCATTCCAGGGAGAGTCCGGAAGCCGCGAGAACTGCCACGGCCAGACATGCGGCTCCTCGTTGCTATAGATGACGAAGCCGCGCTGCTTGATTTCGGGAAGCGCATCGGGCGCCGGCGCCTCGACCCAGTCGACCTGACCCGAAAGCAGCGCCGCTGTGCGCGCGTTGGCCTCCGGCATCGGCAGCAGCACCATCTTGTCGACATGAGGAATGCGCGCCTTGTTCCAGTAATTCTCGTTCTTGAGGAGTTCGAGCCGTTCGCGCGGCGTGAAGCTCGACATCTTCCACGGCCCCGTGCCCGAAGCATCCTTGGCGAAGGCGGCCCAGGCGGCCTGCGACTTCGCCTTGGCGTCCGCGCCCTCGGCCGCATCGAACAGCTTTTGCCATTTCGACGGGCTCGCCATGAACAGATTGGTAAGATTGATCGGCAGGAAGCTGTCCGGCTCCTTGGTGGTGAGCTCCACCGTCATGTCGTCGATCTTGCGCGCGGAGACGAGCGTCGGCATACGCGACGCCGTGAGGCCGACCTGGCTCGAATCATATTGCGGTGCATCCGGCTTGAGGACCTTCTCGACATTCCACACCACCGCATCGGCGTTGAACGGTGAGCCGTCATGAAATGCGACACCTGGCCGCAGCTTGAAGGTCCATTTCTTGTGGTCGGCCTCATCGACTTTCCACTCGGTCGCAAGGCCTGGGATCAGCACGCTGGCTTTGTCGGCCGACGAGAGATCCCACATCGTCAGCCCGTCATACATGGTCAGGCCCGTGAAGCGGTTGCCTTCGAAGCCCTGATCGGGCTGACCCGAAGTGCGCGGAATATCGGCAGCGGTCATGCCAATGCGCAGCACGGTCCCGGCGCCGGCACTCCGCGGCAGGCCCGTCGCCACAGCCATCGCCAACGCGGCAACCGCAAGCACCACGCGGCCTTTCCCGGATTTTGTGAGAGGCATCGGTCCAATTCCTTTCGATTTGGATGACCAATTTATATGCAACTTTTTGTGCAAGTGTATGCAACGCCCATGCCAACGGCAGGGCGATCATTGCTACTTGCGCTTGAAATCACAACTCTTTGCGCGTTCGCACGAAGCGTGGGCAATGATGCCTAATCTGGCATCAACCTTGCAGGTTCGTGCTCGAAAATACGCTCGAAATTCGCTTGTCGAATAGATCGTTCAAACGGAGCTTAGTTGATGCGCGTCCGAATCTTGTTTCTCACAGCCCTCGCGCTCGTGCTGTCGGCAGTTGCGGCGCAGGCCGAGTCGGCGGTGCGCTACGGCATCTCGATGGCGGATATTCCGCTGACCACCGGTCAGCCGGATCGCGGCGCCGGAGCTTATCAGTTCACGGGCTACACCATATACGATCCGCTGATCTCCTGGGAGATGGATGTCGCCGATCGCGCCGGTAAGCTGGTGCCGGGTCTCGCGACCGAATGGAAGGTCGACGACAAGGACAAGACCAAGTGGCGCTTCACCCTGCGCAAGGGCGTCAAATTCCATGACGGCAGCGAGTTCAACGCCGATGCAGTGATCTGGAATCTCGACAAGGTCTTGAACGACAAGGCACCGCAATTCGACAAGCGGCAGAGCGCGCAGGTGAAGACTCGCCTGCCCTCGGTCGCAAGCTACGCCAAGATCGACGACTTCACCGTCGAGATCACGACCAAGACGGTCGATTCCTTCTTCCCCTACCAGATGCTCTGGTTCCTGATCTCGAGTCCCGCGCAATATGAGAAGCTCGGCAAGGACTGGGACAAGTTCGCAAGTCAACCCTCCGGCACCGGCCCGTTCAAGCTGACCAAGCTCGTGCCGCGCGAGCTCGCCGAGCTTTCGAAGAATGAGGACTATTGGGACAAGAACCGGATTCCGAAAGTCGACAGACTGGTGCTGGTCCCGATGCCGGAAGCACTGACGCGCACCAACGCGTTGCTTGCGGGACAGGTCGATCTGATCGAGACGCCGGCGCCCGACGCCGTGCCGCAACTCAAGGCGGCCGGCATGAAGATCGTCGACAACATCACCCCGCATGTCTGGAACTATCATCTGAGCGTGCTGCCCGGCTCGCCCTGGACCGATGTCCGCCTGCGCAAGGCGCTCAATCTCGCGATCGATCGCGACGCGGTGGTCGGGTTGATGAACGGTCTCGCCAAGCCTGCCAAGGGCCAGGTCGATCCGTCGAGCCCGTGGTTCGGCAAGCCGACCTTCGAGCTGAAATATGATCTCGCCGCCGCCAAGAAGCTCGTCGAGGAAGCCGGTTATTCGAAGGACAAGCCGCTGAAGGCAACCTTCATCATCGCGCAGGGCGGCACCGGGCAGATGCTGTCGCTGCCGATGAACGAATTCCTTCAGCAGAGCTTCAAGGAGATCGGCATCGATATCGACTTCAAGGTGGTGGAGCTGGAGACGCTCTATACGCATTGGCGCAAGGGCGCGGCCGACGAGATGAACGCCGGCATCACTGCCAACAATATCGCCTATGTGACTTCCGATCCGCTCTACGCCATCGTCCGCTTCTTCTCCTCCGACCAGATCGCGCCGGTCGGCGTCAACTGGGGCGGTTACAAGAACCCGAAGGTCGATGCGCTGATCAGCGAAGCCAAGCAGACCTTCGACACCGCCAGGCAGGACGAGCTGATCGCGCAGGCGCATGCGCTGGTGGTCGACGACGCGGTACTGGTCTGGGTGGTGCACGACACCAACCCGCATGCGCTGTCGCCCAAGGTGAAGACATTCGTGCAGGCGCAGCACTGGTTCCAGGACCTGACCACGATTGGGTTGGAGTAGCGGTGTCTTTTCCGGTGTGGAAGATGCTGAGGGAAAGGCGAAACATCTCTCCACGTCGTTCCCGCCACCGGGTCGGCGCTCTGCGCCGCCCGGTGACAGGCTCCAGCGGGAACCCATAACCTCAGGGCGCGGTTATTCGAAGAACGTCAGCAAGAGTGCTTCGGTCGGGAGATCACGCGGTGTGGGTCCCCGCTTTTCGCGGGGACGACACCGAGTGTTTGCTGCGCGGGTCATGGACCGCCGTGGCTGGCAATGACGGCAGGCTGCTTCTACACCGCTACTTCGTCAGCAGCGCGTAGGCGCCGTTCCAGTCGTCGGGCGGCGGGTTCTGCTGATAACCGCGAATGCGCCGTTCGTAGAGGTCGTAGAGCAGTTTCAGCGTCTGCGCCTCGTCGGTCTTGCGGCCGCGCGCGATCGCGGCCAGCGCGCCATCCCAATCGCGGCTGCGGTAGCAGGCCAGCATCTCGATGGTGAGATTGCGCAGCCTCTGGAAGCGCGCCGAATGCATGACGTCCTCGCGACCGGCGATGGCGTAGATCACTTCCGGCTCCGTCTTGCCCTTCACCATGATGAAGTCGAGTTCGAGGATCGCGAACCTGTCCTTGACCGCCATCGCGGTGTTCGATCCGACGATGATCGGAAAGCCATATTCCTTGGTCTGTCCCTCCAGGCGCGAGGCTAGGTTCACGCTGTCGCCAAGCACGGAATAATTGAATTTCAGGTCGGACCCCATATTGCCGACCACGCTGACGCCGGTATTGAGGCCGATACCGACCTTGAGCGGGATGTAGACGTGGCCGCCGTCCATTGCCTCCTGCTCGCGCGCGGCGTTCACCTCGTCGATCTGTTCCAGCATGTCGACCGCGGCGTCGCAGGCGTTGGTCTCGTGGTTCTTGTCATCGAGCGGCGCGTTCCAGAACGCCATGATGGCGTCACCCATATATTTGTCGATGTAGCCGTTGCGCGCCAGAATCGCATTGGTCAGCGGTGTCAGGAAGCGGTTCATCAGCGCGGTGAGGCCCTGCGGATCGTGCTTGTAGCTCTCCGAGATCGAGGTGAAGCCGCGCACATCGGAAAACATGATCGTCATCTCGCGCTCCTCGCCGCCGAGCACGAGCTTCTCCGGCGAATGCGCGAGCTGCTCGACCAGCGTCGGCGACAGATACTGGCCGAAGGCCGAGCGGATCTGGCGCCGCTGCGCCTGCTCGCGCACGAAGCTCGAGAAGATCAGCGTGAGATAGATCGCTGCGGTCGACAACAGTGGATAGGTGAAGTCGATGAGCTGGCGATTACGGATATAGAAATACCAGGAGGTGCCGATCAGGAGCGAGGCAAACAGCGCGCCGAGGCCGACCAGCCGCATCGGCCCAAGGTTTGGCGCAAAGGCGATTACCAACAGCCCGAGCAGGATCGCGCCGAGCAGCTCGATGCCGATGCCGTAATTCGGCTGTGAGACCACGTCACCGGTCAGCGCGCTCTCCAGGACCTGGGCGTGAATCTCCACGCCGGGCATGACGGGAGAGACCGGCGTCGTCTTGATGTCGTTCAGCCCGGTCGCCGACGTGCCGATCAGCACGAGCTTGCCGGCGATCCTGTCCTGCGGCACGTGTCCTTCCAGGACATCGATGGCCGACACGTAGATCGAGGCGTCCGCCGGCGCATAATGCACCCAGAGCTGACCGTTCTTGTCAGTCGGAATCTGGAAACCCTTCACGCCGATGCTCTGAATGCCGTTCTTGTCCGCCTTGATCAGGATGGTGCCGGAGCCGCTCGCGACCCGCAGCACCTCGAAGCTGAGTGCCGGCATCATGATGCCCTGCGCCAGCATGAGCATCGGCACGCGCCGGATGATGCCGTCGCGCTCAGGCACGATCGTGAACAGACCACGCCCGGCGGCGGCCTCTTCGATCACGCGCACATTGCGGAGCAGCCCCGGAAACTGGGGCAGGAATCGCTGGGGGTCCTCGCCGAGCATCGCGAGCCCCGTCACCGGAAGGTTCTTGTCGAGGTCGGCGTGCACATCGGGTCCACCGGATTCACCGAGCACGACGCGCGAATTACGGATGGCATCGGCGAAAATCCGGTCGTTACTCGGCAGCGCCCGCAGTTTCTCGCGCGTCGCCTCGTCGAGATTGCGAAAGTTCTCCACCGCCATGTCGGGATTGAGCCGGTCCGGTTCGGAGAAAACCGCGTCGAACGCGATGACGACGGCGCCGAGCCGGCTCAGATTGGTAACGATGTCGGCGATCCGCGTGCGCGGCCAGGGCCACTGGCCGAGCTTGGGATCGGCGAGGCTTCGCTCGTCGATGTCGACAATGGTCACGGGCCGGATCGTCTTCACCCGGGGATCGAGGACCTGGAAAGTATCGAAAGTGCGGAGCCGCAATTCCTGGAGCGGGGCGGGATCGAGAATGCGCAAGGCCGCAAAGCCGATCAGCAGCGCGAGGCAGGCCAGCCGCGCATAGCCGAACCGCCGCGCAAACCATCGCCGCAATTTCCTCAATCGCTTCATGCCGCCGGCTATCGCGCTCTATCCGAGAACAGAGAGAGATCAACATATCCCGGAGCGTCCGGGCATTTGCAAGGCAAAACCCTCCCACGGCAAGCGCCGGCGCCATCATCGCCTTAGCGTGCAGTGCGGTTATACCAGATGGAAATCGTTCGGATGCGCTTTGATGTCCGCGACCGACACGCCCGTCAGCACGATCTTGTCATGGTTGGCATCGGTGATGACCGTGTCCGGGCCGAACGACTGCGCGCTGTTGAAAAAATCCGACACGCTCTTGAACAGCGACTGATCGATATCGATCGTGTCGTGGTTGACGTCGAAATCGCCGATTGTTGCACTGCCGAAGTTCGGATTGAAGACAAACGTGTCGTTGCCGCCGTGACCGAAAATGGTCACGCCGCCGCCGACATGGTCGAACACGTCGTTCTGCGCGGTGCCGTTGATCACTGAAGATCCGTTTCCGGTCAGCGTGATCGTCAGCGCCTGACTGCCGGTCGCGACATGGCCGTCGCTGACCTGCGCATTGAAGGTGATGATCAGCGTGTCACCGGGCTCCAGAAAGTCCAGATTATAGTTGCTGGGCTGATAGGTCCAATGCAACACGTCCGGCTTGCCGTCGGACTTCACGCTGTCGAATGTCACGGCATCGGGATTGATCAGCGCATCGACATTGACGCCGGTGGGCAACGTCGACGAACCGTTGTACTTGACGACGGCCGGTCCCGTCACCGCTGCCGTCAAAATGTTGCCGACGTCGTCGTCGCCGACCGTCATCGTCCCGGTGACCGGCTCGGCCAGCCGAATATGCGAATCCGAGATATTGCCCGCGGAAATGTTGTCGATCTCGAAAGCGTTGGTGTTGCCGCTGCTCAGCACCACAGTGTCGAACGGCGCGAGATCCTTGAACTGGACATAGCCGTTGGACTCGAACGACCCTTGGCCGCCGCTGGCAAGCAACGGGCTGACGTCCGCGCCGCTGTAGGAGGCGACGAGCGTGGTCCCATTGTAAAAATCGATCTTGTTGAAGGAATCGACCGATCCCCAATAGAGTCCGAACGCATTCTGCTTGTCCGCAAACGAAATCGTTTCCGAGCCGCCGCCGCCGACGCTCAGATACTGGCTGTCATCCACTTGCCCCGGCAAGGGGCCGATGAACGGCGGCGCGCTCGCCAAAGACGAGCCGGCGGTGACGCCGGCATTGCCCGAAGCAGTGAACGTGGCATCGAGCGCGTCGCTGAAGAAGTTGCCGTGCCCATGACCGTTGTCGGATGGCGATCCGGCCGACATCCCGTCGAAATTCTCGGTCGGCAAGCCAAGCGAATTGGCGGTGCTGCCTTCCGTCAGCACGGCCGGTAATTCGGCGAGAACAATCGTCTGCTGGGCCGGATCGGTCTCGCCCAGAATGACCGGCGGCGAATTCGGCGGCTCCTGCACGGTTCCTGCCGAGATCGTGCTCGTCTCGCTATGGCCATCGCCGTCGGCAAAGGACAGGACCACCTTGAGCTGACTGTCCTCGTCGGCTTCCCTGGGCGTATAGCAATTGTCCGGGCCGGACTGCACCACGGTCCAGTCGGTGCCGTTGCTCGACGTTTCGAAAATGTAGGTGGCCCCTGTTACGACGTGACCGCCGTCCGTGATCGAAACCGTCAGCTTCTGGCCTTCGACCGCATCGCCATGCGAATTGAGCCCGCTGATCGTCCCCGGCACTTCCGCAATCTTGGTCCCGCCCGAGCCATCATTGGCGACGCTCCAGCTCGAACCGAGATAGTCGCCTTCCAGATGGATATGCGCGACCTGGCTGGGATCGTCATTATCGACGACCGTCAGGATGCCACCGGTGCTGTCGCCCGAGAAGGTCACGGTCGTGTGGTAGCCCCAGGCGATATCGGTCAGGTCGAGGGCGCCGTCGTCGAAGCCCGCAATCTCGCCGTTGAATGTTTCGGCATGATCGATCTTGAGCGTTCCGGTCGCCTCGTCCGCAAAGGTGATCTCGGCGTTCGCATAGGCGTCGTACAGGCCCGAGCCCAGCTCGACGGTCGAAGCGCCGGCGATCTCGATCGCGCCGGAAGCCGCGCTTTCGAGCACGAGGTTGCCGCCGTTGGCCTCCAGCGTGCCGTGATTGTCGATGATGCTCGCCGCATCGATGGTCAGCGTGCCACCGGTGACTTCCAGCAGGCCGGTGTTGTGGATCGTGGCGCCATCGATCTCGCTGTTGCCGGTCGACGCGAGCGTGCCGGCGACGTCGATCGTGCCGCCCTTGATGATGGTATCCACGAGATCGAGCGTCGAGGTGATATCCGTCGACACCGTGCCCTTGGCGTCGTTGGTTAACATCAACGATATCAGCTTCAGGATGCTATCGTCGACCGCTTCCAGCGTGCCACAATTGGTGACCGCAGTGTTGTCGATCTCACTGTCGCCGGTGACTTGAACGGTCCCCTGGTCCGCCAGCGCGCCACCCTTGATCAGGGTGTGGCTGAGCGCGAGCATCGAGTCCGCATCGACCTGGATGGCGCCGCTGTTTTCGACGCAGACGCCGGACAGCGTCGCGCCAAAATCGGTTGAGACTTCGAGCGTGCCCGCGATGCCGATCGACAGCGTTCCGCCACTGATGCACGTGCCGTCGGCGAGTATCAGCGCGCCGGTGACGTCGATCGAGCCCTCACCCGTGTTGGTGACGATCTCGGCATCCAACACGTTGCCGCTGCCGCTGACATCGATCTCGCCGGAATTTTCCAGCGCGCCGTTCTTCAGGAAGCTCGCGCCATCGAGCTCCAGCGTGCCATTCACGGTGACCTTGCCGCCATCGATGCCGCCGCCGTTGAGCGCAAGCGTCGCTCCGTTTTCGACCGTGATCTGGCAAAAATTGGCAATGTCGGTCTGCACATCGAGCGTGCCGCCGAACAATTCGATCGTTCCGCTGTTCGTGATGCTGGTCTGGTAGCCGAAGTTGCCACCCTGAGCGAGGTTCAGCGTTCCGCAATTGACCAGCACGCTATGGTCGAGGAACTCCGCGGCCCCGGCAATATCGATGATCCCCGAATTGTGGATGATCGAATCCGCATTGAGGCTGAGCCCGCCGGTCCCGATCGCCAGGTGATTGAGGTTGATCAGCTCCGGCGGCGTGTTGCCGATGTCGTCCATCGTGATGGACCGGGCGACCGCCGGCGCGTTGATCGTGACGGGAAAGGACGGGGTCAGCCCGATCAGCTGATTGGTCATGATGACGGCGTCGTCATTCGCCGTCGGAACGGTGCCGGTCTTCCAGTTCGCCCCGTCGCTCCAGAAACCGCCCGACGACGAGTCCGGCGCCGCCGTGGCGATCCAGACCACCGATGGATTGATGCTGATGGTCAGGGTCTGTGTCGCGCTCGCATCATGCGAGTCCGTCACCGTCACAGCGAAGGTCAACGTCAGCGAGGAGCCCTTGGGAATCAGGGCCTTTATAGCTTCCGGAAGCTCGCCGAGCGACCAATCGATGGTCCCGCTGCCGGTGCCCGTCGAGTCGGCCGCGATCGATGTCGTGAGCGCTTTTTCCAGCAGCGCGAGCGTCGCAGACGGAATCTCGGATCCGCCGTCGAGCACCGCGTTCGTCAGCTTGGTCGAGACCGTATGGGTGTCGCTGAGGTCGGCATCCCCGAACGTCAGGGTTCCGGAAGAGGGGCCGCCGGCGCTGCCGGTGAGTGAGATGGTTTTCGGCGAAGTCGTAAAGACCGGAGCGTCGTTGGTGCCGGTGATCGTGATCGTGATCGGGACGAAGGCCGACTCGTTGGCCGGCGTATAATTGTTGTCGACACGCACTAGATAGGTCAGCGTCAATTGCTCGCCGGCACCGAGGAAATCGAATGCCTTGTCGGCAATGCTGTAGCTCCAGGTCGCCGATCCGTTGTTGTTGTTGCCCGGATCCGGAACGACTGTGATCTGCACGGCCGTCGCCGCAATATCAGCCAGCTGCACCGGCGACAGTGTTCCGGTGACATCGACCTGGCTGGCGTTCTTAAAGGTGAACGAGCTGAAGTCGACGCTGACCGTCGGCCGGTCGATGGCATTGAAATCGGTAAACCTGACCGTGCCGCCGACGGAATCGAGCGCGCCATCGCCGGTCCTTCCGAGGAGCTCGGCGGTAGCAAAACTTGTCGTAACTTGGCTCAATTGGTTGAGCACGATCGCGGTCGGCGGCCCGGCGATGTGAAAGAGCAGGAGTCCCGGCGTCGTCGAATTCGTCGGCAGCGGTGAATCGCTCGGTCCTCTCAGGACCAGAAAGGTCGGAAACGCGGTCGCGCCATCCGCCGTCTTGATGATCAGTCCCTGATCCAGCGGATTGAGCGTGTCGTTGCCCGGTGAGGTGTGCTTCGTGTTCGAATTGTCGGTGAATTTCTGCGAGAACACATCCTGGATGAGCTTCTGTATATCCGGCGAGAGCGGCGCATTGCTTTGGCTGATGACGCCGTTGGCGATGTTGGTCTGCACCCCGGCCTGATTGACGGTCGCAATCGGCTGCAGCGTGGTCTTGTCGAACAGAACATAGGAGCCCGTGGTGCCGTCGGGCTCGACCAGGACCTGGAAGCTGGAATTCGGCGCGCTGGTCTGGCCGGGAACGGTGAAGTCGATCTGAACCAGCACCGCGGTGCCACGGATACCCATGGTCGCGACCGGCGTATCGATCTTCATGTCGCCATGCTTGGCAGTCTGGCCGGCCACGAAGGTGATCGTGCCCGCCACCAGATTGAACAGCGTAGAGTTGTTCGACCCGTTCGGGTCGTAGACCATCTCGTTCAGCACCATTCGCGCGTTCGACAACAGGCCGAACACGGTGCCATCGATGAAGGTGATGCCGACGCTCGAGCTCGAGCCGGACTCGACGACGTCGCCTTTCTCAACATTGTCGCCATTGTTCAGAATGATCGAGACGCCGTTTCGGATCGCCGTCGCACTGCCCTGCAGCTTGCTGACATGCCCGATGACCTGACCCGCGGCCGGATTGGCACCACCGGCCTGGCTGACTTCGACGTGGCCGGTCAGCGCGGTGACGACGCTGCCGGTCAAATGCGCGCCGTCGGGCGAGGCCAGCGCGGGGCGCTTCTCACCCTTGAAATAGTCGTGCAGGACGAGCTCTTGACCGTCTCCCGACAGGATCAGATCGACGCCGGACCGCTTGAAGTCCGCGTTGAACAGGAAATGGGCGTCGGGAACAACAATCGCGTCCGACGGCGCATGGGCCGGCGGATGATCGATGTGAATGAACTTATGTGATGGCGCGCCCGAGCCATCATGGGCAAATGTCGCGTCGAATTTGCCGGAGTAATTCAAAGGGCCACCGCAATGGTTAATAATTACATAATAAATTAGGTTCTAAGCTTGCATATCATCGACATGTGGGTCGCGAAACCATCTTGAGCTTGTGTGGCCCTGGGAGCACGGTGGCGCCGCTCAAGAATTGCAGCGTCCATTTTGTGGCTTAGTTAAGACTTTCGTGCGAACTGCGGCAGTATTGCAAAGTATTATGAAGGAGGTTTTTGAGTGCTCTTATAATATTAAGTCTATATTGATCGCCGTATACTTGAATAATCTTTGGCCTGCATCGCCATCCAAGTTACCGCGGCCATTTCCGGCTTAAGAGTGTGAAACAAATAACAAAAACAACCAAATTGAGGCGCATTAGGCATGTTGAGCCGAAGTTGGCGCTACAACTATTGAATGTATTCCACTGTCGCTCACGGCACTTCGCCGGCCGATTGCCAGACCGAAATTCACAAGATTCGCCGCAGCCGGTAAGGCGCGCTTCAGCCTGTTTCGTGCTTTCCGGCCCGGCCAAAGCGCTCTTAAGCCGACGAAAAGCCCTGCCTCCGATCCTCGCGCCCCGAAACGATCCGGTCACGCGCGGACGCCAGCAGCCCTGCCGATGCCGGACAAGGGGTGTCAGATGGAGTTTCTCGGTCAGGCCCGCGCATGGCGCGGCGCCCTGCTCGCCTTCGCCATGATCTGCTTCGGGCCCGCGATGGCCTCAGCCGCGGACGCGACGAACGTTGTTGATGACCTCGACGGCGCGAGCCTGTCGGCCGAGCCATTCGGTCTTGCCGCCTCGCCAGTTTCGGGCGGTGGCTTGCAGGCAAAATGGCTTGGCGTTGCGCACAAGATCGACGATGAACGGGTGCAGCTTGCGCTCTGCGACGGCGATCACGCGCGCTGCGCGTCGGATGCGGCGCTGAAACTGCTCGGCATCGTCGACGAGGCAAGGGCTCGGGACGGCCGCGGCCGGCTTGGCGAAATCAACCGCGCCATCAATCTTGCGATCCATCCGATGAGCGATCTCGCTCAATATGGCGAGATCGATGTCTGGAGTTCGCCGCTCGTCACGCTGGATCATGGCGCCGGCGATTGCGAGGATTATGCGATCGCCAAATTCGTCGCGCTGCAACTGGCCGGCATTGCCGCGGAAGATTTGCGGATCGTCGTCATGCGCGACCTGCTGCAGGGCGAAGATCACGCCGTCGCCGCTGCCCGGCTCGACGGGCGCTGGCTGATGCTCGACAACCGGCGCATGGCGATGATCGACGATGCCCATGTCAGGAACTACCGCCCGCTGTTCGTGATCGACCAATCCACGGTCATGAAATATTCCGACACTCCGCTATCCGCCGATCTGCGGGACCACGATTCCGCGCCGGCAAGCACGCTCGGCAAAAGCAGCAGCTCTTGCCAGAGCTGGGTCGTGGGATGCCGGTGGCGCCCGAAAGGAGATGGCATCGACCGCTTTCAGGCCGCCGAAATGCAATGACAAATTCGGGTGAGCTTGTACGCGAACAGGCAGCTGGCAAATCAGAAGCCCAGCGCGATCAGGCCGTAGAGCGCAATGCCGTTGACCAGCTGCTGAACGAAGTCCAGCATTTGTTTCCCTCCCCCCGGGGACACGCGGTAGTTTTCGACGGCCTGATTTTGCCTTTGCGTCCCGCCATCTGCCCGGCGGCGTTCAGCCCAAAGCCTTGTTCCCTGTCAATAAAGCGGTAGTTCTCGTCCCGGGAAACCGAATTTGGATTTCCCGATTCACCCCGCCGAAATATCTTCGGTCCATCGTTCGGCCGGAAGAAACACCGGTATAATACGGGGCGCCATGACATCACAGCAATCAGCGCTGCAGGTGCGAGGGTTAACAAAGCGTTTTGACCGCCTGGCGGTCGATGCGCTCGATCTCACCGTGCGCGCAGGCGAGTTCTACGCCCTGGTCGGTCCCAACGGCGCTGGCAAGACCACGACGCTGCGGATGGTCGCAGGTCTGCTGCGGCCCGACGCCGGCTCGGTCGCGATCTTTGGCATCGATGCACTTTCGGAGGCCGTCGCCGCCAAGCAGGTCATGGCATGGGTCTCCGACGAACCGATGATCTACGACAAGCTGACCCCGCTCGAATATCTCGAATTCGTCGGCGGCCTCTGGGGCATCGATCCAAAGACATCGCAGGCATCCGCGCATGAGCTTCTGGTCTCGCTCGGCCTTGGCGCGCATCTGCATGAACGCTGCGAAGGGTTCTCCAAGGGCATGCGGCAGAAGGTGGCGCTTGCTGGCGCGCTGGTGCACGACCCGCGCCTCATTATCCTGGACGAGCCTCTGACAGGGCTGGATGCGGTGTCCGCGCGACATGTGAAGGGGCTGCTCGGCGAGCGCGTCCGCGCCGGCTGCACCGTCATCATGACCACGCATATTCTGGAAGTCGCCGAACGCATGGCCGACCGCATCGGCGTCATCGCATCGGGACGACTGGTCGCCGAAGGCACGCTGGCCCAGCTGCGCCAGCAGAATGGTCACACCGATACCAGCCTCGAAGACCTCTTCATTGCACTGGTGGACGTCGAGGCCGCCGCGGCATGAGCGCGACCACGGCTTTTTCCTGGTTCGCCCGGCATGAGCTGCGGCTCACATGGCGCGAATGGCTCGCGATGATCACCGCGGGCCGGCGCCGGCGCACGCGCACCGCCATCATCGGCCTTGTCATCTTCGGCGCGATCATGCACCTGCCGGCCTGGGCGGTGATCGGGCACTATGCCGGTCTGCAGTCCCAGCTGGACAAGTCCTCGCTGATCGTGGTGACCGCGACGATCCTCCTGGCCTGGGCGTTGATGCTGTCGCAGGCGATCGAGTCGGTGACGCGGGTGTTCTATGCCCGCGCCGATCTCGACCTGATCATGTCCTCGCCGACGAAGCTCGCCCAAATCTTCTCGGTGCGGATCGCCTCGATTGCGCTGTCGGTGACGGCGATGGCTCTGCTCTTGTCCGCGCCGTTTATCGACGTGCTGGCGCTCGGCGGCGGCGCCAGATGGCTTGCCGCTTTCGGCGTCGTCATCGCGGTAGGCCTGTCGGCGGCTGCGATCGCCATCGCGGTCACCATCGCGCTGTTCCGCCTGATCGGCCCGGCGCGAACACGGCTGACCGCGCAGATCCTCGCCGCCATCATCGGCGCGGGCTTCGTGATCGCGCTGCAGATCGCGGCCATCCTGTCTTATGGCACGCTCTCGCGGTTCGCCGTTCTGACCTCCGACGCGGCTGCAGCGTTTGCGCCCGACGATAGCAGCATCCTGTGGTGGCCGGCGCGTGCCGCGCTCGGCGATATCACGGCCTTGCTCTGCTTGCTGTCTGCCAGTCTCACGCTGCTCGGCGCCGTGATGGCGATCTTCTCGCCGCGCTTTGCCGACACCGCCTTGAGCGCGTCGGCGCAAGCGATCTCGAACCACCAGGGCTCGCGGACAGCGAATTTTCGCGGCGGCTCGCGGCAGCAGGCGCTGCGGCGCAAGGAATTCCTGCTGCTGCGGCGCGATCCCTGGCTGGCGTCGCAGACCCTGATGCAGCTTCTTTATCTGGTGCCGCCGGCGCTGTTTCTGTGGCGCAGCTTCTCCGATCATTCGACCGCCATCGTCCTGATCACGCCCGTTATCGTGATGGCCGCGGGCCAGCTTGCGGGCGGCCTTGCCTGGCTTACGATTTCAGGCGAGGACGCTGCCGACCTCGTCGCGACCGCGCCGCTATCGCCCTCCTCCGTCATTCGCGCCAAGATCGAGGTCGTCCTGATGTCGATCGGCGTCGTGTTCGCGCCGCTGGTTGCCGCGCTTACATTCGTCGAGCCGCTGCAAGCCGTGGTGACGACGATCGGGATCGCCGTCGCGGCCGGCTCGGCAACCGCGATCCAGCTCTGGTTCCGCGTGCAGGCCAGGCGCAGCCAGTTCCGCCGCCGCCAGACCTCCTCGCGCATCGCGACATTCGCCGAGGCTTTTTCCTCGATCGGATGGGCCGCGACCGCGGCGCTGGCGCTGGCCCTTCCGGCCGGCGGGGTTGTCACGGGAATCATGACACTCGCCCTCGTCGCTGCGACATGGAAGCTCAGCCCAAAACGAGGGTGAGCGACCGCGCTACCCCCTCACCAATTCCATCACGGCCGCCGCAAAGGCTTCGGGCTCCTCCTGCGGCAGATTATGGCCGGCGCGTGGGATAACGCGATGGGTGCGGCGGCCGGTGAATTTCGCCGCGCTCGCTTTCCCATCGGTCGCGGGAGCGACGCCGTCTCCATCGCCATCGAGTGTTATTGCAGGCGCCGTGATCGGCGGCAGCGCAGCGAGGCGCCGCTGGATCTCGGCATAATGCGGATCGCCATCGGCGAGCCCGAAGCGATGACGGTAGCTGTGAATCACGACATCGACGTAGTCCGGATTGTCATGCGCCACGACCGTCCGCTCGAAACATGCATCGTCGAACAGCCAGTTCGGCGACCATTGCTTCCATAGAATTTTGGCGATCTCCCGCCGGTTCGCCGCAAGCCCGGCACGGCCGCGTTCAAGCTGGAAATAATACTGATACCAGAACGCCACTTCCTGCTCAGCCTTTGCCGGCACCATCGCATGGGCGATATTCTGGATGAGATAGGAATTGACGCAGACGAGCCCGATGCAGCGCTCCGGCCACAGCGCCGCGCCGATGCAGGCCGCGCGGCCGCCCCAGTCATAGCCCGCGAACACCGCGCGCGGAATCGACAGCGCGTCCATCAGCGCCATCAGGTCCGCGCCGATCGCGGCCTGCTCGCCGGAGCGGGGCGTGGCGGAATCGCGAAAGCGCGTCGGGCCATAGCCGCGCAAATAGGGAACGACGACGCGGCAGCCCTGCGCGGCCAGCATCGGCGCGACATCGACATAGGAGTGGATGTCGTAGGGAAAGCCATGCAGCAACATCACCGCCGGACCGTCGGCCGGCCCCGCCTCGTAATAGGCGACGGTGAGCACGCCGGCATCGACATGACGAAGCGGTTCCAGCCGCTGCGAGGACGATGCGCGAGATCCCATGGCTGCAACTCCCGCTATGCGTATTGCTGACAGTCTCTTGATCCAGCGATCATAGTGCCGTTCCGCGTTCGGCGATACACTTGAGGCTTCGCCGGAAGAAAAGGCCAAGAGATAAGGCCAAGAGACAAAGGCATTGCCATGCTGCGCATATCCACCGTCGTTGCCGTTTTGGGTTCGCTGATCGCGCCTGCGCTGGCCGAAGATGCGCCGCGCAGCGAGTGCCTGGCGATCGCCAATGCGCCGCCGCGCGCAACGCAGGTCAGCTCGCGCCAAGCCGCCGCCGGAACCGACGAGGTCGCGATCACCTATGGCGGACACTCCACCTATTTCATCGACACGCCGGGCGGCGTGCGGATCGCGACCGACTATAGCGGCGCCTATCAGACCGGCCGGCTGCCCGACGTCGTCACCATGAACCGCGCGCACTCCACGCACTACACGCTGTTTCCCGATCCGAGGATTCCCCATGTGCTGCATGGCTGGGGCGAGAACGGGCAGCCGGCGAAGATCAATGAGCGCATCGGCGACGTCCTCATCCGCAATGTCACGACCGACATCCGCCGCTTCTACGGCGACTATTCCGGCATCGACATGATCCACGACGGCAACTCGATCTTCATCTTCGAGGTCGCCGGGCTCTGCATCGGCCATCTCGGGCACCTGCACCATCAGCTCGACGACACGCATTTTGCCGCGATCGGCCGGCTCGACATCGTGATGGTGCCGATCGACGGCACCTATACGATGTCCCTCGACGGCATTTCCGACATCACGCGCCGCTTGCGCGCCTCCGTGGTGCTGCCGATGCACCGTTTCGCGACACCGCTGGAAGAGTTCATGGAACGGATCGGCAAGCAGTTCGAGATCGACCAGCGGAACGATCGGACGCTGCGGATCTCCCGCGAAACATTGCCGGCGACACCGACCGTCATTATTCTCGAAGGGGTTTGATGCGGCACGCCGCCGCCCCAACGAAGACCAAACAAGCATAAAAACAGGGAGCGAACATCCATGGCCGTCAGCACCGCGCCTGCCTCGAAAAGCGGGCTCTATGCCGATCCGCGCGAAGACTGGCTTGCGCAGCACACCGAAGAGATCATCGATCCCGCCCGCCCGATCGTCGATCCGCATCATCATCTCTGGGATCGCGGCGGCTTGCGCTACATGATCGAGGAGATGGTTGAAGACGTTGGCTCCGGCCACAACATCGTCGCGACCGTCTATGTCGACTGCCGCTCGATGTACCGCGGATCGGGACCGGAAGCGTTCCGCCCGGTCGGCGAGGTCGAATTCGCCAACGGCGTCGCGGCAATGGCCGCGAGCGGCGCTTACGGCAAGACGCTGATCTGCGCCGGCATCGTCAGCCATGTCAACATGTTGCTCGGCGACGCCGCCAAGGCCGTGCTGGAGGCCGAGATCGCCGCCGGCAATGGCCGCTTCCGCGGCATCCGCCATTCCTCGGCATGGGACGCCGATCCCAACGTCGCCCACATGTACGCGACGCGGCCGAAAGGGCTGTTGCTTGACCCGGCCTTCCGCAAGGGATTTGCCTGCCTCGCACCGCTCGGCCTGAGCTTCGACGCATGGCTGTTTCATCCGCAGCTCAATGAATTCGTCGATCTCGCCCGCGCCTTTCCCGACACGAGGATCTGTCTCGACCATTGCGGCGGCCCGGTCGGCACCGGCGGTTATGCCGGCCGGCGCGAGGAGATTTTCCCGGTGTGGAAGGCCTCGATCCAGGAGGCCGCCAAATGCCCGAACGTGGTGGTCAAGCTCGGCGGGCTTGCGATGTGCCTGCTCGGCTATGACTTCCATCTGCGGCCAAAGCCGCCGTCGTCGGAAGAGGCGGCCGCTGCGTGGCGGCCCTATATCGAAAGCTGCATCGAGGCATTCGGCCCGAGCCGCTGCATGTTCGAGAGCAATTTCCCACCAGATAAAGGCCAGTGCAGCTACCAGGTGATCTTCAACGCCTTCAAACGCATCGCCGCGCAATATTCGGAGGCCGAGAAGACGGCGCTGTTCTCGAAGACGGCGACGGATTTCTACCGGCTGAAGCTGGAGTAGATGGATCATCGCGACCCTGAATAGGCGCGCAGCAGCGCTGCGGTCGCAGCTTCCGCGCGCCGCGCGACCTCGCGCGGGATCGGACGATCCGCGACGCCAAGCAGCACGCGCATCATCTGGGTGCCCCACAGCAGCCCGACCAATTGCTCGGCCATCTCGGCGGGCTCACCATTGAGTAATCCAGCCGTGCGAGCGCGGGTCATGAGGTCGCGCAACGCGGTCCTGCTTGCCGCGATGCCGGCGTCGTCCAGCGCCTTGGCGACTTCGGGCGCCCGGATCGCTTCGGCAATCGCCAAACGAAACACCGCGACGACCGTGGGATCGCTGATCTCGCGCAGGAAATTGCTTCCGAACGCCGTCAAGGTGCGAGCGAGCGTTTCGCGGTCGGTGGGCGCCGGCAGATCGGCGGGCATGCGCATTCGGTTGGCACGCTCGCCGATGCACGCGGCCAGGATCTCCTGTTTGCTGCCGAAATGCGCATAGAGCTCGCGCTTGGAGGCCTTTGCGCGGGTCGCGATCTCCAGCGTGCTGGTCTCGGCAAAGCCGCGCTCCATGAAGGCCGAGAAGGCGGCCTCCAGAATGCGCTGGCGCACCGGCGCCTCTCCGGCGGCCTCCGCGTGTGACTTCACAACTTCTTTAGCGGCCATCCTGCTCCCTTGACTTGGTACCCAGTAGTACCACACATTGCCTGCAGTTTGGTACCATACGGTACCGATCGATCCCAGAGGTGTAGCCATGACAAAACCCGTTCTCGTCACATCGGCGGCTGGCGGCAGGCAGGGCAAGACTGGCCGGCATGTGTCCGAAATGCTGCTCGCGCGAGGTATCCCGGTGCGCGCCTTCGTTCACCAGATCGACGACCGCTCGGAGCGTTTGCGCGCGCTCGGCGCCGAAATCGTCCAGGGCGATTTTCTCGACATGCGCTCGGTCCAGCGCGCCGCGCAAGGCACGTCGGCGGTCTATTTCGCCTATCCGGTCCAGGATGGGCTTTTGGACGCGACCGCCGCCATGGCGCTGGCCGCACGTGAGGCCGGCATTTCGCGGCTGGTCAATCTGGTCATGCTGCAATCTTCGCCCGACGCCCCCACCCCGCGAATGCGGCAGAACTATCTGTCCGAGCAGGTGTTCGAATGGGCCGGCATTGGCGTGGTGCATATTCGCGCGACCGTGTTCTATGAAAATCTCGGGGCGATGGTCCGCCAAAGCCTGCCGGCGCAAGGCGCGGTCCGGCTGCCGTGGGGCAGCGAGACCACCGTGCTGCCGCTGGTCGCGGGCGAAGACGTCGCGCGCGTCGCCGCCGGTCTGCTAGTCGGCCCGGAGCTTACGGCCGGCACCGCTGTTCGTTTGATCGGCACGACAATTTCACTGAAAGAGATCATCGCCACCTTCGCGCGCGAGCTCGGCCGGGATGTGCGGTACGAAGAGATTTCCGACGAAGAATGGCGCCGCGACGCGCTGGCGCGCGGCTATAATGCGCACGCGGTCGAGCATCTGTCCTCGCTCTGGCGGGCGATCCGCGGCGCCGCGATCGACCCGAAAGATCCCCGCTATGCGGTGACCCGTGCGATCGAAGAGATCGGCGGCTTGAAGCCCAAGACATTCGCGGCCTTCGTGCGCGAAGGACAAGGGGAGCTGCTCGCGAAATCAGCATAACAACGCAAGGGGGAAGTCACATGCAGGCACCAACGGTCACATCAGGATATCTCGCCGTTCTCGCACTCATCTATGCCGCGCTGGGCCTGCGTGTGGCGCTGCTGCGCCGGAAAAATCTGGTGCTGTTCGGCGACAGCGGCAATACGGATTTGCGCAGCGCGATCCGCGCGCATGCGCATTTTGCCGAATATGTGCCGATCACGGTACTGATGGTCGCGATGCTGGAAATGTCGGGCTTGGCCGCACTCCGGGTCCACCTGCTGATGGCGGCACTGCTGGTCGCCCGCCTGCTGCATCCGCTCGGCATGTATGCGAAGCCGATGACGCCGCAATTCGTGGTCGGCAGGATCGGCGGCATGACGCTGACGATCCTGGTCATGATCGCGAGCGCCGTGCAGATCCTGTTGCGGCTCTGGCGGGGCTCCTGACCGTTAGCCATATTTCCTCTGTTGCCCTCTCAACGCTTGGCCGCAGCCAGCACGCGATCCACCATGTCCGGCGCAAGGCCGAGATAGTTCTTCGGCGCGGTCAGCCGATCGATGGTGGCGCGGTCGATGCGCTCGGCGACGCGCTTGTCGGCCGACAGTGCCTCCGCGAGCGAAATGCCCTTCTCGTTGGCCAGCCGACAGGCATCGTAGACGACGTCATGCGCATCCTGCCGGCCGAGCTGCGGCGCGAGCCCCATCATGACGGCCTCGGCGACGATCAGCCCGCGGCTGATGTCGAGATTCTCCGCCATCTTCTTCTCATCGACGATCAGGCCGCCGAGCGCGAACTTCGCTTGATGCAAGGCGCCCGCGGTCAGCACAAAGCTTTCCGGGATCGCTATCCATTCCGCGTGCCACGGCCCGGTGGCACGCTCGAAATCCTGCACCATCGCATCCAGCATCAAGCCTGCGTGCTGGCGGACCGCCTTGCAGGCCGCGAGCGTCAGCTCGGAGGAGATCGGGTTGCGCTTCTGCGGCATCGTCGAGGACGCGCCGCGCCCTTTCACAAAGGGCTCGTAGACTTCGGCAAATTCGGTCGAGGCCATCACCATGATATCAAGCGCGATCTTGCCGAGCGAGCCCGTAACAAGCCCCAGGAAGTTCACGACTTCAGCAAAGCTGTCTCGGGCGACGTGCCAAGTCGCGACGGGAACGCCGAGGCCAAGCTCCTCGCAGAGCGAGCGTTGCACCTCGAATCCCTTGCCGCCAAGAGACGCGAGCGTGCCGGCCGCGCCGGCGAACTGGCCGACCAGCACGCGCGGCTTGAGTTGCGCAAGCCGCTCGGCGTGACGGTCGAACATCGCCAGCCAGATCGCCGTCTTGTAGCCGAATGTCACCGGCAGCGCCTGCTGCAGATGGGTGCGGCCGGCCATCGGCGTGTCGCGGTAGCGCCGGGAGAGATCGGCAAGAATGCCGCGCAGCGCGGCGATGTCTTCCTCGATGATTTGAAGACCCGCGCGCAGTTGCAGGACGACGGCCGTGTCCATGATGTCCTGGGTGGTCGCGCCCCAATGCAGGTAGCGGCCGGCCTCGCCGCATTGTTTGGCGAGCTGATGCACCAGCGGCAGGATCGGATAGCCGACGAGATCGGTCTCGCCGCGGAGCAGGTCGAAATCGAGCGCCGCGACATCCGTCCGTTCCGCGATCGCCTGCGCCGCCTCCGCCGGGATCACGCCGCAGCGTGCCTCGGCTTTGGCCAGCGCGACCTCCACCTCGGCATAGCGGGAGATCAGGCTGACGTCGGAAAACACCTCGCGCATCGCCGGCGTGCCGAAGGCGTCGCGAAACAGGATGGAGTCGAAAACGGTGGTAGATGCCGGGACTACAATCATGGGTTCATTTCCTGTGAGGGCGACGACTGTTCAAAGCCATCCCGAGGCTTCGATGTGCCGCTTGCTTAGGCATTTCGCGAGCTGACATTCACGTTTCGTCTGGCATAAATGAGCCATGAATAAAGAACACGTGATGGTCACATTTCGATCGCTGCAACACGTCAGGTTCAATGCAAGGACAGGTGCAGTCATCTGTTCTTCACGATCTCGTCACGAAGCCAATCCCGTTCAAATAAGGACTCTCCGATGCGAAAAATCGCTGTTGCTTTCGCGATGATGCTTTCGACTGCGACTTTGGCCCTGGCTGGCGAAACGTCCGCGCCCGCCGACGCCAAGGTCTATTTCATCAACCTGAAGGACGGCGACACCGTCACCTCGCCGGTCACCATTCGCTTTGGCCTGTCCAACATGGGAATCGCACCCGCCGGGACCGAGATCCCGAATACCGGCCATCATCACCTCCTCATCGACACCAAGCTCGAAGGCGAGGCGCTCAACGAGGCGATCCCGGCCGACGAACATCATATTCATTACGGCAAGGGACAGACCGAGGCGACGGTCACCCTGCCCAAGGGAGACCACACGCTGCAGCTCGTTCTCGGCGACTGGAGCCATATGCCGCACAAGACGCCGGTGATGTCTGAGCGCATCACCGTTCACGTCGAATAAGATCGCTCAAACCAATATCCCCTCGCCAATATCTCCTTGCCAAATATCCCCTTCGCCAATATCGCCGCGTCGAGTGTGCTGAGTGACCAGCGCACTCGACAAGCGGCCCTCTCTCGGACCGCCCCCCGCGCGCTGTCATCCACAGGCACTTGCTCACGGGTTCTTGCCTAGGGTTCTTGCCTAGGGTTCTTGCCCACGGGTTCTTGCGCCCACCCGAGCTTACGCCCACTCGCCATTGCGGAACACCGGCACGCGGCTTCCATCGGCATGCAGGCCGTCGATATCGGTCTGGCCCGAGCCGATCATCCAGTCGATATGAATGAGGCTCTGGTTGCCGCCTTGCGCCGCGATCTGCTGCGGCGTCAAGCTGGTGCCGTTGACAAAACATTTCGAATAGCACTGGCCGAGCGCGATGTGGGAGGCGGCATTCTCGTCGAACAGCGTGTTGAAGAACAACAGGCCGCTTTGCGAGATCGGCGATGAGTTCGGCACCAGCGCGACCTCGCCGAGCCGGCGCGCGCCCTCGTCTGTATCGAGCACCTTGCTCAGCACCTCCTCGCCACGCGAGGCCCTGGCCTCGACGATGCGTCCTTCCTCGAAGCGCACCGCGATGTTGTCGATCAGCGTGCCCTGATAGGACAACGGCTTCGAGCTGACGACATGACCGAAGACGCGCCGGCAATGCGGCGTGGTGAAGACTTCCTCGGTCGGGATATTGGCATTGCAAGTGATGCCGTTCTTCGCGGTGGAGGCGCCGCCTTCCCATTCATGGCCGTCGGCGAGCCCGATGGTCAGGTCGATACCCGGGCCGGTATAATGCAGCGCACGGAAGCGCTGCCCGTTCAGCCACTCGGTGCGCTCGCGCAGCGCGGCATTGTGCCTGCCCCAGGCCACGATCGCGCCGTCCTGATCGACGCGCGAGGCCTTGAAGATCGCATCCGCCAGCTTGGCCACCGCAACATCCTCGGGCTCGCCGGGGAAGACCTGCATCGCCCAGGACGGACTCGGAAAGGCGATGATGTTCCAGTTTGTATCGAAATTGACGATCTTCTCCAGCGCCGGCTGATAGGCCATCGAATTGGCCTTGCTGGCGCGCGCCACCTTGGTTGGATCTTCGCCCGACAGCAGCATCGGATTGTCGCCGACGATAGCCAGGCGCGCCGTGTTGGACGAGAAGGCTTTCGCCATGCCTTCATAGAGCCAGCCCGCGGCGTGATCAAAGCTGTCGTCATGGCCAAAGCGATAGCGCGCGAGCGTCAGCTCCTCATCAGACAGAATCGGCGTCACGATGCCTGCGCCGGCCTTGTAGGCATGCGCGGCAATCCTTCGCACCAGAGGTAGCGCGACCGCGGGCGCCGTCAACAACACATCCTGTCCCTCCCGCAGTTGAAGCCCGACCTTGACGGCCACCTCGGCGAGGCGGTCGAGTTTGACGGGATCGATCGATGCGGAAAGATTGCGCTGTTCTGCTGTCATGGGACTCCTCGTGTGACGGTGCTTATATGTAACCCCGCCATTGT